>ENA-OWNT01004703-OWNT01004703.1-seawater-metagenome-genome-assembly--contig:-NODE-4703-length-11760-cov-3.857656_pt1 | contig 11760 bp, 6 predicted proteins | sample MGYA00238136_ERZ651165 | MGnify/ENA primary metagenome ERZ651165 (study PRJEB26861, sample SAMN08777766) | seawater metagenome | isolation source: coastal seawater | place: USA: Florida | collected... | reverse complement strand
CCTCTCATCCCCTTCACGCCCTACATATCCGCATCTAGTATTACCACGTTTTCACACTAACCTTACCACTGACTATTTGGGTATTCCTAGATGTAGATACCACCCTCACGACCGTGCCCCTCTCTCTGATGATGACTGACAGTGAGTGAGTGAGTGAGTGGGACGGGCGACTGATTTGTGGGCACTGGGAGGGAGTGGGTGACGCACGGCGTGATTTCTTGATATTCCTGTAAACGGACAATTATGTAGTCCATAACTTACACTTAAATACACTCACATGACATATCAGCATATGGTAATAATGTGTATTCTTCTCCGAGGTTGGCCACAATGTGTGTGTGCTGTGAGGAGAGGCTGTTCTGCGGAAGGTTGCGGTATTACCCGCTGAGAGTAGGGAGCGGGCGGCGGTTGTATGGTGGAAGTACCTTTACTCTGTGACGGAAATGCGAGATTCAGCGGTGGGTACTCCTTAGTGCTCATGTTGGGGACTACACTTGACTTGACTGACGACATCATCATCGATGATCGTCGATGATCCAGCGGCACGATCACACACCCTTGCTGCAAGGGGTAATAGCTCTGGACCTACCCCTTACTTGGACTCTTTACCTGGACCTACCCCTTGCTTGCTGTCTTATTGTGCCAAGCAGTCACCATTGTGTGTTCTCACTGTCAGTCAACGTTCGTTTCTCGTCCAGCAGCAGACGAGATCTTGTCCCTCACCAAACAAACGCTGATGTGCAAGGTTTTTGAAGATGTAGCGTTGAACCATCTCCTGTTTTCTTGACAGTTACTTTATCGATCATGGGTATCAATACAATTGATCGTCGATGGTGGGTGTTTGTGTGACGGATGTTATTGTTACATCTGTTGGGATGATTGTTGCAATGGATATTGCCGTGGTGGGTGCGGATTCGATGGTGTGTGCTTGTATCCGGTCCTAGCCGGTCCTCGGTTTCACTTCCGTGGATGCGTCGTCGGAAGCATATCTTCGTTGTCTGAGTCTGCACTTACTGACAGAGAACTAGGGCTCAAATTGGAGGCGGTGCCAATATTGGCACACTACAAATACTGAAGGGCTCTGCTGCGATGAACGGCGGCCCAGAAATTGCGCTTTGAACTACGACTCACTGCGCGGCGGCACTCGCCGAGTCTGCAGCTTGTGCTTGCTGCGCTCTACGGCGGGGATAGTACAGCGGATCTAGGCCATCATTTCGAATGTACAAAAATCCGCCGGTCGCAGTTGGCTGCCAACGCTCTGCACCAGCGGCAAACGTTTCACCTGGACCCAACCAGCAAAACTTGTGTGCTCCTCGAGACTTGAGCGGTGGCAAGGTTACCTAAATAAGCAATTTCCAGACATCGATGAGAGGACAAGCGTTCGTGGCAATCGAGAAGCAGCGCTGCGCAACCCACCTGCTGCAGTCGACGTTCAACTTCAAGCTGTGCCGAAAACTCTTCGCGCCAAGGCTTGGGTTCCTCAAATGCAATATTGAAGTCGTCATCAGTGGTGTCACCGAGCGCTTGAGCCATAACGACGTTGCCAGTTGCGTCCAACAGCAGGAAGCCACCGTAGGCTGCGAACCTCAGCTCCGCCGATGAGGATATGGCCATGAAAATTTTGCCTCCTTCAGCGCCGAGTCGGGCGGGGGATAAATCTGACATGGGATACGCCCAGCATAAATGCGTGGCGCCACAACCCTCTGGCACACCGGGCCAGTCTGAAGGAATTGGTGCTCGTGGAGATACGATGCCAGTGTTTCGAAAGGCATGAGCCCCACCACCACCACCGGCCAGTGGCGCAAGTGGGCCAACCAGGGCCAGCGAATATCTGCCTGCACCATGACCAGTTGTGTCCTTAAACTTGCCCTTAGCAATATGAGCATGACTTGGGGACGCCACGACCTGTTGTGCCGCTTCGGCCGCCAAAGCTGCGGCCCTGACAGCATCTTTCGCTGAGTCCGAGCGAAGCGGTACAGTTTTTATCAGCTCGATGCGCAATCCAGAAGCAGGTCTCAAGCTAATGCCACCCAATTCACTCGGAAACTTGACTCCAACGCTGCCAGCAATAGAATCCATGTGGCGCGCATGGGGCGGAATAATTTCGGACAGTTGCACCACGGACACACCACTGGATATCAGCGATTTGTGAATCTCAGCGGGATCAGCGAGAAAGCCGGAGCCGTGTGAACCAACTCCGGCGACGTGCGCTGCGCGCGCAGCGTCGATGCACAACGCCACGCGCTCAAAGCCCATGGCACGGGCGTTGACGCACGTGTCGTGAACGCAGAGGTCCAACGTAAGGCCACAAACAAACACACGACCTTGTTCTGCGTCTACATTTGCTTTGATTACATCTTGCATTGTACGTAGGTTTCGGTTGATGCCATCATTCAGTGCGGCAAGAACGTCAGGGGGAGCATCTGCATTGTACTTGCGGACAGAATCCGTAGGGCGTGCGAGCTCAGCATTCTCACGGGTCACATCAGCATTTGCCGATTGCTTCAGGATCAACGAACCCGTCCAAGGTGCATTATCGCATCCCATGCATTTACCATGCTCGGAAAACTTTGCAGCCGCCTCTTTGTCGAGTTGTTGAACAGCGGAAACGACGCGGCCCTCGCCGTGCGGAGCTGCCGCGTACGGCAATGCCCCAAATGAGTCGATGGATTCGTGCATGGCCTTGAACGCAACAAACGTTTTGTCAGTGCCGTTAGTGTGCATAGCAGCCTCCAGCGCACGTGCAACAACTGGTACAAATTTTGAGCCTGAAGATCCTTGTACACAGTGCGCCGGAAACGGCCCGCCAGCGCAAGCAAAAGAGCAATGGTCGTGCGGGTGGTAATCACGGGACGCAATAATGGTTGCGCCAACGTTGGCGGCGTGGTTGATCAGGTCCACAATTGGTCCAACCACCACGTCGCCCTCCGGGCATCCTAACCGGCCACCGCCCTTATTTTGCGCGGACCAGGGCACGAAGTCTCTCTGCACATCAATCACAATCAACGCATCCCTACTTGTGATGGGTGACTTCATGTCGGCGGCAGTGTCGCTCGTAAGATCGTCGAGTCCCTCCTTGCCTGTCAACAATACCCACTCATCGAAAAGTGGCGAGTTCGACATCTCCGTGTCGTGACAAGAAAACCAAAAAAAATCCTTTTTGTAATAATCACATTGCCGGTCAAGCTCACAGAAGGAGTTAGAAAATGACCGTGTGGGTGCAAATATTCCGTGTTTTTTCAGCACAGGTGTGACTATAGAACAATTGTACCTTCTGCAGCCTGCAATTGCTGACGCGAACAAGGACTACGCTCACGAAAACAATCACGTACGCTTACCTACTGAACCACCGCAAAGATACCACCAACCACCAAGTGTCACTTCCATTGACGACGATTGCTGCCACAACGACAAGACCCGAAAACGACCACCAACTCGCCCGTCCGGTTCAAACGAGGACGACAAGTCGTGAAACAACTTCCGTAGGACGAACAGTGCTGCTGGGATCGCCCCGTGGAAAGTCCATTCGAGAGCCCATGATGAGAAAGGTACTGCAACCAAGTCTTATCAAGCAAGGCAACGTGTTGCAAAAGAAACAACCCACCACTGATCAATCAACTAAACGGACCGGAACAAGACAGAACAGAACAGGGCCGGGCCGGGTAGGGCAGGACATGACAGAACAGGACAGCGTGAGAAGGAAGTCGCTAAGGACGTCGTGCAGAGGGTAGTCTACAGTCCACAGTCCGCACGCAGTGATGGATCCGCAACCGGCAACAAAAACGGCAAACGTCCGAACGTCCGGACGTTCCAACGTTCCGTAGCCGTCGAGTAGTAACTAACTACAGAACTAACAATCGGAAGGAAGTAAGCAGCAAGTGCGTTCGTTCGGTTCGGTGTTGTGACTGCGCATGGACGTCGACGTTCGTCGTTCGTTTCTGCTGAGATGACTGTGAACGTTGAACGTGAATAAATAAATGTGCCCAGCGAAAACTGCCGTCCACAGAAATCTGCAAAACAATCGTTTGCAGTTTACCATTACAGAAATCTGCAAACACACAATTTTGCGCGGTGTTTCGAAGGTATCTATATATGACACTGCACCGTTGTACTGCGTTGCATGAATGAGGAAACCATAGAATACTGATTGAGGAAGTGTTTTCTTTTTCCGACGTTTTTCTGGCCCTTTTTCGTGAGGCCGGCGCGGGCTAGTACAGTGTACGGTCAGTCAGGGTACATGGCACTGTTCCCAGTCACGCCCACGCAGAACTGAGGTCACCCAACAAGGCAAGATGGTGGGTGGGTGACAAATAGCGACACAGACGCGTCACCGGGCCTCACGAAAAAGATTGTGACTTTGTGACTGTTGCGCCCCGCCCGCCCTCACTCACTCATCTTTTTTCCCTCGATTTTTCGATGATTTTCTCGCTTCATTCGCAATTCGATTTTTCGTGAGGCCGGGTGAAAAACCTGAAATTATAAAGTCCCGCACCACAGCCACCCTACATGTCACCGCCCCAGTCGCGCCCACAGAATGGCGGGTCGCTCTACAAGGCAGAGGGTCCTTTTCCCTTGTTTTTTCGATGATTTATTTTCCGAGGCTTTCTTTTTTCGTGAGGCCGGCGCACAAGAAATTGTCGCTATTTGTCACCCCGTCCTCGCTATTTGGTTGGTCGTTGGTTGGTCGTTGGTTGGTCGTTGCGTTGGTTGGTGGTTGGTCGTTGGTTGGTCGTTGGTCGGTGGTTGGTCGTTGGTCGTTGGTTGTTGATTGTTGGTTGGTTGTTGGTTGTTGGTCGTTGGTCGTTGGTTGGTCGTCGTACAGTGCCGTCGTTGCTTTCATGTACTTTGTCTTCATTGGTCGTTGGTCGTTCGTTGGTCGTTGGTCGTTGGTCGTCGGTCGTTGGTCGTCGTTGGTTGATGGTCGTTGTTCGTTGTTCGTTGTTCGTTGTTCGTTGTTCGTTGTTCGTTGGTCGTCGCAGAGTGCCAGCCTTGCGTGCATGTACTTTGTCTGCCTCTGTTGTACGTGTTTCGCCTGCCCAAAAAATCTGATTCATGGTGCTCGCGTCCACTTCAGGCAAGGGAAGGCAGTGATGGATTGACGCGTGGGTCGTTGCGTGTACTTAATAGAATCCAGCGAGGGTGGAATTACGTGAGTAAAACTGGCGTATTTCGTATTTGGGATGTTTACGGACCCCCGGGAGCTCGTGATCTGGGGCCAGGCGTGAAGGTTCCACTTGAGAAAGTTGGAAGGACCCTGCCTTTGGAGCCTGCTTGATTGGTCCCGGTCGCGGTGCTGAAACTAGGTACAATGCTTCGCAGTGGTTTATATTTTCGTCGAAATGTTGTCTCCAACCGGCACCGCCCTTGTAACGTTGAGAGGTTCTCACACCGTGCACTCACAATTTCGCGTCGCCGACCTCGGTGTGCAACTCAACTTTACAGCACCAGTCGAAAAGCAGGGGAACTGCCCAGCACTTCTCTTCAAGTACCTGGTGCATTGAGTTCCGCGCACGAACCCCCATTGGTGGTGCGCACAGCAATCGTCGGGGCTGCAACTGCGCTCATGACCCCGCTGTTTCCGATCATCGCATTCAATCAACTGGTTTTTCGGTTCATTGGGCCCCAAGGTCGGATGGCCATCCATGGAGGAACGAGCATGTTGTACTTTTCCGCAATGGTGTTGGCGCCCCAAGCTTTCTTTTACGCCCCTCTGTTGCTTCCATTTGCTATTGGCAATGGTGCGGTGGCTGGGGCCACATACTCCATTGCTGACGCCGTGGCAGGTGGGCCAAAGGCGCTGGCGGAGTTCAAGATTGGCGGCCTTTTGCCCGTCGCTGGGCCCGCCATTGGCGCAGCGACTGCAGTGGTGGCACCATTCACGTACCCGGCTTGTTTTGCTATTACTTGGCCGAGCCTCTCACAGGGGTTGACCAGTGCTGCTTTGGACGTTGAAAGCTACAACTTTATATACGAGCTGTGCTACAACGAGGTCATGCTGCCGTGCTTGACTATAACGGGCGGGGTGTCAGGACTTGTCATTCAGAGTGTCCTCCAACCAATTGTGATCGGGCAGGAGGGCGGCGACTGGCGAAAGCTGGCAGGGGTTGTTTCAATCGCACTAGCTGTCGCTCTTGGCGCGATGTACTCGACCGCCGTTCGCACTCGAGTCCCACATCTTCAAGACATCGACTTTGATGCGGCTGACATGGAGGCGGCGAAGTCGTTTTGGTCTAGGAAGGTCGAATGTTACGTCAGGGGAACAGATGAGCTGTGTTGGGTTCCTGGCTTAGATCCAGTTAGCGGGGCAATTTGTAGCCGACAGCGACCAATGAAGATACCAACCGGTCAAACTTCAAGTGCGATTGATTTCACATGGGACCACTGTCGTGAGTGTGTCGGTCTCACTCAAGCAGCTCTGTCGCACGATCTCCGCCAGAAAGCAAGAGACCGCAGAATCAGGTGTTACGATAGTGCGAAAGCGGCGTATTTTGGCGCGATCGGGCATCTTGCATTGGCCGATGACACACTCCAGAAAATCGCCACACACATTCCAGAGGCGCAGACAGTTTTAACAGATGCTGTCGTTTTACTCGCTGCAGGAAGAGTTGAGCACGCGACCCTTAGAGATAGTTTGCAGCAGCTAATGCCCCTGCTCGTAGAGTCCGGCCTTGCGAGAAGCCTTCGTGGCAGCTTAAACCCGTTGCATTATTCTTGGGCAGATCACAAGTCCGCAGAACAGGCTGTCAACGCACTGCTCGACGACTTGTGCGTTCGAGCTTCAGAATTGAGGGAGCTTTTGCGCGTAAAGCGCGGAGGACAATCAAAACCCCATTTGATGCCGCAATACTCACCAGTGCAACTCGAAAGATCTCTCCGTGACGCTGGGATCGAGGTAGAGCGTGCACAACACACGCTTGATGCGATTGGATTTTCTGTGGACGACGGACGGGAGCAAGACCTGATGCGCCTGCGAGCCCGAGACGTTGAGCAGCGATGGAAGAATTTGGGTGCGGCTGCAATAGGAGGAGCATTCCTAATCGCGGCCGGCATCGCGGCGACGGTTGCCTCTAAATTCAACAGGCAATGACTCGCGCTGCAACTTGACAATACAAATTGCACACTGGTCATGTTTCATAAAAAGTTTACAAAAAAAAAATGTGGTGAGCGAGCGAGTCATTTATGTCTTGGAGTTGTTTTTAGATTGGTAGATACGAACGGTGCCACCACTCCGTCACGGGTGGTGTGCTGGCTACCTCATGGCACCTTGCCCCATCATCATTCCGCGCCCAGGCGGCACCATGCCGTAGGGGCCCATAGGTGCACCCACGCCGTGTTGGCCACTGTATGTACCGGCTGCGTGTACCATCTGTGCCTGGATCAGTGACTGGATCTGCTGCGATTGCTTGGGGATTGTCAAAAGGATGGACGTGTCTCGCACATAAGCCCCGGCTTCAGGTGACCAAATGTGCCATGTTTGGTTCCAAGGGAAGGTGCATGGTTCCGCAGTGACGAGCCAACCCAAAGGATCGCCCCGGCCTCGTTGAGCCGCGCCGCTGACCCACCACCGGCCATCAGAGGCGCGGTACAAAAAACGATCGTGGGGTCCTTGTAGGCGAAATGTTATCTTCGACAAATTGTCTTCTTTTTTGTTGACCATGACATACACGCCCATCAGGCAGGCATACGACGCGGTATGCCCTTCAAGAACGACGCTTTGCTTCAGGAGGCGTGTTTTCTTGGCTTTCCGATTTCGACTTTGCTTTGTCAACTGAGTCGAGTCCTTACTTGATACAGTGCACTTCAAGTTTGGATCGTACACAAATTGTGGTCCCTGCCTGGGATCCAGGCGCTTGTCGAAGATCACCCAGCGAGCTTCACCTGGCGAATCATACGTGCATCGATCGCTTTTTATCCAACCACGGGTATCGCCATGGGTCATGTCTTCTTGGTCACTGACCCACCAGCGGCCATCGTGGCCGCGGAACACAAAATGTGCGTCTGAGGCTCCTTGCTGTTCGAATACTAGTGCCTCGTTCACGATCTTACCACTGCAAACCGTGTAATGACCCATCAGTGGCGCGTATAAGCTCGTGTGCCCCTGTAGGTAGAGCCCACCATTCGACAAGGCCTTCTGGACGCTCTTGGATTCACGTTGGCTTCGTTCCTTAGCCTCCCGTTGCAGTCGTTGTACCAACCCAGGAGACACCACACACACCACGTTGGGGTCTGGCACAAACGTACGCCGATTTTGCCAAACCTCCCAGCCCACAGCGGTTCCGTCAGACGGCATCGCACAGCTTCGGCTGGTGACCAACCATCCAACGGCCGAGCCGCTCTCCATATCGTCCGCGTCGCCAACCCACCACCGACCGTCGTCAGCGTAGAAAATATATCGATCTTCGAGGCGGGAATTGGGAGCGGCACCGGAGCGCCGTACGCCCTTCACTTTTTTGAACACGGAAGCACCATTGGACCGCGGGCCACCGTCTACCAGTGCGTATCGCCCCATTAAATCTTTAAAGTGGCCTTCGTGGCCGCGCAGAACGCATCCCGCGAATCCCATGTCCTCCAACTCCATGCGTCCTTGTGAGCGCAAGGCACAGACGTGCGCCTGACGCTGTTTCACTAGGTCCTTGTACACATGAAAGTTTTTGGTGTAAATGGGCTTATCCTGCGGCATGAACTTCGAGAAACCTAAAAATAGGTCTGGTTGGTCTTTGAACAACTCGTCCATAGTTTGGCTAATCTCCAACAAAGATGTGTTGGTGGAAGGATGTTTCGCGTCCTGACTCCGGGATTGTTCCAGTGTGTCCAAGAACACCTGGTACGCCCTCTCAGAGCATCGGTTTTTAACGTCGGTTACAAAATCTGTGGCCATTTTGTTGTTGGGAGCAGCCGCTGCGCCCGCGGAGATCTCTGGTTGATCCCGCTGTTGCGGGAGGCTCTGTGGCGACACCTCGATGTCGCTGGCGTCGTCAGGTTCAAACCATCCGCGACGAACATATTCCTTCATCACCTTTTGAACGAGGTCGAGCGGAGGACGAGAGCGTGATGGGTGCCGTCCACCGGATCGCGATCCCTTGCTCCTGCCGTTGGACGCCTTCGCGGAAGGAGGAGTTCGTGCAGGTCGTAGACCGCGTTTTTTAAGAGACACCGAACCGTCGTTGTTGGCAGCCCCGAACATCGCGGAGATGGAAGCTTGGTCTCTTGCGCTGAACAGAGCATGTGTGCGCTGACTCCAGGGGCACTTCGATAGAGCGTCGAATGACTTGAGGATGGTCAGGCACCGACTGCCGTGGTCACTGTTGTACCTAGCAACGTAATCCATGCACGTCATCGGAACCCCAATCTCTCCAAGATGGAATTCGAAGCTCAGAGATTTGAAAAATGGAACGCTCGTGGGGCGCAACTTCAGCCGCGTCATCAATGGATGCGGGTCTGGACTTTTCAATGCCTCCCGCAGTTGATGCATTTGGTCACGAGAAACTCGACGTGGCATGTGTGGCTCGGGCTTTTGCTGCAGTGGGTGGTTGAGTGGGGTTCGCCCAAGGCCGATGGACAAGGAGGCTGGGTTGATAGGGGCTCGCCGATCAGTGGCGATTGGATGCGGGTTAGGGACACCTGCTTCCGCCTTCACGGATGAAGCTGCAGTACGCGCTGCAAGCGCTGTGGAACTCGTGGTTTGGGCTGGAGCAACGGCTTGCACCTCAGCAGCCGGCGATGCAGAACTCGAAGGCGCAGTGCCACCAACGCTTGGCGTGATGGGAATGGGCTGCGGTTTCGGTTTGGGCACAGACGCCGGAAAGACAACTGCGACTGGGACGGGCCGCTGATTCTCAGATCGACTGTCGCCACGCTGCGTGGAGCTACTGACAGCCATGGTCTTGGCGGGCGCGGCTGAGGCCACCATGGCCGGCGTATCTTCGGCCTTTCGCTTGCTGGGCTTCGCGACCTCGCTGGTGACAGTGGTGTGTGGGCGAGGAGCAGCAAATTGTACGTTGAGCTGCGCCTGCTGAGCCACCTGCGCACCAGCAACGGCTGGAGAGAGTTCAGCTTTGTTCTGTGCCACGGCCACGGGCACAGGCACGGGAGCGTGAGTGGTGGCCGGAGCGGCGATGGGTGCAGCGGCGATAACAGGCTGCGCGACACTCGCGGAGGTTGGCGGTACAACACTGCTCGTTGCCACAGAAGGCTGGGGCTCAACGGGTGCGACACCGGCGTACACTGGTGTGGCAGGGGTTGCGGCAGCAACCGCCGCATTGGCTGAGGCGGGGACCGCCACAACAGCAGGGACGGCAGGGACGGCTGCCACTGCAGGGACAGCTGCGACGGCAGGGGCAGGCGTTCCAGATCCTTCAACTACGGCTGGCGCTGCCTGAGCAACAGAACTGGGTGTCTGGCTCGCTGCAAATGAAGGCGTGACGCTGCCGACGGTGTAGGGTGCAACGGGTGCGGCGCTCGACGCAGGAGTGCCAACTGCTGGCTGTGCGCTTGCGCCGGTCGTAACTGCAGTGCCGTCAACAACCGGTGTCGCCACGGGGGTCGTCGACGTGTTGGCGGCGGACGTGGCCGGAACTGCCGGAACTGCCGGGACTGCCTGAGCGGCCATCGCCGGTGTTGCGGCAACCGCCGATGTCGCGGCAACCACGGGTGTCACGGCAACCGCGGTCGGTTTGGAAGCCACAGTCCGAACCGCGTTGGCGCTGCCACTGGCACCGGATGCAGTTCCTACGGCGGAAGCTGTCGGAGCACTCGTCGCGTTCGGAGCGGCGCCTGCGGAAGCAGGGCTGGCCGCAGCTACGGCTTGTGCTGGTTGACCGCTTGAGGGATTTTGCTGCTCCATCTCGGTGCCCCGCCTCGAAGCGCAAGCGTGGCAATCCCCTTGGCGATGCCTCCAGGTCGCACCAATGCGGCCGAGGTGGCCTTTGCCAGAGGGCCAAAATGCAGAAACGGCCCAAACGTGTGGATTCTGCCTCAGCAACACTGCTTCACCAAAGCGACACGGGAAAAACGAGGGAAGGCGCAAAACAAGCAAACAAAAGAAAGAAAAACAAACGGACACTCTCAGCGCAAGCGGTCTCTCTGTCTGCTAGTGTGCCCGTTCCCTCGCCGTCCCAAACTTCACACGGTCATGCGTGAGCGCAGGGTACATCCACTGACACGCCGACTTCATAGGCACGGGCAAAGACGCACCCGCAAAGGCAGCGACGTACACCGGGGCAACTGAGGATTACAACCACTCACGTGGCCTGCACTCAAAGAAGCTTCAACGAATCAGGAGTTTACCATGAACCAACCATTCAGCAAACGTGCAAACACGTTCAACCACTCTTCCGCCCGAACAACCAACGAACCAACCAAACACACGCAACACCACTCACAACCACGCACATAACACGCACGCACACGTACACGACTCGACAATCATAGCGTGTTCAAAGGACAGGACGAGCACAGAAAGTGGCTGCAGAGTCGCAGCACAACAGCAACGTCGCAGTGCCGCCGCCATCGTGTCATAACACACCATCACCAACGCAACCACAGCACAGACAACACCACGACACAGCAGCGAATGATGATACAGTGCAATGCATGCATCGCCGCCACAAACACATGGCAACGCCACCAAGCCGTCACACCACACGTGGGGTTGCTAACCCACACCATCACGCCACCACGACCGCAAACAACGAACGACCGCAACGACGTCGACAACGACGACGACGACAACGACGACGTCACCAGCAGTCACTCACTGTG
>ENA-OWNT01004702-OWNT01004702.1-seawater-metagenome-genome-assembly--contig:-NODE-4702-length-11760-cov-4.394505_pt1 | contig 11760 bp, 13 predicted proteins | sample MGYA00238136_ERZ651165 | MGnify/ENA primary metagenome ERZ651165 (study PRJEB26861, sample SAMN08777766) | seawater metagenome | isolation source: coastal seawater | place: USA: Florida | collected... | reverse complement strand
GTGGTGGTTGGTTGGTGGTTTGGTGGCCATTGCAAGTCCTTCACTTCACTGCACTTCACTTCACTTCCGCCCTTTCGTTCGTTCGGTTGGTCGTCGGTTCGTTCGTCTGTTCGTCCGTCCGTTTGTCGGTTGCCTTGCGTTGTTGATGCCGTTGTCGTTGTTCGTTCGTTGGTGTGTTCGTTGGTGCACTTGTTGCTTGCACACTGGCAACTTGCGCACTTGCAGTGTTGGGGTTCTGTCGTTGTGTCGTTGTGTCGGGTCGGGTTGCGTGGGGTTGTCCGCGTATCTGTCAGAGTTTTGTCAGCACCCCTGATACGGGGTGCATGGTGCTGCTATTTGTGCGTAGGGTGCTCGTCTTACTTGTTTCCTGTTGATAACCGTCAACTTGGGGTGCTGGTGTTCGATGGGCGAGACATGAGTGTTCTCTTGAGCTACTTGGTGATCGAAAGTGTTTCGGAAGCCATCCGCGGATATTTGCCGGCTATCCAGTGTTGTTGGCCATAGGTGTCCGGGTTCAGAAAGCATTCGCAGTGGTCCAAAAATCTCACAACAATTCGTTGAAATCACGTTATAAAACAGCTGAACCGGGTGCCCAACCGCACATAGTGAACGAGCTGTGAGGTCTAAAGCGGAGAGACAACGTAAGATGTCAAACAACGAGGAAAACGAGGAGGTTACCGATTCGGAGACTGAGTCCGAAAGCGGGTCTGAAGAGTCTTCCGACTCGGAAGAAGAAAGTGAAAGTAGTGATAGCGAGGACGACGAGGACAGTGATAGTGATGACGATAGCGAGGACGACGATTTGTTGCCGAACTTGAAAGAAAAGTTGTTTGGTCTCGTGGCGACGTCGGTGGCTCACCTGCAAGAACGTGGTGTCCTCTCCAAGGTTAGAAAAACAGTCCATTGGGGCCTCGTGCCGGCCATAGTTATCTATGGCATGAAGTCGCCCCCAAAAGCACTTCAACCGAGCATCTGGAGTTTGATTCCTGGGCAATAAACCTACTGATAGCAGTATGAAGAGCTCCGACTTGTGAAACGACCGTGTTCGATTTGCACAATGGTGTTGTGTTGCCGCAACATATCTTGCTGCACCTCGGAATAACGCATTATGATGATACCCATCACGTCAATGTTGTTGGTCAGAGTCCTCTACATGCTCGCATTGGTTCAACTCGTTAACAAATGCCGTAGACTAACAGGTACTCACTAACAGGTACTCACAGGCACTGAAATGTGCGCCCCGAATTGTCCGCGTAGCCAGCAAAGACCACTAGAGGAAGTTTCAATTGTACTACCAACCACTGCGAGACCCTCTTGTTGCAAACAAGGCACGGACCTTTCCTCCAATTTTCAGCGTCTGGCCGGGCGCAATGTTGTCACAATTTCCCATGAACACACTGAAGATGCACCGGCAACAGTTCATACCCTGCAAAGCTAAGGCCGGCCCAATGACCGCTTTCAACAGATTTCGGCGCAAAGGGTACAAGCTGCTCAAGACCTTGTGCCATGCACTAAACGCCGAATTCTTCCCTCTGCTCGAGCGCTATGACACCTTGGGCGCAAACTTTATCAAGGAAAAAGAAAGAGCTCTGGGTGGTCGCGCTGCGAAAAACATGGAAAAGGTGGCGAGCCGAGCTTCAGAGATTGCTAGCCAAAGATATGGCACCAACCCTCAAGAAGGCACGGGAGGAGGAGGAGGACAATCTGGAGACCAGCGGAAGGACCAAGAAGGCACTGACAACCCAATTACATAAACTTAAACTGTTGCCTCTCAGTGGCAACAACAGCGAGTGCAAGGCGGATGCATGTGGTGGTATCATGGTAGAATCGACGACGTGGTTTGGTATCTGCTGTGATGCTATAATGGCATCAAGGACTCTGCGACGTAAGACGAAACATGCAGAGATCATTGACGAAATGATTTGCACCACGCACGTGCCCCACAACCTTTCTCCCGTCGCTTGTGGTCCGACATGCGCCACTAGATCACGTCTAAACCAGCTCCAACAACACCTCCCAACACCAACTCCCACCACCAACTCCCAACACGGAACTGGAACACTCCAGCCTGCATCCACGCATCACATCGAAGCAAAACTCGCCAAAGTGCTCAAGCACATGGTCGTGACCAAGAAAAGAAAAACAGAAAGCTGCAAAGTTTTTTCCCCTCCACAATCCGGACAATCCACGAGGGCGTTCGCTTGATATCTCAACGATTTTTTAGAGGATCAATTTACCTCAAAGTTTCTCACTGTAAATCACTTAACTAATCGGAAACAAATGGTACTGTAGCTTTGAAAGAGCTGAAAGTAAAAATGCAAAATGTCCAAAATGTCCAAAATGTCAAAATGTCAAAATGTCAAAATGTCTGAGAGTGAGAGTGAGAGTGAGAGTGAGTGAGTGTGAGTGAGTGAGCAGTGGGCAGTGAGTGAGTGGGCAGTGGGCGGGTCAGTCAGTCACTCACTCACTCACTCCCAAGTCAAACTCAGTCTTTGTATCACTCACTGTCAGTCAGTCAATCAGTCAGTCCCTCTCAGTCAGCCAGCCAGACCGTTCTTTGTGCGTGTTTGTTTGTCGTTCGTTGTTTGAAATCATTTCCCGCGCAAAAGCGAGCACGTACTTACTTCTCCGTTCGGCTGGCTGCTTCGCGCGCTTTCTTTCGCTTTCACTTTCGCTTTCGCTTTCACTTTCACTTTCACTGTCCTCACCACGCACCCAACCCACAACCACACCACGCAGCACGCGCGAGCACGCACGCATACACGCAGCTCACGCAGCTTTGCTGTGTTGTTATCTTGCGTGTTGTCTTTCTTCCCGCGTTGCTCCCTTTCACTCTTGCACACATCACTCGACAAGAACAAGTGTGGGGGGCCTGGTTCTTGAGGAACTTACTTTTGACGCGGCGAACGGCATGAGGCACGTCATTGTGCAACAGCACACTGCAGATGCTTGACGAGGGTGAAGCGACGAACGAGAAGTTGATTGTACGGCGTGTCTGGGGGTTCGACCGCTCAAAAGGTGACTCCCATCAGCCTACGCGCGGTCCGAAGACTCATCCATGAGAGATCGTTGCTCACATTTGGACACTGTTGACGCCAGGATGGCCGTTTACACTGTAAACTTGAGCTATCGGATTTTCTTTTCATGGCAAAAGTGAACGTGGTTTCTTGGATTTAACTTTGGTGCCGCCGTGGATTGTGTGTCGCAATGTCAGCTTGCACGTTCGTCGCAGCTCACGCTGCCGGAGTGTGCGACGCCATTTACACACCAGATGGTTCTCACATCATCACATGTGGATCCGACAAGCTCATTTGCGTGCGCAACAAAGATGAACCAGGCAAAGTTGTTGTTGAAATGAAAGAGAATGAAGATGCGGTGACTTGCTTGGCTATGAACAAAAGTGGGACGCAGTTGGTGTCCGGGTCTGAAGACAACATGGTGAAGTCATTTCGATTGCCAGATGGCACGTTCGAGGATAACGTTGCGCGCTTGACTCTGCCAATCAAGTCTTTGGCCTTTTCTCCAAACGGAGTCTTTCTGGCTGTGGCCAGCGAGGAGTCTCACATCAGATTGGTGAACACTCTGGACACCAAACAAATGATTCAACTCAAAGGACATGCGGGCCCCGTGCGATCACTGCATTTTGATCCAAACTGCACCTTTCTCGCATCGTCGAGCGATGATGGAAGCGTGCGTGTGTGGCGCATCCAAAACAAAATGTGCGTGAAAACATGGAACGACCTGCCTGTGGTCGGCGCACCTTATCAGTTTTCCCAGATTGCGTGGAGCCCGTGCGGTAGCTATCTTGCAATGCCTGGCGACAATGGTCGGGTTGAGGTGAAATCACGTGACGCGTGGGAGACGGTGTTCACGCTGAAAGGACACCGTGAGGTCGTTGACATTATTTCGTGGTCACCCAATGGCTCGTACCTGCTGACGGCGTGTCTGGGCCACATCATTATGCTCTGGGACACAACTTCCCATGAAAGTATCGGAAAGTTCGTTTGTGAGCAGCAAGTGTCGCAAATTCGATGGTCGCCCAATGAGAATGCCTTCACTGCCATCGACGTGAACGGCAAAATTACCGTTCAGACCGAGGTTGTGCCGTCACACATGCCCATGCCTTTCGCGGCTGAAGGCTCAATTGTTGTCGGAGCGGCGTCTGCCAAACCTCCGACGGCAGCCAACACTGTAGGAAATGCTCCTACGTCTGCCCCTGCCAAAAGTTCTGACAAGAGTCCTGCGAAGGCCACCACAAAATTTGTTATCGACGACGACGATGACTCGTCCTCCGACGACGATGATCACCCGCCTCGTGCAATTGCGTCCAAGCCACAGCTCAAACGCCTGGCACGGGCGAAAGACATTGCTTCTAAGAACAAGAAGAGCAATGAGTTCAGTATTTCGGCTTTGAAATCGTCGTATGGTTTCGAATCCGACGATGACGAGCTGCAGGAGCAGGAAGAAGCCCTCGAACTAGAGGAATACCTTCGTGAGCAACGGGCAAACGCTGAACGAGGATACGGCAGCCAGCATGGTGGAGGAGAAACGCGCATCGTCACCAAGGTGGTTTCTTCCGGCGTTAAACCTCAGCCATCATTCCAACCAGGGTCTACACCGAAACTTGAGGACCGACCTCGATTTTTGGCATGGAACAATATCGGTTCGTGCCTGGCGTTCTGGCTCGTTTACTGTGATCTGTGTTAAGTCTCATCATCGACTTCATGCAGGTACTATTGTTAGCAGAGAAGAAGAAACACACTCGAGTGTGGAAATTGAGTTCGCAGACAAGGCGTCGCACCGTGCCGTGCGTCTGATGGATCGTTTCGGGTTCACTATGGCGTCGCTCGCAGAAAACGGTGCTGTCTTCGCAAGCCCAGAGAAGGTTGACAAGAGCGAGTCCAAGAAAAAGAACTCCATTCCATCGACCATATTTTTCCGCCCATTTTCAACTTGGGCCCAAAATAGCGAGTGGTTGGTTCATCTTCCTGCCGGCGAAGAGGCGACAGCAGTGGTGCGTACTTTTTAGGATGGCGTGTGGACTTCCACATCGTCTGAGATTTGTTTGGTTGTGTCCTTAGGCTGTCGGAGACACGTTCGTCGCTGTTGCCACGAGTCAGCAATACCTGCGACTGTTTGGAACTTCTGGATTGCAGTACGCCCCGATCATGTTGCCGGGACCTGTTGTAGCAATGACCGCGAAAGAGGGCAGCGAACTCGCCGTCGTGTATCACAAGACGAACCCGGTCCGGAAGACCCAAAATCTGTTTTCCATGCTTTTTCAAGTCGACAAGAAAAAGACAATTGTGGACACCGCCCTGCCGCTTCGACCGTCCAAAACTTTGAGCTGGATTGGCTATTCCGAAATTGGCGTGTTGCATGCGCTTGACTCCAGCGGCCTCGTTCTCAGCCTCCAACGGTCATTCGGCTTCCAGTGGTCTCCGGTGCTTGACACAGAAACTCACCCGAGTTTGCGCAGTCGTGGCGCAACTCATTGGCCGATCTCCATTTCCCGCGGTCGTCTGATCTGTGTTGTCATGAAGGCGGAAAATCTCGGGCGCTCCTTCCCATTGACCTCACCAAAGCCAGTGCCTACAGCTGTGCCACTGACCGTCCCTCTGGCAATGCTCGACACCGACGTTGGCAAAGTCGAGGCACTCATTGTTCAAGACGAGATGGAGTTCACCAACATGCTTCGAGACTCCGACAATTCTGTTACACCTCAGATTCGCAAAAAGTTGGCCGCGATTGACACGCACATCATTAAAATCTTCAACGCAGCAGTGCAGAAAGGACGGCTCGTCCGCGCACTGGACCTTTCGATGCGGCTGAAGTTGCTCCGTTCTTGCCGTTTGGCCGTGCAGGTGTGTTTGTTTGCCCGGTGGCAACGTGGCCGATGCAACTACTGACATTGCACGTTGTAAATTTGGTTGCATAATTTGTTTGTCAGCTTGCGCGGCGGTTAAACCAAGAGAGCTTGGCAGTTCGAATCAACATGGCCATGCGCGTCAAGTTTGGAGATGCTGCTATTGAAAAGCCGAAGGAGCTCGTCGTCGACGAAGAGTCCGAGTCCTCATCGGACGAAGAGGAGGTAAACTGAGCGCAATTGTTACATCAAGTTTCTTTGTTCTGTGATCTCATTGTGACACATGCTGAATGTATCAGCTTGACCTCTCGACAATCGAACCCGTCCAAGAGAAAAAGGGAAAATCAAAGAAAGTGCGCCGTGCGAACGCACGTGACTACTCGCGCAAAAATAAGGTGCGGCTTGTTCTAGTTGTGCTTTTTGTTGGATCACAACTCTCTCACCCCAGCACTGTCCTCTGTGCTGTTCGCTGCACCAGCCAATTGCACGCAAACAACCGAGAATCTTTGGGGCCTCGAAGCCCACGGACAGTGCGTCACCGAAGAAGCCAGCAAGTGCCAAGAACAAAACGGAACCATCAACCACAGACTTGTCGCAGACCACGGAAACACCTGCTAAAGAGTTGAAGAATTCCGAAACAACGAAGGACACGGAAAAACAGCAAGACTCGAAAAAGAAAGACGTCACGTCAGCACAGACTTCCCTGACACCTGCCACGAAAACGCTGTCGTTGAAGTCCCAGCCAACGCGACGTGTCAACCCTTTCTCCCAAAACAACGTCACCGCAGCGACGAAATCGCAGACGACACCAACAAAGAGGTCCGGATCGGTTTTCGATGCAATCGATGATCTTGAGAAAAAATCGACGAGGTACGCGTTGTTGCAACACCTGAACGTGCGCGATACCCGTTGTTGACACTATTTGTTGCGCAGGCCATCTACACTCGTTGTCCCGAGTCCTCTGAAAAAGCGTCCTGCATTGACTCGAACTTCAAGTTTCTCGGCTGAAGCTCGTCAAAAGCAAGGCACTATATTTTCGAAGCCAGCCGCCGGATTGTCGGAAGAGGACAAAGAAAAGGCTGCGCAACAACGTGAGAGACGCTCCAAGAAAGCTCACGATGTGCGCGCTTAAAAGCCCACTTTTGTGTTTGCACAAATCGATCTGACTCTAATTAATGAGCTCCATTTCTGATACCATCCCGTCCGACAACTGAAGCTCAATGAAATAATTTTCGGGTGCCTTCACGCAAGACGCCCACTGCCGTTGTGTCAACAGTTCGGATGCGCCTGGCAGGCGCTCGCGCCACTCTTCGATGGTCGATGCCGCATCAACAAAAGTCGCAACTATACTCTCGTTATGTTACGTATCACAGAACGCTCTTACACTCAAGTCGTGCATTGTGCACTAAGAACACTCACCATTCTAGTTCAGTCATCGACGTGTTGGCATGGGACGCACTCGAGTATGGTACGCCCTCGCATGGAAACCGAGACCGAAGCTCTTCGAATTGAAACTGAAGCTGTAGCATGTCGGCCGGTGAAAGTTCAGAACGTCAACCAGCAGACCGTCAGTAAATCAGTAAATCAGAAAAATTCCAAAAATTCCAAAATTCCAAAATTCAAATTAAGATTCCTGTCCAAAACTCCCAAACTACAAATTGTCATTTGGGAATGGACGCCAATAAAAAGTTCAAAACCTTGGGAATGCGTGGAAATGAAAAATAAAAAAACAGAAAACAGAAAACAACAAAAAACAGAAAACAATTCCACAAATCAGCAAATCAGCTGCGCTAAATGACTGTTTGCACTGTCCGTCCGTTCGTTCGTCCGTTCGTTCGTTCGTTCCAGTTTTGGTGAACGAGAAGGAGTTGCTGTCCGCCCACCCGCCCGCATGTATGTATGTGCGCGCGTGTCTGTTTGCTCTTCTTTCTTCCTTGGCATTCGGCGGTGTGGTCTGTCGTTGGAGGTATGGACAAAGCAGGGAAGTGCAAAAGTCTCTTGCGTGTGGGTGGTGCCAGGAGAACGTCCGCAGGGTGCAGTACGAGGGCTGGTCGTGTATGCATGTATGTACTCGTTAAATGTCGTCGCTTGTTGTTGGTTGGTCGTACTTCCGTGCATTTCGTCGTTGATATCCGCCGTTTGTGTCTGTTGTCGGCCGCGCGCACGCTGCCAGCAGTTGTCTCGCTGAATCAATGCTTGCTTTGCTGATTTGAGAGTTGCTCACCGGCTGTGTTGATTATGTTTGTGGCCTGCAGTGTTGCAATGCTGTCCATGTATGATGCGGCCATGCAACTATACTGGCACGCGTACATAGCTTACGGCGTACATAGACTCACCAGTCCCACTCCGCGAAGGCCCGGCTCTTGAGTTCTTGACTCCACATACCAGTTCTGCGAACCACATCAAGCAGTGTACCTGTTTGCGCAGCATCGACACCATTCCAACTGTCGCACGCCATCTTCCGAACAATTGGCAGTTCGGGCTCATTTATTGTCAACAAATTCGCCGCTGTGTGCTTTGCTGGCCGTAAGTCGTGCCACAAAAGCAACGGCGAAACTATGCGGCTGTGTTGGTTACTGCTGATTGTCTCGAGTGTGCGTTGCGTCCAACACGGTGATTTGCACAGCACTATTGCCGTGCTTGCGGAACAGAACGCGCGCCTTGCAGCAACCTTGGACCAGCTTCGTGAACATTTATTCGAACTGCAGCAAAACTATGAAGCTTTTGCTGAGACGACTAGTCTCCAAAGCCACGAATACCGACGCTTTCAGACTGAGACAACTGCAACAATACAGATGCTTGTTCGCGCACGGCGTCTTTCTGGCCCCATGCCAGCATCGCGCCGTGATCTCGCATCGGCTGGTTGTAGTGCCCGGCCCGGGCTGGCAGTAAGGGTGGACGGTGTCTGCAGCTTCAATGGCGGACTGTTGGTGCAAGGTCGCAATATCACCGAGGAGTTGGACCACATTCTGAAGGAAATTTTGACGACAACTACCGCCAGTTTCACCTCCACTTCCGCTGCCCCGTCTACACCCACTGCAACAGAGACGACGGCGACTGCGACTACCACAACAACGACGACTACCACAACAACGACGACTACCACAACAACGACGACTACCACAACAACGACGACTACCACAACAACGACCACGGTGGCGTGCATGGCGTCCGTGGGGACGGCTGTGCATTTAAACAGCGTTGCCTCATTTTCAGCAGAAAATGCGCCGGGCATGATTGCAAATGCCTCAGCCTTCATCGACGGCGTGCACAACGACTCAGCGTGGACGCGGAGCCCCCACGGTGACGTTACATCATGTAACAACATGCTGTATGTGACTGTCGACATGGGCGATGTGTACTGGGTCACCGGCGTTACTATCTGGCACTACTATAGCGACGCGCGGCGATACTGCAACCAAAAGGTAGTGCTGTCAACAACTGGGGCGTTCTCCGGCGAGGAAGTCACGATGTATGCCGTTGCTGGTTACGGGACAGCCGAAAGCGCGGACGGAAACACAATCATATTTGATGCTGCGACGGAAGCTCGTTATGTGCGTCACTACTGCAGCCGCAGTAACAAAAATGGCGGGGTGCATTTCCTCGAAATGAGTATTTGTGGCTTCTAGAGGGACCGTATGTGTGTGCTCTGACTATCGACAAAGTAACCATTTCACAAACGGACTCCACCAGCGTTCAGGCATACATTTTTACGTCTAAGCGTGTGCTTGTAGCCTGTTTCACGACCGGATACGTCCTCCTGTTTCGTTCGTTGCGCTCGTTGTCCTGCGCAAAAAGTACTCATAATTGCCCTGCGTTTCGATCAAACACCTACCCAACAACGAGACAACATGCAAGGCGAGGATGACGAGGATGACGCAAACATCCCCGACGCGAACGTCGTTGTCGAGCAAGACCAGGTGCCTGCGTTGGGACGACTCATGCAACAGTTACAGATCGACACGTTTGTGTCACTTGTCTCAAGTGAACCCTTTTCATTATTACTGGAAGGCTAGTGCGGGTGTAATCGTGTAAGCTTTTCATAACGTTTATAACCACAATAATTCTATTTCACAGCAAGGGTTGTCGATACTATGCTGTGGAGTGTACACAATGGTTCACCAGTGTATCGTCGAGTAAGCACACAGATACTGTCGTGCACACGGGTTCAAGTAGCAACATGATGGAATGTTATGTGATAGCTTTGGGTGCATGTGGCTACGTTTGCCATTGATGTGAAAGTGTCAGAGATGCCTGATGTCTTGTTCAGTCCGTTGTGTGTGCTCGTTGGATAGTGCAGTGTCATGTATGTGTACTGGGCACTGGTGTTGCACAAAGGAAGCGATGGTATCGTTGAGAATCGGCGTTTTGGATCCATTGAAAGCATTGATTGAAGCATTGAAAGCATTGATTGAAGCATTGATTGAAGCATTGAAAGCAGAAAGCATTGTTGCCTTGTTGCCTTTGTTGTTGGGGCGAATGTGAATTCTGTCGAAGAAATGACCGAAAAATGTGGATTCTGTAGCAGCTCACCCGAAAAATGTGAATTCTGTTGTTGTCATGCACTCAGAACAGGTCAATTCTGTCGCACGTAAGTCGTTCACTGTCACGCACTCACAATCAGTCAAAAAATGTGGATTCTGTAGCAGCTCAACAGAATCCACATTTTTCGGTCATTTCTTCGACAGAATTCATTCACATTCGCCCTTGTTGTTGTTGTTGTTGCAATTTGCACATTTCTGTTCATTGTATGGAGTTCTGAGTTCATTTTTCGCTCCCAGATCTCAGATCTCAGTGTTCCGTCGTCGGTTGTCAGCTGCCGCGGCGGAATACCATAACGCAGTACTGCGCTGTTGCATCGTCCATTTAGTACGCTGTACTTCACTGTGTGTTTACAGCACTATTTCGTTTTAGTACCACAAAGAGTTCAACATTATGCAGTGCTGATTTTGAAAGTTGCAATGCACGGTTCAGTTGTACAGTATCTGTACGGATCGACCACTGTACAAAGTGAGTGATTCCAGCCTTGTACGGCGTACAAGTGAGGCGTTGTACGGAGACGCTTAGTGCGCGTACATGCCGTACACTCCGTAGTCCTAACTCAACTTTCTGGCTTATTCTTACTTGCGGAAGCATTCTACCTCGGAATGACGTAATTACGGTCGACGAAACAGGTCGCCCATTCGTATAAACTCACATTCGCCACTGTAATAACGCATGGATCACTGTGTCATGCCGTGCTGAATACTGCGACGCAGTTAACGTAGAACTACGGTACGAGATTTGGCGCGGCGGCTTGTGGCGTAGTGAGTGAGTGAGTGAGTCAGTGTGGGTGGCCGTGTGTGCCGTGTGAGTGAGTGGGCCAGGGGCGTACACACACACAGGCAGGCAGGCGGTCAAGAAGGCGGTCAGGCAGTGAGTGAGTGAGTGAGTGAGTGAGTGAGTGAGTGAGTGAGTGAGTCACTCTGTTGTTCACCATTTATTTCCAACACAGCTGACTGTTCACTCGTCCGCCTCCACGCACTGAACATCACTCACTCACTCACTCACTCACTCACTCAAGTTCATTCGTTCGTTCGTTCGTTCGTTCGTTCGTTCGTTCGTTCGTTCGTTCGTTCGTTCGTTCGTTCTTTCCTTCGTTCGTTCGTTCCTTCCTTCGTTCGTTCCTTCGTTCCTTCGTTCGTTCGTTCGTTCGTTCCTTCGTTCCTTCGTTCCTTCGTTCGTTCCTTCGTTCGTTCCTTCGTTCGTTTCTTCGTTCCTTCCTTCGTTCCTTCCTTCGTTGTTGGGTTTTGGTGACCCTGCTTGAGTGAATTGTGGGACGTGGGAGTGGACGAACGAGCGCAGCGCAGCGCACTGACTATCTGTGTGTGTCGATAGCGATCGATGCGACGCAG
>ENA-OWNT01004701-OWNT01004701.1-seawater-metagenome-genome-assembly--contig:-NODE-4701-length-11763-cov-6.110474_pt1 | contig 11763 bp, 12 predicted proteins | sample MGYA00238136_ERZ651165 | MGnify/ENA primary metagenome ERZ651165 (study PRJEB26861, sample SAMN08777766) | seawater metagenome | isolation source: coastal seawater | place: USA: Florida | collected... | reverse complement strand
ACTATCATTGTCGACGACAGGAGCTAACTTTCTTGCGACGTCGGGTGTAGGTGGGGACCGATTTATCCCAATGCAACAACAGACCATAAAGCCGACGTTGCAGTGAATTGCAGTCAGGGGTGTCTCTTTGATATTGAAAAGGACCCGTCAGAGTATCAAGACTTGGCAAAGGAACAACCAGAACTGTTGCAGGTGCGTGATGCAAGATGGCAAGAAAAACAATGTTCGATTGTGTTTTGAGATCCTGCTTTTCGTTGTCGTTGCTGCGTGACAGGCCATGTTAGACCTGTATGCAACGCGTTGCGCAACAACATTTGATACCCCGAAGTACGGCAATAACGAATCTGCGTGCGCTGTGAGTTCTCCTGCATGTTGCAATAACACACACACGCTTGTCACCTCATTCACATGTCAACTGTTTTCGCAGGCTTACGTGGAGGCTCATGAAGGTTTCGTTGGACCGTACAACGGAGACCAACCATGAACGCACGATTATCTTGTTGGAGAAACTGTGCAGTGTCATAACCCATTGGATAAGCTATGTTAGTTGACACGTTGTATTTTACTTTTTGACTTTTCAAAACGGTTGGAATGCTCGTCACATGATTGTTGTTCAAGCTACTTTAATGTTTTTTTCATTAACTACTCGAGTTGAAGAAATTTTCGACGCCAGTTGCTGCACAACTAGCTTCCCAAAATGCATCAAGAGCTTCTGCTGGGAGTTTCTTGTGGTCTTTCGTGAGATCATTCACGACAGCTTCACCAGTGATTCCGTTGGGACCGAGAAGTGTCCCAGATTCCACTGCTGGGTCGCAGGCGCCTCGGTAAATACCCATGGTTCCGTCTTCAATTGATTGTGACAGTTTCATCAGCATGCGGTACATAAAGTGTCCGCCACCTTCGCCAGCATTTTTCACTTGCAAGTCTGTCGCGGATAATCCAGGGTGAGCGGCGATTGACTTGATGTTTGCGGACGGCGAATTGGGTCTGGTAACCAATGGCGTTTGAAGGTTAGTAATTCAGAAGTTGTACAATGCATAAACAGTTCGAGTTGACCAACCCGAGGGCAGCAATGCGGTTATGGAGTGCGAGCATGAAGGCAACGTTGGCCAACTTGCTTTGTCCATAGCGCGTCCAACGAGGGCCGGAGAACGGAAAGAATCCAGTTTTGTCTCCTCCCAAGTTGCCTCCATTTTTGCCCAAGTAGTTGAGGTCAACTAACACACATACATACACCAGCCGGTCACTAAACACCAACACCTTTGTGCGCAACCAACATTGAGCGAGATCCAAGCTTACTCTTGCTGACTATCCGTCTTGCACCAGAAGAGTGTTGGACAACACGTGCTTCGCCTCGTTGAGCAGCCGCGCGTTCGAGCCTAACGCAAAGATCATATTGCTGACACAAACTTCACTCCACAGCTTTTTTTCACTACTGGCATCAAACGTACTGTGGCCACAACAAGGAGGTCAGCAAGAAATGCGAGAGGTGGTTAGTCTGCATTTGGCGATCGTATCCGTCTTGGGTAGCAAGATCTGCAGTGGCCATAATTCCAGCATTGTTCACAAGAGCATCTAATGGTCAACAAATAAATACACAATAAGGTCAGTCCCATTTGTTGTACGCTAGCAATCGTGAAACGTAAAATGTGTTTCGCACCGATTCCTGTCTCTTGTGCATTCACCGTTGCGGCAGCGGTTCTGACAGAATCAAAATTCATGAGATCACAATCAACGTGAACGATGAGATCCGGAGATGCTGCAGCTTCTTGTACTCGAGCCAAAGCGTTTGTGGCGCGTTCGGAAGGACGATTCAGCATGACCACTCGTGCTCCTTTACGTGCCAAGTTTTCGGCAAGGCATAAGCCGGTGCCAGACGTGGTACCGGTCACGACCACAGTTTTGCCTTCCATACTCGGCATTTCTTCGAACAAGGCGCCGAAGTGTTTCGACTCCACCGTTGGCTTGCGGTACTCACCAGAAAAAATGCCTCCCATTTTTTTTAATTGCTTTGATAAAGTTGGTGTTCAACGATAAAAATAAAACCAAATTTCAAAAGTTCCAACGAATTTGTTTTCTTTTTGTCAATTTTTCAATTTTTCTTGAAAAGGAAAAGCAACTTGGCACGCTGTCACCCGTGCTGTGTCCAGTGCCCGCGTGGACGTTGTTGATTTTCACGGCAGTCACCAGGATTAGTTTCATGATTGCATCAAGGCTTTTCACTCATACTCACTCAAATGATGTTTGTACTAGAGTCTAGTGCAAGTGATGATGCATTTTTCGAAAAAAAGAAAAAAAGAGCACGATGGCTGTGAGGTCATCAAATCGACGGCAGTGTCTTTTTGATTGATCGGCTGACAGCTATTCTTGCCACGTAGTTCAACATTCTGTGAAGTATAGTGAGCGTTTGTCAAGGCTAAATTGGATACAAAATACCGTACACTTATTACCGTGATCCGAGTACTCTTACTCTTACGCCTACTGTCCAACAATATCACTGTCGTATCGAGGGGTCGTTCTGTTATTGCTCAGTGAAAGGTTTTGCAAAATGTTGTATTACAAGTTTTGCTCAGTTCATAGCCCTTATCAACATTGAGGCCCCAGTAATCGTTTTCTGAGGCAAAATAGAGCTTTTCTGCTGGCAATGTTTTTGGGTTCTACGGTTAATCATTTGGCCGTTTGTTTCTTTTCTTTCTTCTTTTTTTGTTCTTTCGTCGCTTCGCGCTGTTGTTGTTGTTGGCGTTTTCGTGGTGTGCTGTGCGCTCGTACTAGGAAAGGACCATGTACATGGAACATGGAGCAACTAAGACGAGATCCCGCTTAACGATTTATTACAAGAGATTCGTCACACGAAGAAACAAAATCCCACCGCGACAACAAGTCTGCCGAAAGCAACGTCTGTATACATCGTTTTGAATTCCAGTTTGAAATTTCGAAATTTCAACTGGCTCGATTTATTTGTGGCTAGATTGTTGTTCCTGCTGCTGTCTGGTTGAAAGATTGGCACAGTGGTGTTGTAGTACTACTCCACTCTCTTCATAGGTTTTCTACCGTTTGAAGGGGGAACTTTCTCAGTGCTACCCCCTACCCTGCTTGGTTTGTGGAACAGCGGGCATAGAAACAAACACGGCAGTTGCTGGCCAGCCTGTCCACTATGGAATCAACTTCTGGTTTTGATTTACCCGGTGATGCTGATACTGCTTCTGATGATGATGATGGACATGATGGAGATTACGTTGATGTTAACGATGATGATGATGATGATGATGATGATGATGATGATGATGATGATGATGATGATGATGATGATGACGAAAAGGTATGTGTCCTTTGTTGTTGTGAGCTCGGTTGTGGTGTCGTATAACGAACCGTTTTTTTTGTTTTCGTCTCTCGTTAGCTTCATTGTGCTTGTTTTTTTGTAACCAGACTCAGCCAGCAGCTCAAGATGCAACTGCTGTTGCGCCTAAAATTTCAATGAATGTACCTGAGAGCCTGACAATGGTGGGCAACACGAAACTCGACCGCGCAGAGAAGTTCTTGGCTCGAGCGGAGAAGCGCTTGGCTCAAATGGAAAAGAAGTTTCTCGAGGAGAAAGATCCCGAAAACAAGAAGATGTTCCGTGAAGCAGTTGATGACGCCCGAAAAGCCGTAGCCGGAGCGCATGCTGTCGTCAACACGCTTCTCATCGCCAGCAACGGCAACGGCAACGGTACCGTGATGAGAACCATGAGTCTTGTTGGTCTTTTCCCTCGTTCCCCTCGTTGTGGTTGTTGTTTGTCCTCTTCTTCTTGTTTCTTCTTCGTGTCTGAACTTCAATTTTTGTTTCGTCTGTTTTAAAAGTGCCAGAAGAAAATGAACCATTTAAGTCCTGGTTACTCGATTGAAGTTTGGTTGTGGTTTGGTTGTTGTCCTTTTGTCTTTTCTCATTTGCTTTTTGTTCTTTTTCACACACGTGTTTTTACGTCCACGTTCTCGTTCTCATTATTGTTGTTCTCGTTCTACTTCTTGTTGTTGTTTGTGCTTGGCTGAACGTCGACTGGAAATTTGTGTTTGTGTTTGCCTGTTCTTGGTCACATGCCACTCCAATCCAACTGGCTGCTAATCCGATGCAGGTGAGCATTTATTTATTCATGCAATGATCTGCTTTCTGCTCAGTTGTTGGTATTTCTATCAATCTCTGTCTCTCGGCTGCCGTGAGCAGTGTTGTTTATTTTCTATCGTTTTAATTTCCGATGTATCCGTCGGTGATTGGTTGACGTCTGTCCCCTTGCCTCCACTGTGTCGCTCTTGACTTCACCCCAATGTGTGTGTGGTTTGATTATGTCTTTTGTCTGCTCACCCACGACCCACGACCCTCACAACCTCTTCCGCGATCCATCATTTGTGTGGTTAAACATCAAGCAGCCAATACCACGTCCACAGGTACACGCAGGCGAACATTACTTTGTTCTGTTGTACTTCCACTTCTCTGTGTGTTGCTCGTTGCTGTGTCGCTGTGTGTGATGATGCTGATGATGTTGCTTATTCTAGTAGCTATGTTTATCCTGTGCTTGCTGTTTCCGATATTTGTGCTGACTGTTGCTCGAAAATGTTCACTTCTGCATCGGTGGATCAGCTCAACGTTTTTGTATTTGTGTGTGTGCCACTGTGTTGCCCTCTATGTCGCTCGTCTGGATCGTGATTCGTGTCAACGCTCCAACAGCCCCAGCCAATGCAGGTGTGTCGCATGGTGTTCCCTTATTTTCATGCCATTAGTTGTTTTGTTGTGGTTTGGGTCTGGTGCTGCTGGTTGTTGTTGACCCGTGTTCCAATTAGTATGCACTGATCATGTTGACATTGTACAATATCAAACATCAGACACAAGTAGATGGACATTACGACCACTGTTGAGAACCATTAGTTTGTGTCGTCTGTGTGACTGTGCCCCTTTTTGTCTGTCGTAATTGTGCTGTGTAATTGTGCAGGTGAGCGTCGCAAAAGGCCGATACGCATTGCGTATTGAACATGTCTTGGCATTTGGTCGTCCATGTTGTTGTGAGAAGTTGTTGTTGTCTTGTCCCCGCTGTGTGTTTTGAGTTTTGGCTGAGCGTTGATGCGGCTGCCCTGATTTTTGAGTAATACTGATTTTCTTGACGTTAGGACTTTCCTTGTCTTCGGCACGGAGTGCCTGTGACAACCTTCATCCGACGGCGCCGTATCCAAAGAGTATGTACACTCTACGCAATCGTGCCGCAAGCTTCCGCGAAGTAAAAGCACGTGCAGTGACTAATTGGGAAGTTGCTGGAGATGGAACTGCAAATACTCATACTTTTGTGGTGGTCCCCGGAGCTCCTGGTATCGGTAAGTCTTGTTTTGGGTACGAAGTGCCAAACTTCCTCCGGAAGACAATGACACAGTTTGTGGTCAAGAACATTTTGATTGACTTCAACAATGGGCAACGGTTCGTTACCGATTTCGATGAAACGCACATCCCCACCGTCCGGCTGGGCGTGCGACTGGCTTCAGCGGGCTTGGTGGCCAAGAACTTTTCGCAGATGTTGGCTTGTGGGGAGCACGTGTACACGGCTTTCAGTACTGAACGTGTTCTGGAAGCATTTCTGAACGAAACTGAGGAGGATGACAAGCCCGTGGCACTTGTACTGCACTTCGATGAGTTCCAGATCTATGTGGACCACCACTCCAAAGGCCGCACGGGTCTCGACGACATGTTGCGCGTACTTGGCGACTTTATGGCGAAGAAACACCCCGGTGTCAATCGGGAGTTCTTTATTCTACCAGTGTTAACGGGAACCGCAGCCAAAGATGTGCACTTTCTGAACACCGACAGATATACACAGGTAACTTTGCTTTTAGAACCCCTTGACCGACATTCCGCGATGCAGATGGTCGAGCAAGCATTTCCTGACCAGGCCAGACGTCTCTTCAATCAGCCTTCTTTTCTTATCGCCCTTGGGGACACGGGATATGTCCCTCGCATCGTTGCCTTCTTACTTGGGGTCAAGCACTACACAGATGATTACGATTGGGGTGTTCGCTTGTCGCTCTATTACGGAAAACTCCTGACACCAACGTTGGAGCAATTTGGTGGAGAAGAGACAGTACGAGCTGTGATCCATTTTGCACTGTCAGCTCAGTTAGTCAAACGGGAGTCTAAGCTGCCTGGTCACAACACAAGCACAAACAGCATCGGTGGCTTGGAACGTGCTGGACATATATATTTAGTTCCAGCTTCTGATGGTTACTTCCGGGTATTTGTGCCATTTGCTCAACTTGTCCAGCTCAACAAGTTGCTTATTTGCTACACCGAAAATGGACCACTGCCTCAGCACCTATTGTTCAGCCCATCTTCCACTAATCCATGGAGATGGCAAGACTTTGAGCAGCTTCATGCCCGATTCCAGATGCTCCGCATTAGAGCACTGCTAACTGCACGGAAATTGCAGATCAATGCTGGTCACAATGGGCCAGAAGAGCGGCTAGAGGATGCAGAGAACTTGAACCGCAGCTTCCAAATGAGAGAAATATGCCCTGGTGCTTTGGGCCACCCAACCACACTTGCACTCCGTGTCGTCGTGGACGAAACTGGAGACTGCTTTAACGAGAGTCACAAGTGGGTTCCCAATTGTAGTGCACGACCAGCGGTGTCCGACACTGTCAACTGCGACAAGCGTAAGGCTGTTCCGTTGGTGGGGAATGTATTTTTGTGTAAAAATGGGAATACGCTCTTCGATGGGCGTTTCGCTCTTCGAGCTGCCGAGTCAAACAAGGCAGTGTTAGTGGTTTGGCAGGACAAACACACTGAACTAAGGACCAATAACCCCCTGAACGCCAAATTCATTAAGCAGTGGCACGAACAGTCCATTAAAGTCATGGAGCATTGGACTACGACGTACACGGTAGTGTACATGTTTCTCACCAATCGACGGCTGACGGATAAGCTTGGCGAGCTACCTGAAGGCCTTCTGGTGGTGACTCAAGAACAACTCCGCACGTATTTGACGGGCACCTTGGCTGAGCGTGGCTTGGCTCCCTTCCCGGACGAAGCGGGCACAGGAGCAACAGCGGAGGCGCCTACATCCACCACAAAGGCACCGTCAGCCACAAATTCGATATCTACAGCAACAGAGTGTGCAATTAAAGAAGCAGCATTTGATGTCGCATCTGCAGGGCGCAAGCGCGTGACAGTGCCTCCATCGTCCGCAGCAACAACAGCAGCAACATCGACTTCGACGCCTCCACGGACACAGGAGACGATAGCAACCGCGTTCCAAAGGCCGCCAATGTTACCGTCACCCAACCCAACAAGCGTGGGGACAAGAGCAAAAAATAACGCCGCACGAACAGACAAGAGATCAGCGTCGGAAATGGACACAGCAACAAGTCCAGTAAGGAAGAAATTGGCACAACAACCGGTGGCATCAGCGCACAGCAACTCGCTTGAAGCCCTGAAAAAGGACACAACGCGCACACCGTGAACTCAACAGTGCAGTTGACGGCAACGTAATGCCGGATGATGCAGCAGCCTCGGTCGGCTAATTGCTCCAGTTTCGGTTGTTTTAAAAGTCTATTGCTGGCGTTTTTCGGCTAATTTTAAACTCCTATCAAAGCATGTGAGCAAAATTGGTAGTCGTTTCCCAGATTTCAGGGAGCGCCCGGCTGCGGCGGATACGCGGCGGTCAATTGTCTTCGTGCCCTCCTGACACGTGCTTCCTGAACGGTGCAAGTGGGTGAGACAGAGAATACACAGGATTAAGTGGCTTGCACAGAAATACGCAATCTTCTTACGTCATCACTGTAAACAGTCAACATAACTCTGCTTGCACAGAACGACGGAGTTGCGCTCTGCCGTGCAATCTGGTTATAGAACCTTCCCTGCCGAATTGCAACTTCTCAAACGTACATTTTACTGACGGTTTTGTCTTAGCTGGCCGCCTGACCACATGACATGCACGACGTGTATGGCAAACGAAGCTGAACTGAGGCCTGAGCCAACGGTTTATATTATCCACTCCCAGCTGTCGTACAGAATTCGCGCGTTGGGCGTTGGGCTTGCCTGAGCTGTCGAACTGAGCTGCTGGCGTACAATTGTACCGGTTAATGACATAATGATTACAAAATAGACTCTCGTACATAAAGGCACTCAAACGAGCAATAAGCGCAATCCATGAAGCTGGAGTTGTTCTGCTGGTTGTTGTTGACCCGTGTTCCAATTAGTATGCACTCCTATTGTTACCATCACATCCCAATCCAATGTTCCGTGTGACACCGCTGCTTGATGACTACGACAACTGTTGAGATCCATTAGTTTGCGTTCGCCTGTGTGGGCTCACTTGCGTTCATCGCGAGATCTGTTGCTGTGTATATTTACGTGGCGCTGCTCCTGCATTCAATTTAATAACTGTATAAGTTTGTATTAGAGGACTTGAAAGTGGACGACATAATTAGACTCATGCAGTCCGCACCATTACAATTGCGTGAAAAACCATTCAACCCTGGAGCTCCACTCGCTGACGCTAAGTTTCCCCTCTATGACCGGGATGCAGCTATTGCCACTGCCATCAGCAATTTTGATGGCCTGAATTTAGCAGCAGGGACAGTGCGTGCAACAGCAATCTTAGCCACATTAGGGGCTCGTGGGTGTGGCAAAAGCCGAATTGTGGATGAGATATGCTGCCTATGCGGTGGCGACAAACTTTCTGACCATCTCAAACAGCGGCTGGTTCCTGTGGCGATTTCCTTCAACGGCCGCCAAAGTTATGCTGATGTGAACCATTTGAAGCCTGTTGAAGCGTTGTGTTGCCGCATGGCCCACTCAGGCTTTTTCGATACAGCGCGAGTGAAATTTGGAGGGTTTATGCGCTGGGCCCAAAAAAATGTGCCTTGGAACCGTGTCACCACAAGCCCAATGTGCAAAAACCCGCTGATCACAAGCCCTTTTTGCGATGATTAAAAACTTTAAAGTATCGATGGGCGTCAAGAATCCAGCTATTCTACTTGCCGTGGATGAGGTGGTCAAGCTTGCACGAGACAGTAGTGACACTTTGAAAGCGATACTTCCTGTTGCCAGGGTCCTCGATTGTCTCAAAAGACTATACTGGACAACAATACCAAACAATGCCGTCTGTTGATCACCACCTTTGACTACCGGCCGCTGCTGGACCACACTGTCGCAACCATACAAGAGCACCCCGAAGAACAACGCAACAACAAGCAGAAACCCAAAGCCGCCTCTAAAAATATTTCGGTTTGTGGTTTAGTTTCGACCGGCTCAAAGCGAAACATCATGTGGCTTGAGTTGAATCCAATATAGCAGAATGGTCCATATCAAACCTTACTGAGCTATCGTGACAGTTGTCTCAAAGATGAGCACACGTTGCCTACTACCTTTCATTGTGTGGTGGTCATCCACGAAGCTTGGCTTGTTGGTTGACGAATTGCGCAAGCAGAAAGACAACCCGAGAGTATGTGAGCGGTTGGTTGAGGATTGGGCGCAAGCAATGCAAGGATACGTGGAAATGGTTGATGAGGAACTGCTGTTGGACCTTTTAGCAATGTCAGTGTGTGGGCAGGAGGTGACGCTGACAACAAATTTTCGTGGTTATTCTTTGGTGGGCCTAGTGCAAAAACCGTCATCATCAGTGGCATTGTTCCTGAGGCGACCCTCAGTCTCATTCCACAGTTATCCCTGCTGCGACTTCAAGTCTGGGGGAGCAAACCTTCAGAGCAGCACGGTTTGCTGCGGCGCTGCTTGAAATCATTGCTAAACAGTGGCTTCGACATGGGAGCTGAAAACTTTGAGAGATTTCAGGCGCTTTTTGAAGAACTGCACAAGTGGGCTTTCCACCGTCTTGGGACCAAGAAAAATACCAACCTGAAGGAATGGTTCAGGTCACCTTACGGTTTACTGCGCGGTCCAAACTCCCGGTTCACTGTGCCAAAACCGGACCTACAGACTCATGCAGGTCAACTACCTGGTCGTGTCGGCACACTGACTGGCGACTTGCCACAAGGATCGTATGTTGAAGGTAAAAATCAACCTGGTTTTGACATTGTGACCGTTATGCGCCGCAGAGCTTTGGTACTTGAGAACAAGTGGAGCAGGGTCAATGAAGGCCGCACAGCCACTCCGCTGGACCGTCTCACGGTGTGGAACAAAGTTAGCAAAGCGACGACTGAATTGCAGGGCAGCCTTTTGAAAGTTGGGAGCAAACCGATTAGAAAGGCATGTGCAGGTTTTGTGTTAATGGCGCACCGTGACCCAGCACGGGGCACTGAGACTGAGCAAAGCACTGTGAGTTCGCCGCTTCAACAATTCGTTCAAGTATGTAAAACCCCACCAGAGCCAGGACACGCTCACTTCCAGGCGTGGGAGGCCTACGCGAAGACGACAGCCTCAGTGTTGATACTGGATCGTGCGGCCATTACAAATACTTTTGGACCTACCTTTTCACGACTCCGTGGGTTTTTCTTCAGCTTCGCTGACCAGGCAAGTAGCCAGCGTCCAAGTGGCTGCAGCACCACAGGGACTAATTGCAATTTCGCCCACCACAAAGCCTCCACAAAGAGACGTTTCTGTTCATTCGAATAGATCATACTTGCATGCAGAAAACGTGTCGTCAGTCACTGAGGAGACCCGTGTGATGAAACCTCCGTCGGCAACGACAACAACAACGGTAAGCCACACTTGTTCCTCTCTTTCATGCAGTGTTGAATCATCATACTGACATAAAATTGCATCTCGTCAAATGCGGTAGACGGTTATGAGTCGGCGCCGGCGGATTACGCAAGCTGCAGCAACAGATGCTTCCAACAAAACACCCAAGGGCAAAAAGATTGTTACTTTGACTAAGTCCAAAAGTCGACCACACAAACGTCACAAACCAAGCACGCAAGGCGACAGACAGTAGTCGAAAATCTGGTCGCCAGTAGGCGTGTGCTTAATGTCGAAAAATACTTGCTGTAAAATGAACAGACGTCTTTGCACTTTGCTCAAAATGATTGTCCAAGTCGAGAAACTGCACACATACATCATATCCCAGCTCATCTCCAACTTAGGCCCAACTTTACGCTGCCAATCTCCTATTTCCTGTCCTGTGGCGCTAGTGCTACGATTGGCATGTAAGTTCCTCCCTTGTCAGCCTGTTTTACTTCCATTTCTGTCATGAACGATGTTTATGTGCCATTGGAGAATTCGGCCTCATTAAGGCGCTTTTGTTGGGGTCTCATTATTTGAGCTTCAAATCAAGTAAAGTTGTGCGAGTTGTAGAATCTTGTGCATTGTGACGTACCGGTAACGCCTTGCTGCGTTGCACTTGAGCATAGTCTGCAATTGGAGTACGGCTGCAGCGCTACCACAGCAAGTAATGACTACCATCTTTAATCGCTTTGGTCACCGATCACAGCAACGCACTGGACGTGAAGTCACGTCGCCAACCAGGCTCCGCCAACATGGTGCTTGCTCAACCGTTGCTATGAGCATCGTTACTGACGATTGTTGTGCACATGAACTGAATTGGAAGTTGCTATGACATATTTGCAATCCAACGCTCGTGAATTCACGACAAAGTGATGAGCTGGCGGGAATATGCGTCGAATCCGTCTATAACTCTGGATGGACTGGTGGTTGTTTGTTGTTTGGTAATTGTTTTGCATCGACTGTGGCGTCAACAACACTCGTTGCGTTCCGGCGTGTGACCGCCTCAAATCGAATGTGCGAACGGCGGCTGTGATTCTTGGACGCTGGCTGTCCAATTGCGTGTAGGC
>ENA-OWNT01004699-OWNT01004699.1-seawater-metagenome-genome-assembly--contig:-NODE-4699-length-11768-cov-3.941921_pt1 | contig 11768 bp, 7 predicted proteins | sample MGYA00238136_ERZ651165 | MGnify/ENA primary metagenome ERZ651165 (study PRJEB26861, sample SAMN08777766) | seawater metagenome | isolation source: coastal seawater | place: USA: Florida | collected... | reverse complement strand
AAGAGCAGGCCACCGCCACCGCGGCCCAGTTCCACCCCACGCTCAACTTCGGCGGGGGCACGCGGATCATCTTCTCCGAGAGCTTCGCCGCCCGCTTCGAGGGCCGTGGGCTGTCGTTCGTCGAGGTCATCGAGGGCACCACGCTCGAGATGAAGAACAACTTCACCGTTCTCGCCGGTGTGTCCTTCTTCTTCCCCGGAATGAACTGATGCGGTTTCTCACCCGCCTCGTCCTCCCGCTCGCCATCCTGGTCACCCCTGCCACCAGCCTGGCCATGTCGTGCGACGACATCATGAACATGGTGTCGGTCAACGTGCCGTCCAACATCGTCATCGACACGATGAAGGGCTCGGGCACGCAGTTCACGGCGGCCGACGTGCAGTGCCTCCAGTCCAGGGGCGCTCCGCCCGACGTGGTGGCCGCAGCACAGCAGCAGATGGGGGCGGCGGCCCCCGCCCCGGCGCCCGTCCCCGTGATGGGGCCACAGCCGATGCCGGCGCCTGCCCCCATGCCGGCGCCGATGCCCACCGCTCCCCTCGGCGGCGAGCTTCCGCCAGCCGACGCGATGGCGCCCAACGTGGGCCCCGAGCCCACCGGCGGCGGCCCCGACGTTCTCGAGCAGCTGATCGAGAACCATCGCCAGGGCAAGAACCTCACCGCGAGCAAGGGGCTCTACGACCTCCTCGCCGCGAACACCTTCCCCGAGCACCAGACGAAGACCCAGTACTACCTGGCGAAGTCCCTCGAAGACATGCAGATGCTGCACTCGGCGCAGCACTACTACATGCAGGTGGTGCGCCGGGGGCCGTCCAACCCCTACTTCAAGTACGCCCTGCCCAAGCTGATCGGCATCGCCCAGCAGACCGGCAACGACGCCGAGCTGCTCCGCATCGTCGACAAGATTCCGCCGGAGCAGTTCCCGCGCAACGCGAAGAACCATCTCTACTACCTCATGGGCCGAACGCTCTACGAGGAGAAGCAGGATCTCGCCGGTTCCGCCCAGTACTTCCAGCAGGTGTCGGCCAAGTCCGACCTCTACATGCGCAGCAAGTACTTCGAAGGCATCATCAACACCGAGCGGGAGAAGCTCAAGAGCGCGGTCATGTCGTTCCGCGAGGTGATGAAGGCCCAGCCGCCGGTCATCGTCGGCGCCGACGAGGCTCAGCAGGTCGAAGACATGAAAGACCTCGCCCTCATCAACGTGGCGCGGATCTACTTCGGCCTCGAGCGCTTCGACAACGCCGACAACTACTACGCCATGGTCGACCGCGACTCCACCTACTGGCCCCAGAGCCTGTTCGAGCGCGCCTGGACCAACTTCTGGCGCGCCGACCTCAACCTCGCCCTGGGCCTACTGCTCACCGTCGAGAGCCCCTACTTCCAGGAAGAGGAGTACATCCCCGAGGTCACCGTCCTCCGGGCCCTGACCTTCTTCAACCTGTGCGAGTACGACGAGGTCGAGCGGATCATCTCCGGCTTCGAGAAGACCTACAAGCCTCAGCAGGCCGAGATCGAGGCCTTCCTGACGCAGTACAAGGACTCTCCCCAGGTCCGTGATCAGGCCTACGACGCGTTCTTCATCAACGCACATCCCGGCTCGAACCTGCCGAAGTCGCTCTTCTCCCGAGTTCTCCGGAACCGCGACCTCTCCTCCCTTGTCCGACACATGGACATGATGGACGAGGAGATCAAGGCCATCAACACGCAGAAGAGCGTGTGGCGCGACACCGTTGGCGACGCGCTGAAGCAGCAGATCGAGAAGGACCGCATCCGCTACAAGAAGAAGGCGGGCACCGAGCTCCTCAAGGAACTCGCGCTGCAGCGGAACACTCTCGCCGACCTGTTGGTTCAGTCCGAGATCATTCGGTTCGAGGTCACCGACGCACAGCGAAAGGACTACGAGTTCCGGGCAACCCTCCAGGATGTCGAGGTCGACCGCAAGGATGTGGTCGACTTCGCCGTGTCGCGCGAGATCATCTACTGGCCGTTCAACGGCGAGTTCTGGCGTGACGAGCTCGGGTACTACCAGTACACGGAGAACGGTTCCTGCGAGTAGCAGGCGCCACCACCCACGGGCCCCCCTCCAGGCTCGGCGACACGCCGGGCCTTTCCAGCAGGAGAACCTCTAGATGAGCACCTCCAACACCTCGAGCGTCCGCCGCGCCGTCCTGGCGCTGGCGTTGTTGTTCGCCAGCGCGCCGGTGCTGCCCTCCGTGGCCCACGCGCAGGAAGAAGACGACAGCTCGCGGACCGGTCGCGGCATCAAGCTGCGGAAGTTCGACGAGCAGGCGAACATGAACGAGCAGTATGCGCTCGCTGCCCAGCAGAAGCGCTACCAGAGCATCGAGCAGCTCAAGGGCCTGCTGTCCCGAGGGGTCGACGGCGAGACCAAGGCGGAGATGATGCTCCGCCTGGCCGACCTCTACTTCCAGGAGGGTCGCTACCTCTACCTCCGGGAGATGGAGGCCTTCGACCAGCAGTACGAGGCCTGCTTCAACACCGAGGGCTGCAACCCCGATGGCCTGAAGGCGAACAACACCGCCAGCCAGCAGTGGCAGCAGAAGTCCATCAAGCTGTACGAGGGCATCCTCCGCAGCTACCCGCGCTACTCCCGCGCCGACCAGGCCACCTTCTACCTGGGCTCCGCCTACAAGGACCTCGGCAACGAGGACAAGGCGGTCGACGCGTTCAAGCGCCTGGTCAAGCTCTACCCCCAGAGCGCCTTCCTCCCCGATGCCTACGTCCTCATCGGTGAGTACTACTTCACGGTCCGCGAAGAGGCCTTCCCGGCCCTCAAGGCCTACCTGAAGGCCTCCACCTTCACCGACAGCCCGAAGTACAGCTTCGCGATGTACAAGCTCGGCTGGTGCTACTACAACGTCGGCGACTACCAGAAGGCCATCGACACGATGAAGCGGGTGGTCGACTACTCCCTGTCCCAGGAGCAGTCCACCTCGCAGATTCAGCTGCAGGACGAAGCCCTGAAGGACCTCGTCCGCTTCTTCGCCGACGCCGACCAGATGGAAGAGGCCATCGCCTACTTCAACAAGCTCGGTCGCAAGGAGCTCGTGCGGGCCACGCTGAAGCGCCTCGCCGGCATGTTCTACGAGCAGGGCAAGTTCGAGCGGTCGGTCGACATGTACCGGCGCCTCATCGCCGACTCCCCCACCGAGGTCGACAACCCGGAGTACCAGGTCGAGATCATCCGGGCCTACAAGAAGATGGCGGCCCGCGAGAAGGTGCTCGAGGAGATCAACCGCCTCCGCGCCGACTACGGCAGCGGCAGCGCCTGGGCCACGGCCAACGCGTCCGACCCCGAGGCCGTCAAGGATGCTCAGGACACCATCGAGTCCGAGCTCCGCAAGATCGCGACCGAATACCACACCACGGCTCGCGAATACGAGAAGACCCGCCACCCCGAGACCATGAAGGTCTACGAGCTGGCCAAGACGGCCTACGGCACCTACCTCGACATCTTCCCGAGCAACGACAAGTCCTACGACGTTCGCTACGCCTACGGCGAGCTCCTGTACAAGCTGAAGGACTACGCCGGTGCCTTCGACCAGTACATGATGGTCGTCGACATCGACCCGAAGGGCAAGTACTCGAAGTTCTGCGCCGAGTCGGCCGTGTTCGCGGCCGAGGAGCAGGTCAAGCTCGAGGGCGGCGCCAAGGTCGACATGGACACCTCCAAGGTGAAGGTGACCAAGGACACCCCGCCGCAGGAGCTCACCGCCTGGGAGCAGCGCTTCGTCGACGCCTGCCTCAAGTACGCGACGCTCTACCCGGAGGACAAGAAGGTCAAGGACATGATCTACCGGTCCGCCTTCATGCTCTACAAGAAGTACCGGTTCGAGGAAGCGTCCAAGTCCTTCCAGGCCGTGATCGCGATGGACCCCCGGTCCAAGGAAGCCGTCCTCGGCGCCAACCTCATCCTCGACGCCCTGGCGATCAAGGAAAACTGGAACGCCCTGAAGGACACTGCCAAGACCTTCTACGAGCAGGAAGGCCTGGGCACGAAGAAGTTCAAGGACGAGGTCTACCTCATCTACCAGAACTCCAGCTTCAAGCTCATCGAGGTCACCTACGCGGCCGACAATGACAAGGCCAAGGCCGCCGACGGCTTCGTGGCCTTCTACGAAGAGTTCGGCGTCGCCGCCGAGAACGCCGCCCTGGCCCTCAACAACGCCGCCGCCTACTACGCCCAGTCCGACCGCGTCGACGACTCCATGAAGGTGCGGCACATCCTGGTCGACGACCCGAACTTCGGGCCCAAGACCAAGTACTACTACGACCAGGTCGGCTACCTCGGCTACGACTACGAGCGCATCGCTGACGCCGAAAAGGCCGCCTTCTTCTACGAGAAGCTCTGGTCGCTCTACCCCGAGGAGCGCAAGGAAGTCGCCGACGACAAGAAGGCCGACTTCGACGCGAAGGCCGCCGACGCCATCTACTCCGCCGCCGTCTACCGCAAGGGCCTCGGCCAGTGGGAGAAGGGCATCGAGGACTACAACCAGTTCATCGCTGCCTTCCCGACCGACCCGCGGACCCCCGACGTGAAGATCCGCGTCGGCCGCATCTACGAAGACAACGAGAAGTGGAGCGAGGCGGCGAACGTCTACCAGTCCTACTACAAGACGCCCGACGCCAACGCGCCCCTCGAGTACATCTACTTCGCCCGCCTGCACGCCGGCCGCGCGATGGACCGCATGGGCAAGCGCCGCGACCGCGACCGCATCTACGACGAGACGGTCAAGCTGTACGAGAAGTACGTCGCTGGCGGCGGCGCCCCCGGCCCGCACACCGAGTTCGTGGCCGAGATGATGTACGAGCTCGCCCAGCCCAAGCTCGAGGAATACCTCGCGCTCACCATCAGCGGCGCGGGCCCCGGGGCCAGCCAGAAGCGCGAAGACAAGGCGCTCAAGGACAGCCTGCAGAAGAAGGCCAAGGCCCTCAACGAGACTGAGCAGGCGTTCTCCGCCGTCGTCAAGACGGGCGCCGGTGAGTGGGGCCTCGCCGCCCTCGTGAGCCTCGGCAAGGCCTACGAGAACATGGGCGAGTCGCTCCGCACCGGTGACGTGCCGAACTACCTCACCGAGAGCCAGACCGAGATGTACACGATGGCCATCGAAGACAAGGCCTACGTGCAGGACGAGAAGGCCGTCAACGCCTACAAGCTCGCCCTCGACAAGAGCTACGAGCTCACCATCTACAACGACAACACGGCGTACGCGACGCGCTCCCTGGGCACGCTGCGGCCGCAGGAGTACCCCGGCCTGCAGGAGCAGCTGCTCGAGCCGCGGTACACCTCGAGCAAGTCCGGCAAGAAGTACGACTTCGAGACGAGCCTGGAGTAGGAGATGACCATGATGCGCACCACGTTGATGGCCGTCACCCTCGCGGCCTCCCTCCTCGCCGGCTGCGGTGGCGGCAAGGGTGGGAAGATTCAGAAGTTCACCGACGAAGACCTCGCGACGAACCCGGCAGCCAACTTCCAGAAGGGCCTGCAGACCCTGCAGAACCCCGACAAGAAGACCGGCGCTGTCGACTACAACGAGGCCTTCAACCGGTTCAACGCCTCCGCCAACCTCGGCGGCGGCGCCAAGGCCCACTTCAACGCCGGCTGGGTCGCCGAGAAGATGGGCGACCCCACCAAGGCCGCCGAGCACTACCGGCTCGCCTACGAGGCCGACGCCTCCTACGACGCCGCCCTCTTCAGCCTCGCCCGCGTCCTCAACGAGTCGGGCAAGGCCGGTGAGGCCGTGGCGCTGTACGAGTCCGTCGCTCAGCGCGACCCCAAGAACTACGACGCCCGAAACGACCTCATCGCGGCCTACATCCGCGCCGGCTCGTACGACAAGGCGTTCACCGAGGCACAGGAGATCCTGCGCTTCGACCCGCAGAACTCCGGTGTCTTCCGGAACCTGTCGGCGATGTACTACGCCCAGGGCAACTACGGCATGAGCCAGCTCATGGCCGAGAAGTCCCTCGAGCTGAACGACGGCGACCCCGGCACGTACAACAACATGGGCGTCACCTACTTGATCCAGGGCGACGAGCCCCAGGCCATCGAGAAGTTCAAGACGGCGGTGAAGCTCGACTCCGAGAACTACCCGGCCAACATGAACCTCGGCTACGTGGCGCTGAACTCCGGTGACTACCAGCTCGCCGACACCGCCTTCACCGGCGCTCTGGCGACGCAGCCCGGCAGCATCGACGCCAAGCTCGGCAAGGCAGTCGCGCTCCGTGGCCTGGAAGACCACAAGGGCTCCGGCACCCTGTACGACGATATCATCGAGCAGGACCCGCAGAACGAGGCGGCCTACTTCAACGCGGCCACGCTCCACGAGCGCTACACCAAGGACTTCGGCAAGGCGCTGAAGTACCTCCAGGCCTTCATCGACGCCAAGGCCGGCACCATCTCCCCCACCCACGACGTGTTCGCACGGATGGAGCGGGTGAAGCAGGCCAAGGCCGAGGAAGATGCGCGCATCGAGGCCGAGAAGCAGCGGAAGCGCGAAGAGGCCGAGCGCGAGAAGCGGAACAAGGAGCTCCTCGCCAACCTGGCCAGCGTCATCACGACCTACCAGGGCAAGATGAGCTCCAACGCCAGCTGCATCGACCCCATGCTCGTCGAAGAGGTCGGCATGGTGCTCGAGCAGGCCCAGATGGTGGTCGACGCGGAGGAGGTCTCCATGGCCGCCGACGTGCAGACCCTCCTCGACGGCTACACCCCGCTGGTCGACGAGGCGGTCGACAACTGTGCCGCCGGTGGGGGCGCCGCTCCCGCCGAGGAGGCGCCCGCCGAGGGTGTCGATGGCACCGATGGCGAGCCGCCCACCGAAGAGGCTCCCGCAGAGGAAGGCGGCGAGTAGCCCCCTCCCCTGCTCAGGCAGCCAGCGCCCGCCTCATCGAGGTGGGCGTTCGTGCGTCTGGGATCGCCGAATCGGCCGTTCGACGGCTTGGCACTTCGTTGACGAACCTCCGCGAGCCGACGGGGTCCATCCCTTCACCCCCGCCGGTGCCGTGCATCGGCCCGGCCGGGTCGCGTTGATCGGCTCTCGATCGGCGTTCTCAACGTTTGCAAGCGCTTGACCAAGCCAGAGGAACCCGTCGAGCCCCGCACTTGTCCAGGACATTGACGACAACATGACCTCGCCAAGGTTGGCGAACCTGCCTCAGCACAGCATGATGGCCTGCGCAGATCAGGCCCTCGTCCCACGGAGGACCCCATGACCCGGTTCAGCATCCTCGCTCTCACGCTCCTCTCCTTCCCCCTCGCGGCCTCCGCTCAGGACGCCGACGATGATGGGCGGCAGATCAAGTACAAGGAGCGCACCGAGATCGACTTCGAAGGCGTGGACGTGACCGGTGAGCTGGTCAAGCCCCAGGGCGCCCTGCTCCTCGACCGCCGTAAGGCCAACTTCAACCCGCTGATCAAGCTCCGGCAGGACTTCAAGGACGAGATGAAGCAGTCCGTCAACGAAGTCAAGTAAGCCCGAGCTCAGCAGGAGACCCAGCCCATGGCCACCATCCCCACGCTCACGTTCGAGGTCTACCGTGGTTCCGCGCTGATCAAGCGCGAGGACCTCGAGGAGCAGAGCATCACCATCGGCAGCGGTGCGGCCGCCCTCCTCCCCATCGAGGACCCGCAGCTCGCCGAGCTCCACTGCATCGTCAACGTCGAAGACGACGGAAGCCTGTCGCTGATCGACCTCGGCGGTGAGGCCGGCGTCGTCTACAACGGCGAGCGCATCGCGAACACCGTGCTGCGCAGCGGCGACGTGTTCTCCGTCGGCAACCTGCGCTTCCGGGTCACCGCGCAGTCTGCCGGTGCCGCCCCCGGCGCCTTCGAAGACGAGACCGCCACCCAGGTGACGGCCCCGCCCGCCGCGTCCCCGGCCCCCGCACCGGCCCCGGCTCCCGCGCCTGCCCCTGCGCCGGTGTCTGCCGAGCAGCCCACCGACACGGCCGCCTCCCCGGCCCCGGCACAGCCCGTGCTCACCAATCAGGACTTCGAGGACGAGCTCGAGGGCGACCTGAACACCGAAGAGGTCATGGCCCGTGCCACCGAAGACGTGATGTCCTTCATCATGCGCTCGGGCACCGCCAAGAACGACGTCGGCGTCAACAAGAAGCGCCGCAAGGTCCTCGAGGTCAACCAGATCTGGGGCGAGGTGCTGGTCGACACCAAGCACTTCAGCCGCACCATGGGCCACAGCGTGTCCATCGGCGCCAACGTCGGCTGGAAGTGGAACTTCCTCGGCATCGACATGGGCTGGGTCCCTGCACCCCTGCACATGGTCCTGCCCTACACGCCGCCCATGTGGTCCGAGGTCAACTCCGACTGGCGCAACGACTTCTACGCCCCGGACAACGACCTCCCCAACGGCCGCGACCATCAGCTCTTCGAGCTCGACGGTGAAGAGTACACCGCCCACGTGCTCGACCGCTGGGACGGATTCGCCGACATCGACGACAAGCGCTACACCTTCGCGGAGCTCGTCGAGGCCGGCAAGGCCAAGAAGTCCTCCGACGGATACGAGATCCAGATGACCGACGACATCCGCCTCATGGTGGATGCCGACGGCGTGGTCTTCTTCTGCCACATGGTCTTCGAAGGCCAGAAGCTCCTCGTTCGCAACAGCGAGGATGTCGACTACCCCTTCGTGGCCATCGCCTCCTTCATGGGCTTCCTCGGCCTCATGTTCGGTCTGGTGATGTACTTCTCCCCGAAGTCCTCCCAGAACGAGGTCGTCGAGATTCCCGACCGCTTCGTCGAGCTCCTCATCGAGAAGCCCGAGCCCGAAGAGGAGAAGAAGGACAAGAAGCCCGAAGCCAACCCCGACGCCGGGGAAGGCGCCAAGGCCAAGCGCGAAGAAGGCAAGGTCGGCAAGAAAGACGCCAAGATGCAGAAGGCCAAGGGCAACAAGGTGGAGGTCCAGCAGAAGGAGCTCGACCGTCAGATTGCCGAGAACGCCGGTGTCCTCGGCGCTCTCGATGATGCTGGCGCCCTCGACGGCATGTTCGGCTCCGCCAACCTCGACTCCGACCTCGCGGGTGGCATCGGCGGCCTGATCGGTGCCAAGGGCACCCAGGTCGGCTCCGGCGGCCTCGGCTCCCGTGGGGGCGGCCTCGGCGGCGGCGGCACGGCCGAGGGCCTCGGCGGCCTCGGCACCAAGGGCATCGGCTCGGGCAAGTCCGGCTACGGCACCGGCGGCGGCAACTTCGGCGCCAAGGGTGAAGGCGGCATCGGCCGCGTCGGCGGCGACCCCATCGTCCTCGGCTCCCTCGACCGCTCCCTGATCGACGAAGTCATCAAGCGGCACATGAACCAGATCCGCTACTGCTACAACCGCGAGCTGGCCAAGAACAACTCGCTCGGCGGCAAGATCGTCATCAAGTTCACCATCGCCAAGGATGGCTCGGTCTCCGCCGCGTCCACCAAGACGAGCACGATGAACAACGGCGCGGTCGAGTCCTGCATCGTCGGTCGGTTCATGCGGATGAAGTTCCCGCAGCCCAAGGGCGGCGGCATCGTCATCGTCTCCTACCCCTTCATCTTCTCGCCCGGCTGACCGGCAACCGCGGAAGACGAGGAACGACCCTGGCCTTCGGGCCGGGGTTGCTTGTTCCTGGGTCTTGACACGCACCTGACGCGCCAACGTGGTATTCAGCGCTGACTCAGAGGTTCGTCCATGCGCATGCTCGCTGCTCTCGCCTGCTCTTCCGCCCTCCTCACCGTGGCGCTTCCCGCGTCCGCTCAGGATGGCGCCCGCAAGCGCTCCCGTGACTCGCAGAACGTCGTCCGCGAGATCAACCGCGGCCTCTATCTGAAGTCCAATGTCGGGGTCACGCCCTACTTCGCGACCAACTCCATTGGGAACCCGGTCACCTCCCCGGTGATGACGGTCGACCTCTCCGTCGGCAACGACATCGTCGACCAAGAGCGTCTCTCCATGGCGGTCGAGGCGCAGTTCGGCCAGCAGCTCCACCAGGGCCCCAAGGAAGACGAGATTCCCCTCGAGGCGGCGGCCGGTGTGGCCCCCATCGTCAGCGGCGACATCCACGTCTTCGCGGCCACGGCCACCTTCGAGGTCTCGGCCTACCTCACCCGCCGGTTCAGCATCGGCGCCCGCGCAGGCGGCGGCGTGTCCATCATCCCGCTCCTGATGAACGAGCAGTACTACAACGAGCTCATCCTGGCCCCCAACGGCCTGCAGACCGCCGTGGCCCACGCCGGCCCGCAGCCCACCATTCGCGGCGGCGCCACGTTCGAGTACTACACCAAGCTCTCCCACTTCAGCGTCGGCGCCGATGTCGACGTGCTCATGGTGATCGGCAGCCTCGGCTTGGGCCTGTCCCCCACCGGCTACCTGAAGTACACCTTCTAGGCTCCGTCTCCTCGAGCGAGGCGACAGCCCCTGCGGGCCCGGTTATTGCGCCGGGCCCTTTTCTGTTCACCACGTACGACGACTCCATCGTCCAATGCGGAGGTCCTCCATGGCCAACGAATCCCTCGGTCTCATCGGTCGCAAGCTCGGCATGACCCAGCTCTTCGACAACGACACCAACGCTGTCTACCCCGTCACCGTCATCGAGTGCGGCCCCAACACGGTGCTCCGCGTCAAGTCCGACGACACGAACGACGGCTACAACGCCCTGCAGCTCGGCTTCGGCTCCCAGAAGGCCCAGCGCCTCACCAAGGCCGACCTCGGCCAGCTGAAGGCGTCCGGCACCGACACCCCGGTCAAGGTCATCAAGGAGATTCGCGTCTCCAAGGAAGAGGCCGCCCAGCACGAAGCGGGCAAGAGCCTCGGCGCCGCCGATGTCTTCGAGGCGGGCAACAAGGTCGACGTGACCGGCATGAGCAAGGGTCGCGGCTTCGCTGGCGTCATGAAGCGCTACAACTTCGCGGGCTTCATCCGCACCCACGGTACCCACGAGTTCTTCCGTCACGGTGGCTCCATCGGTACCCGCCTCACCCCCGGCCACACCCTCAAGGGCAAGAAGATGCCCGGCCACATGGGTGCCGAGCAGGTCACGGTGCAGAACCTGCGGATCGCCCGCGTCGACGCCGAGCGCAACCTGGTGTTCGTGCGCGGCGGCGTTCCCGGTCCGACCGGCGCCATCGTTACCATCCGTCGGGCCGTCAAGGCCTGATCGGTCCCCGGTCTAGCCCGCCTCGGCGGGTCACGCTGCCCTCGGCCTCGGCCGGGGGCTTCGTGCTCAGGGGCCCCGGTCCCCCGGGGCCCGAGCCATCACTCAGCCCGAGATGCGGTAGTTGGGCGCCTCGTGGGTCACGATCACGTCGTGGACGTGGGACTCGCGCAGCCCAGCGTTGGTGATGCGCACGAAGCGGGCGTCGCGCTGCATCGCGCCGATGCTCGGGGCACCGCAGTAGCCCATGCTGGCCCGCAGGCCGCCTACCAGCTGGTAGACCACGTCCGTCACCGGGCCCTTGTAGGGCACGCGGCCGACGATGCCCTCCGGCACCAGCTTGCGCATGTCGGCCTCGGGGTCGGAGCTGTCCTGGAAGTAGCGGTCGGCAGAGCCGTCCCTCATGGCCTCGATGGAGCCCATCCCCCGGTAGCTCTTGTAGCGCCGGCCCTGGAGCAGCACCTCGTCGCCGGGGGCCTCCCGAGTGCCCGCCAGCATGGAGCCGACCATGCAGGCGTCGGCACCGGCAGCGATCGCCTTGGCCACGTCGCCGGAGGTCTTCAGGCCCCCGTCGGCGATGACGGCGGCGCCGAGCTCGTGGGCCACCT
>ENA-OWNT01004697-OWNT01004697.1-seawater-metagenome-genome-assembly--contig:-NODE-4697-length-11772-cov-6.748183_pt1 | contig 11772 bp, 7 predicted proteins | sample MGYA00238136_ERZ651165 | MGnify/ENA primary metagenome ERZ651165 (study PRJEB26861, sample SAMN08777766) | seawater metagenome | isolation source: coastal seawater | place: USA: Florida | collected... | reverse complement strand
GAGGTCGTCTACAAGAAGTACTTCAACTGCGGCCTCGCCACCGACACTCCGCAGGGGCTGTACGTCTCGGTGATTCGGGACATCCCCGGCAAGACGATCGTCGAGCTCAGCCAGGAGATCACCGACGTCGTCGGCCGCGTGCGCGCCGGCAAGGCGAGCCGGGCGGATCTGTCGGACTCGACGTTCACCATCACGTCCATCGGGAACATCGGCGGCCTGTTCGCCACCCCGATCATCAACTACCCCGAGGTCGCGATCCTCGGGGTCAACAAGATCGTGGAGCGGCCAGTGGTGCGGGACGGCGAGATCACCGTCCGGCACATGACCCACCTGTCTCCCAGCTTCGATCACCGCGTCGTCGACGGTGCGAATGCAGCCCGCTTCACCAGTCGGTTGAAGGACCTGCTGGAGAACCCCGGGCTGCTCATGGCCCTGCTCGACGCACAGATGGTGTTGGCCTAACGGCCAATTCTCCAGTTAAGCTCGGACGTTATGGCCCTGGAGGTCACATCCGTCGGCTCCTACGTCGGCGGCTACAAGCTGCTCCGGTACCTGGGTGAGGGCCGGCTGGGCCTTGTCTTTCGCGCCCGTCACCAGGACGAGGAGCGGGCGCATCGGCAGGGCGGGGACGTCGTGCTGCGCGCGATCCGGCCGGAGCTGTCCGAGCGCGCGGACTTCAAGGACCGCTTCACCGCGACCCTGAAGCCGCTCCGCCTGCTGGAACACCCATCCATCGCCCGCAACGTCGACGCACTCCAGCTGCCGGACGGGCAGATCTGCACGGTGGACGAGCTCGTGGACGGGTCGCCCGTGGCCGGGCTGCTGGGGCGCGAGGTGGCCATGCCCTGGTCGCGCGCGCTGGCCATCTTCCACCCGGTGATGGCGGCGCTGGCCCACGCCCATGCGCGGGACGTGCTGCACGGCGGCGTCTGCCCGCGCAACGTCTACATCCGCAAGGACGACACAGTCGCGCTCCTGGACTTCGGCATCGCGGCCCAGGAGCTGGGCCCCGGCCTGGAGTACATGGCCCCCGAGCTCATGCGGAAGGGCGCAGGCGCGTTGCTGGTGGGTGCTCGGCCCGCCGGCCCGCCGACCGAGAAGTCGGACGTGTACTCCGTCGGCATGTGCCTCTACTACGCGCTCGCCGGGACGTTCCCGTGGGGCAGCGGCAAGGAGCCGCGCGAGATCATCGAAGCGAAGCGCGCGGGCAAGTTCCCCCGGGTGGACTCGCTGAACCCGGCCGTCCCGCCGCCGCTCGGCCAGGTGCTGGCTGGCGCGATCACGGCCGACCCCGACGAGCGCATCCCCACGATCACGGATCTGGCGCGGGCGCTGACCCGGGCCAGCGAGCCCGCCATCGGTCAGTGGGTGCGGCCCGGACGCACGATCACCCGCGAGAAGCAGTACGTCGCCCAGAAGCTCGAGCAGGCGCTCGCGCGGCGTGAGGCGACGGGCATGAGCACCGCGAAGCTCAAGGCGGTGGACCTGCGGGCCGCGTCGTCGCGGGCCATGGAGGCCATCCGCACCGGCGAGGTGGACGCCCAGGAGGTCGCGCGCATCGAGAAGGCGCGGGAGGCCTGGGCGCGGCGCTTCGAGCGGCGGACGGCGCGGAACTGGGCGTACGCGCTGTCGGGCCTGTCGGGACCGATCTTTGTCGCTGCCTGCGCGCTGCTCATCGCGGCCGGAGCGCCGCTGCCCGTGCCCGCGGACTGGGTCGTCTTCGTCTTCCCGTCGATCGTCTTCTTCTACCTGGGCGCGCTGCTCGGCTTGAAGGCGGGCTTGCGGGAGCTCACGTCCCAGGACCTGGGCGTGCTCATCGCGGGCTGGGTGAGTCCGATCGTCAGTGTGTTCGTGTTGTTCGGCGCGGACTGGGTCCTGACCACGACGAAGATCGGCGGCGCGCCCGGCTCCGGTCCGCGCGCAGCGACGCTGCTGGCGTTGATCTGGACGGTGAACGCCCTGCTGGGCTGTTGGTACGGCGAGCGGCGGAACGTGACGATCGAGAAGGAGCGGATCCGCGCGGCGCTCCCGAAGCAGGCGCAGCGCGACTCGGGGGCCATCGTGACCCGGGGCTTCAAGGCCATCAGCGAGAAGGCGCTCTCCAGCGGCCGCATCAAGGCCATCGGCAGTGTGTCGAGGCGCGCCGTGAAGGCCGTCAGCGGACGCCACGAGGCGGTGGGTCGTGACGTGCCCAACCGCCAGGAGGCCGTCAGCCGGGACGTCCCCACGGACGGTCACAAGGCGGTCGGCGAGGCCAGCGCCCGCGCGACGGACAAGCACGCGGCGGTCGGTCAGAAGGCCGCCGAGTAGCTCAGCTCTTCGCGCCGCTCGCCATCTGCTCGTTGACGGGATCCGACACCTCGCGGAAGCGATCCGCGATGCCGTGGAGCTCCATGTTCGCGGACGTCACGCCGCGCCGCCCCCAGAGCGGACCCATGTCCTCCGCCTCCTGAAGCATCGCCTCCACCTGGACGAGCCGGGCTTCCAGGTCCTCGGCGCGGCTCTTCGCGAGGCTCTGGGACGTCGCCTCGCGGCGCATCAGCTCGATGAACGTCCGCGCCTCCTTCAGCGCGCCCGTCTGGCCCCGCTTCAGCGCGCCGATGATGAACCACAGGAACAGGCAGGCGAGGTTGAAGCCCATCACCGCCACGATGAGCCACATGTGCTCGCCCGTGTAGCCGCCGATCTCCATCAGCTCCTCACACTTCGCTCGCGAACTGCTCGACCCAGTGAGTCGCGTTGAGCGGCGCGCCCGTGTGCATCTGCACCGTGCGCTCCCACGGGAGCCGCTGACCCAGGACGAACAGCTCGGAGAAGAACGCGCCCACCTCGGACCGGCGTGCGACGCCCTCGTCCGGCCCGGCGCCGATGCGCTGGTGCAGGCAGGCCTGGAACTGGGACGCGAGCAGCTCGCCCAGCAGGTAGTTCTGGTAGTAGGCGGGGTAGCAGGCGACGTGCACCTTGCTGGCCCAGTCGCCGCCGCGCCATCCGTCTGGCCGGCGCAGGCCCTGGATGTCCTCCACCAGGGACCACCAGACGGCGTCCAGGTCTTGATCGGGATCGGCGTACAGGGCCCGCTCGAAGGACGTGACGAGGAGGCCCCAGCGGGCGAAGACGAGCTGCGCCTCCCGCTGGTCCTGGGCTGAGGCGCGGGCAAGCTCATCGGGCACACCGGCGACGCTCTCGAGCCACGGCCGGCTCTTCACCATCCGGCCGAAGTACATGGCGACGGCCTCGGTGATGAACGTGTGGGCGGCGTCCCGGAGCAGCCACGGCAGCTCGGTCGAGATGCCCCGGTTGTAGATGGCGTGGCCGAACTCGTGGAGCGCGGTCTCCTGCCAGCGCGCGGTGCCGTCCAGGTTGCACAGCACGCGGACGTCCGTCGGGTTGTCGATGCCGATGCAGAAGGCGTGGGGGCTCTTGCCGTCCCGCGGAAGGAGGTCGCCGCGGCGCCAGAGCTCGTCCACCGGCAGACCGATCCCCCGATAGAACGACAGGGTGTTCTTCTTGATGGATCGGAGCGAGAAGAACGCGTCCGTGGAGCGGCCCGGCGCCTGGCGCGGCACGGACTGCAGGAAGCGATCGGGGTAGTCCCACGGGGCCAGGTCGGCGGGGGCCTTGTCGCGGAGCGGGGCGAGCTCGGCGTCCAGGCCGGACTTCAGGGCGGCCCAGGGTCCGTCGGTGCGGGCGCGCAGGTCGTCCAGGATGGCGAACAGCGAGGCGCGGTCCATCTCCTGGTCGGCGAGGGCGAGGTCGAAGTAGTCGTCGTAGCCGACGGCGCGGGCCTGGCGGTTCCGCAGCGTCGCCAGGCGGACGACCCGCTCCCGGATCTGGGCGCCGACCTCCCGGGTGGCTTCCCAGATGGCGCGGCGGCGAGCATCGCTGCGCTCGTTCATGAGTCCGCGGTCGAGCTCGTTGGAGCTCCAGGGGCGGCCATCGAGGATCGGACGGAAGGTCGTGCAGACCTCCTCGACCTCCAGGTTGAGCTTGATGATCTCGGTGCGGAGCGCCGCGTCGACCTGCGCGCGGCGGAAGTCCGGGAGCACGACCTCGAGCTGGCGCTGGACGAGCGGGTCGTCGGTGCCGGCGGCGAGCCAGGAGCGGATTGCGTCGTAGGCGGCCGCGTCCGCGTGCAGGTCCGAGAGGGTGTTCTCGAGGACCTCGAGCTTGCCCTGGAGCGCCGCGTCCCCCGTCAGCGCGAACCGCCAGTAGGTCTCGCCGTGCTCCTGGTGCAGCGGCCTCACCCGGGCCTCGTACGCGTCGAGGAACGGCTGGGGTCCGCGCTGGGTGGGAAACGCGGTCATCTACTCGGCGCTCAGCTCGTCCCAGTCGGGCTCCGCGACGAAGAAGCGGGTGTCACGGCGGAAGCGCACGAAGAAGAGCACCTTCTCGGGAGTCTCCTCCGTGACCTTTGCCAGGGCGGCTTCGAACGTGTCGAGGTCGGTGACGTCGTGCTCGTTGATGCGCTGGATGATCATCCCGGGGCTCAGGCCTGCGAGGCCGCCCCATCCCGCCCGGGTCACGCCATCGACGACGACGCCGGTGGTGGTGGGGTCGAGCCGCTGGCCGAGCAGCGTGTCGAGGGTGAGCTCGCGGACGGTGAGCTCGAAGGCGTCGTTCACGCGGCGCTCGGCGTGGAGCTCGGTCTTGGGCGAGTTGGCCAGGGTGACGGCGACCTCGTCCGTGCTTGCGCCTCCGCGGGCCTCGCGGGTGAACGTCATGGTGGCGCCGGGCTTCTGGGCCCGGACCGCGCCGATGAACGTGTTGAGGTCGGACTCCTTGTTGACCGCGATGCGCGCGCCGTCGATGGCCACGAGGATGTCGAGGGGGGCGAGGCCGGCGTCGCCCGCCGGGGAGCCGGGGATCACGCGGGTCACCAGGATGGCCCCGCCCTCGCTGATGCCGAGGTGCTTCGCGACGGGCTTCCCGAGGGCCTGGAACTCGATGCCGAGCCAGCCAGCGTCGTCCTCGGGGGGCTTCTCCTGGGCGGCGATCTGCTGCTCGGCGGCGCTGCGTCCGTCGGTGATGAACGCCTGGAAGCGGGCGTACGACAGGCCCACCGGGCCGGACAGGCGGGGGCGGACCATGCGGCCGGCGCCGGGCGTCATCGGGACCTGCGCCACGACGCCCACGACCTTGCCGCGGGCGTTCCACAGGGGGGCGCCGACGAGGTTGGTGGTGGAGCCGGCGAGGGACCACACGTCCTGCGGAGTCTCGAGCATCGCGTTGATGCTCATGGGGGAGTAGACGGGCTCGCGGCCGTACTCCTTGGTGTAGAGCGTCATGGACCGGAAGGCGGTGCCGATCTCCGGCGTGAAGTCGTCCGTGAAGGAGACGTGCGGAAGCGGGCCCTCGGCGTCCACGATGCGGAGCAGGCCGAGGTTGAGGTCCGTGTCGAAGGTGACGACCTCGGCCTCATGCTCGCGGCCGTCGCTGAAGAAGAGGCGGAAGCCGGTCAGCTCGGGAAGCGAGCCGGACGCCATCCGGCCGGGTCCGCGCTGGGGAAAGCGCACGTTGCCCGAGATGAGCACGAGCCCGTCGGCGGAGATCACGACGCCGTCGGTGTACGACTTCGTCTGCTGGTTCTGGCCGCCGGCGACGAACTCCTGGTTGAACTCCACGGTGGCCAGCGTCGGGGCGGCCATTTCGTAGAACTGCGGGACCGTCTGGCCCTTGCGCTTCTTCTTGGCGTCGGCGACGCCGGGCACGAGCAGGGCGACGAGGAGGAGCGGGAGCGCGAGCCGGAGCGGGAGCCGGAGCGGGAGGGCGAGCCGGAGCGGGAGCGCGAGCCGGAGCGGCAGGGCGAGCCGGAGCGGGAGGGCGAGCCGGTTGGGCAGGGCGAGCCGGAGCGCGCTGCGTGCGGGTGCGCCAGATCGGGGGGGGGACAGCCTGTTCGTCGGGTGATCTGTCGCGGTGTTCATCGCGAACCTCCGTCCGTGGTCGGCTCGTCGCCGGGGGTCACGAGGACGAGCCGGAGCCGCTCCTGGTCGACGATGCGGAGCAGAGCCGGTGCGTTGCCAGCGGCGGCGTACTGCGCCTCGAAGGCGGCGAGGTCGTTGACGGGGGTGTCGTTGATCTGGTCGATGACCCATCCGCGCGACAGGTTGCCCCGATCTGCGGGGCCGCCGGTGCGCACGCCCTCGACGACGACCCCGTCCTTCGACATCAGGTCGCGGTCGAACACCATCTGGTCGGTGATGCCGCGGACGGTGAAGCCCCAGGCCTCCGCCTCGAACTCGTCGCCGCTGAGCTTGCCGGTCTCGACGGTGGTGATGGTCATCGTCGACGTGTTCTCGCGCCGCAGGACCTCCAGGGTCACCTCGGTGCCGATGGGGGTGTCGGCGATGAGCTGGTAGACGCCGGGGAGCTCCTCGTCGAACCGTGCGGTGACCGGGGTGCCGCCGTAGGAGAGGAGCACGTCGCCGGGGAGCAGGCCCGCGGCAGCGGCCGGGCCGCCCCGCTCGACGGAGGCGATGAGGGCCCCGCGCGCTTCGGTCATGCCGAAGAGCTGCTCCCAGTCCTGCAGCGACTGGAACTGGATGCCGACGTACGAGCGCTTCACCTCGCCGATCTTCACGAGACTCGCGGCCACGGCCTTGGCGGTGGCAGCGGGAATCGCGAAGCCGATGTTGTCGGCGAACATGGCGCCGCGGGCGTTCACGCCGACGACCTCCCCGGCCAGGTTGATGAGCGGGCCGCCGGAGTTGCCGGGGTTGATGGCTGCGTCGGTCTGGATCCAGGTGTTGAAGTCGCCGGTGCGCTCGCCGGTGGGCAGCGTCATGCCCTCCGGGAGGTAGCGGTCTTTGTTGGACACGACGCCGAAGGTCATGGTCCGCGCGAGGGCGAGCGGGGAGCCCAGCGCCATCACGAACTCACCCACCTCGAGGGCGTCGGAGTCGCCGAAACGCACAGGCTTCATGCCGTAGTCGGACACGAGCTCCGCGGGGATCTTGATGACGGCGAGGTCGGTCAGCGGGTCCTCGCCGATGAGCTCGGCCTCGACGCGCTCCTTGTTGTGCAGGGTCACCATCACCCGCGAGGCGCGCCCGGCCACGTGGTAGTTCGTCACGATGTGGCCCTGGGTGTCGATCAGAAAGCCGGAGCCCACGGAGGCGCGCTTGCGCTTCTCCCCGCGGGTGTACGACTCGGTCACCGGCTGGATGTTGACGAGGGCCGTGTGCGCGTTCCGCTGGACACGCAAGATCGACGTCTGGAGGTCGGCGGCGTGGGTCGGGAGCGGGGTCAGCGCGAAGGCGACCCCGGCAAGAAGCACGACGGCGACGAGGTGAACGCCGAGGCGCGAGGGGGTAATCGTCATCGCGGGAGCATGGCGTCGCCACGGTGAGGGGTCAAGGAGCCGCGCGTGAGCGCGAGCGTTGAGCGCTTGCTTGCGGTGCGGGTCTTGGGGTGCGAGCATCCGGGTGGGCCTCGGCTGCCCGATGTCCGCGGGGGGTGACCATGGGACTCCGAGGCAATCCTGGATGCAACGGCTTACGCCTGTTCCCGCTGGTGTTCCTCGTGGTGGCGGCGCCGGGGCTCGCCGTCGGCCAGACCAACTTATGCATCGCGCCGCTAGGTAGCCAGCCGACCGTGTGCGAGCCGACCGTTCTCTGCGACGCTGTCTTCACGTCGTTCGCGGACGCCTCTGCGGACGCGGCGGCGCGGATCGCATCCTTGGGTCCACAGCCCGTCACGATGTGTGTCACCGAAACGGTTGGGGTCGCGGAGCGCGTGGTGCTGGACAACACCGGTGGGAGGCTCGGCTCGCCGCTCATAGTGGAGTTCGGGAGTTCCTGGGTGTGTCCGCCGAGTAGCGCGGCGCCCGGGGAACCGGCCATCGACTTCACGGGCCAGGCAGGCGACAGGCTGCAACAGCCCCGAGTCAGCTTTGGTAGCACCGACTGTGTTGAGGCGGCTCGTCCCGGCGTCCGCGTATCCGGTTCGGGCACGGTCGCAGTGACCCGGCCCACCCTGACCGGGACCGTCGGCTACGGAATCAACATCGACAGTCCCGCGCTCTCCGTCGGGGAGCTCTCCAACCTGCAGGTCCGCGCATGCAGCGGTTCAGCCCTCGTGTCGTCCTCGACGTTGCAACTCGCCGCGTCTCGAATCGTCGGCTGCAGCACGACTGGTACCGCTCTGGTGGCGATGGGAACCGGGGCGGATCTGGACATTCACACGAGCCTGTTTGCCGGCAATCGAATCGACACCGCGGCTGGAGCGATGATCGAAGGTAGTGTCGACGAACTGTTCGAGGTTGCGTTCGCTGCCAACCTCCTCGAGGGGGTGCCCATCGCCCGACCGAGGATCCTTCAGCAGTCGATCTTCTCCAGGAACGTCAGCGTCAGTGACCTGGAGAGCATTCAAGTCCCCGCTCCGCCGCCTGCCGAGATTCCGTTCGGTTCAATCTTCTGCATCGACGAGGGCCTAGGCGACTGGCTCACCGATATCGTGGCGCCTCCCGCAACGGGGAGTGGACCGCTCATCGAGGCCGGGCTCTCGAACGGAAGCACGGCTGGGGTCCGAACGTTCGCCCGGAACTCTTTCATCGAGAACGCGGTGGTGGGCGGAGGTCTCGTGGCACTCGACAGGCCCTGGAGCGGCGCCGTCTACCTCCTACACAACACATTTGCCGGGAACTCCGCGGCTCTCTTGATCGATGTGGGAGAGCTGACGACGGTGGGCGCCGTGGCGCTCTTCAACAACCTTGCAGACGGGACAGTCCCCATCGGAGCATTCGGTCTTGAGCCGGTCGTGGGAGGTCGGTTCGATGTCGGTAACGTAGGACCGAGCACGCTGGTCTGGACTCCAAAGTCGGAGGTCGCGGTGGCCGACATCCGTGTCGCGGGGGCCTCGTCGGAGCCGGAGTGGGTGGATCCCGGCGACTTGCCGTTCGGCCCCTGCGCACTCCACCAGTTGTTGTGTCCCTATCACGATTCCGCCGCGTGCGACGGGCGCGCTCAAGCTGAGCACCCCGTGAGATGTCCGATCGATCGGGCCGCGTACTACATGGCTGATGCGTCCTGGGTTGCTTCCCTTGGCGACAATTGGCCATACGACGAGACCGTCCTGGGAGGGTCAGTGGGGACCGCGGGGTTTCCCGGCGTTCAGGGTTGGGGCAGTTGTGATGTACTCGGACTGTTGGGAGACGTAGATGGCGATAGCTACCCCAATGCAATCGACTGCAATGACAGTGATCCAAACTGGATTCCCGTCGTCCCGGACGACCCCGAGGATCCGTGGTGCGTCGACATGAGTCGACAAGGCGACGACGACGATTCGGGCGATGACGATGACACCACCACGGCGGATGACGACGATGCCTCGGGTGTGCCCGACGACGATGACCACAACACAGCTGACGACGACGACACCTCGGACCTGCAGGTCCCTGTCGGCTGCACGGGCCGTGGGTGTGGTGCAGCGCTGCCTGTCTACGCCGCGCTCATCGCCGTTCCGTCCCTCGCGCTGCGCCGCCGCCGTCGCTGACCGACGGGCCGTAGAGCCGGCAAGACCGACGGATGGCCCAAACGTGATCGTTGGCGGAGACGGGGGGGAGCTGCGTCCGGAGGCGCTTGGCGGCAAGTAACACAGCCACGAGAGACTCAACGAATGCGGTCGATTTCGGCTGATAGGTAGTTAGTAGGGGACCCCCCGTTCGGGAGCGAAGAAGAACTCCCAGAACTCGCCCGTCACGCGCACCCATCCTGCAGCCTCGGCCTGGTCGAGGACCGTCTCTGAGGCTGGGAGCGGGTGTGCAACCAGGCCAACGTTCGGGTCAGCGAGTACATCCGTCAGTTGCCCTAGGGAGCTGGCTCTTGAGCCCCGCAGCCAGCCGACGACTCCGTCTGGTGGCGCCTTCGCGAAGGCGTACAAGTGGATCGTTGAGGGGGCAAGCGTTTCCGGATCGCCGACAAAGACGAGGGCGCCCGGCACCTCGACCAAAGTGTCGGTGAGTTCGTTGACACCTTCAAGCTCGGCTGGGCGGAGCATTGGCCAGATTCGACCTTCCACACTTCCTGGGGCACTCGCAGCCAGGAGGTACATTGAGACGGTCAGACCGAGAAGCAGCGCTGCAACGCCCGCCCCCCCTACCGTCGGCGAACTCCGTCGGGCGAGGCTCTCAAGCCAGCCCAGAGCCAGCCCCGTCGCAACGAGGAGGGCGACGATCATCGTTGTGGCGTAGCGCGCTTCGTGGTTTAGGGACGTCGTTGCCGAGCGATATACTAGGAACGTCATCATGAGGGCCAACAGGACAACCGCGGGCTCGTATCCGCGGCGATAGAGCAGCCAGAGCCCGACGGGAGCCAGAACGAGCGCCAAGCCTGTGCCGGTGTAGAGGACGGACAGCCAGTTGCTCAAAGAGACTAGCGGGGCCTGCCCAATCACTTCAGCGCCCTGCGTGCTGACGTCGAGTTGGCTGAAGTAGAAGTCGAGCCAGCGTCCGTTGTTCCTCGCGTCGCAGGTCACCAGTCTCAGGGGGATCGAGACCGAGGCAAGCGCCGCAGCAGGAGCCGCGGCGAGAGCCACCCGGGGGCCAGTTGAGTCTCTTTCAGCGGGTGACTGAGTCGCAGTGCCAAGGAACCCGACCACCGCGAAAGGCAGAACCATCAATGCTTCCCACCGGAACAAACAGGTTGAGCCGACAGCCACGCCTGCACCGAAGAGAGCCAAAGACGAGACTACACCTCTGCTCCGGGTCGCGATCTTGGCCAAGGCCCACGCGATCATGAGCGAGGTCGCCGCGAAGAGCGTTGGGTCCGGCGCAATGCTGCATGCGACGATGGTAGGCGTCGTTGCGAGCAGAATGCTGACGAATCGGCCAGCGGAAGCCCCATGTCCAAGGGTTGCTGCGACTCCGCCCGCGGCAATCAAGACAGATGTGGCGACTAGTCCCACGACTCTGCTCGCCTCGACCGCGGGGCCAAGGAAGGCGAAACCGGCGCGCAGTAGTGCATGGCCAGCAAAGGGGCGTACTCCGTACTGAACTCGACAGGCCAACAGAGATGGCCAGGATTGCCCCTCGTACTCCGCAGTCCATGCACCGAGGAGTTCATCGGAAACTCGCGTGGGCCCTGTGTCGTTGAGGACGAACGCTCTGATGGTCCAGTGAACGAGGAGCGCCCCGACAACGACGAGCGCGGCGCCCGAGACGGTTCCGTCCGACGATGGCCCTACGGTTTCTGGCCCCGTGCTCACGCCCCGGCCCCCAAGGGCGGCACTCGGGAGGGGGGGGCGTGTCCTGCATCGACGTCCTGCACGCCAGCGCCCCCCTCGCAAAGGAGTGAGTTGGTACTCGGTCCCGTCACGTCGGCAGCTTGGGAAGCCGTCCCTTTCGGCCGCAGCATACCGCGGGAGCCGATCGGGAGATGTCCAGGGCGTCGCTCCTCTCGTGACACCCTTCGTGGTCGTCGGAGGGCCTTCCGCCGAGTGGAGAAGAGAAAAAGCTGGATAGCGCGACGAACACGTCTCTTGGAACGCTGAGTCGCTCGAGTGTGGACGTTCTCACACGGGCCTCATCTCAAATCACACCAGCACGTCGAGGCGGCCGAGCAGGAAATCTCGCGCCGTCACTACTACGTGCACTTCGTCGGGCCCGTCGGCGATTCGGGCCGCTCTCGCGTTCCGGTACCAGAGGCTGAAGGGCAGGTCATCGCTGTAGCCGCGCGCGCCGTGCATCTGGATCGCGTCGTCCAGGATGCGGCACAGCGCTTGCGCGACGTGGAGCTTGGCCATGCTGCTGTAGGGCTTGGCTTCCTTTGGCTTGCCTTG
>ENA-OWNT01004695-OWNT01004695.1-seawater-metagenome-genome-assembly--contig:-NODE-4695-length-11778-cov-3.254081_pt1 | contig 11778 bp, 11 predicted proteins | sample MGYA00238136_ERZ651165 | MGnify/ENA primary metagenome ERZ651165 (study PRJEB26861, sample SAMN08777766) | seawater metagenome | isolation source: coastal seawater | place: USA: Florida | collected... | reverse complement strand
CGCGTGACGTCATCGCCAATGTGAACGATGTCGGCTACTTCGCTGCGCTGCAACAGTTCGGCGCAGTGCAGATTGATCAGGTACGGCGCCAGCATGTGGACGCTGAACAGGCGAGTGAATACTTCGGCCTCGTCGCCCGGCGTCTCGGCGAGCCAGTCCGACGCGTTGTGCACGATCGCGCGCAGGCTGTCGGTCTGCGCTTTGAGCTGCGCGATGAAATTCATCACGCTTTCTTGCGATGAAAAATCGGCCTGAATCACCATCGCGCCCAGCTCTTTCAGGCGCTGCACGCCCGGTCGCTCGCTGCGATAGCTGATGATCACCGGCTGGCTTTCGTGCAGCAGGCGTTCGGCGCAGTGAAGACCGACGCGCTGACTGGCGCCCGTGATCAGGACTGGGGCAGGAGAGGAAGCCATGGCTGCTCACGTGGTCATCAAGGAAGAAGAGAGACGGCGGCCAGTCGAATTCGAGTCTGCGGCGAGCTGCTTTCATTGCGCCATCAGAGAATGACCGTCCGGGGCAAAGTTAACCCAATGGTCAGTGGTGTACAACTGTAGGGTATGAGCGCGGCGCCGGTATGCGCGGTGATCGCGGGAAAGCCGCCAATGGGCTCCCGCGAAAACCGCGGCGTGAGGTCAGCGGGTCGAGGCCGACTCTGCGGCGGCGGTGGGCACCTGAACATGGTTGTTCAGCCAGCCCGACAGAAGATGGGTCGACAGCGGGATGAACCAGAACACCATCAACGGCGTCAGGATCAGGGTGCTGATCATGATGCGCGGCAGCAATTCCAGCTGACCGAGCAGCGGGCCGAGGATGTAGTTGAAGATCAGCGACACCGGAAAGAACGCCAGCCAGATGGCCACGGCCTGTTTCCAGCGCGGCGGGCGCTGACCCACATTGCCGAACCAGCCGTCCATTCCACGTACGCGGTGCACGGAATTCTTGGCGAACAGGCCACTGCCGCGCACCAACCAGGAGCGTCGGGACGCAGAATGCTCCCAGGCGTGCATGGTGGCTTCATCGGCAAAGCGGAAAATAATCTGGAATTCGTCGTCTCCCGGAGGCGGTGCGAGCACGCCTGAACCCAGGTAGCCGGGGAAATCGGTGGCCAGTTGTTCGCCTTCATGCAGCCAGGCGATCAGTTCCTGATAGCGGCCATGGGCGACGCGACGGGCGACCATTAGCGTGACGGGTGAGGTAGACATTGTGTATCTCCGATAGACGAGTGAGCTTCCCGGGTAGGGAAATCACAGGGCGCGACGCCGGGGTGGTGGCGTTGCGTCAGCTTCGTAGCAAAGCGTTGCAAATATTAGGCCTTTCGGCAGCGGCAAGCTACAAGCTTCAAGAGGGGATGGCGGCGCGGCGTGACGTGACGCTTGCCCGCTGACTTTGCGCAGCGAGTTGGGTGAGTGGGGCGAGTAACACCACTCTCGAACCTTGAGTCGTTAGCCACCGCACCGCGCCTCAGCTTGTAGCGTGTAGCTTGCCGCTGCTCAAAGCTTAAAGATGCATCGAAGGGTGAATCTTGCGGTGTTCCTGAAGGATGTACTGACGCAGGCGCTCAGTGTCTTCCTTGCTGTTCTGGCTCAGGCGATACGCGGCCAGACCCTGCTCGGTCAGGCGCTCGAAGGTGCCGCGCAGGGCGATGGGCGCAAGGCCTGAGGGCGTGAACCAGGCCGAGAAGTATTTCGGCGGTTTGGTCTGCTTGCGGATTTCCAGCAGGATGCCCTTGAAGGAAATCTCGTGGACCCACAACGCGGTAAGCGAGCCTTTTTCGGTCTCCAGCGCAATGGGTTCAGGCAGTATCAGACGCCACGGGCGAATGCGCGGGCCTTCTTCAAAGATGCTGGGAGCGCCCAGTTCCAAGTGCAGGGCGTGGAATTCGTCTTCGACCAGATGCAGCGGGAAGGTCATCTGTTGATTGTCGAACTGGGCTTGAATGGTCACTTGCTCATGGGCGGCCAGACGCGTCAGGAGGTCCTGAATCTGGACACCGCCGTTAACCACCAGGCTGCGGGATTTGTCACGCACGTTCAGCTTGGGGTTGTGCTGCATGTTCTGGATGAAATCCAGCTCATCCTGCGTGAGGATATTGTCGCGCTGCATGGTCAAGCTCTGTTAACCGGTTATTGAAAAAGCTGACAGCAAATTCTGTCGTTGGTTGCTGCCATTCGTCAGTTGAATGGATGGCCGCTGCGACGCACGGCTCTGAAAAATGAGCTTGCGCCAGTTTCGCGTGCAATTGGAGTACTTTCTGCGGCGCGACATCTGCGCTCATTCTAAGACATTGTGGCCGTCTGGGGCATAATGCCGCACGATTTCAATCAGTCACAGGATCACTCAATGAAAGTCGCCATTGTTTCGGGCTCGGTGTACGGCTCTGCCGAAGAAGTCGCCCGACACGCTCAGCAGATCATCAAGGATGCCGGTCACGAGGTGCTGTTCAACCCGCGCGTGACGCTGGCCGATCTGCAAGCCTTCGCCCCTGAGGCCTTTCTGGCCGTGACCTCGACCACTGGGCTTGGTGAACTGCCTGACAATGTCCAGCCGCTGTATTCGCAGATTCGCGACGTGCTGCCGGCGGCCTGGCGCGGCCTGCCGGGCGGCGTGATCGCCTTGGGCGACGCCAGCTACGGCGACACCTTCTGTGGTGGCGGCGAGCAGTTCCGCGAGCTGTTCATGGAACTGGGCATTCGCGAGGTGCAGCCAATGCTGCGGCTGGATGCCAGCGAGACGGTCACGCCCGAATCCGACGCCGAGCCCTGGCTGGCCGAGTTCGTCGAAAAGCTCGGCGCGTAACCGGTTATCGACGCACCAGCGCCAGCCACGCTTGCGCCGCCTTAGACAAATACGCGCCTTCACGCCAGATGAAGGCGATGTCCCAGCGCAGCATGTCCGGCGCCTTGAGCGTCACATGCACGACCCCTGGCCGTACCAACGCACGCGCCACCACTTGCGGCAGCAGCACCACGCCTTGACCTGCGGCCACCAGCGCCGCCAGAAAGTCCGCCTGCCCGCTGCGCCCGCCTTCACGAGGCGTAAAGCCCACCTGCTGACACGCCTGTAACAGGCGATCGTTCAGCACGAAACTGCGTTGGTATAAAAGGAAGGGCGTGTCGGCCAGTTGGCTCAGTTCCACTTCCTTCAAATGCGCCAGCGGATGATCGGCCGGCAGCAGGGCGTCCAGCGGCTCGTCGCAAAAAGGCTGGGAGGCGAACGCCGCATCGCTGGGCGTGAGACTGGCACCCAGTTCCAGTTCGCCGGTCATGACCGCGTGTTCGATGGCGCGGCTGCCGCCAAGGGCGCGGAAGGTCAGGTCGACCGGGATCGGACCGGTAAGGGCCGCACCGGTTTCGGCGTCGCGCACAGTGAACAGGAATTCGATCTCATGCTCGCCGCCAATGGTATAGCGCGCGCGTTCGGTCAGGGCGTGGAAGCGGGTGACTTCCAGCTCTACGGTCACCAGCGTGGTGCCCTCTTCGGTCAGCGGACGCAGGGCAAATTCCATTGCCTCTTGGATCAGCGCCTGAACCTGCTGGTGGCGGTTGCCATCAACCGGATCTTCGCGCCACACAATGTCCGAGCGCGGCTTGATCGAATTGGCCTCTGACACGGTCAGGCTGTCGGGAACTGCGATGGTGATGGCGTCCACCTGCCAATCCGCGGCTTCGGCCTGTGCGGCCAGCCCGGTGGGCACGGTGATGTTCTGCGTCACGCCCACATGCGGGACAGAGGAACAGGCCGAAACGCCAAGTGCGGCGAGGCCTAAAAGTGCGAGTGCGATCCGTTTCATGCGTAGTCTCCTGCCAAGATCACCGGATCATAGTCCGGGGCCGTTTTTTTGGTTGTGGGCGGAAGATGACGGCTAATTTGGGCGGAAACGTGATACCCTTGCATCTTTGCAAAGGCATTTTTTCAATTATCGTCAGGTTTTCGTCAAAATGGCCCTGACAGGGCGGCAAGGCAGGTCATCCCTGGACCACCTGCATACGTTGCTGACCAAGCCCTTCGACCTCCAGAAGCACCTCGTCACCCGCCCGCAGGTAGCGCGGCGGTGTCATGCCCATGCCGACACCCGCGGGGGTGCCGGTGGCGATGATGTCGCCGGGCTGAAAGCTCATGAACTGGCTCAGATGCGCGATGGCCTCGGCCGCGGGGAAGATCATATCGCGCGTGTTGCCATCCTGCATGGTTTCGCCGTTCACCGCAACGCGCAGGCCGAGATTCTGCGGGTCGGAAATTTCGTCCGCAGTCACCAGCCAGGGGCCGACGGGGCCGAAGGTGTCACAGCTTTTGCCCTTGGTGAACTGGCCCGACCGGCGGATCTGGAAATCGCGTTCGGACACGTCGTTGACCGCAACGAAGCCCGCTACATGGTCCATCACCTGATCTGGCGTGATGTATTTGACGGGCTTGCCGATGACGACGCCCATCTCGACCTCCCAATCCGTGCTGACCGATCCGCGCGGCAGTTCGATCGGATCATAGGGACCGGACAGGGCCGAGGTCGCCTTCATGAAAATCATCGGCTCTTCGGGCGGGGTCATTTTGGATTCCGCTGCGTGATCGGAATAGTTGAGCCCGATGCACACCATCTTGCCCACACCCGCGACCGGCGTGCCAATGCGGGGGGAACCTTCGACCAGTGGGCCATCGGCGGTCAGGTCAGACAGGCGCCCCAGAACATCGCCCGACAGGTCCGCAATCTGGTTTGAGAGATCGCGCAGATTGCCATCGGCATCCAGAACCCCCGGTTTCTCTTGGCCTTTGTCGCCATAGCGCAAAAATTTCATTGCCCGTTCCCCCTTGATGCGTGTCGCGGCCAGAAAGGCGCAAGCGGCGGGGACAGTCAAGCCGGGGGCGGGCCGGAATCGGCTGCTGCAACCTGCGGCGGCGGGTCGGGTATCGGGGGCGGTTTCGGTGTCGGCGCCGGGCGCAGCCCCTCGCCTGCCGTCAGGTTGACAGCCCGCCGCCGCACTGCCCGCCCGAGCCGCGCGGTGAACAGCTGCCGTCCCTGTACGTCGCAAACAGCGACCGAGGCCAGATCGGCCCGGTCGAAGGGCAGCACATCCCCTGCCTGCAACCCCTCAACCCGGGCAAGGGAAAGCGTTTGGCGCAGCAGCACCGCCTCCAACCCGACAGATGCGGACAGGACGATCTGCTGCCAGGGCGGCCCCCATCCCGGCGCGGGATCCTTACCCTCTGGCGTGACGCTATCTGCCCCGGTCACGGGCACTGCCAGCAGCAGTTCGCCGGCTTTCGCGCCCTCGCCCAGATCCAGCGCCGCTTTGAACAGGTGACAGGGGTGATCCGGCAACAACAGGTCCAACCCGCGCGGATCGGGCAGGTAGGTGCCATAGGTCAGGTCGAGCGGCCAGTCCACGCCGCCCGCCCCTGCCAGTTCCCCGGCAAAGGCGCTTAGGAAAAGGCCAACAAAATCCCGTGTCAGCGCCGCGTCTATCTTGGTGGGCGCGCGGGTCAGCCCCGAGCCCTTATCGACGCGGCCCGTGGTCTGCACTTCGATCAGTGCATCCACCGCGCCATGATCCAGCACGCAGATCGCGCGGCGGTCCTGCCCGGCCTCCAACAGGCAAACCAGCCCCCCTTTGGGCAGTGCGGCGATAACATCGGCCAGCGGCATGTCCCATTGCGGGGCCTCAGGTGTTGCGGCCAGAAACAGCCCCTCATAGGGCGCCCCCGCCTTGCCAAGGGCGCGGGTCAGTGCCGGTTCGAGCCCTTCGGCACGCGCGGACCCATTCGGGTGCGCCCCAGTGGACGCCCGGATTTTCAGCCTGAGGCCCGGATTGAACCCCTCGCGCGACATAGCTCTCCTTTCAGCGGGCGGAACGGCCCACCCCCTTGTCCCACAACGAGGGTTAAGAAACCGTCAAGCGGCGCGCAGCGCGCGGCCCGGCAGGCGCACCCGAAAGGCCGCGCCGCCCTGCCCCGGCACATAGCTCAGCCGCCCGCCAAGGCGCTGCATGATCTCGCGGCTGATCGCCAGCCCCAGCCCCGCGCCCTGCGCATCGCGCGCCGTTTCCAGCCGGGTGAATTTCTCGAAGATCAGCGATTGCTGCCGTTCGGGGATGCCCGATCCGTTGTCTGCAAACTCCAGGTCCACGCGCCCAGGCTGGCGCTGCACCCGAATGCGCAGCTCGGGCGTCGTGGCGTCACAGTATTTCTGTGCATTGGAAATCAGGTTGATGAAAACCTGCGCCAACCGGTCACCATCGGTCATCAGGTCAACCCGCTCGGACGCCCGGTCGCGGATGATGCGGATGCGCCCGCCCGATTCCAGCACGCCGGTCGCCGCCTCTGCCTTGTCCAGCACCTCTTGCAGCGTTGTGGGGCTTTCGTTCAGGGTGACGCGCCCGTGTTCCAGAACCGACAGGTCCAGCAGGTCATCGAGCAACCGGGTCAGCCGCAGGCTTTCGGTATTGATGATGCGGGAAAATTTCAGCCGGGTCTCCTCGTCCAGCCCCTCCCCCTGCATCAGCAGTTCCGAAAACGCCCGGATCGAGGTCATCGGCGTGCGCAGCTCATGGCTGATCTGGCTCAGGAACGTATCCTTCTGCTCGGCCAGTTCGGTCAGTTTCTGGTTCGCTTCGCGCAGCCGGGCGGCGGTGCGCGTCAGTTCAGAGGATTGGCGTTCCAACTGGCTGGAATGTTCCATCATCTGCGCGGTTTCATCGGCCACCGCCAGCAGGTCATGGACCGAAACCGTGGCGCCGCCGGTGATCTGATAGACCATCGCGTGCGCCGTCGCGGCCCCCACCGACCCCGCCAGTTCGCGTTCCAGCATTTTCAGGAAATCGGGGTTCGGCTCTGGCAGGCTGGCTGCCCGGCCCTGCGCCGCCGCCGCCTGTTGAAACAGCCGCCCCGCCCGACCGGTGCCCAGAATCCGCTGCGCCATGATCAGCAGATCATCGGCCGCCGCCGCGCCGCCCTGCCAACCAAGGGTCGGGGCGGAATGATCGAAGACATTGACGAACTGCGCACCTTGCAGCCATTCCATCGGTGACGGGAAACTGATCAGCGATACGAACATGAACAGGAAGGTATTCACCCCAAGCGACAGCACCATCGCCGTCAGCAGCGGATCCGCCCCCTGGATGCCAAGCGGCGTTGCGGGCCGCAGCCAGCCGATGCCGAAAGGCCCCTGTTCCAACAACCCCTGCATCAACCCCGAGGTCGCCGCATTGGGCAACAGCAGGACCCAGGCCCAGATGGCGAACCCCGCGGCGATGCCCGCCAGGGCCCCCGCCCGCGTCGCCCCCCGCCAGAAGATACCGCCCAAAAGCGCCGGCAGTACCTGCGCCACGCCCAAAAAGGCAATCAAGCCGATGGAGGCCAGCGCCACCGACCCGCCGGAACTGCGGTAATAGATCAGCCCCAGAAACAGTACCCCGATAATGGACAGCCGCCGCGCCATCAGCGCCACGCGCCGCATATCGCCTGACATCGGGTCCTCGCCCTGGGTAACGCGCAGCCAGATCGGCACGATGATGTGGTTTGACAGCATGGTGGACAACGCCAGCGCCGCCACGATCACCATCGAAGTGGCCGAGGAAAAGCCGCCCAGAAACACCAGCAGGGCCAGCACCTCCTGATCGAAGGCCAGGGGCAGGGTCAGCACATAAAGATCGGGGTTCGCACCGTCAGGCAGAACCTGCAGGCCCACCACCGCGATCGGCAGCACGAACAGCGACATCAGCAACAGGTAAAGCGGAAAGGCCCAGGCCGCCGTGGCCAGGTGGCCCTCGTGGGCGTTTTCCACCACCAGCACCTGAAACATGCGCGGCAGGCACAGGATCGCCGCCGCCGACAGCACCGTCAGCCCGACCCATCTGGCGCCGTTCGACCGCCATTCGGAAATCGGGCTGTCTTCAATCCGCGCCAGGATGTCCGACGGCCCCTCTGCGACCCCCCAGACCACGAAGATCCCAACAGCCAGCAGTGCCGCCAGCTTCACAATCGCCTCCAGCGCGATGGCCGAGACCAGCCCGGGGTGGCGTTCATTCACATCAAGGCTGCGGGTGCCAAAGATAATGGTAAAAAGCGCGAGGCCCCCCGCGACCCAGACCGCTGTCGTGTCCGTACCCAAAGCCGCGAATTCGCCGGGGTCGGCAAAGACCGAAAAGGACAGCGTCACCGACTGCAATTGCAGCGCCAGATAGGGCGTCGTGCCAATCACCGCCAACACCGTGACCAGCGCCGCCAAGGCCCCCGACTTGCCGTAACGGCTGGAGATCATATCGGCGATCGAGGTGATCCGCTGCGCCCGCCCGATCCGCACCATCTTGCGCAAAAGCCAGAACCACCCCACGAAGACCAGCGTCGGCCCCAGATAGATCGTCATAAACTCCAGCCCCGACCGCGCCGCCGACCCGACCGCGCCGTAGAACGTCCAGGCGGTGGTGTAGATCGACAGCGACAGGGTGTAGACGAAGGGGGAATTCAGCCAGCGGGCATTGCCCTCGGTCGCGCGTTTTTCCGCCAGAAAGGCGATGCCGAACAGGGCCACCACATAGACCAGGCAGACCGCAACCAGACCGTCCAGAGACAGCATCAGCCGCCCTCCGGCCCGTCACCGGGCGGCCAGGCGCCATCCTCGCCGGGGAACACCCGACCAATTGCAAAGGACAGGGCCGCCGACAGGATCACCAGCCCAAACCAGACCCCCAGGAAATAGACCAGCCAGCCAGAGGTGCCGCCGCCCACCCCGGTGTCGGATGTCAGGATGAAAACCGGCCCGAAAAACAGAAATGCCCCCAGCACCGGCGCCAGCCGCGCCGCATCCTGTAGGCGGTTGCGCCGATAGGTGCGGCGTTCAAGAAACAGGCGGCGGTTCATGACCCCGCCTTTTGCCCGCCCGCAGCCACCCTGCGCAGGGTCTCCACCATCTCCGAATTGGAAAAGGGCTTGGTCAGATAGGCATTGGCCCCAAGCGCCAGCGCCAGATCGCGGTCCTTGGACTGGCCCTTGGCGGTCAGCATCAGCACCGGCAGATCGGCAGTTTCGGGCTGGCCGCGCAGATCGCGCAGAATATCCAGCCCCGACCGTCCCGGCAGCATCACATCCAGCACCAGCACATCGGGGTTCAACCGGGCAATCTCCTGCAGGGCGGTTGCGCCATTGCCATGGCCGCTGACCTCCCATCCGTCGCGGGACAGAAGAAAGCTGATCGCCTCGTAAATGTTGATCTCGTCCTCGACAAGCAGAACGCGGCTCCCCAAGCTGGCCCCTCCCTGCCCCGTTGTGGATTACAGGGGTAGCTTGCCGATGCCATGGCCATTGTCAAACACTTGTTGCCTCAGCCAAAGCGCCCCCCCGCCCGGCGCGCGACACAGGCCTCTCGCGGACAGACCGCACATCCCGGCCCCACCGGCACCGCATCGGGGCTGGCGGGCGCGTCATCGGGCAGTGCCCTCAACAGCATCGTCGCCTCCATCACCGGTTCCGCCCCAAAGCCCGCAGGGCCAATCGGCTGGCACACGGCCCAGGCCCGAAAGCGGCTGCCATCGGGCAGATCCAACACCGCGCTGTCGGGAACCATCGGTCGGCCAAGCGCCCGGTAAAGCGGCCACAAGGGACAGCCCGATCCATAGCGCGGAATGGAAAACGCACTGATCCGCCGCCGAAAGACCAGCGCGCCAGAGGCGTCACAAATCGCCAGTCCAAAGCCCGGCACCGCCTGCGCGCCGCCCTGTGGCAGCGCCGCCAGCCGCCGCAGCAGCAACGCCACATCGCCCCCCGCCAGCGGCAACAGAACCTGCGGGTCGAAATTCACATCTGCCGCCGCGGCCAGCACTCCCGCCAAAGGCAGCCGCGCCGCGTCAGCGGCATAGCGCGCCAGATGCCGTTCCGCCAGGCTGCGCGCATCGTCATCGGCCAACGTCGCGATCCGTGCCAACACCGCCGGTATCGCCGCCGCCCCTTCGGCCTCGATCTCGGGGAAATGGTGCCCGGCCAGCTCGAACACCGCCTCCACCTGTTCCTGCGGGGTCGACAGCGTTTCGGCCCGTGCCCCCTGCCCTTCAAAATGCGCCAGCAGCGCCGTGGCGCTTGCTGACAATCGCTCGGCCTCTTCGTGCAGATTGCGATGGAACCGCCCGCGCCATTGCGCCTCCAGATCCGGCTCGCGCACCAAAATGTCCGAGGTCGACCGGATCGCAGCAACCGTCGACAGAACCTCATGCATGGATTCCGCCAGCACCGGGTCATGGCTCAGCCGGTCCTGCAACCCCTCCACCGCCGCCTCCAGCGCCGCAATCCGCTTCTGCTGCTCACCGATCAACCCGGTCCAGCCGGGAAAGCGCCCCGCCAATTCGTCGATCCGGTCGGTCTCGGCCGGCGGGCCGAAACTGCGCGCCGTCTCCCGCGCCGCCGCCTGCAACATATCCGATAGGGTGGCGTCCATGCCTTCGGTCAGGCGTGAGGGCTCCACCCGCAACGCCCGCGCCAGGTCCAACAGCAGCTTGCCGCCAATCTTACGCTTGTTGTGCTCAATAAGGTTGAGATAGCTCGCCGAAATCTCTACCGCCTGCGCCAGATCGCTCTGCCGCATCGCCAGCGCCATACGCCTCTCGCGGATACGGGTGCCGGTCAGTGATTGCCGCCGCACCAGGACGGGCCGGTCCGCCATTGTCATGCTCCTGACACTACTCTCGCACTTTTCTTAACAAAAAAACCCCTACGAAAGAAGGGAATAACACCGACCTTTACAACCCTTCCCTCTTCTCCCTTCATTGTTCCTCAAATATCCCCGCCGGAGGCATCCGCCCTCGCAGCCAGACCCACCGCCGGACCCAGTATATCGCGTCACCACGGGCACCAGAATAAAGCGGCGCGGCCCTCGCCAGAGGACCGCGCCACATTTTGACAAACGGGCGATGTTATTCGCCAAGCGCCATATCGGTGACAACATGGGTAAAGGCACCCTCGGGCTCTGCCGTGATCACCGGGTCAGAGCCACCGGCCAACAGCGTATCCACCGTGCGCTGATAGGCCGCCTCGTCCAGGCGCCCGTCAGATCCAGCGGTCAGAAGGGCAATCTCACCCATCATACGGACCTGATGTTCCTCGGTCTGGGCGCCGGTCTCGTCATAATCCAGCACGATCAGCGCCGCATCTTCCGGGTTCTCCTCGGCCCAGTCCCAACCGCGCATGGATGCCCGCACGAAGCGCGCCATGCGGTCCACGAATTCCGGGTCCTCCAGGTTCTCTTCCAGCACCCACATCCCGTCTTCCAGCGTGGCAACGCCCTGATCTTCATATTTGAAGGTCACCAGATCATCAGGGCTGACGCCCGCATCGATCACCTGCCAGTATTCGTTATAGGTCATGGTCGAGATGCAATCTGCCTGCCGCTGCAACAGCGGATCGACGTTGAACCCCTGTTTCAGCACCTCAACCCCCTCGGGGCCTTTGCCTTCGGTGGAAATCCCAAGCTTGCCCATCCAGCTCATGAAGGGGATCCGGGCAGCGCGCGTTCATATCGTGTTGCCAGAGAAAGGGTCTTTCAGGCGCGATCAGCAGCCGCCGTCGGCGTCTGTCGTCATCCGTTCAGATGTGCCGGACGATGTGCGAACCGCCGATGCCATCCGCCACCTGGTTGCAGCCGGTGTTCCGGGCATGCAAGCCGACAAGGTTACAGTGCTCGACACGTCCGGTGGTATCCTGGCGGCCGGCAAGGATCCGACCAAGGCCTCTGCGGGCCAGCTTGCCAGCCTTGAGACTGCTGTCAGCAGCCGGATCCAGGAAAACATTCGCAAGACC
>ENA-OWNT01004694-OWNT01004694.1-seawater-metagenome-genome-assembly--contig:-NODE-4694-length-11778-cov-4.189044_pt1 | contig 11778 bp, 8 predicted proteins | sample MGYA00238136_ERZ651165 | MGnify/ENA primary metagenome ERZ651165 (study PRJEB26861, sample SAMN08777766) | seawater metagenome | isolation source: coastal seawater | place: USA: Florida | collected... | reverse complement strand
CAGTTATGATGTGTCAGGGTTTCATGTTGATCACCACCCTCACACTCTCCACTCTGGCTGCCGTTCATCTATGTGCCGTAACGGGTCAGGTGCAGCCTCCAGTTGCTGAAATGCCCGCTGCAAATTAATCCGCCCGCTCGAGTTTGGATCTTGAGTTGCTGTGTCAGGCTCGCGGTGACTGTGATCTGGGCGATGTGTGCATTGGTGGTTGTGACTGTGCGGAGCAACGGGCAGCGGACGTGTTGGCTCCACGAGATATTTCTTCTTGCTAATTTTGTTGTTCACGCGCGTGAGCGCGCGCCGTCGCGAACGCAGAATCATTTGTTTCTGTTGATCCGTCAGCGCCCGCCAGCGAGAGTCTAACTCATTTGGCTCAATTCCTTGCAACCAAGGCGGCAAGATCGATTTTCCCTTGACTATGTGCGAATGCACGCGACGGTTTTGTCCGGGAGTCCTGCACACGCAAAATACACACTGTCAAGAATGTTACTCGGCTCGCAAAGACTTATTCAGGAATACGAACCTGTCCGAAGGACCTTGCTTTCGATGCGCGAGTTGAGCGTATGACGTCGAGGAAGGCTCGTGAGATTGTGCTCGGGAACTTGGTACATTCGTGCGTCCAGTAGGAGCTGTCCCAAACGTCGAGGACCTCGACGCAGAAGGGGTTCGTTGAGTGGATCTCAACGGTCCTTTGGAAGAGGAATGCGTCTTCCGTCTGCCTTCGACTCCGGCAATGTGCTCCTTCAGGGAAAGGATTTCTTCTTGTTGCACATGAACAACTTGCCTCAACTTCGCATTCTCATCACGGAGAGCTTGGATCAACTCGGCGTCGTTCATTTCTTCCATCTTCGAAGTCGGTGGTTGATCGGCGACGTCGTCACGCGCACTGGGATGACTGTGTTCGGAAGGTGGCTCTCCCCCAACTTCGGACGTATGGCTGTTGTCGCCGGAGTTCGCCGATCCGCGCGCACCAATCATGTGGAGGTAGTTGTAGATATATGCTTCGTTTTGACCGGTCGCCAGGTCCAGTGGCAGCACGCCAGAGAACGCACGTGCATTCAGATCAGCTTTTGCGTGCGCGAGTATCTTCGCACAGTCGACAGAGCCACTTGCGCATGCGTGGTGCAAGGGAGTCCAGCCGTCCTCGTCAGTCTGTGCGTCCCATTTAGCCTTGGCTTCAATCAAAACTTTCACAACCTTGGCTTGGTCAGCGTCGCAGGCGTCGTGCAGGGGCGTCGCGCCAGAAAACACGGCGGGAAAATTAATGTCGACTTTTGCGCGAACGAGATCTTCGACCACGCTGACTTTCCCTTCGCGAGCTGCGACATGCAAGGGTGTTTGCCCAGCGAGCCGAGACTTTTGAGCGCTCACGATGCGGCTCGGTGACGTCCGAACGGATGTCGACGCAATTGACATCGATGAGGGCCCGGCTCCAAACGTAGCTCGTTCTTCTTCCGCGGCGTGATTTCCATTGTCTCTTGCGCCCAAAGGACTGGGAAGATGCGTTGCAGTGTCGATGCTGGGATCAGAGTTGAGTATTTGTGAATGCGGGTACAATTCTTCACTTTGTTCGCCATTGGGACCACTCTCGGACGGCACAGGTCGGTGGTCGGAATCGTGGGGCTGGTCCTCATGTACAGCGTCCTCCTGACTGCCATCAGTTGAGGCAGTGCCATTGGTTTCCTCTTGCGGTGGTACGGCGACAGATGCCGCTACTCTGCGCCACCTGTGATCATCTCTGCCAGCGCTTGGCTTCGTCGACGATGGCGAACGCAAGCCGTTCATCCAGCTCACAGTGCTGAGGTTTCGTGGCTTCAAGCCGAGGAGCGGAGAGTGCTCCTCAAGCTTACGACTCATTATTCGATGATTGTATACAACGCCGTCACACGAAGCGAGTTGTCTTGCTCCGCTGAACTCGAAAACGGAATGATTCGAAGCTCATATTTTTGCTCGACGCAACCCATTCCCTCGTCACGATGTTGCATCTGGATGCATCCAGGGATGGACCACAATCACCAATGACGATCAAATACTACGAAAGCGAACAAGCTGCAGACAATGGCATCGTCGAGTGGGGCCAGCAACGTAAATGGTGCCGGGTGTGGGTGCTACCAGCACTTCCACCGCTGGCAAAAACAGAGTGCATGCGACCGCGAAACATGACTCCCGACATCACATCGACATCAGCGTCACATAACAAACAAAGACGTTGACGCCAACTATGACCGCCGAACCGCCACCAAACCACGAACACCACGAACACCACCACCAACACCACCAACAGGGCGATTGATTCTCCGTTGCAACGAATCGTCGTCGTGGTCGTCGTCGTGGTCGTCGTTGTCGTGGAGAGCGTTGTCAACGTCAACGCGGTAACGTCAGCTCAACGGTGATATGAACGGTGACTGCGAGCTGAGAGTGAGTGAGCGACCGTTTGGACGCAGCAGCAAAGATACCAGCAACGCACTTCACCAACTTCATTCACAAACTTCATTCACAAACTGACTTCACTCTCGATCTATGCATCCACCTCATCTGTTCATCCATTCATCCAACCGCGTTATGTCAGCTCGTGTCGGCTCGGCTCATACGTCTTCGATTCGTTCGGTCGGTCGTTCGCTCGTTCGTTTGTTTGTTCGCCGTCGCAATGCAGTTGGAAGCGTCGCGCGATGGAGTGCATCCGGGGGATTGATTGACGCGTGGAACGATCGACGGCAGCGCTCTGTGGCAGCGCTCGTTGGGACTGTTGTAGTCGATCAATCAATCAACCAAGCATTGTGCCTTTCAATCGATGGATTTGATGATGATTGTTCGCTGAAGTAATGCATCGACGGAGCGTGGAGAAATAAATATTTGTGCACCAAACGATGGCCGTGCTTTTCTGCCCCGGTTTGCAAAAGGTCACACGGCACTTGTTTTCTTGAGAATAAGTAGTATCGGATGGCAAGCGGGTGAGGAAGTCGTGATAGCATTGGCGGCGCCATGCAGTCAGAGAAACCGATGTCGAAGGCCCAGAAGGCCGAACACGACGCATTGGCTACCATGAGGGAGCTAGAGCACATCGCCCGTGAGTCTGACATTCCGGTGAAAAATCTGGACGAGCATTACAAAGTATCAGGCGCGCTTGCGAGTCAGCGCGAACTTACAGAAGACTCACAATCTGGCAAACTCAGTCCCATTGACCTGTCAGAAGTCCGTAGGATTGGTGCTGAAAGCTCTGAAGCCACTCGAGTGGTCGAGCAAGCAACTCGGCAGAAGCTACAGGACGGAGTTTTGACTCAGGAAGAGTATGAGCAAATCGCGAATACATTGGCTCGATCGCGGTGGGTGAGCGGGTGCTTTGGCGTGAACGGAGATTCGCCAATCCATGTCGCTGACACCGACAGCCCCCCGCATGACGCTGGTGTTGACAAATCTCAAGAATCTGTGCGTGCACCAAGCGGAGAGGCGTCGGATGTGGGTGACACACCAATATCCGATGACCAGACTCGTGACGTCGTTGCCGAAGGTAGTGATCAAGATGACGACGAGGCCGAAGGGGATGCCGACACGTTCGACGAAGATGCATTGTCGCCGATCTCGCGCAGTACCCGCTCGTGGAGCGATTCAGAAGTCCCCGCCGGCAACGAACGCCGAGGTACGGCGCGACCCAAGAGTAGTTTTATCCCTCCCAGCACAATTATTGAGTTCACACACAATACGCTTCAAAAGATTAAGAGACGGACATTGCAGCGTCGGCAACAACGACACAGAACAGTCCAGCCACATGACGGTACCAACACCACTTTGGGAAGCGTTTTCAACACCGACAACGCGCACCACAGCATCAATTCTTTCTGTGAGGTAAGCCGCACGTTTGTAGCCACTCACCTGTTGCGGCGCTGCGTGTCAGCATTGTGTTGCTCAGCTGACTGACCAAATGTTGCAATCACATTGCGTGTACGTCCCGCAGTTGCGCCGTGAGTTCATTGAGAAGTATGGCGGCGAAAGCTTTCAGCAAAATGAGTTTTTCCTCGTTGACTTGCTCAGCGAGCAGAGTTCTCGCACTTCAAGTCTCAATGGCGGCGGTGCGAACCAGGATGTCGACTCTCCTGTACCTGGTCTCGACCATGGTGCATCACTCGCGTCCTCAGTTGATGCACGGAACGACCACGCAGCGTCTGGTAGCGGATTTCATAGCATTGCGGCGCCGCCCGAGCAATCATACGAAGAGCGGCACTTTGGACTATCGGTAGAAAAGTTCAAAGCCACGTTACTGCGCCGAGCAAACGTGATTTCGGAGATTATTGAGGGCGAGAAGTCGACTGTGTATCGTTACTCATGTTTTTTGAAGTACTACTTGAACCCAATTCGCTTTTCTGTCTCAGAGCCATGCATGAAGCTTGTGCAAGAGCCCGCCATTGGGGCTCTGCTGTCTCTGTGGCCAATGCTGCATGCCACGCATGAGATGTTTTTGCGAGCTCTCATCAAAGCAGCGACTGACAACGGACGCTTCTCTGCTCGAGAGGCCTCCGCGGTGTCGTTTGTATCACCGGCATTCGTGGATTTCGCGCCGCGCTTCCGCATTTTTGCCGACTACGCTGCCCGCTTTCACGAGGGCATATCTCAGCTTGGACGGTTCAGCGCCGCTTTTCCGGTGGGAATCTTTCTGCTCGCTTCGTGCCAGTTGGATATTGTCGTAACGTATGCATGATGTATCCTTTGTAGAATGCCCTCGGTGACATGGAGTCGCGTGCTCTCGAATTGGCTCGACTTGACGGAGTGGATGAGAATGTCATTACGGATTTTGAGAACTACTTGATCCTCCCAGTTCAAAAGGCGCCAAGATACGTGCTGCTGCTCAATGAGCTAAAACGCCGCACTCTTCCATGTCATGGAGAGTATGAGTTGCTACACAGTGCGATCGCTGCGATGCTCTCGGTGACGAACACAGTCAACTCAGCCGTCGCAGCTGAAAAGAACCGACTTCAAGTTCAACGATTCCTTCTCGACTTTGACGGGGGGCCACCTGCAATGCTCACTGGCGGGGAAGATCCAGGAGTGTCGCCCAATCGCTCCGCAAATAAAGATGCACCAACTCCAAATCGACAGAATAGCACTTCCATTGACTTGATGCATCCTTCGCACACGCTGCTGAAAGTAGGAATGCTGACGCACTTGTCGAGACGTACCGAAGTGCAAGCAAGCTTGTTTTCGGATGTGTTGGTGCTCTCCAGACGGAAGCGCAAAGCCAAGCTAGAATTTGTGAACACCATCGATTTGGTTGAATGCACTGTCACTGCCCTGCCGAACACGAGCACCACGGTAAGGAAATTGTTACTTGCACTCAAGATATGAGCCGCGTCGTTATCTTATCGTGTTGTCTTGTGCATACAGGTGAATGCCTTTGCGCTTAGTGTTGGGCCAACTCGTGATGTCTTTGTGGCGGAGTCCGTGGAGTCACGCAAGGATTGGATTGCTGCCATTGCACAAGCCTGCAAGAATGTTGTTGCTGACCGGCAAACTAACTTCTTGTATCGGAAATACCACCCGAGTTCCACACGGTTGCCCAGTCCCAGGCGCGCGAGAACGCCCAGTGGGAAAATTGCGTCCCGATCGCAGCGCATTGCATTGGCCACGCCGCTCGAACTTGAGCAGAAAGCTATTGAGCATGAACTGCAGAAAGAAGCAGACCTCACCGAGATATTCGACATACTGGCAAATGGAACGCTACCGTTGCAATCTGGAGTGAGGGCAAATTTCAACAGTATGGGGCGAAAGTTTGTTCAGTACGCAATGTGTCAGGTATGCACGTTTTGTCCTCGATCACCGATTAGTAATTGTCGCAATCACTTTTACTTCGGTTGCGCTCAAAACAGATTGATTCTGCAGTGAGCAATCGACCGAAACCAAGACCAGTTGTGAAGTTGGTTGTCCTCTTCCATGATTGCCTTGTCGTATTGACGGTCGTCGAAGCACCTCGGCTGAATGACATTCAAGACGTTCTCGCTTCACGAAGTGCGCCTGCAGCGGCGAATTCCGCGACTTCTGGTCCCACCGATGAATCAGCCCTAAGTGAAATGATACATTTGGTTGACGGCACGAAGTTTGTGTTGGATTCCATTGTGGGACTGTCTGCCATTTCGGTTCGTCTTGCAACAGTCGTCTCGTCGAAGTGATATTTCAAGAGTAATACGCTATTGCTTCTGCTTGGAACCGTGCGCCCTGTCATTTTAGGCCAAGTGCGGCGACCATGGCGACTTTGTGATTACACTCCCGGATCGGCGCCAGGTCTGTTGGTCGCCGTTTGTAGCGGCAAACACTCCGTCGACATCCAGCTCATTCGTGTGCCTGCGTTTGTACACCAGATGAAAGTATTGTGCCTCAAGGGTGCAGCGGAGGCTATGAATTGGTCTCGCACCATTCACTCTGTGTCCAAGCTACAGCAGGTGCGTTCTGCTGTTCGTCAGCCTCTCTTGGCACTTCACTATGTACGGCAAAATCCTGACGCACCGGGTTATTATGTCGTACCATAGGCCTACATGTTCGACTCGCTGTCGAAGTGCTTTCGCCTTGGTTCAGCGACTCCTTCTAGCTCTTTTGGAGACATTTTCTCTGGAATTTCGCCGTTACAGGTGGGACGCGAATGCACGCACCTATTGTTTATACCCCCGACCCTGCAATGGTGTTGTAACAGCAGTGCTGCGCTCTGACTAGGATTCACCTTCAAAGCGCACCAATGAGCGAGTCCTAACGGTCTTCATCATCAACAATTCGGGAAGGGCGCTGACTTTGTGTGCTGCAGATTTGTCAACTGGTATCTGGCTTGAAGCGCCTCCAGAGTTGATTCCTTCCTGGAGTCTTTCGATTTTTCGGTGTTGTTCAGTGGGCCCGCTGCCGCGAGTCGGCGGCAGCTGTGCATACAAAGTTGTTACTCTGCCGGGAGACCCAGTACGTACAATACTTCGAACGCACACGGCAAGGTCGTAAAACAACTCATCACTCTTTGCTGTGTGGATGTGCCTCAGGTGTCAGCATTTGCTCCCGCGAGCTCCGCCTCGCCGATAGAGGTATGTCCGCGTTGGGATTTGAACGCAGCGTCATGGGTTAAGATCCCCATACTTTTGCCATGCTTTGTTTCAACCAGCTTCAATGGTATGTGCCCTTCGTTGGAAGCGCAACATTAGCAGTGCAGGTACGCAATTGTTGCTGGCGAACACAACGAGCAGCTGTTGTTCCGATGCCAACGTTTCATTGCTCGTCGCAGGGAAGCGAGAAGCAGCATCTTCGATGCAGGGCTACGTCGTCCGGAGTCAAGCAGCTGGCACATTTAGTCTACCTGGCTGGTCCGTTCGTTCAATGATGCGGCGTTGGTATTCGTCAACGTAGTCTTGAACGGCTTTGCTCTCTTTGCAACAGATTTGTAACCCGTGATTCCTCTCAACGCTACCTGCAACTTCAAATCAATCCATGGCAACGATCAAAGTACAAACTCGGATTCACAGTAATTAAACCGCAACCTTCCACGAAACTCTTCAAGCAACACGCAGTCACAGCTTCGTCGTTTGGTCGTGAGACGCAGAACCGCATTATATGCAGCGAACGTGAAGTGCAACGTGGTAGACAACGCGCGAGGCGAGAGCAGGTCCCATCGTCCTGTTTGCGATTGCGTAGAACCTGCAACGTATCCTGCGGCATGGCATGCAATGTAGTTTTGATTGATGGCATCGTAGCATCATTAGCATCGTAGCATCGTAGCATCGTAGCATCGTAGCATCGTAGCATCGTAGCATCGTAGTGTCGTAGCATCGTAGTATCGTAGCATCGTAGCATCGTAGCATCGCAGCATCGTAGCTCCCACAACGACAACGACGACGAACGACGGCAACGACGACGACGACGACAATGTGTAAATACAGTGATAAATACTTTTTTGTGTGTAATTACGCGAAGTATTCGTGTAATTACACAGTTATCGTAGTTACCACGAAGAGCAACGTCGCCGTGTCGCCGTTGGTCTGTCGTTGTGTTTGCTGCCGTTACTTACGTCGTTCGTCTTCGTTCGTCGTCGTTGGACTTCGCTCGTCGGTGTGACTTATTGTCTTCGTTCGTTGTCGTTGTCGTTGTTGCGTCGTTGCAGTTGTCGTCATTTGTCGCCGTTCGCCGATCGCCGTTGGTCATCGTCGCCATCGTTGTTTTCGTCCGTCGTAATTCGTCGTTGCAGTTGTCGTAATTCGGTGTTCGCAGTCGTTTTTCCATCGTTGTCATCGTCATCGCCGTCGTTTTCGTCGTCGTTGTTATATTGCATTTACGCCGTCGTCGCTCACTTCGTCATTTCGTCACTCGTCACTTGTTGTTGCTGATGCGGCGGCTGCTGCTGCTGCTGTTGTTTGTAGAGTTGGGTCGAGTCACTCCATCTCCTCATGTAGAACTTGTCTTGGCATCTAGAGAGTGGCTCACGAGGATGCTAGCGAACGCAGATGTCACGTTTCGCAGTTTTCGCGCTTCACAGCACGACACACAGATGCTCGGCCTACCTGTGATCACGACGCAGTGAACTGGCTTATTGCTTCACTGAGCACGCGCGGCGCGGCGAAAGCACTTTATTGTGAATAAATCCGCTCTCATTTTCATCTTGTTCTCCGTTGGTGCGGTTGTTTCCACCTCACGGTGTTCACGCCATCCAAATCACCACCGCGCCCGGTTAGTTTTCAGGCACGATGTCTGTCTCAGTGGAAATAGCTGTCGCAGGAGGTACGTCGGAACGGTGTGGATGCTCATGACAATGCGCGCGGTGCTGACATGCGATGCTTTCTTGTTGTGGTTGCCGTTGCAGACGGACTCACATACCCGAAGCGCGGACAGGTTGTAACTATTCATTACACAGCCACGACTACATCCCCAAAAGGCGATGGGGCTATGGTAGAATTCGATTCGACTCACAAACGCGGGAAACCTTTGTCTTTCCGGCTTGGCTCAGAGCAAGTTGTTCCCGGCCTCGAAGAAGGGGTCGCACAGGTAGGTTTTCCATCTCGTCTGTGCCCGCGCGCCGCGCGTTCGTTGCGCGTGCATGCCATTTAAAATCTGCTGCGGTGCTGTTGTGCTATGAATGTGTGTCACAGCTTAGCGTCGGTGATAGAGCGAAAATCACGATCCCGCCCACGAAAGGATACGGCAAGAAGGGCTTCCCCGGACTGATTGCTCCGAACGCAAAGATGGTGTTTGACGTGGAGATGTTGAGTTGTGTCGACGTCAGCGAAGATTAACTAACACCGTAGGGCGAGGACGCTGGTTTTTTAAAACTATTGATGAACGTCTGAGCAATGCATGGGGCACAAGCATACTGTCGTTGAAGGAGTTTGGTTTTGTGATGGTAATAATTTATATTCGGTCGATTGTTTGTCGTTGTTATTGTGTGCATGAGCTTGTGTCGCACAAGCCAGTTACGGGTAAATGTGTCAACGCAAGGCGGCATCATTGTTTGGCGATTGGTGATGCCGCCTCACGTTTCGCTTCACAGTCAGTTTGTTTGTTTTTTGTTGTTTCAGGTTCTTGGTCCTATGTCCGTGCTCAGCGGTATCCGGCCAGCAGCTTTTCCGTCGACTTCACCAAGACGCTGCGAACATCTTCGAATGCTTCGTCGGCGAGAGACTTGCGCAGTGTCGCCAACGGATTCACACGCATTTTCTTTGCGCGAGGCAGGATCGGCAGGTCCATTTTCTCGCTGCGAGTGATCAATTCGCTCAATTCGTTGAGGTCTCCCACTTTGGTCTCTTCCTCGTTCTCAAGATCTGCGGCTGCATCTGATCCTGCATGTTGGTCAACGTGTTCTTCCGCATTGTCACTGGCAGAAGCTTCTGCTGGCTTGCCCTCAGCCGCATCATCCACTTCTTCCTCCTCTACTTCTTCTTCGACGAACTCGCCGTTGAGCAGGCACTTCATCAAATGAGGGGAAAATCCGGACAAAAGGCGCACTCCCGGAACGGCAGCTTCGACGGGCATGGAGCCGAGCGATCCGCCGTGTTCGCCACCGGGTCCGGACTCCACAGAACGCAGGTTCCAAAAGGTCAGAATCGGCAATTCATATCCCGCTTTGTGGAATTTGCGGCGCGTTTTCTCGTATTCCGTGTCCCAATCACCACCAGTGGCATCGGTGAACTGCATGTCGGAGAAAATGACGAGCTCTGGCAGTTGATCCTGGGGCAACTTGTTCTCAATCGCCACCTCCAGGATTTTATCGAAGGCCAAGCCAATGTTCGTCGACTCTCCACATTGATTTTGAATGGACTTGATTTCACGGACTTTTTGTTCCAAACTCTTGAACTCCTCCGCGAATGAGAACCATTGCGGTTCCTCCGCGAAAGTCAAAAGCTTTCCATTGAAGTGCTTGGACTGCACGATCTCCGACAGCAAGATGCCAAATGCCACTGCCACGGCAACCGGGATGCCATGCATCGACCCACTCATGTCCACGATGGGCACGATGTTGGTCAAGTCCACGAGTTTGGCTGGCCCTTCTTTCGGCGCGCTCGCGGCGCCTTCTTCCACAGACTGTGCCGCCACTTTCTCGTTCATCTTGGAAACAACGTTTTCACGGATCTTTTCCCATTGCAGCTCGAACAGTAGTTTTTCATTGCTCGACATCACGTGCGCCACAGGCTCGCCAAGGACCTCGCACAGATACGCGGCTTCAATGTCCGTCATCAATTTTTGAACGATTTCGTGAGGGAACAGTTGCGTTGCATTGATGCGCTTGGACAGCATCGCGCGGTTGAGTGCCAGGGCGCAATGCCGGAAGAAGGCGTTCCGGTTCTTCATCATACACTTGGAGGCAACTCGGGAGAAGTCGATGTCGTTCCAGCGGTTGGTGGACATAAATGACTCTGTGACCTTCAACTTGGCTCGAAGTGCTACCACCACCCTGCGCAGTCGCATGGCCGGGCGATTGGCGCCAAACATTCGCTTCGACACAAGCTTGAACCATCGGACTGGAGCTTGTGCCAACAATTCCACTTGTGACAAGCTGCTTTCCAGCTGCTTGCGCTTCCGGCGCTTCTTGGCCGTGGTCTCGTTGGGCAAGTACTTTGCGAGGAGTGTCAGTGTGTGTGGGCTCTCAGTAGCTTCCATTTTTTCGACATCTGCCTGGAGGGTGTCGGAGCACAGCTTCACCACGAGCTCAATCCATTGCTGCAACAGCTTCTCCAGTTGACTGTTGGCGGTGTCTTTCGCGAACTCACTCTGAAGGTATGAGGTGATATTGAAAAGATCCTTCCAGTAGCCGTGTTGTGGAATGAGAGCAGCGAGCTGCAGGGAAGTCTCCGGGTACCGCAGGGCGAGTTCTTTGAAGAGCATGTAGAATACGAGTCGCTCTCCCTTACCATCGCGGCAGTTGCGTGTCAAGAAGGCAATCAGGAACAAATCGGCGATGTGCTGAGCGGATTTCTCCTTCTCTGCTGTCTCCACAATTTTCTGTACAAGTCCGGAGATGCGCGAGGCATCGCAATCTCGAACCAGCTGGAAGAACAACTGGACGCGGTAATCTCCTGCTGCAGAGTTCACAAGCGCAGGAGTTCCTTCTTGCCCGCGCTGGCGGGTCACTGAAACAGAAGCGGACATCTTGGGATGTAGTCTTTCTTTTCTTTTTCACGAATCAATCTTGTTTTATGTCTGTTGTTTGCGAAGAATTTGATCGTGTTTTTCGGCGAGAGTTGAAATCTTGCTCCACTATTGCTTCCCCCCTACCCCCCCCCAGTTCTACAAGCGCCATGGTGTGTGAGCGTTCTGGCGACGGCGACGACA
>ENA-OWNT01004693-OWNT01004693.1-seawater-metagenome-genome-assembly--contig:-NODE-4693-length-11784-cov-5.886991_pt1 | contig 11784 bp, 2 predicted proteins | sample MGYA00238136_ERZ651165 | MGnify/ENA primary metagenome ERZ651165 (study PRJEB26861, sample SAMN08777766) | seawater metagenome | isolation source: coastal seawater | place: USA: Florida | collected... | reverse complement strand
GTCGCCGTATGCACCCCAGCGCCCCTGCCACCGGGCCCGCCCCGACGGGGACTCGGCCGTGACCAGGGGCGAGCCCAGCTGGTCCGTGACGATGCCCTGGTCCCAGGCGTTGCCGCCGCCGAGCTCGGCGACCAGCTGCCCGTCCGCCAGGACGCGATCGCGGATCCCCTGCGTGTCCTCGAGCGCGATGGGGGTGAACCCCGTGGGGCCATAGGTCAGCTCGCGCAGACCGGCGCTCGTCTCCTCGGTGACGCGGCGCCCGTCCGCGCCGTACGTGTACTGCGCCACGTGCTGACCCTGGCCGCCGATCACCTGGTCGATCCGCCCCCGCGGCGTCCACGTCAGCGTGCTCCCGGCTGCGTCGTTCGTGCGCTGGCCGAGGTCGTCCCAGCCGAACGACGTCACCCCGCCGCCGATCGCGACCCGGCTGCGCAGCTGGTTGTCGGGCCCGTAGGTGGCGGTCCACCCGTCCGCCCCGCTGGCCTCGATCCGCTCCGTGCGGTTGCCCGCGCGGTCGAACTGCTGCCACCAGTCCGCTGTCGGCGTCGCCTCGCGCGTCAGCCAGCCCACCGCGTTGTACTCGTACAGCGTCTGGTCGCCGTACTGGCCGAGCGACTGCGCCCCGCTGTGGATCACGTCCCGCGTGCGCACCCGGCCGAACAGGTCGTGCACCGCGTCGGTGACCGTCACGTCCGCCAGACCGGGCTGGCCCGTCGGCCGCTGCACCTCGATCCCGTGCTGGACGAGGTTCCCGTCCGCGTCGAAGTCGCGCCACTCCTCGACGTCGCCCGTCCGCCAGATCGCGGTCGCCTGACCCAGCGCGTTGCGGCCGTGCACCGTGTACAGCGCGTTGCCCGGCAGGCAGGCGCTGCCCGCGCACACCTGCTCCAGCAGCCCGTCCACGTACTCCCGGTGGACCTCCCGGCCGTCGGGGAAGCGCGTCCCCACCTCACGCCCCGCGGGGTCCCAGACCGTGAACACCTCGCCCGGGTCCCAGCTCCCGTTCGGCATCTGTGGGGGCGGGGCGGTCCCCAGCGACCGGCCGATCTCGGCGAGGTTGCCAAGCACGTCCCAGCCCTGGGTCCGCTCTTCGATCACGAGGCCGTTGCGGCTCGCGAGGCTCCAGGTCAGCCGGTCCAGATCGTCCCAGTCGTACAGCAGCTCCTCGACGTCGCCGCCGACGTCGATCAGCCGGCTGCCGATCCGGTCGCGGCCGTCGTACTGCAGCGTCGTCGTCCGCGTCGGTGCCTGCCCGGGCACTCCCTCGAGCATCGTCTCGATCCGGCCCGCCGGGTCGTACAGGTAGGCCGTCGCTCGGGTCGCGGACGTCTCGCCGAGCAGCCGCCCGGTGCGCAGTCCGCCGCCCTGGCCCAGGTCGTACTCCCAATCGGTGCTGTTGCCGTTGCCGTCGACCACCTGCAGTCGCCGCCCCGCGGGAGAGAACGCAACATCCACCTGCGTCGTCTCGTCCAGTGGGCAGGCCGCGATCCCATTGACGGCCGCCAGCTGCGCGCACCCCTCGGTCAGCGCGTCCCACTGCGTCGTCACCCTCCCCGTCACCGGATCGCGATCGAACGCCCGCCAGGTCAGGGTCTTGCCGCCCGCCTCGCTCCACGCGGCCACCCGCTCGCCGTTCACCCAGCGCCTGTGCCGCTCGAGCCCGTTGCGCTGGAACACCGCCTCGAGCTGGCCCGCAGCGTCGTACCGGTACTCCCGGTCCGCGCCCGCCAGGAGCGTCGATGGCGGGCTTCCGTCCCCGTCCTCGGACCACGCGAGCGCTCCGTCGGGCGTCCAGCCGAACGTCGCCGGGTTGAGCCGGCCGGGCGTCCACTGCGCGACCAGGTCACCGCGGGGGTCGAACACCGACTCGGTCGTCGCGCCCGTGGGGTCCGTGAACCGCACTGCCCGCCCCAGCGCGTCGTAGCGGGTGGCGCCGAGGGACTGTCCGTTGATCAGGACCTCGGTCTGGTGCCCGGCCTGGTCGTAGAGCCACTCGATCTGCCGACCCGTGGGATCCACCAGCAAGAGCGGCTGGTCGTCGGCTCGCCACTGCAGGACCGTCTCGGCCGCGTACTGCCACTGGGTCGGATCATCGAGGTTGCTGGGCTGAAGCCCCTCCACGTGGTGGGCCAGCCGCCCCGCTCCGTCGTACTCGAAGCCCGTGCACAAGCGCCCGATCGCCACCCCCGCGGGGCACTCCCATCGCACCCGTCCTGCGGCGTCGTGGCCCCTCTCGACCGTCAGCTCGCCCGCGGGCCAGCTGGTGATGTCCCAGGGGTCCGCCGCGCCGACGAACTCGGCCACCCGGTTGCCCCACACGTCGAACTGCGTGTCCGTCGCGACGCCGTCCCGGTCGACGCTGCGCACCACCCGCCCTTCGGCGTCCAGGAACAGACCCTCCTGCGACCCGTCCGCGTGAGTCGTGCGGACGCGGCGAACGCCGTTCGCCAGCCGCTTCGTCTCCACGCTTGTCGGCCGACCGGCCCGGTCTGTCGCCGAGGCCGGCAGCCCCCGCTGGTCCCAGGAGAGGGTCGTGGCCGTGGCGTCCGGCAGCTCGCTGCGGTGGGTCCGGTTCAGCCCGTCGCGGCGCGTCCAGCTGGCGTCGCCGTTGGCGTCCGTCACCTGCACGTCGTTCGTGGAGTCGTCCCAGGTCCACGTCGACAGGAACGTGTTGGGGTCGATGCGCTCGAGCGGACGACCGAGATCGTCGTACCGCGTCGTCCAGAGCCCACCGCCGGCGTCCTGCACCTCTTCGACCCGCCCGGCCGGGTCGTAGCGCAGTCGCGTCACGGGGCTCACCCAGCCCTGGGTGTGGGGCGCGACGACGCCGTCGAAACCTGGCTCCGTGACCGTCTCCGGACGGCCAAACCCGTCGTAGCTGGTCGACGTGACCCGCCCGTGGGCGTCGACGCTGTCTGTCAGGCGTCCGTCCGCGCGGAACAGGTGCCGCGCGACGAGTCCGCCGTTCCTCAGCAGCCGGCGCTCACCCGGTCTGCGCTGCTCCGTCCAGACCACCCCGTCCGCGCCGACCGTGGTGGCGCCGTCCGCGTGGTGGAACCGCAGCGTCTCCGCGCCGATCTGCACGCCGCTCGGCTGCCCGGCCCGCCACGCGAGCACGTCGAGCTCGGACCCGGCCAGCATGCGCTCCCCGCTGTTCCGCCGGAACGGATCGTGATCCCGCTCCACCCAGCGGATCGGGCTCGATCCGGGGACGTGCGGCGCGGATCGAAGCGCCAGCACGCCGTCCGCGTCGTACACGAACAGCTCGTCCATCTCGGTGCCCGCAGCGCAGGTCGCCTGGGACGCGGAGGCCTGGACGATCGCGGGTCCGGCGGGCAGATCGGTGGCGACCGTGCAGGTTCGACGCCGCACCAGCTCGCCGCGCACGTTGGCGAAGTCCAGCACCAGCTCCTGGCCGTCGGACGTCACCCGCTGGGGCCGGGTCGGATCCCCGAACGCCCCCGGGTCCCGATCGACCGCGGAGCGGCTGCCGATCGCCGGCTGACCGTCGCCGGGATCGACGTCCTGCGCGCGGATCCCGCCGAACCCGTCCCGCACGACCACGTCCGCGCGCCCCCAGCTCGCCGACGCTCCGGCGCCGCGGCAGAGCGGATCCACCGGGCTCAGGATGGTGCGCGTCTCCGGGTCGAGCGTCTCGATGACCGCGCCGCACCACGCGCGCTCGTACTCGGTGGTGGCCCCACCGGCGTCGCTGTCCTTCCGGACACGACCGAAGGCGTCCAGCAGGCTGCTGTCCGTCAGGGTCGCCCCGTTCGGAGCCACGCGGGTGATCCCCCGCAGGGTCCGCGCCTGCCACAGCGGCACCTCGTCGCGCAGGGCCTGGCCCGACCGATCGCGGACGGTGATCCGGCTGGTGAGCGCACCGTGATCCGGGTCCGCCGGGCCCTGCTGCCAGGTCGTCAGCAGGTCGTCGGTGGGCGTGCTCGCGTGGCGGTGGTCGACGTGCTCGAGCAGGTCACCCCAGGTGGCCTCGTACTGGAACTCCTCGACAAAGAGATCGAAGGGAGCGGCTGGCGCCTCGTGCATTCCGCCGCTCGCCCAGGACACGCCCAGGGGCAGGAGTCCTGCGTGCATCGGCCAGGCGAAGACCTGCTGGCCGAGGTCCGCGAGGACGCTCGCCACGCCGCCGGGGTACAGGCCCTGCTCCGGGGACAGGAAGTCGACACACGCGCGGACGTAGGCCTGGAGGGAGCCGTCGGCGGAGCCTGCGTCGGGGACGGGGACTGCGCACGCCCGGTGGTCCGGGCGGAAGCTGAGCTCCGCCGCCACGTCGTCGTCCTCGATCGGTGCTGGGGAGAGGTCCTGCGGGAGCTTGATCCGCACGTCGGCCGGCCGCCCGGACGGATCGATCTCGGCCTCCAGCCACTTTCGATGCGCCAGCTCGGGTCGCGTCGCATGCCAGGAGAGCGACACCGCGCCGCGGTGGTTCTGGACTGCGACCGCCGCGCAGCCACTGAGGGCGCCGTCGGCGACCCGGCAGCCGGCGCGTCCGACCGTCCGTCGGCCGGTCCGGTCGACGACCTCGGCGATGCCCACATCCGCGAAGGGCAACAGCGGGTTCGCCAGCGGATCCCCCGCGCGCCAGCTGAGGTGCGCGCTGGCGTTCGGACTGCCCGGCGACCAGTCGCCCGTGGGGTAGGTGATCGTCTCCAGCGACAGCTCGGGCGCCGTCCGCGCGGAGCGCCGCACCGTCCAGGAGGAGCCGTCGATCACCACGCGATCGGCGAAGCCGTCGCCGTCCAGATCCATCAGCAGCTCGGCCCGGTCGCGACCCATGCGCAGGGGGCGGCTCAGCTCAGCGCCGGCGTCCTGCCGGGGGATCACGCCGAGGTAGTCGACGTCGAGCGCGAGCGCCGGCCGCTCGTCGCAGCTCGCCCCGGGGATCACCCCGGTGTCGGCGTGGCCCTGGGACCAGTGAGCCGCGATTGGGTAGCTGTCGTCTGCGTCGGCGTACCAGTCGGGCGGGACGAGGCCGTTCCCCTCGACGTGAGTCACCATCGGGTCCACGGCGCCGTCGAGGCTGCAGGCCTGGAGCCACTCCGCGCGGCCGTCGCGGTCGATGTCGGTCCACTGGCCGGCGGGCGTCGGGGTCAGCGACGGGCCGCCGGGCCGGTCCTGCACACCGAAGGCGAAGCGGTGGCCGATGAAGGGCGACCAGAGCTCCCAGTTGACCAGGGCCGCGGGCGGCACGAAGGGAGAGCTCGGGTTCGAGAACATGTCGGCCGCGTCGAACAAGGTGGGCCCGTCGGAGCAGGCGCCCGCACCGATGAACGCAGCGCACCCCTCCAGCGCCGGACCACAGGGGCCGCAGCAGTAGTGCAGCGGGGAGTTCTGCTTGCTGCAGCGGCGGCTGGTCCAGGGCTGGACCGAGTAGTCGTCGCACGCCTGAACGGTGGGCTGCCCGAAGAAGGGCAACTCGCCGCAGCTCGTGAGGTGGTCTTCCAGGTCCTGCTCGCGGTAGAGCATCCCCGGCCATCCCAGCTCCTCGTCGGACACGATGTCCTCTGCGTCCTCGAAGCCGACCAGCCCGAACGTGCCCGCGCAGTCCCCGTAGAAGACGTCGCTGAACACGGGGCGCTTGCCGCCGACGGGCTGTCGGGTGTGGGTGCCCACCCAGTCCGGATCGATGACGTCGTCCGCCTGCAGGGGCCACGTCTCCATCGACATCGTGATGTCGGCGCAGCCGTCCGCGTTCACGTCGCTGAAGGTCATGTGCTGGGCCAGGTAGTTCCAGGCCGTCGGAGCGAGGAAGAGGTTCGCGTTGGCCTGATCCACCTGGGTGAGGTGCGGGGACCCGATCAGCACACCCGGGTACTGGTTGCCGTCAATCCCCGTGCCGGTGCACGTCACGACGTCTTCGCTCGGCGCGACGAACAGGCCGTCGTTGAGCGCGGAGAGCGCCGCGGGGGTTGAGCTGTTGAGCAGCGGGCGGGACGCGAGGACCGGGTCGATCGCCTCGGCGTGCACGCCCGGATCGCCCGGCCAGCTCGACGGGAAGAACGGAATGCGCTCGGCCGCCAGCTCCCGGAATCGGGGCTGCTGATCCTGCGTGTGGTTCAGCCGCAGCCGCCAGCCGTGCTTGACGCCGAGGACGCAGAGGCCGCCCACCTGCAAGGTGTCCGGGGCGATGGCGTCGATCATCGCCTCGGGGCGCCCGATGATGTCCGGGAGCCCGTTCCCATCGATGTCCGCCCAGCTGACCGGCGCCCGGTCCCGCACGATGGGCAGCGGCGGGTCCATCGGCACCGACAGCAGCGGCACGCTCTGGGCCACGAAGTTCCAGTCGGCGTTCGTGGGGGACAGCACCGTGCCCTCGGGGCCGATGAGGTCGTCCATGCCGTCGCCCGTGATGTCGACGAAGTGGATGCTGCTCAGGACGTCGTCCAGACCGGTGAGGGGCTCGCCCTGCTGGTTGACGAACCCCTCGACCAGCGACGCCGCGAGCGGGTCCTCGGCGAACGTGAGGTCGCCGGTGTTGATGAAGGCGCGGACGGAGACGGGCTCCTCGCAGACATCCAGCCAGTCGGGGTGGCCTGGGTCGATGCAGTCGGGGAGGGACAGGTTGCAGCCGCTCGGCGCGGCGTTCGTGCACGTGTCCGCGCAGCGGGGCGGGACGGGCGCCGCCCAGCGGCCATCGATGTCGAAGAACAAGACGTCCGGCAGCGCGTCGTGGTTGAGCGAGACGACGCGCGCGGTCATTCCGTCCACGCCGGGGAACTGGGACGAGACGTCCTGCTCGGGCTCCCAGTCCAGGCCGTCGGCGAAGGAGCGCCCCGCGAGGTCCTGGCGGTAGCGGAACTCCCGGAGGCGCACCTGGGGAGCGGGCGCGCCGTGCACCGCGGCACCCTCCAGGCGGATGGTGGAGAGCAGAGCGCGGTTGGAGGGCTCTGCGGCCGCGTACTCGAAGTGCCAGGTGCGCGCGCGCTGCAGGGCGCTGCCCGGCCCCATCATCAGGTCGATGCGCTCCAGTCGGCTCCCGCGCAGTTCGAGGCGCCCGAGGTCTCCGGCGTCGTGATCAGCGCCGGGCACCGCGCTGGCGTAGGAGAACTCCAGCTGGTGGGTCCGCTGGTCCGCCGGGACCGACCACTGCAGGGGTCCGGTCTGCCCGCCCGCCCAGCCGATGCGCTCGGGTCGCACGGGAGCTGTGAAGCTCGCCGGGTTCCCCTCATCGCGGTACTCGTAGACGACGCTGTTGCCGAAGTCGTCGTGTGTGCGGCACAGCCACCAGCGCTGGGTCGCCTCGGGGAACTGCTGGGCGCCGGGGCCCACCCAGCTGGTGAGCCGACCGGACTCGGTCGCGCCACACAGCCCCTCGATGGCGCCGAACTCGCGGGTCGTGCCCCGGTCGGTCACGGTCCAGCGGTCCTTGACGGTGTCCCAGCGCAGGCGGGCCGCCGAGACGTCCTTTGTGCGGAACGCGATCGGGTTGCCCGCGGCCGGGCTGGTGCGCACGAGCTCCCGCCCGTCGAGGAAGAAGGTGTCCTCTGCGATCTCGACCGATGCGGCGCCCCCGGTCGGCCCCCGCCGCTCGATGGCCGGGAAGCCGTCGAGGACCCAGTGGAGACCGAACGCGGGCTCGTCAGCGCCACGGGCGAAGCGGACGCCGACCGCCGGACCGAAGTCGCCGCGTCCACCTGGCAGGTCCAGGGGGATGCGATGGCGGAACCGGCCGTCAACGATCTCCTCCGACCCCGCGGCGATCGGAAGCAGGTCGGCGAGCACCTCGCCGTCGAGCGTGTGGTCGGGGTCGGGGGTGATGGTCAGCAGGGGGGTCGCGCCGGGCGATGCGTCCTCGAGCAGGTGAGGTGGAACGCCGACGACGCCGTCGATCCATGCCGGCGGGTCATCGACGGGCGTGTGGTCTGGCGGCGTCGGATCCTCGGGATCCGTGGGGCCGGACTGCCAGCTGGCGTAGGACTCCGCGTCGAGGATCTCTTCGATGACGACGCGCTGGACGGTTGCGGGTCCGGACACGAGGTCGAGGGCGTCGTGGATCAGCATCCCCAGGGCGTCCTCGGAGGCGCGGGCGAGCAGGACGTGCGGCTCGTCGACGAGGTGCGCGTCAACCGGGAGCCAGTCGGGGTGGGGCCAGGCCCGCAGCTGCTCCACGTCGTCGGTCGTGATGGCGAGGTCCACGGGACCGTCGATGGGATCCAACAGGAGGGGGTCGAGCAGCAGGTGGCTGCGCTCGATGCGGTCGCGCACGCGGCCCCTGAGCTGGAGGTCTGGGAGCTCGGTGAGATCGTCGAGGTGCAGGTCGCCCACCGCCTCGATCGCCGTGCTGTCTGCGGTCTCGATGACGCGGATGCCGGGGAGGTGCAGCCAGGGCAGCGTGTCGAGCTGCGCGATCGTGTCCGCGGCGTCTTCCACGGCCTCCACCCGGAGAACCACGGGCGCGGTTCCGAACTCGGAGAGCGCGTGCGGATCGACGTCGTGGGGCGCCGGGACCCCGGGGTGGAAGCGACGGAGGGCTCGCACCTCGAAGGCCTCCCCCGGGTCTGGCGGCTCCTCGTCCAGCGTCACCAACACCGCGGGCTCGCCGTCGATCCACACCGGCTCACCGGCGATGTGCGGATCGCCGAGGAACAGCAGGCGGAGGCTGCCCGCCTGGTCCGTGTCCAGGTCGGCGTCGCACGGGCTGTCTTCGCATCCGCGGGACCACTGCCACACAGCGGGGTCCACAAGCGGGCTGGCGCCAGCCTGGGGAGCGAGGAGCAGCAGGAAGAGGACGGAGAGGAGTCGAGCGAGAGCGGTCATCTGGGCCTCCGGCGCGTTGCGCGGTGGGAGGCCCGTGGTCAGGGCGGATTGGGCCTCCATGGCCCCTGACGAAAGAAATCGCTCCGGAGGGCCACTTTTCTTTGGCCCGTTTGGAAAACGCTGTGATCACAAAGGGTTGGCGGAGGTCGGCTCCGCTGGCGATCGCGCCAGATCCGGCGGGGGACAGCCTGTTCCCCGGGGGAAGTGGCACTCCAGGCCGCGCGATCGCGCCAGATCGGCGGGGGAACAGCCTGTTCCCCGGGGGAAGTGACACTCCAGGCGGCTCGATCGCGCCAGATCAGCGGGGGAACAGCCTGTTCCCCGGGGGAAGTGGCACTCCAGGCCGTGCGATCGCGCCAGATCGGCGGGGGAACAGCCTGTTCCCCGGGGGAAGTGGCACTCCAGGCCGCGCGATCGCGCCAGATCAGCGGGGGGACAGCCTGTTCCCCGGGGGAAGTGGCACTCCATGCCGTGCGATCGCGCCAGATCCGGCGGGGGACAGCCTGTTCCCCCCGGGCCCTGTCGCTACTCGAGGTCGATGTTCTCGCAGACGATGTCGAGGCCGTCCTCGAACTCGGCGAAGACGCCGGCGTTGCGGACGACGCGGACGTCGATGCTGGTGGTGACGCCGCTGAGCATGTCGACCGGGCACGTGCCGGTGATCGTGATGAGGTACTTGTTCAGGTAGCTGAACTGGCCGATGCCCTTGCCGCGGATCGTGGCGCGGATCGTGAGGTCCCGGGGCCCCGAAAGGACCGTGGCGCGCGGGCCATCGGAGGCGACCCTGCGCTCGGCGACCTTGGTGGCGAACTCCGTGCGGTTGCCGATGACGATCTCGCCCATGGAGTACTGCACCGACTCCATGACGTAGCTCAGACCGAGGTCGTCGGCGTGCCGGACGAGGATCCCGGCGTCCGCCGTGACCGTCGCTGCGCGGGACACGACCGGGGAGGGGACCGCCGCGACGGACTCGGAGGCGTCCTGCGCGAAGGCGGGGGTGGCAAGCAGGACAAGGGCGAGGGCAAGGAGGGTGCGGGACATGGCGGGGGCTCCGGGCGGGGAAGGTTGCTCAACAAGGTGTGCTGGCAACCTAGGAGGCCCGGTCCGGCCCGGCTACACGATCTGATCGAGGGTTCCGTAAGGGTTCGTAGCTTGGCGTCCCGTCAGTCGTTTCCGGGCTGCGCGGCCTCGCCTTCGAACAGCTGATACGGCAGCCCGCAGCAGAACGAGGGCCCTCGATGCGGCCAGGTCCGCGGGTCCTGCTTCGGTGGCGCGGCCTCTGGGCCGCTCGGGAGGACCAACTCGAGCGTCGCCTCCACCCGGCTCGACGCGGCGCCCCAGGCCGCGGCTTCGTAGAGCGCGAACGCCGCGAACAGCACGGTGAGCGCGATGGTGGCGCGCCGCTGGTCCACGGCGAACGCTCCCCAGGCCAGCGCCCCGCCGACCGACGGCAGCAGCAGGTACCACTGACCCCCGTCGTTGGGCAGCACGTGGGCCACCGGGAGCAGCGCGAGCACGGCCAGCCCCACCCCCAGGAGCCAGGTGCGGTCCGAGCGCCCGATCTGGATGAAGAGGGCGACCACCGGCAGCGCCACCACGATGCCGAGCAGGTCGCGCGTGACCGACGGAACCCCGATCGGGACGAACGTGGGCACCAGCACCTCGATCGCGTACGGGGGGAGCCAGCTCAGCGCGATGTCGAGGGCGCCTGCCGAAGCGAGGTAGCCTGCGCCCGGGACCGCCATCCAGAGCGAGGCGGTCAGGGCCAGCCCCGCGCCGACGCAGATCGCCACCGGGCCGCGCAGCGAGCGCCCGCCCATCCACGCGACGAGCAACGCCATGGGCCCGATCACGGCGCCGGTCTCCTTGAACAGCACGGCGACCGCGCCCAGCACGCCCGCGAGCAGCACCCGCTTGTCCGCCACCACGAGCGCGCCGACCGCCGCCAGCACCATCAAGCCGTCCGCGCGCCCGGCCACCCAGCCCGCCGTGGCCACGTGCGCCGGGTGGACGGCGAACCAGCAGGCGCCGACCAGCGCCGCGGTGGACGGCAGCCGCTGCGCCAGCCACCGGTGCACCAGCCACGCCGTCGCCCCGTGCACCCCGAGGTTGAACCCGTGTCGCACCGCGCTCGATGCGCCCGCGTCCAGCCAGTACGCGTAGACCAGCAGCGGCCGCCAGGTCCCACTGCCGCCCGCCGGCAGCTGCCACGGCGCGAGCGGATCCAGCCCGATCCACTTGCGCGCCTCGAAGGCGAGCACGCGCTCGTCGATCAGCAGCGGCGCGCCGATCAGCGGCAAGAACACGAGCACCGCGAGGAGCGGCGGCAGCCAGGGACGCTTCATGCCGTGTTGGGATCGACTCAGTACGTGCCGACGTGGCCGATGGACGGGGTGAAGCTGCCCGTCGGCGTCACCGCGCCGGCCGTGTCGGTGCGGATCCGCCCGTCTCCGCCCACGCCGTCGTTCGGGCCGGCGCCGTTGGCGTAGTTGTTGACTCCGCCCCCTGCGGACACGCTGCCCTGGTTGTCGATGGTGGGGGCGGCGAGCCAGATCGCGCCTCCCGATCCGGCGCCTCCGCCACCGGACGCGCCGACGTTCTGGCTGCCCCCACCGTCGCCTCCGTTGGCCTGCACCGTCGCGCCGCTGGCGATGGTGATCGTGCCGGTCGCGCTGATCTTCAGCGCCCCACCGCCGGCGCCTCCGCTGCCTCCGCTGAAGCCGGTGCTGGCGCCTCCGAGCCCGCCTCCGCCGCCGCCCCCGCCGCTGCCGCCGAGGAAGGGCGTCAGGTCCGCGGATCCCCACACGCTGCCGGGCCCTCCGGGGACGCCGTTGCCGCCCCAGCCCGCCGTTCCGTTCGTGCCGTAGCCGCCGCCGCCCGCGTTGCCGCCATCCACGTACTGCCCGTTGGAGGACGAGCTGGCACCGCCTCCGCCTCCGCTGCCCTGCCCGGCGCTCCCGCTGCCGCTCGGGCTCGCCCCGCTGTTGCCTCCGCTCGATCCGCCGC
>ENA-OWNT01004692-OWNT01004692.1-seawater-metagenome-genome-assembly--contig:-NODE-4692-length-11786-cov-4.877701_pt1 | contig 11786 bp, 12 predicted proteins | sample MGYA00238136_ERZ651165 | MGnify/ENA primary metagenome ERZ651165 (study PRJEB26861, sample SAMN08777766) | seawater metagenome | isolation source: coastal seawater | place: USA: Florida | collected... | reverse complement strand
TTCCTTCGTTGGTTGGTTGGTTGGTTGATTCCTGCATTCGTTCGTCCCGATACTCCTTGCTTCGCTCGCTCGCTCGCTTGTTGGCCGGGAAGTTGGTTGAATAGTTTTTGTTGCAGGACTCGTTGGTCTATTGGCCGGTTGTTTGAAACGTGCATCTGATTTGCTCGGTTGCTGGTTGGGTTGGTGCTTCATTCGCTCATCCGTGGGGTCGTGGCATTGGATTCGCCTTGGGTGAACCCACTTGCATTGTGCATCACGCAATGTGCTAACACTGCGATTTTTGCAAACAAGAAGCAAGCTTCGCTTTGGAAAGTTGGCGCAACAATCGTCCGGAACTCATAACCAAGTTCAACATATACAAGCGGTAAGCGGTAAGCGGCGCGGCCGCTTTCGCTGCAACTGCGAGATGCTATCCCCACACCCAAGCGCTGGCGACGATGGTATAGTGAATGCCGTCGAGGTTCACCCCAACGGGGGAGACAACATCCCGGTTGCAGTCCCGGTTGCAGTCCCCATCGATGCAGCTGCGCCAAGGCCACCGCCGCCGCCGTTGCCGGATCGTGACGCGCTCAACGATCGAATGGAGCGTGGCGACCAAGCGCCGTACGACGAAGATGAGGACGGGCAACTGCCGGCATCAGTGGCCGTCGAACTTGAAACTGGGAGTCCTCGCGCGGCGTCGCAGGCTGCAACCCCATTGCGTTCTCCGGCAGCTACAGCTGCAGCCGCTGCCTCGGCCGCGCACAGCCCAGCACGTAGCCCAGCATCGCACCATGATGCCGACAGCCCATACGCTAGCCCACATGCAAGCCCGCACGGCCGAGCAGTGATTGTGCCCGTCCGCTCGCGTGAACTGCTCGGCGACGTGCCGGCGGCGCACGCGCAGCAGCAACCGACGCCACAGTCGATGTTGGACAGTGATGATGACGACGACTTCGACGACGACGACGCAAACAACAACAACAACAACAACAACGGCAACGAGTCTTCTGATTCGGCCGAAGACGCTGAATCCGCTGCTGCTGCTGCGGCCGCGTGGGCGGCAGCATCACAAGTACGCAACGACGAGGACCACAACCTCGCGAACAGGTACAGCGACAGCGGCGAGGACTCGGACATGGACCAACCAGCGAGTTACCCAATCCAGGACTACAAACTCGTGCCTCAAAGCGAAGGCGGTGAAGCACACAACGCGCAATCGCACGGCGGTCAGCGCGGGGGCGCAGAATATGCGCAGTACAATCACCGTCCGCTGTCGCAGACAATGTCTTCGTTGGAGCGCCAGCTGCCGCTTTGCAAGCGGCCGGCGTGTATCGTGGTGTGCATCGTTTTGATGGTCGTTTTGGTTTTGGGTGCCGTGATCCTGTTCGCCTCGCTGTCTTACTGCCTCTTCCACTACATTGGCACGTTTGATAATGCGTGGGACCCCGCGTACACCTCGAGCTATTGCCCGTGGTTCGGCACGATCGGTTCCGAGAATGATCTCTTCAACCGCATGCTTCCGGCCGGCATCGGCATCGCTGCGCTGCTTTTGTCGTACGCACTCGTGAACCAAATTTGGTGGCATTGCCTGGCATTGAAGACGGCCTCTGCCAAAGTCGCAGCGGCCACAGGATTCGAACCGGCGTTGGAGAACTGGAACGCTGCACTGCACGATCCCAGGAACGGCGGCGTGCGTCGCATGAGCGTGTTCTTCGAAGGCCTGCGGTACTCCTTGAATGACACGCGCATTCTCGACGACGCCAGCGGCGAAATCAAAAGCGGCGAGGTCACCGCCATTTTAGGCCCGTCCGGTTGCGGCAAGACTACTCTGATGCACATCCTGCTGGGCCTTTTGCAGCCGTCGGCCGGCACCATCAGCATCAACGGCTCCACCGACGTCACCATTCGCGATGTGCGCAAGCTCATTGGCTTCGTTCCGCAGGACGACGTCATGATTTCTGAGCTCACAGTCGAGGAGGTGGTCTGGCTCTCGGCGCGGATGCGTATGGAGTCTACCGTTCACAGCCGACAAGTCCGCACGTTTGTCGACACGATCTTGGACGTTCTGGAGCTGTCTCAATTACGCCATTGCCGCATCGGCGATGAGACAAGACGAGGACTCAGCGGAGGGCAAAAGAAGAGAGTCAACGTCGCCATGGAGCTTGCCATGAATCCTTCTCTCGTCTTCCTGGACGAGCCGACGTCAGGCCTCGACTCGTCGATGGCCCTCAACTTGATGCGGTGCTTGAGGAAGGCAGCCAACGCCGGGTGGGCGATTTGCCTGGTGATCCATCAACCTTCCAGCGCTATCTACAAGTGTCTGGACAGCGTCATCGTCATGGGCAAAGGAGGGCAGACACTGTTCTCGGGTCCCACACAAGCCGCGAGCGTCTACTTTCGGAGTGTCAAACCCGACTTCTTCGTGGACGAGGGAGGCCGCCAGGTTGTGGAGAACATGGCAGAGACTGTGTTGGACATTGCGTCGTCGCACCCGGCGCAAGGAGACCTGGCGATGCTCTGGACCAAGTTCCTAGACCAAATGTCCGACGACCTGCGCGCGGCTCGCCAATCGCTGCAGCCCGCTTTCAGCGCCAGCAATGTCGATGCTGTTGTTGTCGATGTTGGACCTCATTCAGGCGGTGCGGCGCTTTTTGCCCCTCAAAAGACGACTTCTTGCTGCAATAAGTCGCCTGAACGCGTCCGCATCAACTGCTGCTTGCAGTATTTTCTTTTCCTGCAGCGGTCCTTCACTCAAAAGCTTCGCAGCTTCGGGTCCGTGGTTCGGAACGGCGTGCTGGTGTACATTCTTGGATCAGGTGTCGGCTTTCTGTTCATGGACATCGGAGAAGCGTGCGTGAGCGTCGACGACTGTGACAACCTCAGCGGCTTGATCAGTAACATGGTGCAAGCGTTCGTGATTGCGGTGCTGTGCATTACTGTCGTTGCAATGCAAGCCGGCCTCGATGATTTCGGAGCGGAGCGCTCCGTGTACTTTCGCGAGCAGCGGGTACGTCGGGCGTGCGGTATCGGTGTATCTGTTAGCTTCGTACTGTCTGAAGTTCTCTGCACTTCATTGATGCTTGTTTGGTATGCATGCACGTTGTGTGCCAGGCTGACTACTCCATCGTGGCATATGCGCTTGCCAAGTTCACTGCCGCGCTGCCACTCACGATCCTCTACAGCTTCATTTTCTGCGTGGCCACGTTACCTCTGTTCAAGATGGCGTCAACGCCGTTCGCGTGGTACTACTTGATCTTTTTCGTGACGCAGTGGACGGGAGAAGGGTGGTCGTACCTCGTGTCATTGGTTTTCAACCAAAATCGCCAAGTGGCTGCCGGTGTGATTGCGCTGCTGTTTGTCATATTCACGGGCGCATTCCCCAAGTTGCCATACGAACCCATGAGGTAGGCGTGCGATGGAGTGTGCACATACTCGACTGTGATTCAACAACAAGCTGCCTGACTGTGTGATGGTGACTTTCGTGTGTGGCTCCCGACATAGGACTGTCACGTACTTCTCGCTGGATCGGTGGGCGACGGAAGCAATTTTCATTCAGACCTTCGAACCGTCATATGAGCGCTCGGACGACGGAGATAGCTGCACTACGTGGTGGTGCTGGCTGTTCGACTCTTTTGACGTGCAGGCAGCCGCCAATGACCAGATAGACTCCAACATGGAGCAGTTCGGCTATTCCATGGATGACTTCCAGTTGTGTATGGGCAGTCTTGCAGCCATGGGTGGCATTCTCAGGATTCTCACAATCATTGCGCTGGTCGCAAAACGGCAGTAGATCGCCAAATTGTTTTTTTGTAGAAGCTGCGCGACACTGCAAGGCGTAGTGCGTCCAGTGAACTCGAATATAAAATTAAAATCCCTTCTTGTGATTGAGGCCATTTGGCTGTCACGCACAGAGTTACAGTCCGTCAAACTCTCCTTCACAACGTAGAAAATGTTTAGGTCATCTGCGATTTAGTGTATTTTTGTTTCTTCCGTTGATATTCCAGCAAGCTGTGGCGCGCGAAGCACTTTGTGGACAGCGCCGAAGTACACTCCAGCCGACTGCGGTTCCGAGAGTTTCAAAGAAGCGAGCATCGCACAGAACTGACGCCCTCCTGTTCAGACGACGTCTTCCCGCCATGGAGCCTTCCCCAACTGTTTTCTTCGTTTGTCAGCACGCTTGGCAGCCTGAGAACAAAAAAAACAAATACGACACGCTTCAGAATTTAGACACACCACGCTTGTGTGCGCGCAGTGAACATGTCGACGCAGCAAGGCATACCGCCAAAATCCGCTGCCGCCGCATTTCATCAGCAGACATCTTTGGGCGCAACAGCACTAGCAGTTCATCTAGTTTTTCTGACATCCTGACTCTATTTTCTTGCTCAACGCGCAACAATTCCTCCGTTTGTCTGATCCGCCGACTGGTGTAGCTTTCTTTGTGGAGGCTGGGTGGTGCAACTTCCTGCTTGCGAGATGTCGGCTTCCGGCCGTTTCCGGCTAAGATCCGCCTCGCTGTTGCGGCAGCGGGGCTTGTGCGCGGGCTCGGCTTCTCGGGCAGCGTCTGCGACGGCAGGACAATTCGCGCCGTGCGATCTCCAATTCCAATTCGGGCATTTTCCTTTCGGATGCGGTCCAGGTAGAAGATATTGTTGTTCCAAACGGTGTTGTGCTGGCTACCAAACCGGAATCTATCGTGAGTCGTCATGGCGCTCACAGCAGCCGGGAGCGGATTGTACGGCTTTTTTTGTTTTGTTTTCTTTTCCGCTCCAGTGTTTTCGTTGAAGTGCACTTTCGTCACTCGTCACGTGTCGGCACAGCGACAGTCTGCGAGCATAGCTCAGCTATCATTGTCATCCATCCTTCATCATCGTCTTTGCGCCTTTGCCGTCGTCGTCGTGGGCGCCTTCTTCTTCTTTGTCGTCGGCACCGCCGTTGTCGTCGGTGTCGCCGTCTTTGTCGTTGTCGTCGTTGCTCATCATTCACCGTCTTCTTCATCGCTGCCGTTGCCGCGCGGTCGTCATCGTCATCGTCGTTGTCATTGTCATCGTCGTCGTCGTCGTCATTGTCGTTGTCGTTGCAACGATGGTTGTAACGACGAACGACGTCGTACGCGCAATGAGCGAGCGTCGGTTGGTGGCGACAGAACGACGAACGGCGAAACGTCAACGGAGCGACCACAAAACAATACAGAAATTAAGAATACAAAGAGTACAGCTATCTAGTACTAGTGCTGATCATATACAGCATAGAAGCACATACATACATGCACATACATGCACTGTGCATGTATGTGCTGATGCACAACATACATGCACATACATGCACAACATACATGCACATCACACACGTTCGTGTATACCACGTATGAGCATGTCGATGACAATGACTGTGGAGATGTTGACAAGGAATGCTGGTGGCAATGGCAGAACGTATGTTGATAGCAACGTGAATGCGAACCCAATTGCAATGTTGATGGGAGTGACAATTATGATGGCAATGCTAATGTTGATGTCAATGCCCATGCAGTTTCCCTTGGGATTGCTCGAAGCACGGTGCTACCGCGAAACACGCCCTACTCGGCCATTCAGTGCGTTCCACTCCTCTTCGTCGACCCATGCCTCCGATCTTCCATGTCCTGCACAAAAGAACAGCATACGTATTTGAACATTCATTGCTCGCACGCCTCCGATTTGTCAGATTTAGCGCTGGGAACCTGATGTTGGTGGGTCCGCCACTGCAGATGTGCCGGCAAAGAATATTGTGTGGCCGTCTTGATCGACCTGTTCAGCGAAAAAAAGTGCGCAACGAAGTGTACGGTCACAGTCAAACTTGTGAAAATTCCGTCGGAGGGAAACATTCGACGCGCGCACCCGAGGTTCGCCGTAAGCCAGCCCGTGCTGTCCAAGGGGCGAGGACACCGTGGCGGGTTTTGGTTCCAAAATGTAGGCATGCACTCGCCTGGATTGGAATTCTGGGTGCAGAAGCCACGAGGGAATGCGAGAAGCCGCCACCTGCAGTGAACCAACATACATGACGCTAGGAGCCTTAAGGAATGCCACACTCCACACGGCCAGCGCACCCCTTGCGAGCGGAACGTGAGCCACAGTTCTCGATCTAACGCTTCGTGCCTGGGTTTGTGAACGAAAAGCGCACACACTGCGCGGCTTGAATCGAGGCGATGCCTCGCATGCAGCAGTCGAGCCATCAGACGCGGGAACAATGGGACGCTGTTGGGATTGAAAACGCAATCGGCCGCCAAGAATATGTCGGTTGTGGCGATCAGCTCGTGCATCTGCTGGTTTGTATTTGTCTGTTCGGGCAGACTGATCAGCGGCTTGGTGCTCGAGGCCGGTTCGGTGGAAAGTGACTCGAGTTCCTCCACAGCCTGTTCCCATTCAATGGATTGAAGCAGCACATTGCCGCGAAGCTTTGAGGCGTTTCTGGAGACATTTCCGCGCGTGATACCCTCCAAAACGGGAGGAAGGTCGGTAAGCACAGCTTGTGCACCTAGAGCAGCGCACGCTAGGCCGGCGATGCCTGTTCCGCTGCCGAGCTCTACAACCTTCGCCCCCTCAAGCTCCAGCCGACAGAGCCGCGCATGTGGCGGGGCGACGCGATCGGGATTTCCCTCTTTAACGATCGCTTCTCTCGCACAGGCGGCTTCCTCGTCCGGGCAGCTGACGATCCACTCCAGCAGCTTCGCTAGAACGATGCCGCATTCCCAGATCCGTGCACCAGAGCCAACTTCGAGACTCTTTGGCGATGAGGAAGCGGGGGGTGCAACGGTGGCATTCACGGGGTGGTTGTGCGCGTGTGCATGGCTGTGTCTGTGGCTATGGCTATGGCTATGTCCATGCCCGCGTCCATGACCGTGACTGTGGTCAGTAGAACTTGCATGCTGTGGGTCCATGGTCATATCCCGGCGAGCTTGCGAGGACTGCCCTGCGCTCTGGCGAATGCGCAGAGTCACACCGGCTATTTGCAAGTCTTTATCATCCCTTTGAGCTTCTGCCTCTGCAATGAGAGCTGTTGCTGCGGCAAGGTCCTCATGGACGCTGGAAATTTCGGGATGGTCGGGTTGTAACTCCAACACTCGACGGAAACTGTCGATGGCAGCTTGAGGAAGCTTCATGTTCAGGTTCGCTCTCGCGAGCGTCAGGTGTGCATCGGCCCACGATGGGTCGTTGGCTACGGCGGCGATCGCCACCTCTTTTGCTTCTGTGTCACAGTCCATCTCCATGAAACACTGTGCGATACTTTCTAGAATCACCGCATGCGCCCTCGTGTCGCGCGGGATTTCCTTCACGGCCTGCCAATACTCTGCGATCGCTTCGGGGAAGCTGCCGCTTTCTGCCGCGGCATCCGCGCGCTGTTTGTGGCTGGCCATGACGCACTTCGGCACAATGCCACTGTCCGGAGATCACTGAACTCAGGACGACATTATAATGCTGTCATACTCTCAATCCGCCAAGTCAAGAAAATGCAACGGCGACAGGCCGACAGTCGCCGAGTGTTCAACCGACAATTCACCAGCAACAACCCATGGATTTTTTTGGCAATGTCACAGTATCGTGCTCTTGTGACTTTGTTGCGCAACAACACTGTGTGCCGGGCACGTCGCAGCAGGAAAATACTCAAGCCCGTTCATCCTACTGTGTATTGCTCGAGTTTAGTTTCAAGTCCGTAGGTTACTGACTTGTTGGGCGGTCATTCGGGGCAAGAGCACGGCGTGAGTGGTGGTGTGGCCAAAGGTCGTGTCAAGTCATGCCGCATCACTCCACATCTCATCTTCCACCCTCTGTGCATGCACACACATCATTGTTCCGCATTGAAAACCAACACACCCGGCACACGCAGCAAACGACGAGGAGTAAACGGTGCGACGTAGCCAAGTTCGTCTGTGAAGCAGAAAGCAACAACGAAAGCCGCCAACGAACGCGACGATGACGATGACGACGACGATGACGATGACGATGGCAATGACAACACCGTGAAGTGCAGTGGCGGAGGAGGGAACGAAGGATCGAAGGAACGAATGAACTTTGAAACGTTGGCACTCTCGCTGGAACCAACCAACGAACACTCTCGCGGGCTGCTTCATTCGCGCCGAGATAGATAGATATTGTTGCTTCGACGGAGTTGTTCGCTGCAGCGAGACAGAGGTGCCACGACGACGACGACGACGACCACGACAACGACGCTGTGTCTATGAGATGGCACCGCGGTCGGCCTGCATAATGGCGAAGGCGTCACAACTTACCCCACCCAATTTATGTTGACGCTACATGAACGGTGCATGCATGTGTGCACGCATTTCTGCCTGCATCCACACTGCAACACAACCGACGTGAACCGACTCGTTCCCACTGAGAGCTTCGCTCAACGACAACGCCACGAGCCACTTGCCATCGGTTGGCGGTGGCAGTGGGGTTGTGTGTTGCAAAGGTAACGGCCGACGGAGGATGAAGGACGAAGAACGAAGAGCACGCAGAGAACTAACATCGCACCGCGGTTCATGGCACTTTCCTACGAGGAGTGCATACACAAAAGTCTGTCAAGTCTCGTGGAAGTTCCCGATCCAAGAAAAATACAACCAGTGTTGAAAGCCGGGATAGCAAACGAAGCCGACCAACCAGGACAATGTGACATGCCGGCACGCGCTGCTTAAGTCTCGTGACGCCATGCCAGCGAGCGGATGGCGCTTCTTCGTGGTATTCGTCGTGTCTCTCAACACGGCTGCTCGTGGTGTCTTCTGGAGTCCGAAACCGGGCCACGTATTTGAAGACGAAGGGGAGGTATGTTGCGATTCGCGTGTGTGTCTGTCTGTGTGTTTGAAGTTACTGCGTTGTTGCTCAGTGTTCGACGTCGGCGGCGTTGCATGTCCCGGCTCTTCCTGGTTATGCCTGAGCAGACTGTGCAGCATTGGACATTCTGCAACCTCACGTGTTGCGAAGCGCTCTGCGCCACCGACGACCAATGCCATTCGTTTTCTTTCCGCCAGCGCAATGTTCAGGAGATTTGCGTTCTGAAAGACAAGTGTTATGACCCCCAAGCACCGTCGCTGCTGCTTCCTTCGTTGTACACTTCCTACTACACGCCGTGCACCGCCGACGCCGCGATCGCTGGGGCCCGTGAGTTGTCACGGTCCCTGAAAGCGGAAGCGCGCAACGCAGATGATGAACAAACTAGGATACTGCGGTCGTCTTCGCTGCAGGAGCGGCTGACGAAATCGGACCGATCCCTACAGGACGTCACGGACACGCTGTGCTCCGAGCTGCCTGAAACGCACCACCAACGCTATTTTTGCGCAGGAAGTTCCCAAGACGTTTGCTTGGTGCACAACCCTGCCACTCAAGTATCTTGTGCGTCTGCATGTGCGCCATTCAAGGCCCTGGGCAATCGCACGATAGCAACATGTGACTCTTCGGCGCCGTGTGTCCCGTCTCAAGCCGCGGCAGCCGCAGAGCCACTGTGTGCGTGCCTGCGATTCGAAGGGGCACTTTTCGGCGTGTAGCGACATTGCTGGCCACGTGTGTACTTTTATTATGTCAACGGGACCCGACGACTTGCTAAGGGAGTGAAGATAGTTTCCATGAACTAAACTAATATAACAACTTTAAAAACCGATGGCGGTGGTGTATGTCTCGTTGTAAGGACTCCGCTTCGTCGGCGAGGATGCATGCACTACTCATTGTAAGGACTCCGCTTGAAGTTCAGTGTCTTGGAAGTGCAGCCTGCGGTAAACAACATTGGACGTCCACAGAAGGGTTACTTCATCAGCGTGCGCAGTGGCGGAGGCCGACATCTATATGTCTATCAACGTAAACTTGCATTGTGTGCGTCAAAGAATATTGGTCCAACATGCCGGAAGCGTCCAAGTGCGCATGCACAAGAGAAGAAAAGTTTTTTGTTTCGCCATCCGTGAGCCTAAGAGCAACGTCAGTTGTTGCGATCGTACGTTATTGTGAGGCTGGCGTTAGTGAGACCCCACGCGCTCTGAGACATGGGAAGCACAGAATCAGCCTGGCAGCCATCAACACGTACTTGTCGCCCACGTTTTGCATCAAGTTCTCAAAGGCAGCTGCTGTGAAACTCTCGCCAGCAACGTCGCCTGTAGCAGGAAAAAGGAAGAGCAGAGACAGGGATGGTGACCGCGCGAGTAGCCGGGCACTAGGGAGATTCCGCGGGACGTATGCATGTATGTGCAACTTTAGCCTAACCTCGGAGGGTTTCCACGTCTGCGAGAACGTCCTGCTCTCGAGGAATGCTTCGCTGCATTTGCACAATCAAACTTTTGAACGCCTTTTTCGTCAACGAGCCATCCTCCTCTGCGACATCTGCCAGTGCCGCCGTAAGCTCGTCGGCAGTGGGTGCACACCCAGTGGAGTAAACTGCCTGGAGACAAAACGAGGAAAGATAAGCTTGAGCGCGGTGTGCCGCACGTTGCAGTCGAGTGTGTGATCGCTGTGCCATACCTGTCTAATAGCTTCCAATGTTTCCAGCAAACCGTTCCCCTCTGTGTCGAAGTGATCGAAAACCTCGTCGATCTCGGCGCCACTGATGTACGCTGACGCTGTCATGGCTGGCGGGTGGCGCTCCCACACTCTTCAGTATTGCGCAGACAGGTCAATGCTTTGCTCCAACACAAGGCGGCTCTTTACCTGAAACCAAGATTGACGCCGACCAACGCAGCAAACCAGAATAGAACCGGCAACACAAAAACAGGCGTCGCGGCAAAAGCAGAGCTGACTTGTCGCTTTGACTTCGAGGTCGCACCCGTCCCCACACATGACTCATTGCTCATGTCGACCGAAGCCGAGCAGACGTCCAACAACTCCTCCACACAGCGACCTACTTCCTTCTATCCAATCCCAACCGTAGTTCTTGGCAACACACCGAACTTGCGACCGAACTTCGAACAGAAAGACGGCAATGCAAGGCAATGCACGACGAGCGAACAGACCTCGATGATGAAAAAGAAGGCAACGAAGGACCGAACAAAGACAACGACGGAACAGGACAACGAACGAAGGCAACGAAGCGGCAACAACGAACGAAAGACTACTAAGGAAGGAAGGGAGACAACGAAGGAACGAAGACGACGAAGAAACGAACGAAGACAACGAATGAACGAACGAAGACGACGAACGAACAAAGACAATGAAGGAACAAACGAACAAAGACAACGAAGGAACGAACGAAGACAACGAGGAAACGAAAGAAGGAACGAATGAAGACAACGAAGGAACGAACGAAGACAACGAAGGAACGAACGAACAAAGACAACGAAGGAACGAACGAAAGACAACGAACAAACGAAGACAAAGAAGAAACGAACGAAGACAACGAAGGAACGAACGCAGACAACGAACGAACGAAGACAACGAAGGAACGAACGAAGACAACAAAGAAAGAAATGAACGAAAGACAACGAAGGAACGAATGTGGGAATCTATTGAAACACCGCACTTTGCTACTGCACACTGACTAAAATCAATACATTATTTCCCTCCTATACGGTGATAAACCGCACCGTGAAAAAATACAACAGTAAATGCAAGCGTACAGTACATGGTAATGAAGGAATGTCGTTTGTCGTTTGTCGTTTGCCGTTTGCCGTTTGCAGTTTGCCGTTTGTCGTTTGTCGTTTGTCGTTTGTCGTTCGTTCGTTGGTTCGTTGGTTCATTCGTTGGTTGGTTGGTTGGTTGGTTGGTTCGTCAGTTCGTCCGTTCGTTGGTTGGTTGGTTGGTTGGTTGGTTGGTTGGTTGGTTGGTTGGTTGGTTGGTTGGTTGGTTGGTTGGTTG
>ENA-OWNT01004691-OWNT01004691.1-seawater-metagenome-genome-assembly--contig:-NODE-4691-length-11788-cov-3.655708_pt1 | contig 11788 bp, 10 predicted proteins | sample MGYA00238136_ERZ651165 | MGnify/ENA primary metagenome ERZ651165 (study PRJEB26861, sample SAMN08777766) | seawater metagenome | isolation source: coastal seawater | place: USA: Florida | collected... | reverse complement strand
AGCCCGGGTCATCACCACGGTGTCCACCGACGAGAAGGAGGCCCTGGCCCTCGGCGCCGGCGCGGACCACGTGCTGCGCTACGACGGCTTCGCCGCGAAGGTGCGCGAGCTGACCGACGGCGCCGGCGCCCATGTGGTGTACGACGGCGTTGGAAAAGACACCTTCGACGATTCCCTGGCGGCCCTTCGGATCCGCGGCACCCTGGTGCTCTTCGGCGCAGCCTCCGGCCCGGTACCGCCGTTCGACCCGCAGCGGCTCAACGCCGGCGGCTCGCTCTACCTGACCCGGCCGACCATCACCCACTTCCTCCAGGACGCGCAGGAACGCCGCTGGCGCTCCGACGAACTTTTCGCCGCCGTGGCGGACGGCAGCCTCAAGGTCCGGATCGGCGCCCGCTACGATCTGGCCGACGCCGCCTCCGCCCACACCGACCTGGAGCAGCGCCGCACCACCGGCAAGGTCATCCTGGTCCCCTAGGGCCCGGAGCGGCACCGGCAAGGCCGCCAACGCCGGCAAGGCCGACACTGCCGACAAGGCCGACAAAAAAGCTCCCCGCGACCTGACGGCTGCGGGGAGCTTTTGCGTGCGGTGCGGACCTAGCGCTGCACGGCGCCGAAACGCTCGTGCGCGGCGGCGACCGCGCTGTCGCGGGCGGCCGAGGCCTCGTCCGCGGTCAGCGTGCGGTCATCGGCCCGGAAGCGCAGGTTGAAGGCGAGCGACTTCTTGCCCTCCTCGATGCCCTTGCCGGCGTAGACGTCGAACAGGGACACGTCCTCGAGCAGCTCGCCCGCACCCTCGCGCAGTGCCGCCAGGACATCGTCCGCGGGAACGTCCGCCGCCACCACGAGGGCCACGTCCTGGGTCGCCACGGGGTAGCTGGAGATGTGCCGGGCGACGATCACGTCGGCGGCCGCCTCGAACAGCGCGTCGGCGTTCAGTTCCAGCGCCACCGAGCGGGCCGGCATGTCCTGCGCGGCGAGCAGCTTCGGGTGCAGTTCGCCGGCGTAGCCCACCACTTCGCCGCTCCGGAGCGCCAGCTGTGCGGCCCGTCCGGGGTGGAAGGCCTGGTGCTGGCCCTTGCTGACCACGAGTTCGACGCCGAGGACGTCGCCGGCGAGCCGGGCAATGTCCAGCGCGTCGGCCCAGTCCCAGGCCCGCGGTGCGTGTGCCGGCGCGGCCGGGGAATCGTGGCCGGTCAGCACGGCGGCGAGGTGCAACGGCTGGTCCGGGACGCCGTCGTACAGGCCGTCGAGAACCTCATCGGCAGGCTTGGCGCCCAGCGGCGGAATGGACGCGGTGCCCAGCGTGTCGCCGGGCAGGAAGACCAGCCCGGACTCGAAGAGCGCCAGGTCGCGGAAACCGCGGGAGTGGTTGCGCTTGGCGACCTCGATCAGGCCCGGCAGGATGGAGGTCCGCAGGTAGCCCTGCTCCTCGCTGATCGGGTTAGCCAGTTTGAGCGCTTTTCGCTCCGCGCCGGCCACCGGAACACCGAAGGTGTCGTTGGCGGTCTTGGAGACGAACGGGTACGCCAGCACTTCGGTCAGGCCGGCATCGGCCAGGGCCTGGATGAGCCGGCGGCGCTGCTGCTGCACCCTGGTCAGGCCGCGGCCCGGGGGTGCCACCGGCAGGGTCGCGGGAATCTTGTCGTAGCCGACCAGCCGGGCGATTTCCTCGGAGAGGTCTTCCTTGGTTTCCAGGTCGTTCCGCCAGCTCGGGGCCGTGACGCTGTAGCCGGTGCCGGTCTTTTCGACGACCGCGCCCAGGTCCTGCAGCGAGGTCAGGATCTGCTCCTCGGTGAAGTCGATGCCGATCCGTTCCGCGGCGAAGGCGGCCGGCAGCTCGACGGCGATGGCGTCGGGCGCGGTGCCGACGTCGGTCCCGGCCTCATCGGCGGTGCCGCCGGCGAGCTCGACCAGGAGGTCGACGACCCGCTGGGCTGCCACGCCGGCGATGTGCCAGTCGACGCCGCGTTCGAAGCGCTTGGATGCCTCGGACGGGAGTTTGTGGCGACGGCGGGACCGGGCAATCGAGACCTCGTCGAAGTGCGCGGCCTCGACCAGGACGTTGCTGGTGGAGTCGGACACTTCGGTGGCGGCGCCGCCCATCACACCGGCAATGCCGATCGCACCGGAACCGTCGGTGATGAGGAGGTCCTCGGCGTCGAGCGTGCGTTCCTTGGCGTCCAGGGTGGTGATTTTCTCCCCTGCCGCCGCCCGCCGGACCACGATGTCGCCGGAGAGCGTATCGAGGTCGTAGCAGTGGGTGGGCTGGCCCAGCTCCAGCATGACGTAGTTGGAGATGTCCACGGGCAGCGAGATCGACCGGATGCCGGCGAGCCGGAGCCGGGAGGTCATCCACGGCGGGGTCGGCTTCGTGGCGTCCACGCCGCGGACGGTGCGGGCGACGAAGCGGTCGCAGCCGGGCTTGCCGTAGATCGGGGCGTCGTCGTTGAGCTTGACGCCGTAGCCGCCGGAGAGTTCCGCCGGGGCGGTGACCTTCGACGCCGGGTCCGTGAACGGCGTGCCGGTGGCGTGCGCGTATTCACGGGCCACGCCGCGGATCGAGAACGCGTAGCCCCGGTCCGGGGTGACGTTGATTTCGGCGGCCTGGTCGTAGAGGCCCAGCAGTTCCATGGCGTCGGTGCCGACTTCCGGGTCCAGCCCGATCCGGGAGAGCACGAGGATGCCGTCGTGGTCCTCGCCGATGCCGAGTTCACGCACGGAGGCGATCATGCCGGCGGAGAGGTGGCCGTAGGTCTTGCGGGCGGAGATCCGGAAGTCACCGGGCAGCACGGCGCCCGGAAGGGTGACCACCACCTTGTCGCCCTCCACGAAGTTGTGCGCACCGCAGATGATGCCCTGCACGCCGGAGGGGTCGATGCCCTCGCCCGTGAGGGTCTGCTGCTGGCCTTCGGGGACCACCCGGACCTGGCACCAGTTGATGGTTTTGCCGTTGGATTGCGGCTCCTTGACGAGGCTCAGGACCTGGCCCACCACGATGGGTCCCTGGAGGGTGTCCGTGGGGCGGTGGACTGCCTCTTCTTCGAAACCGACCTTGACGAGGTCTGCCATCACGTCTTCGGCCGTCGCTCCGGCCGGTACCGCTGCGAATTCACGCAGCCAGGAAAGTGGGATACGCACTGTTAGATCTCCATCCCGAAGTGCTCGCTGAAACGTACATCGCCTTCGATCATGTCGCGCATGTCGCCGACCTCATTGCGGAACATGAGGGTGCGCTCGATGCCCATGCCGAAGGCAAAACCTGAATAGACGTCCGGATCGATGCCGGCGGCGCGCAGCACGTTGGGGTTGACCATGCCGCAGCCGCCCCACTCGATCCAGCGCGGGCCGCCCTTGGCCCCGGGGTGCCAGATGTCCAGCTCCGCGGACGGCTCGGTGAACGGGAAGTAGTTCGGCCGCAGACGGATCTGGGCTTCCTCGCCGAACATCTGCCGGGCGAAGTGCTCCAGGGTGCCGCGGAGGTCCGCCATGGAGAGGCCCTTGTCGATCGCGAGGCCCTCGAACTGGTGGAAGACCGGGGTGTGCGTGGCGTCCAGTTCGTCGGTGCGGAAGACCTTGCCCGGGCACAGCACGTAGATCGGCACCTCGCGTTCGAGCATGGAGCGGACCTGCACCGGGGAGGTGTGGGTGCGCATCAGCAGGTGGGCCTCGGGCGGCTCCACGAAGAAGGTGTCCTGCATTTCGCGGGCCGGGTGGTCCGGCTTGAAGTTCAGCGCATCGAAGTTGAACCACTCCGACTCGACCTCGGGCCCCTCGGCGATCTCCCAGCCCATCCCGACAAAGATGTCCGCGACGCGGTCCTGCAGCGTGGAGAGCGGGTGGCGTGCACCGGCACGACGGCGGCGCGGAGCGGCCGTGACGTCCACGGTTTCCTCGACCAGGATGCGGGCGTCATTCTCCGCCTCGAGTTCCACGGTGCGGTCCGCGAGCGCTTTGTTGACGCGACCGCGGGAGGCGCCCATGAGCTTGCCGGCGGCGGCCTTCTGATCCTTGGGCAGGGCACCGATTTCACGGTTGGCCAGGCTCAGCGCGGATTTCTCCCCGGTGTGGGCCAGGCGCACGGCCTTGAGTTCATCGAGCGTCGCGGCGGCGGCAATGGCGGCGACGGCCTGGTCTACGGCGGCGGTAATGGCGGCTTCGTCCAGAGGGTTCGGGACGGCGGCGCCCGGCAAAGTTTCAGTCATCTACTGTTCTTAGCTACGAGTCGGGTGGTGCCAACGGCGGACGCACCCGCGGGCGGTGTCCGCCGGCGCGCACCCGTCATCGACAAAGGGCAAGGACAAAGGTCAGAGCTCGCCGGTACTTCCCGGCGGGCGCTCCCGTCCAGTCTAGTTGAACGCGTCCGGGCGCCCGAACGTAACGGCCCGGACCCTCCAGGCGGCCGGGCTCCCCCGCTACCATGGCCTCATGACCTCCGGACAGCGGCTTCGGCAGCTTGCCAATGTGTTGAACGCATCGACCCCGCTGGGGTTGCTGCTGGCCGCCTGTGCCGGGACCCGGGTTCACCGCGGGCCCCGCGGCTTGATCCTCGCCACCGGCTACCGCTGGCGCCTGCCGTTCGCCGCGGCCTTTACCGTGGGCAACGTGGTGCTGTACCGCGCCGGGCCCGCCGAAGCCCTGGGCAACCCGGTGCTGTTGGGGCACGAGGAGCGCCACAGCACCCAGTACGCCTGGTGCCTGGGCGTGCCGTTCCTGCCGCTGTACTTCCTGGCGGCAGCCTGGTCCGTGCTCCGGACCGGCAACCCCGGATCGGCCAACCCCTTTGAACGGCACGCCGGGCTCCAGGCCGGCGGCTACCCGCCGGCCGTCGGCCGTCGGCAAACCCGACCACGAGGCGCCCCCACAAGATACGGCCGGTACGGCCCCCACGCGGAACGAGGCATGACATGACGGAAAATCCACGATCCGTTTCGGTGAACGGGTCCGGCACCGCTGAAGCCGCGCCGGACCTGCTGACACTTTCCATCGGCGTGGAATCCCGCCGCCCCGAGGTGGAGGCCGCATACGGGGACGCCGCCCGCGCCTCGTCGGCGGTCACGGCAGCCTTGCGGGACCACGGCGTGCCGGATGCGGACATCACGACGTCGGGTCTGGATGTCCGGGCCGAGGTCAGCTGGCAGGAGGGGCGCGGGCAGCTTGTCTCCGGCTACCTGGCTTCCAGCACGCTGAGTGTCCGGCTCCGGGAGCTGGCGGCCTCTTCCGCGGTTATCGCGGCCGCGGTCACGGCCGGCGGGGATGCCGTGCGCCTCAACGGGTTGGAGCTCGGCTTCGCGGACCCCTCCGTGGTCGAGTCGCGCGCGCGGGAGGCGGCCTGGCGCGACGCCCGTACCGCGGCCGAGCATTTCGCCTCGCTGGCGGGCGCGCGGCTTGGCAGGGTGGTGTCGGTATCGCAGCAGCCCGGGAATGCCCACCCCATCCCGCTGGCCAGGATGAAGAGCGTGGCAGCCTCCGAACCGCTCACCGTCGAGGCCGGCGGCTCCAGCGTTACGGCCGCCGTCGGCGTCGTCTGGGAACTGCTCGACTGACCGGCTCATCCCACCGGCACGCCGGTGCGTTCCGTCGCGGCGGACTAGTGGGTGGCACCCGCGGCGACCTTGAGGTCCGCCGTCGTCTCCAGCGCGGTCCGGACGACGACGGCGAGCGCCTGCGTCATCTGTTCCAGTGGCAGCGAGGCATGTCCGCTTCCGGGCTGGACCTGGTCCGGCCCGAACGGCACGTGGACAAAGCCGCCGCGCACATCCGGGATGAGCCGCAGGGCATGCATCAGGCCATAAAAGACGTGGTTGCAGACGTACGTCCCGGCCGTCTGGGACACCGCGGCGGGAATTCCTGCCGCGCCCAGCGCCGCCAGCGCCGCCTTCACCGGCAGAGTGCTGAAGTACGCCGCCGGGCCGCCGGGAACCACGGGCTCATCGACCGGGGCGTTGCCGGCATTGTCCGGAATCCGCGCGTCGTCGCAGTTGATCGCTACCCGCTCCAGCGAGATGCTCGCCCTGCCGCCCGCCTGGCCGGCGCAGACCACGAGGGTTGGGCGGTGCTCCGCCAGGGCGGCCTGCAGGACGGCGATGGCGTCGCCGAACACGCATGGCAGCTCGACGGCCGCCACCTGGTGCCCCTCGGCCTCGAGCAGGTCCGCCGCTCCGCGCGCCGCGGCCCAGGACGGATTCGTGGCTTCGCCGCCGAAGGGTTCGAAGCCGGTCAGGAGAATCATGGGCCCAGCCTAGCAACGCCGCGTTCCCCGGGGGGGGCACTGTGTCCACAGGCCGGAGTCCTTGACTTAAGATCGAACATATATTCGAATGTATCCATGAGATGGGACGCGCAAGCACTGAGGCCAAGCGGTGAGACCCTCTCCGCCGATCCGGCTACCGAAGGGCCCGCTTCGCCGGCCCTGCTGCCGCTGGCGGGCCTCGTGCGCTCCGTCACCACCCCAGAGTTTGCCGGGGTCACTTTCCATGAGGTCACCGCCAAATCGGTGCTCAACAAGGTGGCCGCCGGTTCCCGAATGCCGTTCGAATGGACGGTGAACCCGTACCGCGGCTGCAGCCACGCCTGCGTGTACTGCTTCGCCCGCAAGACCCACACCTATCTGGACTTCGACGCCGGCCTGGACTTCGACAGCCAGGTGGTGGTCAAGATCAACGCGGCCGAGGTCTTGCGCAAGGAGCTCGCCAAGCCCTCCTGGCAGCGCCACCACGTCGCCCTCGGCACCAACACGGACCCGTACCAGCGCGCCGAAGGCCGGTACCAACTGATGCCCGGCATCATTGGCGCCCTGGCCGATACCGGCACTCCCCTGTCCATCCTCACCAAGGGCACGCTGCTGGCCCGGGATATCCCCCTGCTCAAGCATGCTGCCGCCCAGGTTCCGGTGGGAGTAGGGATCTCGCTGGCCATGACCGACGAGCGGCTCTCCGAAGCGGTGGAACCCGGGACCCCCGGCCCGCGGGCGCGGCTGAAGCTGGTCTCCCGGCTGCGCGAGGCGGGCCTTCCCTGCGGCGTGATGGCGATGCCCATCCTGCCCTGGCTCTCGGACTCCGACGAAGCCCTCGATTCCCTGTTCGGCTCGCTCGCAGCGGCTGGCGCCACCGGCGTCACGGCAGGGGCGCTCTACCTCAAGCCCGGTACGCGGGAGTGGTTCATGCAGTGGATCGCCCGCGAGCACCCTCAACTCGCCGGAAAGTACCGCCGCCTCTACGGCAGCGGTTCCTACGCTTCCAAGGAATACCGCGCCTGGCTGGCCGGCCGGATCCGGTACTTCAAAGCCCTGCACGGTTTCATGGGCTCCTCGGGTTTCAGCCACCGCGACCTCAACGATGACCCCCGGGAAGAGGAAGCCCAGTACCCGGCCGGCAGCATCCCCGACCCGGCTGCGCAGCGGGCCGCCGCCGTCGGCGCCCGCGCAGGAAACGGGGCAGGGGCCGAGGCTGCCCAGCCCACACTCTTCTGACCGCCCGGGATCCTCGCCAGCTCCCCTACGGTGACCTGCCCGGCCCGGTCTACCCGAACCCGTTCCTGCCCGGCGCCGCGCCCTAGAGAATCTTGACCGCGCCAAGGACCTTGGAGAGGGAGTCCTTGGCGTCGCCGAACAGCAGGGTGGTCTTGGGGTCATGCAGGAGCTCGTTTTCGATGCCGGCGAAGCCCGGGCGCATCGAACGCTTTAGGAATACCACCTGCTGGGCCTGGACCACCTCGAGGATCGGCATGCCGAAGATCGGCGACCCCGGGGAGGACTTAGCGGCCGGGTTGACCACGTCGTTGGCGCCCACCACCAGGGCGATGTCCGTGTTGGCGAACTCCGGGTTGACCTCGTCCAGTTCCCGGAGCGACTCGTAGGGCACGTTCGCCTCCGCGAGCAGCACGTTCATGTGCCCGGGCATCCGTCCCGCGACCGGATGGATGGCGAAGACGACGTCGACTCCCCTGGCTGCCAGGGCGGTGGCGAGCTCGGCGACCGTGTGCTGGCCCTGGGCGACGGCGAGGCCGTATCCGGGCACGATCACAACGCGCTGGGCGTAACCGAGCTGCACCGCGACGTCCTCGGCCGAGGAGGAGCGCACCGGCCGGTCGCTGAGGGTGGTCGACCCGGCCGTTGATCCGCCCCGGAAGGCGCCGAACATGATGCCGGCCACGCCGCGCCCCATGGCCGAGGCCATCACCTTGGTCAGGATGGTGCCGCTGGCGCCCACGAGCGTCCCTGCAACGAGCAGCAGCACGTTGCCCAGCACGATACCGGACGCCGCGACGGCGAGGCCGGTAAAGGCGTTCAGCAGCGAGATCACGATCGGAACGTCGGCGCCGCCGACCGGGAGCACCAGCAGCAGGCCCGCGGCCAGGCCCAGCACCAGCAGCGCCCCCGCCCAGGCCGCCGAACCCGTCAGCACCACCATCCCTCCGGCGGTCAGGGCACCGGCCAGGACCAGCACCATGACGGCGGGCATGCCCCGGAAGAGCAAGGGACGGGTACTGATCAGCTCCTGCAGTTTGCCGACCGTGACGGCGGAGCCCGCGAAGGACACGGCGCCCACCAGCATCGTGAAAACGACTGCGAGCCGGACCCAGGGATCTTCGCTGTGGCCGAGTTCCAGCACCGCGACCAGCGCGGCCGCGCCGCCGCCGACACCGTTGAACAGTGCCACGAGCTGCGGCATCTGGGTCATCTGCACGCGTCGGGCCACCGGTACGGCCAGGGCGGCGCCGACGGCGATGGCGGCCAGGATCAACGGCATGTTTTCCAGCCGGGCGGAGAGGAACACGGTTGCCACGGCCACCGCCGCTCCGGCGGCGCCGATGGCGTTGCCGCGCCGGGCGGTCCGGGGCGAGCTGAGGCCCTTGAGCGCAAGGATGAAGCACACCGCTGCCACGAGGTAGAGCAGCGCGGTCCAGGCCGCGGGGAGGACGCTCATTGGCCGTCCTCCCGCGTCCGGCCGGAGCCGGCTCTTTCCGCCTCACCCGGTCGTGCTGCCTTGCGCGGACCGAACATCTCCAGCATTCGGTCGGTGACAACGAAGCCGCCGACCAGGTTGGCGGTCGCGAGCACCACCGCGAGCAGGGCAACGGCCAGGAGCCAGGGGTCACCGGCCTGCCCCGCGACGATGACGGCGCCGACCAGGATGATGCCGTGGATGGCATTGGCTCCGGACATCAGCGGAGTATGCAGCTTGCTGGTGACCTTGGAGACGACCTCAAAGCCGACGAAGACGGCGAGCACCACGACCGTGAGTAACGTGACGGCATCCATTAGTTGTGGGCCTCCATCACTGCCGCTGTGCCAGCATGCCGAACGGCGCCGTCGTGAGTCAGGCAGGTGCCGGCGACGACGTCGTCGTTGAAGTCGGGGGCCACCTTGCCGTCCAGGGTCATCAGGGCGAGAAAGTTCGCGACGTTTTTGGCGTACAGCCGGGAGGCGTCGGAGGCAAGGGCCGACGCCGCGTCCTGCATCCCCACGAGCGTCACGGCGCCGCCCGGGACCGGAACCAGGACGTCACGTCCGGCGATGACTCCCTCGACATTGCCGCCGGACTCCGCGGCAAGATCCACCACGACAGATCCGGCCCTCATCCCGGCCACCATGTCGGCGGTGACGAGCAGCGGGGCGGTCCGGCCCGGGATCGCCGCCGTCGTAATCAGCACGTCGGCCGCGGCCACGTGGGGTGCCAGCAAGGCACGCTGCCGGGCGGCGTGGTCCTTGCCGAGTTCACGGGCGTAGCCGCCGCTGCCCTCGGCGGAGGTGTCCGCGGCGCGGGTATCGAGCTCCAGGTTGATGAAGGTGCCGCCCAGCGAGGCGACCTCGTCGGCGGAGGCGGCGCGGATGTCATTGGCCGATACCCGGGCGCCCAGCCGTTTCGCGGTGCCGATCGCCTGCAGGCCCGCGACGCCGGCGCCGAGGACCAGCACCCGGGCCGGCGGGATGGTCCCGGCAGCGGTCATGTACAGCGGGAAGAACCGCGGGTACCGCAGGGCAGCTTCCAGCACGGCGCGGTAGCCGGCGACCAGGGACTGGGAGCTGAGCGCGTCCATGGACTGGGCGCGGGAAATCCGGGGCAAGAGTTCCAGGGCAAAGGACGTCACACCGGCGGCGGCGAGGGCACCCACGGACGGCAGTTCCGAGGCCGGCGAGGCAAAGCCGATGGTGATGGTGCCGGGCCGCAGCGCGCCGGCCGTCTCCGGGGTAAGCGGGCGGACGTGCAGCAGGACGTCGAGGGTGTCCAGCAGGAGCTCCGGGGTGAGGCTGGCACCGGCTGCCTCATAGTCGGCGTCGCCGTAGCCCGACTCGACGCCGGCCCCGCGTTCCACCAGCACCGAGAGGCCCAGACCCGTGAGTTGCCGCACCGTCTCAGGGGTGGCCGCAACCCGGCGTTCCCCAGCACGCTGTTCCCGCCTGACCCCAACCTGCACGCCCAGCTCCTCCCGGTTGGCCCCAGCGTAGCCACACAGGGATCAGTTTGGCGAGGGTTCGGCCGCCACCGCCGCCAGAAGCGCTTCGACGATCGGCAGGTCCGCGGGAATCCACGGCAGTCCCAGGACTTCCTCCGAATCCGCCAGCGCCAGCCAGCGCAGTTCGTCATGGTCCTCCAGCGGCTGCGGGGTACCGGCGGCCAACTCGGCGAACCAGACCCGCATGACGGCCCGGTCGTTGAGCGGCCAGCCGGCCGGCTCCGACGCAGCCAGCTCAGCACCGAGCCGGACCTCGACGCCGAGTTCCTCCAGCAGCTCCCGGTGCAGTGCCCGTTCCGGAGCCTCGCCGGGATCCACCTTGCCGCCGGGGAACTCCCACATGCCGGCAAACTGGGGCGGTGCCGTCCGCCGCGCCACCAGGAGAGTCCGGGGGTCGGCCAGGGAATCTACTACTGCGCCGCCAACGACGTTGATGAGTTCAGTCACGTCCACCAGTCTAGGCGGGCGGCGCGGACGGCTCCGGGGGACAATGGAGGCAGGGCCGGCCACCGGCGCCGGAATACCCGGGCACAGCTCCGGCGTTCCCTCCAGACGCATATAACCGATTTAATGCCGCACTCTCCCGGCCCAGGCCGGGATCCTCCCCGAGAAGCAGACGGATGACAACCACCACAGACGCCCCCGCGACGCCGAAAACCGGCACCCGCCACCTTGCCCTCGCCATTGTTTCGCTGGCCATGGGCGGATTCGGCATCGGCACCACCGAGTTCACCATGATGGGCCTGCTCAAGGAGGTGGAGCAGGGGCTCAACATCAGCACCCCGGAGGCGGGACACCTGATCTCCGCCTACGCACTCGGCGTCGTGATCGGAGCCCCGCTGCTGGCCGCCGTCGGCGCCAAAATGCCGCGCAAGTACCTTGCCTTGGGGCTCATGCTGTTCTTCAGCATCGCGAACCTGACGTCGTTCATCGCGCCGGATTACGGCACCATGCTCGTGTCCCGCTTCGCCGCGGGCCTGCCGCACGGAGCGTTCTTCGGCGTCGCGGCCGTGATCGCGGCGTCGCTGGTCGCTCCGACGAAGCGCGGCTGGGCCATTTCCATGGTCATGGCCGGGCTGACCGTCTCCAACGTCATCGGCGTCCCGTTCGGCACCTGGCTGGGCCAGACGTACGGCTGGCGGCTGCTCTTCCTGCTGGTGGGCCTGATCGGCATCCTCACCCTGGTGATGCTCTGGAAGTTCGTCCCGTTCCAGAAGCCCCACGCCGATGCGAGCTTCCGCCGCGAGCTGGGCGCGCTCAAGCGGCTCCAGGTCTGGCTGGCAATCCTGATCGGCATCGTCGGCTTCGGCGGTTTCTTCGCCACGTACAC
>ENA-OWNT01004690-OWNT01004690.1-seawater-metagenome-genome-assembly--contig:-NODE-4690-length-11790-cov-3.777939_pt1 | contig 11790 bp, 8 predicted proteins | sample MGYA00238136_ERZ651165 | MGnify/ENA primary metagenome ERZ651165 (study PRJEB26861, sample SAMN08777766) | seawater metagenome | isolation source: coastal seawater | place: USA: Florida | collected... | reverse complement strand
CTCACTCACTCACTCACTCACTGCCTGCCTTCCTGCCTGCCTGCCTGCCTGCCTGTCTGCCTGGATGATGGATTGGTTGGTTGGATATCATTGTTCACTCACTCACTCACAGTCACTCACAATCACTCACAGTCACTCTTCTGCGTTCTGCATTGTTGTTGTTGTTGTTGTTCTCATCGCTGTTGTCTGTCGTTCGAATCCGAGAGAAAGAAAGACACACAGAAAGACACCAACCAACATCAACAAACAACAAAAGACACAAAGACACAATGACACAAAGGCGCAATGACACGAACGAACGAACGGACGGACGGATTGGACTCACGATTGGACGGACGGACGATTGGACAGACGGACGGAGGCAGGCGGAGACGAACGACGAGTGGCGAATCCTTTCTCCATTCGTCGATGTGTGCTCGCCGTTCTGTGTTCGCCGTTCTCCGCTTTATTTGTCGACCTGCGCTCGACGTTCTGTGCTCTTCGTTCGGTCTGTTCGTTCGGTCTGTTCGTTCGGTCGGTCGGTCGGTCGTTCGGTCGGTCGGTCTGTGCTCTTCTGTCTTCCTGGCCGTTCGTTCTGTGCTCGACGTTCTCGCTTGGTCGTGTTATGGTGGATGGGAAAAGTGGCGTCGAGCGCGGTGATGCCGCCACCGTACTCGAGTATGATACCATCCTGTGGTGGCGCGGGAGTGGCATAATAGGGGTGGCTGGTGGGTTGGTCTCTGTTGTTCGTTCAGGTCGTTCGATCTGGCCGTGCTGCTCTGCTCTCTCCTTTCGTCTCTTGGTGTTCGTTGCTTGTGTGTCCGCCTGTCTCTCTGTCAGCGTACTGACTCACTGTACTTTCGTCTCAGCCCTGCTCTTTGGTTGACGCTTGTGGCATCGCGTTTGTTGTTGTGCGTCGTGGCAATAGCCGTGTGTCCGTGCATTGGATCAAGCAATCTGTGGGTGTACCCTGTGGCCCAGTGAGTGGTTGGATTGGCGAGAGGCCTGGCTTGACTTGTGTGCACTCACTTTCCACGAACAGGATATCAATCGTTGCCAACAAACCTTGAATTGAGTTTTCTTTTTGCCGGGCTTTTCTGGCAACAACTGGCTGGTGGCGCGTCATTGATTAGTCGCGGTAACGCCCAGACCAACCGCCCAAGATGAGGATACAGCAACCGCCGTGAGCTGGCGACGGCGACCATCCGTCAAGCCCACATGCGGGTGTCGCCGCGTGCGACTTCGAAGAGGCGCCCGCAGTCCCGGCGGTGGCTGCTTTTGCTCTGCATTGCCATATTGCATTCAGAGAACGGCGGCGAGTGTGACGCTGTCAACGTATGGAGTAGATCAGGCTTGGGGTTGGCGGTGGGATCGCACTCTTCATCCAGCCACGACGTGGCCGGCGCACTGAGCGCGGGCGTGGGCGCAACGACCTCCGCTCCCGCCGGGGTTTGTCAGGACGGCGACGCCAATGCCTGCAGTGGCCACGGCCATTGCTCCAATGGCACGTGTGTGTGTCACGTGAAGTACGAAGGTGAAACGTGCTCCACACCGACTTGTTTAAACGCGTGCAGCAATCAGGGCGAGTGCTTCAACGGCACATGTTACTGCTTCGATAATTTCGCAGGGGAAGACTGCAGCTCGGTCGCCTGTGACAGTGACTGCCACGGCAACGGGCGCTGCAACAACGGCACTTGCGTGTGCAACACTGGATGGGTGGGAGACTCGTGTGCCTTGCCACGGTGCCCCAACAACTGCTCGCTGCACGGAAGCTGCAATTCCAACGGCACCTGCGACTGTGATCCATTCTTCTCCGGCGACGACTGCTCCAACACGAGCTGCCCAATCGTCGACGGAAAAGTGTGCAGCGGGACCTCGAGAGGATACTGCAGCAATGACACTTGCATATGCCGGGACGGCTTCGGCGGGCGCGACTGTTCGCAGACCGTCTGCCCGAACAACTGTTCCGGCCATGGGAGTTGTTCCAACTTCACCTGCACCTGCCAGGCAGCATGGCGTGGAATCGACTGTGCCATCCCTGCCTGTGATCCTGGGTGCGAAGACCATGGCTATTGCCACGATGGGCAGTGCCACTGCGATCCGGGATGGGCAAACGAGCTCGTGCCGGTTCTGACGCAACCCGATGCCAACGCGTCGAACGGCACCACCACCGCTACCACCACCCTCGCGCCAACCCCGGACAGCGGCAGCGCGATGCGGCTGAGCAACGACTGTCACAAGATGGTGTGTCCGGCAGACTGCTCCGGGCACGGCACGTGCTCAAACTTCACCTGCAAGTGCACGGCACCTTGGCTGGGGCCAAAGTGCGACACGCTTCCTTGCCCACACAACTGCAGCGGGCTCGGAAGTTGCAACAACGGGACTTGCGTCTGTGATGAGGGCGTGTGGGGCCCGGCTTGCCAAAACATCGAATGCCCCGTGCGGCCAGCCAGTGAAGGTCCCACGTCCAGTGCCGTAGGGCTCGCCAGAGGAGCTCGGGACGCCCCCGGGGCGCAGCCTCGGTGCAGCGGCCACGGGGCCTGTTCGCCAACCGGGGAATGCATCTGTTCACCGGGTTTCACCGGTGAAGCCTGCCAGCAAAAATCCTGCCCGAATGATTGCCATGGGCGTGGCAAGTGTCGTGCCGACGGGACCTGCGAGTGCGGACGTCACTTCGGAGCTGCCGACTGCTCGTTTGCGAAGTGTGTCAAGGGCATCTCTGACGAAGCTCTCGCGGCACAGGAGGCCGGTCTCGCAGCAGCCAGCCCAACTTGTGGCGGGCATGGCGAGTGCATGAATGGAACGTGCTTCTGCGCGCCTGGGTGGACCGGGGACCAGTGTTCCGTGGTCAGTTGTGCTGACTCGTGCAATTTCCATGGGCGATGCGGGCGAGATGGCAAGTGCTCTTGTGACCGGGGCTGGACCGGCAGCACTTGCGCGCAACGGTACGTGGTGCCGCACCACGGGATGTTGATGGCCGGCAATGCCGAGCCTCCGGTATGTTTCCAAGGCTGGAGTGGACCTGACTGTGGCACCGCACAGTGTCCCAACAATTGCTCCAACTCTGCACGGACGACTGCGCAGAATTCGCACGGCGAATGCAGAGACGGCCGGTGCCAGTGCTCTCCATCATGGGCAGGTGACGACTGCTCTCAACCAGCGTGTCCCTACATGTGCCGAGGTCATGGCACGTGTGGGCGCGACGGTCGATGCCGTTGTGACGAAGGTTTCACTGGTGACAGCTGCTCCGTTCGCTATGTGGAGCACGGCCACTGCAATGCCGCAGATGGCACTTGCTTCTGTGGACCAGTGTCTACGCGACCGAACTTCCCGGGGCAGCGCTGGGAAGGCGCGGCTTGCAATAGGCGCGGGTGCCTCAACAACTGCTCGGCGCACTTGGGACAAGGCCAATGTCGGGGCGATCGCACGAACGCCACCTGCTTGTGCAAAGTGGGATTTACCGGAGAGGACTGTTCGAAGTCTGCTTGCCCTGCCGGTTGCAGTGGCCACGGCGTGTGCGAACAGAAGGACGACGGGGCAGCCGCCTGCCGCTGCGACCGAGGTTTTGGTGGGCCAAGCGGTGACTGCTCGCAACGCATCTGTGTTGACGGATGCGGGGAATCGCTCGGACGCGGCAAGTGTGATGAAGCGCTTGGGATCTGCACTTGCCAGTTCGTCGGAGCCGCCAGCGGCATTCCACCACCTCTTGTATTACCGAACGCAGACCCAGCGAACAACACAACCGCCACTGATACTCGAAGTAGAGCTGCATCTGCGACCGCGGCAGCAGCCGTCACTGCCCGGCTGGCAGCGCTTGCATCCTTCCCTGGACAAAAGTGGAGTGGGATAGACTGCGGGTCTAAGTCCTGCATCAATGATTGCTCTGGAGATGGGGGTTTGTGCGTCAATGGCACTTGCTACTGCCGCGATGGCCGTGGCGGAGAAGACTGCTCTGTCCCTGTTTGCCCACGCGCGTGCAGTTTCCACGGTCGCTGCGTTGCTGGCGGGTTGTGCCGCTGCGATGACGGTTGGACTGGCCCAACATGTTTGCAGCCGCAGTGTCCTGGAACCATCACAGTGAACGGATTCGCCAGCAACCCCAAGGTAGACGTGCCTTGCTCCGGACACGGTGAGTGCAGCGGGGCGGCTGAAGGAACACCCTCGTACAGCTGTGATTGCGAACCGGGCTGGACTGGCCTCAATTGTTCACGGCGCCAATGCATTCGAGTCCAGGAACGTCATTTGCGTTCGGCTCGAATTGTCTCCGATGGAATCACGCGTAGCGTACGCCAAGGCGTCTTGGATGGCGCGGAATCTTCTGAGGGCTCCGGGCGCAACTTGTGGAGCGCTTATGTCGGGAAATCTGGGTGTGGCGAGCATGGATACTGTGTTAACGGAACGTGTTTTTGTGATCAAGGCTGGGCAGGATTTGATTGTGATGTTCAGTCGTGTCCGAACAGCTGCTCAGGCCGTGGTGTTTGTCGTAGCAATGGCACATGTCTGTGCCCCACCGGCTGGGGGGGTGCGGCTTGCGAGCAGCGGGTGTGCAAAGGCCCGAATGGTAACTGTTCTGGGCACGGCGTTTGCGTGCCCGGCTACGATGACTTCCACTTGCTCGTGCGTACACCACCAGCAGTACCTGCATCGCGACGAATCGTCAAACGCAGTGAAGCTACTGGCTCGCTGGTGGCGAATGCCACAGCGAAGGAGCTTGCAGCCTTTGGAGGCACGCGCTCCAGTACTCAGTCGCACACAGCTGTGACCGTGCATCGACCGGGACCACGGTGCAAATGCGCTGCTGGGTGGGGTGGCGATGGGTGCGGTGTCAAGTTATGCCCACGTAATTGTTCAGGGCACGGGATATGTGCTAACGGCACGTGTGTGTGTGGGCCAATGCGGCAAGGCGTTGCGTGCGAAGTCCCTGTAGCTGGCAAGGTCGTGGAAGACACTTTGCAATCTCTAGCGTTTTTGACGGAGCGCTGGTGCCCCGACGATTGTTCCGGGCACGGCCGCTGTGCCATCACGGGAGTATTCGTCGACGTCGGCGGCAATCAAACGCAAGATGCTTCAACATCTTTCGTCAATGTTGGTTCAATAAGTGGTGCCGACCAGGCTCGATTGAAGGGGATCGAAGTCGTGGATCAGCATCCCGCCTTGACCAGCGAAGATGGACAGCCCCTTGGTTCACCGTGGTTTGCTGCGCTTGGCTCATTCCTCCCGACGTCGTTGCTTCAAACTAACGAGGCAGAGGGTGTTCGCCACCGAATCCGAGCAGCAGGAGCGCGATCCTCATTAGCTTCGTCGATGGACGCTACCGCGCGTGCCTCAGTGTGGGACTGGCTGCCCCCAAACGATTTCGAGACTGCCCAAGAACGATCGGAAACGACAACAGCACAACCGGCAGACGAATTTCCTACCACTGCGGCGCCGGACATCCGCATTGTCACGAAACGGCAACGGGTGGAGCACGACAGCGGCAAGAGTGCGTTGCACGCCATGTCGCTGGCGGGTCTGGCACGCACAGTCGCAGGTCGAGCTCCGCGATCGACCAGCAGCACATCAAAATCACTCACCAAGCTGCTGATTGAGCACACGTACCGAGCGCAATGCGTTTGTGATTCTGAATGGATCGGATTCAACTGCAGCCAAAAGTATCATAGTGCATGCAGCCGCTTGAACCATTGCTCCGGGCATGGAGTTTGCGCGACTGCCACCACCATGGACTCACAAGTGGCCACAGCTGACGGCAGTAGCCTTTCCCAGGGAGCGACCAGCAACGGAATTCGTTGTGAGTGTAGCCAGGGCTGGACAGGATTAGACTGCTCGACTCCCGTCAAAAAGCACTGTGCGCACTTGAATAGTTGTTCAGGTCACGGTGAGTGCATCCTCGACGAGAGCAGTTCCGAGGGCCGGCAGTATGTGTGCTCGTGCGAAAGCAATTGGATTGGACAAATGTGTTCGCAGCCTCGCCCCAAGCCTTGCCGAGGCGGTTGTGGTGGGCGACAACGTGGAGAATGTGTCAATGGCGAGTGTCTGTGTCGCAACGGTTTTACAGGCCGCAACTGTGCAACTAGTACTTGTCCGAATCAATGCAGTGGACATGGCGCATGTGATACTACAACAGAGGGCTCTCCTCTGTGTTTGTGTCAACCGGAATACACAGGGGTCGACTGTTCTCGGCAACAATGCCCACATGCCTGTTCTGGGCATGGTGCATGCGCTCAGAAGCAGATCCTCCAGCCGCCTCTCAAGGAACAAGACCTAGTGGCGGGGGTGAGGGACACCGCTACCACTGGCAGTGGATCTTCGACAAGCTCACGACAAGTATTCGACGGCTCCACGAGTGGTTTGAGCAGTGGAAGAGCTTTAAGCACGGAAAGCACCACTTGGACGGATGGTGACTCGTCGCGTGCGAGAAGCGCTCGGTTGAGCACCAGCGACAGCGTTTCGACCCAGTTAGCGTGCGAGTGCTACGATGGATTCTTTGGTGCCGCATGCCAGTACCAGGCGTGCAACTCGTCGTTGTGCAGTGGCCATGGAACCTGCAGTTTGCGTGCTGTTGCTCAAATGAACAGTGTATTCCGTGTGACCGCGGCGGACCAGCAGTTGTCAATCCCGGACAATTACACACTGTCGCCCATATGCGCTTGCGACAGTGGTTTCACTGGACATCGTTGTGAGATGAGGCAATGCTCAAAACCATGCCAAAACGGCGGCCACTGCTCCACAGAGGGCACCTGCGTGTGCCCTACTGGTTTCACAGGTTCTGCCTGTGAGACGAAGATATGCCCGGCTGGGTGCAATGGCCGAGGTACTTGCGACGGCATTTCAGGTGAGTGCCGCTGTGCGCCGGAGTTTTATGGCATGTCGTGCGAGCTCCGCAAAGTGCCGTGCAGAGGTTGGTGCTCTGGCCATGGCACCTGCAATATGCAATTTGGAACATGTCAGTGCCAGCAAAACTTCACAGGGGCAGATTGCTCCCTACGTCGGTGCCCAGGCGATTGCACAGGTAACGGCGTGTGCGATCATCAAACTGGAATATGTCACTGTCACTTCAACTATGCCGGCCAAGCTTGCGAAAGGCGAACACCTCTCGGCGAAGCTAAGGTTGCGCTATCGTGTGCTCGGGCTTGCTTGAGTGAATGTCAAGTTGCCGATACAAGCGGTTTGGGATACGAGAAAGGCAGTCATCTGCCCGGTCTTGACACTGCTCCAATGAAGGCTTACGGAGACGCTGTCAACAACAGCACGGTTGTGGCCTGCTTGAAGCGCTGCGAACGTGACTGTATCGCAAATAGGCTCACGGAGCATCGCCAATTCCCATCTTATCCGTCATCTAGTAGTACAAACAGTAATGGGAGTCTATTGGTGCCCGTCGATCGCGGTGATCAGATGATGCGCAACGGCAACTTCGATGCGTCGTCAAACTCGTGGAAGGGCGCCCCGTCGGATACCGGCAGCTCCACTTCTGAAAGCACGGATTCCCAGTGGCGCCCGAATTCGGCTCCGGCTGAGTTCGTGCATAATAGTTCGCTCCCAGTTTCCACCAGCGGCGTCTTGCACGATGCGGCTGTCTCTCAACGCGCCAAGGACCTCCTCAAGGCACCAATGGCGAATGGAGGAGCTCGGGGAGCGGGCAGTCTTGCGCCGGCCCTCAACGACACCCTCGGTCTCGAACCGTGGAATCGCAGTACGTCATCAGACATGTCGCAATCTCATTTTAGTTGATGTTGATTGGTTCACTTCGCTGCTGATTTCGGTGAAAGCGGCGATAGCTAGTTAGTTAGGTTAGTAATATTTTATTGGTAGCATTGTCAACCACCCGCGAATGTCGTCTCCGGGCGCTTGCGGCAACCTGTGCACAGCGCCTTTACACGTTTATCTAATCGCCGCCTCCCATTGTGGTCATCTCTACTCCATGCGAAGTATCAGCAGAGTCCACACTGCTAGTCCTGTGCACTAATTCTCGCCCCTTTCGCCGACGGCGCGCCTGTGTCAGGGTCGACGAAGACCCGAAACTATCAGTGTCATCCTGCACACGGACAGAACAGGTCATCATACAATAGCGCAATCGTTCATCACAGCGCGGCACTGTTAGCGCACCTGCAACAATTGGTCATAGAGGTCCGTATCTTCTTGGTCTGCGTCGGCCTCATTTGCTTCACAAAGGACAACGGACGACTTGAGTTCACTGGTGTAGTCGTTCAAAAGTGCGAAGCGCTTGACTACTTCTTCCACTTCAGCGAAGATGGTCGCGATGGGACTGGGATTGACGATAAGTTCTGGATCTGCCTCGTCCCGCATGTCGGACGTTCGCTTGTGAAATGGGAAGCCAAGTTGACAGATGGCCGTTGGGTTGTACAGCAAAATCATAATAAGTAGCAAAATGTACAGACACAGTTGCCTTGCGATCCAATTGTAATCTGGCTCTGCCACCGACAGCCCTTGGCCTGTATGCGCAGTCGAAATGTTACGTCCTCGGCGGCAAAGGTTGCTGGTAACTGCCGGAGGCATATGTTGGGGGTTGGGTACGCACCATCATTCAAAGCGGCAGTCGCGAAAAACACCGCGCAAGGCACGAGAAGCCACAGTGCCACAAGGGCCAGAAACTTTGCGTAGAAGGCCTTCTTTCGGCTGAAGTTCGTGAGCGTTGTGCAATACGAGCGCAGAAGCCATGCGAACAATACAAATTCGTAGAAGTGGAGCACCCACGAGAGAACAGCTGTTCGACGGAACCTTGAAAACGACAGCACATGAAACGCGTCAGTTCGAATTGGCTGCGTCGACGAGATAGTCTTCACAAACGGATGCACATACAGTACTAGAGTAGATTGACTACTCAACGCATGTTGTAGATTGTATGAGTCTTCGAGCATTCGTAACAGAAAATATCTAACACATTCCAGACCAATCCCATCAGTACAAAATACATCAAAACAACAATCAGCGACCCAACGGAAAAATCCGCACTTACGCAAAGGCGATGACTGTGACTTGGACACGACTGCTTCCACTGATCTTGCGGCGTACAATGGTCCACCCTTTCATAAGAAGCAGGGCCATCAACACCATCCCAGATGCACTGAAGGAGCTCAAATAGAGGCCGACTGACAAGCTGCGTCAAACAAAACCCCGCACGTGCAGCAAGCAACAACAGGAGCCGTGAGGAAACACGGAAGAAACGACACCAAAACATGACGGTCCGCAACGTACACGATGGCGTAGCGGACTCCGGTACTTTGCAGCACCAAGTAGTATGCGACAAATGCCGCGCAGGCAAGAATCGAAAATACCTACGGTGAAAGCAGTGGAGGTTACACCGTGAGAGAACACGATGGTTAGTTGTCATGTGGTGTCGCACTCACCACCGCTGCGAGGACAAGCTTCACGGTCGTGTGCAGTTTGTTGCGCTTGATCAAACTGTGCCCCACTGACAGGGTCAGTACGCCCAGCATGCAGGCGAACAGCAACAGCACCAACGACACAACGGCTTGGATTTGATCCGCATAAGAAAGGTGATAGAAGAAGCTGTGGGTCAAGGTCGCAGCGTCTCCGTCGGTGCCACTACTACTCTCGGAGTCGGGGTTGAATGCCTCGATCACGTACGCCACTCCTGCGAGCGTCCCGTGGCAATAGACGTCGTCGATGTCGCGATCTGCAAATAACATCGCAATGCTTTCGTTGACCACGCTTAACCATGATGTATACAACATGGACACAGGCACCCACACGGGCACAAACACAGGAAGACAAAACGACAGACGTTTTAGTGGCCGCAGGTTACCTCATGCACAGCGCCGTCGATGACTGCAGCACGATCCGCAACTTACCTCAAAACGGGACAACTCGATGCAATGAGCGAAAAGAAGTAGCTTTCGAAAGCACCGTCACTAATCGCAGACACGGATGTGGAGCTAGCGATTGAGTATTCGTAGTAGTAGTAGCCATTCTCGTCACCCGAATATCTGTTGAAGAGTAATCAAACCAGATGCAAGCACGTGGCAGCAAAGTCGATCAGCAAGCTGATGACAGGCGCTTGGTGGGAGCGGGCTGCCGCAACGTACAACGTTGCTATTTGTCCAGTTGAGGAGTCCAAAGCTTGAACCGACAACTGCAACTCCATAGATCCTATTATCCAGTCCAGGAGAATCTGAGCATGCAAGCATCGCACCAACATTCATCAAGACAATGACCGCGTGGAACAAAAGGTAGCCGCCAGCACCACCATTGTGAAAGTACCCACCACATTGTATTTGTCCACAACGCTGCCGACATCATTGACGTAGAGGCTGCAATACGCAGATGGATCGAACGAGTCCACAGGCGCAACTAACAAATACACTCCTGTGCTTGATACACAGTCTGCCAATTCAGCTGCGTCGTTTTCTGCAGCTTGCTGGCGGAACGCTTCCGTGAGATCACCGTGTTGAAGTGGTCCGAATGATGCATCGTACGCATGGGGAACACGGCAGATGCCTTGCTTGACGATTGTCGCTTCAACACTGGCAACTTGCGTGTACGTAGTTTGTGGTGTAAATGTGAATTGCCCAATGTCATACCTGCACGAAGAATCTGAAATCGTTTTTCTAAATATCTCAGCAGAAACGGAGGATATGCCTTGTAGAAGACTGATCAGCGCCAGTATGATTGCAATCGAACACCTACGACCGCGAGGAATGTGCCTCATCATTACCTTCATTGCCAAGTTCGTCGTAGTCACAACAAATTCTTAACGTTGGCCGGGTTCAGCGACAAATTTTCGGACACACCGGGACTGAAATTGCGTCACAAAAAACTGGCGGCGCTCTCGCAGAAAGAAGACAGACAGCGCGTAGGAGAGGTGGAAGCTAACCGACGCCGGACCTAGTGCGCATTACCGAACTGGATACCCACAACCTACACAGCTGCACTGGGGCATCATTCCACCTCCTGGATCCCACAAAGAAAGCAAGTGCCAAGGTCAGGACAGTTCTTCAAGGGAGTGAATGACGCACACTTTGCGCACGTTCTGATTCTGTATGAATGTTGCACTCATTCGACACGCACCTTCACGACTCCCACGCCACAAACACCATTTTTCATACCAAACTCACTCTTTGCAACACCATCCTTCTACCAACCAACCACCCACCCAACCAACTAACCAACCAAACAAACAAACCAAACTCAGTCATTCAATCAACGTATTCCCCCAACAAACAAACGAACGAACGAACGAACGAACGACGGAGCGAACGAACGACGGAGCGAACGAACGAACGAACAAAACGAACGATCAACGACCAAACGACCAAACGTTCATTCATTCAAATTGTTACTCACAGTCACTCACAGTCGCTCACAGTCACCCACAGTCAGTCAGTCAGTCACTCACTCACTCACTCACTCACTCACTCACTCACTCAGTCACTCAGTCAGTCACTCAGTCACTCAGTGTGTCAGTGTGTGAGCGAGTCAGTCAGTTCGTTTGTTGGTTAGTCAGTCAGCCTGTATGGCACATTCACTGAACGAACACAGCCACAGCCAACCGTTCATTCATCCACCAACCCATCCACCAACCCATCCATCCATCCATCCATCCATCCATCCATCCATCCACGAACCCATCCATCCATCCTTGTCTTGTCTATCCATGTCTTGTCTATCCATGTCTTGTCTATCCATCAATCCATGTCTATCCAAAGGTACTACCCCTTGGTCTATCCATCCATGTCTATCCACCAATCCACCAATCCACCAACCCACCACCAATCACCAATCACCAATCACCAACCAGTCAATCGGGCAGGCAGGCAGGCAGGCAGGCAGGCA
>ENA-OWNT01004689-OWNT01004689.1-seawater-metagenome-genome-assembly--contig:-NODE-4689-length-11790-cov-4.144711_pt1 | contig 11790 bp, 12 predicted proteins | sample MGYA00238136_ERZ651165 | MGnify/ENA primary metagenome ERZ651165 (study PRJEB26861, sample SAMN08777766) | seawater metagenome | isolation source: coastal seawater | place: USA: Florida | collected... | reverse complement strand
GCGGCCCCGCACCGTAGTGCAAAACGGCCACATCGTCCATGATGGTTTCCAGTAATCGCAGCGCTGAACCCGCCACAGTGTATGATGTGACATAACACCCAAGACCCACAGGGGGCGGCATGACTAACACGGAAATCAAGACGATCCGGAAAACCAGTCTCCGCGAGACTGTCACCCGCGCCCTGCGTGCGGCCATCATCGCCGGCGAGATGGTCCCCGGTGTCATCTACTCTGCCCCCAGCCTAGGCGCCAGGTTCGGGGTGTCTGCGACGCCGGTCCGGGAAGCGATGCTGGACCTCGTACGGGAAAACATCGTCAGCGTGGAACCTAACAAGGGTTTCAGGGTGCTTGAGGTTTCGGACAAGGATTTGGACCAGATGGCTCAGATTCGACTCCTCCTTGAACCACCTGTGGTGCGGGATGTCGCTGCGGTCATTCCCAAGGGTGACCTGCCGGAACTCCGTGCTCTTGCCCAGCAAATCGTCGACTGCGCCGAGGAGCGGGACTTGGTGGGGTACACCGACGCAGACAGGGAATTTCACATCCGACTGCTGCAGTACAGCGGAAATTCAAGGCTTGTGGACATAGTCTCAGACCTCCGCGGCCACAGCCGTCTCTCGGGCCTGGCTCAGCTTGCCGAACGCGGGCAGCTTGGGCAGTCGGCCCAGGAACACCTTCAAATGGTTGACCTGATTGAAGAAGGACGCGCTGATGACCTGGAGGAACTGATGAGGAGCCATATCTCCCATGTCCGGGGCTTGTGGGCTTCGCCGGAATCTTCAGATCTCCTGGCTACTGAAAGCGCTTGAAGCTCGGGTTCGACTGGAATCGGTTAGTCTCGGTCAGCAGAAAGGGGCCTGTCCGGAATTAGTTCCGGACAGGCCCCTTTGTGTCGCCTTACGCCGCAGACGGCTGCTCCCGGCGTTAGCGATATGGAAAAGCCGGAGGCCTGCCTGGATTTTCGCCAAGGCAGGCCTCCGGCTGTTTCGCTAACGATGGAGGTTAGTGGGTGCTGCGTTCGATTTTGCCTTCACGTCCAAGGCGGTCCAGCTCTTCGAGGACGTAAAGGGTGTCAGCCGTGACCAGCTCCTGCTGGTCCTGGCGGAGGGGGAGGCGAGGAGCCCTGGAAGGGCCGCCGTACCGTCCGGCGAGGTCCATGGAGAGCTTGATGGACTGGACGAATTCAGTCTTGGAGTCCCAGCGCAGCAGCCGGTGCATGATGCGGTACAGTGGCAGCGCAGTTTCGAGGTCTCCGGCCTTGACCGCATTGTACAGGGCGACCGTCTCGCGGGGGATAGCATTCGGGTACCCTGCGAGCCAACCGACGGCTCCTGTGATGCCAACTTCAAGAAGAACATCGTCGGAGCCGACCATGAGCTCCAGTCCCGGGGCAGCTTCTGCGATTTCGTAGGCGCGGCGCACATCGCCCGTGAATTCCTTCACGGCGACGATGAGCCCTTCCTTGTGCAGTTCTGCCAGCAGGTCCGGGGTGAGGTCGACCTTGGTATCGATCGGGTTGTTGTAGGCGCAAATGGGAAGGCCGGCCTTGGCAACCTCGCGGTAGTGGTCAATAACTGCCCGCGGCTCGGCGCGGTAAGTGTTCGGGGGAAGCAGCATGACGGCGTGTGCGCCGGCCTCGGCGGCCTGGTCGGCCCAGTGGCGGGCCTGGTGCGCGCCGTATGCACCCACGCCGGGCATCACGGTGAAGCCTTCGGGAGCATTCGCGACCGCCGTCGTCACGACGGCTGCCCGCTCTTCATCAGAGAGGTTCTGGTATTCGCCCAGGGAACCGTTGGGAGCTACGCCATCGCAGCCGTTAGCGGCTAGCCATGCAACATGCTTGCCGTATTCCTCGAGGTCAACGTCAAGCTCACCACTGGCGGACTGCCGGAACGGCAGGGTGGTGGCGACAATGACTCCGTGCCATGGCTGGGCACGCTCAGTGGTGGTGGGAGTAGACATTACTCACCTTTCGTGTTGAGGCTTGCTCGGATAGCAACACCATATCAGTGCAATTTCACATGGCACAAGCCTTCACTATGTGACATTTTATTGGTATAAAAGACGGACTAGGGAAGATCTGGATGCGGCTTGGTCTGACACCAGCAAGTACAGAGGCAGGACGATGAGGACAAAGCGCGTTTTTCACGCAGTAGATTCGCATACGGAAGGTATGCCCACCCGGGTTATTACCGGTGGAATCGGTGTGATCCCGGGCAACACCATGGCTGAACGCCGCGAGTGGTTCATGGCCAACTCTGATGACGTCCGAACCCTTCTTATGTATGAACCCCGTGGCCACTCCTCTATGAGCGGCGCCATCCTTCAGCCGCCTACCCGGCCTGATGCCGACTACGGCGTCCTTTATATCGAGGTTTCAGGTCTCTTGCCGATGTGCGGCCACGGGACCATTGGTGTTGCCACCGTTCTGGTAGAAACCGGAATGGTGGAGGTTCAGGAACCGGTAACGACGATCCGCCTCGACACCCCTGCCGGGCTTGTCATTGCAGAGGTTGCCGTCTCCGATGGTGCCGCCACATCGGTCACGATCAAAAACGTTCCGTCGTTCGCCCTGGCCCTGGATCAGACAGTAACCGTGGAGGGCTTCGGTGAGGTCAGCTATGACATGGCCTTCGGTGGAAACTTCTATGCCATCGTGGAGCTGAAGGAACTCGGATTACCGTTTGAACGTGCCGCAAAGAATGAGCTTTTGGCGGCCGGACTGAAAATCATGGACGCGATCAACGAACAGAATCTTCCCGTCCACCCTAAGCGTGGGGACATTGCCGGCTGCCACCACGTTTACCTGAAGGCTCCGGACTCAACCCCGACGCATTCCCGGCACGCCATGGCCATCCATCCGGGATGGTTCGACCGCTCGCCATGCGGAACGGGGACCAGCGCAAGAATGGCTCAGCTACATGCACGCGGGGAGCTGGCAATGAACCAGGACTTCATCAACGAGAGTTACATTGGCACCCGCTTCATAGGCAGGCTTGTGGAATCCACAACGGTCGGCGATTTCCCAGCTGTGGTCCCGACCATTACAGGCCGTGCCTGGGTCACCGGAACCGCACAATACTTCCTCGATCCCCGTGATCCCTTCCCGAAGGGCTTCCTCCTGTGATTACAGCCGTTGAATCCGGACGCACGGCCGATGTAATCGTGATCGGTGCCGGTGCGGTAGGTGCCGCCACTGCATACTTTGCCGCCCGCGCTGGACTCCGAGTCATCGTCCTTGACAGTGGCCCAATCGCAGGAGGAACCTCCAGCGCGTGTGAGGGCAACATTCTCGTCTCCGACAAAGAGGCAGGCCCGGAACTTGACCTCTCCCTGTACTCCCAGAAAATCTGGCGGGAGGACCTCGCAGAATTTGCGGACCTCTTTGAGTTTGAATCAAAAGGTGGCCTAGTCGTCGCCGCTTCAGAACGCAGCGCTCAGTCGCTTCACGACCTGACGGAACGCCAGCGCGCGAGCGGCATCCAAGTCACAAATGTGTCCGCGGATTCCCTGACCGATTACGAGCCCCACATTTCCAAAAAGCTCACCGCGGGTGCCTTCTACCCGGAAGATGCCCAGGTACAGCCCATGCTGGTCGTCGCGCACTTGCTCAGGCTGGCCCGCGAACTGGGGGCTTCTGTGCACACGCGCACACCGGTTACCGGCTTCATCCGCAGCGGCACCACCGCCATCGGCGTGCAAACCCCCCAAGGCGACTTCCTCGCGCCTTCCGTAGTCAACGCTGCCGGGACGTGGGCAGGAAACATCGCCGACCTCGCCGGGGTCCATCTGCCCGTCTTGCCGCGGCGCGGGTTTGTGCTCGTCACCGAACCCCTGCCCGTCACTATCCACCACAAGGTTTATGCAGCCGAATACGTTGACAACGTCTTAAGCTCCGACGCGGGTCTGCAAACATCCCCCGTGGTTGAGGGCACCGACAGCGGGACGGTGCTGATCGGATCATCCCGTGAACGGGTGGGCTTCGACCGCACGGTATCCCTTCCCGTCCTGGCAGCACTGGCCAAGAAAGCCATAGACCTGTTTCCAATCCTGGAAGATATCAAGGCTATTCGGCATTACCACGGATTCAGGCCATATTGCCCAGACCATCTTCCTGTCATCGGCCCTGACCCCAGAGTCCCGGGGCTTTGGCATGCCGCCGGCCATGAGGGAGCAGGCATTGGGCTGTCAGCCGGCACCGGGAAGCTTATCGCGCAAAGCATCATGGGAATCAGCACGGACCTCCCCTTGGCTTCCTTCGCTCCAGAACGATTCGAACAGGTACTGACATGAACAACAACGACGAACGTCTGATGGACTGTGACGGTGCCCCATTGCCCTACGAACCGGGCCAAAGCATTGGCGCAGCGTTGATGAACGCTGGAATAACCTCATGGCGTACGACCCGCAAGGAAGGCAAGTCCCGCGGGCTCTTCTGTGGCATCGGCGTTTGCTACGACTGCCTTCTTACGGTCGACGGCCAAATGAACCAACGCGCATGCGTTGTCCCGGCATCATCGGGAGTGAAAATCGAGACCGGCGGACGCGTGCTCAAAAGTACGGCAAGCCGGGAAGAGACGGAGAGGGCCGCACGGCCGGAGGAATCACATGACTGACCGCGTCTTCGACATCGGCGTTATCGGTGCCGGGCCGGCAGGCCTGGCCGCCGCTACCGCGGCTGCATCCGCCGGCTTGTCGGTTGTGCTGATCGACGCCGGCTCCCAACCCGGGGGCCAATACTGGCGCCACCCGGACGAGCAGCAAGTGGGCGAAACCGACCACGCCGGACACCACGACTGGACGACCTTCGCCACCATGCGGTCTGCGCTATACGCCGCCATGGAAGCCGGGCACATCAGCTACCTTCCCGACACCCAGGTATGGCTGATCGATCCGGTGAAGGAAACTCAGGCGAGGCGAACCCTGCGCCTGACCAGCTCCTACAGCGCAGGACCCGAACAACACAACGCGCAACCAACGGACGTGCGCGTCGACAAGGTCATTCTTTGCCCTGGGGGGTACGACCGCCAGTTGCCGGTACCGGGCTGGGACCTTCCCGGCGTCATGGCCGCAGGCGGCATACAAGCCCTGCTCAAGGGCAGCAGGACCGTTGCCGGACGTCGCGCAATTATCGCTGGAACTGGACCATTCCTGCTGCCGGTAGCCGCAGGTCTTGCAGAAGCCGGAGCCGAAGTGGCGTCAATCTGCGAGGCGGGTGCGATCCGAAACTGGCTGCCCCACGTCGCGGCCGCAGCACAGGTACCGTCCAAGGGTCTCGAAGGGGCGCAGTATGCGGCCCTGATGGCAAAGCACCGCATCCCGTACCGAAGCCGCACCATCATCAAGGCCATCCACGGCGAAACATCTGTTGAAGCGGTAACCACCTGCAAAGTTGATTCATCCGGAACCCCAATTGCGGGAACCGATCGGCGTTATGAAGTGGATCTTGTCGGACTGGGGTGGGGTTTCACGCCATCCCTTGAGTTGCCGGTCATGGTCGGCGCCCAAACCCGACGGGACGTCGACGGGTCGCTCGTGGCAGTTGTCGACGACCGGCAGCGTTCAGGCATATCCGGTGTCTACATCGCCGGTGAAGCCACGGGCGTCGGCGGCGCATCGATGGCCGTCGCGGAAGGACAGCTCGCCGCCCTGACGGCGGCAGCAGATTCGGGGCGGCCGATTTCGTCCCGCGATGTCTCCAGACTCCAACGGAAGATCAAACGCTTCCGCGGGTTTGCTGTTGCCATGCATACCGCCCACCCAGTGCCCGAGGCCTGGACGGACTGGCTGGAACCTGAAACGGTCGTCTGCCGCTGTGAGGAAGTCAGCTACGGGGACCTTTGCGCTGCCCATGAACAACTTCAGGCGGACGACGCCCGCACACTGAAACTGGTCGCTAGGCCGGGCATGGGCTGGTGCCAAGGACGCGTCTGCGGCTATGCGACCGCAGGAATAGCAGCGAGCCTTTGCGGAAGAGAGCCGAGCGAAGAAGATCTCAGATCCCAAGCGAAAAGAACTCTCGCCTCGCCCGTCGCACTCAGCGACTTGGCCGCCCTGAACAACGAAACTCACCTCTAGCAGCGAAGGAACGCCGCTCATGCCAACCACAAGCACAGACCCCACAACCGAGGCCCAGCTCGAGAGCATCGTCGCGGCCGCGGCGGCAGCCTTCGATACCTGGGCGCGGACGTCCTATGCCGACCGAGGCAAGGTGCTGACTGCCGTCGCCGACGCCCTTGATGACCAGGCAAGTGTCTTGGTTCCCATCGCTGCCCGCGAGACAAACCTGCCGACAGGCCGGCTGCAGGGAGAACTCAAACGCACTACGTTTCAACTGCGCCTGTTCGCTGAAGTACTTGGTGAAGGTTCCTTCCTGGATGCGAGGATCGACCCCGCAGACGCAGAGTGGCCTATGGGGGCGCCCCGCCCCGATCTTCGCAGGCAGCTCGAGCCGGTGGGGCCTGTCGTGGTATTTTCGGCCAGCAACTTTCCCTTTGCGTTCAGTGTCGCGGGCGGGGACACAGCCTCTGCTCTGGCAGCTGGGTGCTCCGTCATCCTGAAAGCACACTCGGGTCATCCCGAACTGTCCTTGGCGACGGGCACAATCGTGGAGGAGGCCCTCGTCTCCGCTGGCGCGCCCGACGGGCTTTTCAGCGTGATATTCGGTACCCAGGCGGGCCGGAACGCCCTGCAGGATTCTAGGGTCAAAGCAGGTTCATTCACAGGATCCATTCCCGGCGGACGGTCACTCTTCGACCTGGCTAACTCACGCCCCGAGCCGATTCCATTCTACGGAGAACTCGGAAGTACCAACCCAGTATTCGTCACCCGCGCTGCATCAGCAGCCCGGGCGGACGAAATCGCGGCCGGTTTCGCCGGTTCATTCACCATGGGCGCGGGCCAGTTTTGCACCAAGCCCGGCGTGCTTTTCGTCCCGGAAGGTTCGTCGATTCCCGACAAGCTGCCTGGACAGGTCACCGTCCAGCCAGCAGCGCTGCTCAACAGCCGCATTCAATCGGGCTACGTGGAATCGCTGGGCAAGCTCGCCAGCTCATCGTCGGTTACCGCGCTCATCCGCGCAGACAACGCCCTGGCCGACCCGCCGGCACCAACCCTGCTCCTCACCACCGCCCAGGAGGTCATGCAACACCAAGACGAACTCCTTGCCGAATGCTTCGGCCCGGCTGCTCTAGTGGTCACGTACCAGAGTGAGGATCAGCTCCTGGCCATAGCCAACGACCTGGAAGGCCAGCTGACAGCGACAGTGCAAGGTGAGGACTCAGACGACGTGGCAGAACTGGTGCGCGTTCTGGCCAAAAAGGCAGGTCGCATTCTCTGGAACCAATGGCCAACCGGAGTTTCGGTGACGTACGCCCAGCAACATGGCGGACCATATCCGGCCACCACCTCGGCAGGGTCAACATCTGTCGGGACCGCGGCGATAACCCGCTTCCTCCGCCCCGTGGCGTACCAGAATTTCCCCCAGCACCTCCTTCCGGAAGCGCTTCAGGACGCCAACCCGCTCCGCGTGCCGCAACGAATCAACGGAAGCATCACGACCGCTTCATGATCCGGCGCCCGTAAAGAAGATACACATCGGATGCATTGATACTCGCCGGTACCGCCGGGCCACCGGCCCCGCGGTACCGGCGAGCCAGCCAAAGGAATATCTTGGAGCCCACCTACCTGGCCACAGCCACACTGGCCTCGGCGTTAACTGATGCCGAAGCCATAACAGAGCTCGAAAAGGCACTCCTGGGGGACATCGACCCTGAACAGGACGCTAAACGGCTATTCAGCCCCGCGCCCGACGGAGAGTTCCTTCTCATGCCCGCCGCCGGAACAGAATTCTCCGGCGTGAAACTAGTGACGATTGCGCCCCAGAATCCTGCCAAAGGGCTGCCAAAGATCCAGGGAATCTATACCCTTTTCAATTCACGGACCCTGGCCCCAGTGGCAGTCATGGATGCAGCAGAGCTCACACTCATGCGAACCCCCGCAACAACCGCTCTTGCCGTCAAACACATCCTGAATGCCAGCGCTCCCATACACTTCCCTTCGGCGAGATTCCCCGTCGAAACCGTCGTGATCTTTGGAACCGGGCCCCAGGCGTGGCGGCACATCCGGGCCCTGCAAACTGTTGTGTCCGCCAATACGATCGTCGTTGTAGGTCGAGATCCCAACAAAACCGAGTCTTTTGCGCAGTACTGCAGGAATGAGAACGTCCATGTGGAGGCAGGGGACGCGTCTTCGGTCGCATCGGCAGATGTCATCGTCTGTGCCACGTCATCCTCGACCCCGCTATTCGATAATGCTCTGGTCCAGAACCATGCTGTAGTCGCCGCAGTGGGATCGCACGGCCTCGACGCAAGGGAAATCGATCCCGAGCTGGCCCGCCGAGCCACCGTAGTTGTCGAAAGCCGCGCATCTGCCATGAGAGAAGCCGGCGATCTCATTCCCGCCCGGAGTGTCGGAGAGTGGCAAGAAACACCGCTGATCAATCTCGCCGAATTGGTTCAGGGCAGTTTCGAAATCAGGCCGGAAAGACCGACCCTATACACAGGGGCGGGAATGGCTTGGCAGGATCTTGTCATTGCCTCCGCAATTTATAAGCGCATCCCGGAAAACCGGTCTTAGCAATGTCAGGAACAATCATCGCAACCTCTGTGGGAGGAGAACCATGGCCGCATTCTTTCCTCACCTATCCGAAGTAAAAGACCTGAATATGCTGCAGACAGGTCAGGGAATTGAGGTTCGTCTCAATGGCGCACTGTTTTGTGAAGGCAAAGTTGAGCAGATGGATGCAGAACTGGGTGTGGTTTGGGTCCGGGATAGGTTCAACGAACGAAAACTGCTGAACTCACCTGATTTCAGTTTTTGGCGCTACGTCCTTTGACACGTATTGGCGCATAGGCTGGTCACATTCGCCCGCAAGGCCGCCTGGGTCTGGGTCTTGCTGATGCAAAGAAGGAAGCGCTGTGAGAACAGGCAACAACAAACTGGTGGCCGAGTCCGCGTCACACCCTGGGAACTGCCTGAAGTGCGGGCATTCTGCCCCATCTCGAAGTCTCTATGAGTGGGCTTGGTTCGCCTCGATGGTCGGAGCGAGCCCCGGAGTCTGGCAGTGCAGAGTGGGCGGCGCTGAAGGCAGCTCCTGCCCCTGTGTCGATCCCTGCCATTTACGCAGCGACATATAGCCATAAAGTTTTTCGCTGCATGGCGGACAAAACCACCCTAATGAGGGTTCAAACAAGAAAATTCCCATACACATTTGTGGCACGTCCCATGATGAAATTAAGCGTCATTGACACTTCTTCATCAGGCATGCGAGCATTTTCTAATGTGCAATGTACAATTGCACACTGATGGTCCGGAACTAAGCTGGCAATGACAATGGAGTCGAAGATGGTTGAGGCAGTAAGCCCTGGGAAAGTCACTTATTCACGTACGGGTGTGCCGGAGGCCGCTACGACCCTTGACGAAGGAGCTCGACTGTCAGCGGGGGAGCAGCACCACCTGATTCTCACGGCTGGCAGACCGGGCACGAAGTCGGCTGGCCATGTCATCGTTGACACGCTCGTGGCCCACGGCATCAAACGGGCTCATGTCGTACCGGGAGAAAGTTTTCTGGACGTCCTGGACGGGCTTCATGATTCACCCATCGAGACCATCGTTTGCCGCCACGAAGGCGGGGCCACGTACATGGCGGAAGCCGACGGCAAAATGAACCAAATACCCGGCATTGCCATGGTCACCCGCGGACCGGGCGCGGCCAACGCCCACGTCGGCCTTCACACCGCATGGCAGGACTCCACACCGATGGTGCTGTTCGTCGGACTTATCCCCTTCGCCCACCGGGACCGGGAAGCATTCCAGGAATTCGACATCAAAGCCTGGTTCGACACCGGCGCCAAACGCGTCATGGTCTTGGACCACGCCGACCGGGCCTCCGAAATCGTTGCCGAAGCCCTGTTCGCGGCCATGAATGGCCGGCCCGGCCCCGTTGTCATCGGGTTACCCGAAGACGTCATCCGGCAACAGATCTCCGCCGAACTCCACCCGCCCATTCCCGTGGCAACCGGAGGTATGACCTCGATGGATTCCGATGCCCTGGCCACCGCCCTGGCCAACTCGAACAAGCCGCTCTTTGTCACCGGCGGCAACGATTGGACCCAAAAAGGTGCCGACCAGCTCACCCAATGGCTGGAAAAGCACCACATCCCCGCAGCCGCCGAATGGCGCACCCAGGGCACCGTACCCTTCAACTCCCCGTCCTACGTCGGCCCTATAGGCTACGGACGCCCAAGGCCCACGTACGACCTGCTCGAAGAAACTGACCTGCTGATCTTTGTCGGCACTGTCCCAGGCGACGTCATCACCGACGGGTTCCTGTGCCGCCAGGACTGGTCCAAGAAAAACTTCCTCGTCACCATCGACCCCTCACTCCGCGGCCGCTCGGGTCCGGTCTCCTACCAGATCGTCGCCAAACCCGACGTGTTCATCCGCGACCTCGCCAAGATCGAACTCCCCGTCAAGGACGAATGGAAAGCCTGGACCGAACGAATGCGCGGCGAACAGGAAACTTTCTCAGCCCTCCCCCCGGCGACGACGAACGGCCCGGCCCGGATGGACACCCTCATGGCGAACCTCGTACCCACCCTGCCCGCGGATGCCATGATCACCCTCGGCGCCGGGGAACACACCAACTGGGCGCACCGCTACTTCCCCACCCAGCGCTACGCGTCCATGATCAGCGCCCGCAACGGCTCCATGGGCTACTCCGTCCCCTCCGCCATCGCAGCGTCCCTGGAATACCCCGGCCGGCGCATCGTCACTATCGCAGGGGACGGCGAATTCCTCATGAACGGCCAGGAGCTCGCCACCGCAGCCCAGTACGGCGCGACGCCCCTGGTCATTGTTATGGACAACCAGGAATACGGCACCATCCGCACCCACCAGGAACGCCACTATCCCCACCGGGTTTCGGGAACCCAACTCAGGAACCCGGAGTTCGCTCTCATGGCGCAGGCCTTCGGCGGCTTCGGCATCAAAGTCGAACACGATCAGGATGTTCCCCAGGCCCTAACTGCTGCGCTTAAAGCCATCGACGAAAACAACGTCTTTGCGCTCATCCACCTCGTCGTGGAACAACGGGTCAAGGCCTACTAAATAGGCCATATCCCGTCAGCAGCCCGCTACCGCTGGGCGCTCCAAGCCTTTCAAAATTTCTATGAACGGATTGATAAACATGGTTGTCCCCGCACTGGCCGAGTTGGATCTGCTGGACGCAGTCCCCACAGGGCTGCTTATCAATGGTGAATGGCGGGCCGCCGCTTCCGGCAAGACGTTCGACGTCGAGGACCCTGCCACTGGCAAAGTCCTGTTGAGCATCGCTGACGCCGGCGCCGAGGACGGTGCCGCAGCACTGGACGCTGCCGTGGCCGCTCAGGAATCCTGGGCGAAGGTACCCCCGCGCGAACGCGGCGAGATCCTGCGCCGTGCCTTTGAGATGGTGACCGAGCGGGCCGAGGATTTCGCGCTCCTGATGACCATGGAGATGGGCAAGCCGCTGGCCGAAGCCCGTGGCGAAGTGACCTACGGCGCGGAGTTCCTGCGCTGGTTCTCCGAGGAGGCCGTCCGCGCCTTCGGACGCTACTCTGTCTCCCCGGACGGCAAGTCCCGCCTGTTGGTCACCAAGAAGCCGGTGGGCCCCTGCCTGCTGATCACGCCGTGGAACTTCCCGCTGGCCATGGCCACCCGCAAGATCGCGCCGGCCGTCGCGGCCGGCTG
>ENA-OWNT01004688-OWNT01004688.1-seawater-metagenome-genome-assembly--contig:-NODE-4688-length-11790-cov-4.659267_pt1 | contig 11790 bp, 11 predicted proteins | sample MGYA00238136_ERZ651165 | MGnify/ENA primary metagenome ERZ651165 (study PRJEB26861, sample SAMN08777766) | seawater metagenome | isolation source: coastal seawater | place: USA: Florida | collected... | reverse complement strand
ACGACGAACGACGAACGACGAACGACGAACGACGAACGACGAACGACGAACGACGAACGACGAACGACGAAGGAACGGCGAACGACGAAGGAACGGCGAACGACGAACGACTTTGATCGACGAACGACGAACGACGAACGACGAAGGAGCGAACGTGGAACGGCGTGTGGTTGTGGTTGTGGTTGTGTGGGCGTTGTTCGTCACCGTCGAGTAATCATCGTCTTCGCCTCAGCTGCCGATGCCGCCGCCGTCAACGCGGACACCGACACGGACACCGACACCGTCAGCGATAGCGTGGTCGTCAGCGTCATTGTCGCCGTCACCGTCGCTGTGGTGGTGGTGGTGGTGGTCTTCGTCGTTGCGGTGCCGTGGTCGTCCTCATCGTCACTGCTGTCGCCGTTCTTGTGGTCATTGCCATTGCAATGGCGGCGGCAGGGTTCGTCGTCGTCGTCGCCACTGGCTGTTGTTGTGCTTGCCGACAATATCGCGCCAGTCGCGTGTTTACGTGTCTGCGTGTCAATGGACACTGTGTCAGTTCGGCCGGGGCTGTGCCCGTTTGTGCCAGTCCGTGTCAGTTCAGCAATTGAGACTCTGTCCCTGTCTCTGTCGCTGTTTGGGCTGCATACGTAAGCTCTGCTCCAGCAGCCAGCCCACGACGACGGCAGCAAGCCGGAAAGTCTCCAAGGTCCTTTTGAACGGGCCGGCAATTTCCCCACACCTGTTTTTCTTGTGTGTGTGTGTGAGTGAGTGAGTGAAGTTTGCGCGTTTTTCTCCGCGTGACCGCTCGTTTGCCGTGGGCGAGGTAGCGTTCGCAGCGAGCCCCCACCCACCTCGTGCGCACGCACGCATTCCCCACCACCACCACCACAGGGCACTCTGGGACTGGCGGGGTTTGCGTGGGCCGCGCGAAAATTCACCTGTTTTTCTGCTTCGCCGCTCGTCTCTAACTTCCCGGACGGATTGCTGAACCGCCCAGCCTCCGCTGCTCCACCTCCTCCGCTTCCTCCTCCTCCTCCGCTTCCTCCTCCTCCTCCGCGCCTGCTGTTCTGAACAGCGGCGGGGCCGAGGCAACGATGGCCTCTTTCGATTTTCTGTACGACAGCAACCTGTTGGCATCGGAATTTGTCGAGCAACTCGGAGCCGTGCTGGACGCCGAAGAGGGCGCAGACGTCGCCAGCTTCGACGACTGCAGCGATGAGGAGCTGCAACGGCACTTGTCGCAGCTGCTGTCCTTGCAGCACGTCCTGGACCACCGCGACGCGCAGTTTTGCATCATGGACTCCTTCGAAGTAGTCGCCGAAAGCAATCCCGCGCCCGCACTCCGCGCCGCCCAGGAGCACTTCCACTCGTGGGTGGGCCTCAGCCACTCGCTGGTGACGTTCAACTGCAGCTGCGTGGCTCTCACGTCCGCAGCTGCCGCCGGCCACGACTTGGCCCCGCTCCTGGCGGACGGCAACTTCCTGAAAGACCACGCGGTACGTCGCTCTGCCCCGCCGGTGAAGGCGCCGTCACCATCACTGCCATGCCACCACCACCACTTCCATGCCACCACCACCGCCCCCACCGCCACCGCCACCTCCGCCCTCGCCCTCGCCCGCCCGCCACTTCAGCCATCCGTCGCTCACTCGCGCGTTCTCACCTCATTCCTGACATTTCTTCTCTCGTTTGGTTGCCCCGCAGTCCTTCGCGAAACTCCTGACCAAGGGCCACGACGCGGATAGCTGGGCCGATCCAGCGCTGCAGGACCAGCCGCTGACGCGCAAGTTCGTCGCCCGGTTCGAATGCGCCAGCCGCTCTCTGCGAGGCGCCTACGAGAAGTGTGGGCCGCTGCTGCTGGAACACGCCAACCGCGCCATTGCTGGAGACCCCAAGCTGGCGCCCATCATCGTGCATGCGTTGACTGGCCAGCTGGAGACCGCCGCAGAAGACGCCGAGTTTGACCAGCAAAAGCTGCTGGAAGGACTGCTGGCTATCTTTGTCGCGCGGCACGTTTCTCCGAAGCGAGCACGGGACACCGCTCTGAGCGCCCTCACCTTCGCCCCGGTGCTGCAACGAATGGACGCCAGCACCTTCGACAAGGTGTTGCGCGAGCCCCTGCTCCGAAATGCGGCCCGGAATCCAGAGGTTGTGGTGCATCCTTTGACGACCTTGCTGGGGAGCTGCAAGCGCAGCGCCGACATGCAGGCCTGCCTCGACAGTGTGATCAACGCTGAATCCAAGTTCGGCGGCGTCACCCAACTGATTCGTTCGGACGACGACGCCAACCGGCGGCACGCCGTTTCGTTCCTGAAGCTCTATGGAAATCGAGCGTCGAGCGTCTACGAAGACATTGGTGCCGTGCTGCGCGAGATCCACGAACTCGTCACCGCGCAGAAGGCGCAGGTAACTGCCGTGTTTGTTTGTTTGTTCGTGCGCGCGTCAGTCTCTCGCCGTGCGCGCGTTTATGGGCGCGCACCACGGAAGAGGTGCATGCCGAGAGCGGCGCACTGACCACGTCGCCCACTGTTGTATCGTGTGTTGTAGGGTTTGCGGTCGTTTGCGCACCGAGCAAGCGCAGTGGAGGCCGTGGAGAGCCTGCTGCCGCGGATCCAGAGTGCCGCCAAAAGCCAGCAGCTCGCCGTCGAGGAACTGGAAGAGCTTTGTTCACTCGCCTCCGCGCCGGTCCGGGATGTCGTCACCAATGAGGATCACGTCCCCACGAAAGCACTGGCACTCGGGGTTCTCGGGCAATGCTGCGCGGCTGGCGGCAGCGCGTTCGGCGCTTTAGATGCCAAGAACGCGGCCGCAATTGGCAAGTGCCTCAAAACCAAGCCACTCGAGAGCCACGCCATCCACGCTTTGGCGCTAGCGTGAGTCCTTTTCTCACGCCGCTGCACTGTGTTTCCCCGTTCTCTTTGCCTCACTCAACCGCACTGCACTGCACCGTACTGAACTGCTTGGCGATTGCGACGTAGATGCACCGGCGCGCGCGCGGCCTCCTGCGCAGCGGTCGCTTCGGAGTTCAAGTCGGATATTCAGAAGCTCTTCAAGGAGCGGCTCGCAAAACCGTCTCCGATCACCGTCACAGAGCTGGCAGAACTCGGCTTCACGCTGATGTCTCTCTCGAAAGCGGACGGGACATTTGAGGAAGACCTGAACGGGGGTGCGTGGAAGAAGTTCCTCGCTCCGTCGTCGGACATTTACAGCTTCGCCATGCACAAGAAAGTTGCCCAGCAGAATGATGATTCGTTCCTCCGGTTCCAGGTGAGCCACAGCTTGGGTCGTCATCTCGGCTGGTGCATATTGCGCCCACACGTGATCAGCGTTGATCTTCGTGTCGTGTTCCCTGTACGCGTAGACGGCCGTCTGCGGCATCGTTGACATGTTTTTCAGCTCCCCCAGCAACGTCAAGTTGTTCGACCCTCGTGGCTTTTTCGACGAACTGGACACTGCTGCTACGGCGGAGTCGGGCGCCGGGGCCGGCCAAACCTTGCTGCAATCCTCGGCTCCCCACCCGATGCTGGACCTTATCATTGTCCTTCTGCACAGCCCGCTTCCAGACATTAGGCGACATGTGGTGAGTGATTGCTCTCTGTCCCGCCCTCCCTCCCTCCCCTCCTCCTCTCCACTCACAACAAGGTGCCGCGTACGTAGACTGAGCAGTCGCTCCGCAAGGGTATTCTCCGCGGAGAGTTCGGCCCCGATGCCTCGATCCACCTCCTTCGACGTCTTGTGGCGTTCTCAGCAAATCTGAGACCTGGCGACGCGTGGCGTCAACGACCAGAACTGCACCTCGCCGCCGTGAAAGCTTGCGTGGTCCCCACACGCAGTCGTGGCGCCGGAAAGTACGACAGTGCGCAGTTCGCCAAAGTGGACCTCGTCACCAGCCGCGTTGCGAGATTTGCGCTCGCCACTTCTTTAGTGGCGTCTTGTCACCCGTACTGTGTGCCGTCGACCGATCCATTTGCTGGCGCCGTTGATGATGACGGCGTCTCCACGAATCCGTTCGGCAAGGTCATTGTCGACGACGCCAATCTCTGGAAAGCAGAGCCAGTCTCTTCCTGCGAGGTTCAGAACCAAGCTGATTGGACGTCGGGCAGCTCAGCGGGCCAGTGGCGATGGATCGTCGCTAGGTTTGGCGGACGCACCGCAGTAGAGGCATTGCTGCAAGGCGACGGGGCAACTTGGAACTCGGCCGCCGACAGCGAGAGCAGCAGCCCGGCCACTCTGCTCAACGACATCGAGTCCTTGCTCTTGGGCAATGGCAAAGGCTGGCTGTGGAGCGACGACGATGGCTTGAGGGCCATGGCACAGCTGGCACTCCGTGGTTGCCTGCGACTGCCAGGCATCGGCGATGCTCTTGCAGTATCGGCAGCTAGGGCCGCGATCTCAGCGATGGACTCGAAAAATAGCGGGTATGTCGCGTGCTGATTTTCGTGTTCCGGTTCCGGCTGCGTTACAGGTGTTCCTGTGATTGTCGCCATGGACTTCGACGTCGCGCTGACTCTGGTGTGCGATCACACGTTTGCTGTTGCAAAGGCTCGAAGAGATCTCCATCACGGATATTTGGTATCATCTCCGCAACAAGGGGGTTGACGTTTCCGCATTGGAGGCAGTCAGCGCCACCTTGAAGGACATTGTTGCTTCAGAAAAAGCGGCGGCGAAAGCCAAGGCCGAGGCTGCTGCCAAACAGGCGGAGGCAGCGAAGAGAAGTGCTGTCAAGACGTTTACAACATCGAAAGACACTTCAAAAGAAAAGTCGAAGAAGGCACCGAAAACAGTACGTTGCGCTTGTGGCGCAGGCTTGATGTTGCCTGTGTGTGTGGGCCTGTCAATGACTCGTTGCGGTGGGCCGTAGTCCAAGCTATCCAAAAAGGGAGGAGGCAAAAAGAAAGGGAACAAGCTCGACTATGTGACCTTCGATGACCCAAAATCCAAGTCCAAGTCAAAGAAGAAAGGCGACAAAAAGGCGAAGGCAGACAAGAAGTCCAAGCGATCGTCGGCTGCCTCATCGACAGCCACAGAGTCCAGTGGTGCTACTGCGACTTCCAGCGCTGATGTCGCCTCGATGTCCGCGGAGGAGCTCTCCGCGCATCGGGTTGCGACGGTGCTGAGCGTGTTCCAGCGTGCGCACGTCGTCTTGTTTTCGGTCGCTCGCTTCTCAAATGCGGCAGCCTTTCGACCTCTGCTGCCATCGGTCCTGGGCCAGCTGCAGAAGAACTTGACCACAGCGCGATTGCAGTCTCTCGAGGTACGGTGGCGTTGCCTTCTGATGTTGCCGCTTCAATCCGAATCGATGACGCCGTGTTCGCCGCATGCTTGCCTTTTTCTCTTGTAGCCACTCATTATGGCAACCTTGACTGCCGCGGTCGCGGCGGTGGGGTGCAGCCAGGCTTCGCTGGTGGCACGCTCGCTCCAAGTTGTCGCCGGAATCGGAGATAACTCGCCTGCGTTCTGTGTGGCTCGATTGGCCGAGGAAGCAAAGGCGGCCGCCGCGGTTGCGGCCGCCGCAGCTGCAGGTTTGAGTGTTCAACAAAACTCCGACTCGCTGGACGACCAGACGTCGCTGGTAGATGACGCCATTGCAAACGCGGCAACAGAGTACAGCGGCTTGCTCGAGAGCGTCATCAAGCCATTGTATGACAGCAAGTCAGTGGTGTCGGGATCGCAGTTCCGGTGCCTATTTCCCGCGCTCGACTGCGCCGTGCGATGCAAGTCCGTCAACGCAAATTTCCACAAGGCGCTTCTAGTGGTTGCCGTGCACTGCAACCCCGCGATTCGAGAGCCGCTGCCCGGCTCCAACACGTTCGTGGAACTTCGGTCCAAAATGATCGGCACCGTATTGCATGCAATTCGAGTGCAGCCGGATGCGTTCCCGAAACCCGCAGATGTCTTGCAGGCGCTGTGTGCCGGTTCGGCATTGGGCCCTTCTGACCTTGACGTTATCTGTGGCAAAAGTGGTTTCCGAAGCGATAACGACGGTGTTCGGACGGCAGTACTCAACGCTATCGCACCCAATGACGAAGTTATCATTGCTGAGGGCGATGAAGTACCACCGACTCTTCTCGGAAACGCGCTTTGGATGGCCTGCTACGATCCTGACGAAGATCGCTCTCAGAAGGCGTTGGCGATCTGGGAGGCTTCTGGTTTCGAAATCGACGAGGGCCTAGCCACCTACGCTCAAAACTATCTCGGAGACAGCGATGAGACTCTTCGATCCATCGCGGCGTTTGCTGTTGCCGGCGTGCTTGAAAGTATCCCTGATATTCAGGTATGCACACTCTCCTCCATTTCGCCCACTGCGTTTGTTGTGATTTTGGATGTGGTTTCATGCAAAGCTGTGAGAACTCTGCGCTGCGGCGGACTGGTGTCTGACGCTTGTTTGTCGAACTTTTTTGGGCTCGTTGTAGAACACTGTCCTGGACCGTTTGGAGTCAGAGTACAAAGAATCTTTGGAGCAACAGATTGCTTCTTCTAAAGTTCGCCAAATTGAAGTCATTCAGCGCGATGGCAGCGTGAAACTGGTCGACGATACTCTGCATGCTGCGCGTCTCCAGGCTCGAGGTGTGTATGCAACACCATTGTTGTGCGCTTTCTGCTGTCACTTGCGGCCATTGACATGCGCCTTGATTGTGTGTAGGTGGTGCCTTCGTGGACAATCCCTTTCGGTGCGGCGTCGGACAGTGCTTTCAAGCGTTCGGAGAGATGGCAGTGCTCGACTCGGCGGGCGTAGAGAGAGTTGTTGGGTTTGTGGTTGAAACAGGATTGAGTGATCCCGTAAAACCAGTGAGGACAGCGATCCGGGCCGCCGGATTGGCCCTGGTCAACTCATACGGCGCCGACGAAACGGAGACCATTTTCCCGCTGTTGGAAGGGACTTTGGAGAACTGCACAGCCAAGGCAGATTCAATTTCTGACGTTCGAAGCCGAGAAATGGATGTGTTGATGTGGCAGAAGCAAGGCGTTGTAGTGATGCTCGGAGCCCTCGGATTGATGGTCGTTGGTGGTGAAGACGGCGATGGCGGCGATGCTGCTGCGCAAGAAATGGTCAACTCAATCGCCACCCGTCTCACGAACGAGCTCAACACTCAGGACGAAGACGTGCAGATTGCGGTTGCGGACGCGCTCCAGTCATTGGCCAAGGCCCTGACTGTGGATCAACAAGCGCCCTTGATCGATCTGCTGCTCAAGCGCCTGGTGAGCGGAGGCAAAACTGAAATTGCACAGCGTCGAGGTGCGGCGTATGGGCTTGCAGCGGTTGTGAAGGGAGTCGGCATCGTGGTGCTCCAACGCCACGACATCATCAAGAAATTGCAGGAAGCGTTCGAGAGCAAGAAGTGGGAATCGAAGCAGGGCGCACTGTTTACGTTCGAATTGATGAGCAGTCGTTTAGGGATTCTGTTCGAGCCGTACGCCATTGTGATTCTGGATCTTCTTCTGCAATCGTTCGCCGATGGGTCCGGCTACGTGCAAAATTCGGCCAGTGCTGCCGCGCGAGTGCTGATGGGCCAACTGAGCGGCCACGGTGTGAAGATGATGTTGCCAAAAATTTTGGGCAACATGCAAGACGAGTCGGCGAAGTGGCAAACGCTCCGTGCCAGCATCCTGATGCTCGGAGCCATGTCGCATTGCGCCCCGCGTCAATTGTCCACATGCCTGCCAGCCATCGTTCCGAACTTGGTGGAGGCTTTCCACAACACCCACAGAAAGGTGAGGGAGAGTGCCAAGACTGCTTTGGAAGATGTCGCGAAGGTGGTTCGTAACCCGGAAATCTCCAGCCTGAGTGAAGTGCTGATTGACGCGCTCACGAACCCTATTGAGAAGACTGGCGCGGCGTTGACGGCGTTGACGGAAACTAGTTTTGTCCACGCCATCGACTCCCCGTCGCTCGCCCTCATCGTCCCCATCCTCCAACGCGGACTGCGTGCGAAGAAGACAGAGGTGAAGCGCCCTGCCGCAGTGATCGTCGGGTCAATGTGTTCGCTCATTTCAAGCAACAAAGATTTGGAGCCGTATTTGGACGCGTTGATGCCGCATATCAGGGCCATCGTGTTGGATCCTATCCCAGAAGTCCGCATGGTCGCTGCGACCGCGATCAGCAGCTTGTACGACGCAATGGGAGAGGAAACGTTCCCCGAACTGCTGCCTTGGCTGTTGGAGACGCTGATGTCGGACAAGGGCAGTGTCGAACGCTCGGGTGCGGCGCAGTCGCTCAGCCAAATTTTGGCGCACATCGACGAGGCCAAAGCAAACGAAGTCGTCACGACCGTTCTCGCGGCTGCGAACCACCCCAAGGACCACGTCCGCGAAGGTGTCATGTGGATGCTTACTTTCTTGCCGGCCGCTTTGTCGGACGCACGTTACTCCAGCATGCTGCGCGAATTGCTGAGCGTGGTTGTGGTCGGTCTCAGTGACGAAGAAGACGCCGTGCGCACGGTGGCAATGAAAGCCGGCGAGATGTGCGTCGTCCAGGATGCTGCACGCCACGCCAGCGTCATTGTGCCCGTGCTCGAAGAAGGTTTGCAGGATTCGAAGTGGCGGATCCGTGTTGCCACCATCAAACTGTTGGGCGACCTGTTGTTCGAAGTCGGTGAGACCCACGCCATCGGTGATCTCGGCCAGGGTGATGGAGAAGCAGAAGTTAACATGGCGACTATGCAAACAGCCGCCAACATCCTGCGCGTTCTTGGGCGCGAGCTCAGAGACGCTGTCATTGCATCCGTTTACATCGCCAAGTCCGATTCCAGTCAGGCCGTGCGCCAGCATGCGACTTTGGTTTGGAAGAGTGTTGTTTACAACACACCGTCCACCATTCGGGACACGCTGGAAGTTATCATGGACAAGTTGTTCGTGGGGCTGGTGCACAAAGACCCCGAACAAAAGGCCCAGGTTTGTCACGAGAAAGAACCGCTGCGCACTGTGTTCGTGGTGATGTGAGATAAGACTTCGATTTGTGTCTTGTTTTTGGCAGGCTGGTCGCTGTCTCGGAGAAATTGTCGCAAAGTTGGGCGAGCGCGTTACATCGAGCATCGTGCCCGTTCTTGAAAACGGGTTGCATGCCGAAGACCCGGCTCGCCGCCAAGGCGTTTGCTTTGGTCTCGGCGAGGTCATCCGGGCGCTACCGCAACGAAATGGAGAGGGGTTCCTTCCGCAGCTCACACCGCCGATCTTGCTCGCTCTCTGCGATTCCAACGATGGTGTGCGCGATGCCGCGGCCCAAGCATTTAGACATCTCTTCCGCCTCAGCGGCCAAATGGCGATCACCACCATCGTGCAGGACCTCCTGCGCACGCTGGACAAGAGTGGCGGCAATGACAACAGCGACGATGAGCACTCGCCGTCCGCGGTGAAGGGTCTGTCCGCAGTTGTGTCGGCACTACCAACGGTAGTGTTGAAGTACTTGGTGCCGATCGTGAGCGATACCTCCGAATCGACGTTGTCGTGGGCCCAGAGTTTGGCTATTAAAGCGATCGTTCGCTCCAATGCGGTGGTGGATGGGTTCTTCAACTCCATTTTCAATTCGCTCTTCCGCTCCATCGCTACTCTGGTGCGTCTTCGTTTGGCAAGCCGTGTGTGGTGTAGCCCGTGTGCGGGTGTGTTACTTTGTCTTTGCTGTTGTCTCTCTTTGGGTGATTGCTCAGGCTGGTGAAGGTGAGGATGACGGAGGCGGGGCCAAAGCTGATAGTGCTGGATGCCCTGGCGAGGAGGATCTGATGGTTGTTGCCATGGAACTTGCGGATCGCCCGGACTCCGAAGCGAGCATCACACGGCTTGTCGGCGCGCTGACCTCTCACATTAATGATGAAAGCTGCGCGCGCGTGCGAGCTCGGGCCTTGGAGACCGTCGGCCGATGCATCAAGACCAGCGCCGCTCGTCACGCAGCCGCGTTGGACGAGGGCGAAGAGGGCGTGGATGAAAAGACGTGTGAATTCGAGCCGATGCTTGCTGTCATTTTCCGCGAGCTTGTGGCCAGATACAACGACAAGGACGCGGGTGTGCTTCGTGCAGCAGCCAAAACGTTCACTGCCGTCATTAGTAGCACTCACAAGGATATTCTTGCGGAGAACATCGGGTATCTCCGTAACCAGTTCAACACCGTCGTTTCTTCTGCCCGGCATCGCAAGGGAGGTGTTGGAGCAGGCTTGTTCTTGTTGCCCGGCCTCAACCAGGTATGCTTTTTGTTGGCATCGCCATGGCGTATGATGCCCGGCTGTCCTTTCATCGCCACCTCGCTGACGTTCTTGCAATGTATGTCCACTTTTGCAAATTTTCGTTCAGACGAAGGGTATTGATCCCTTGGTGCCGATGCTGCAACACGGACTCACAAAGGGAACCGCGGAGCAAAAGCGAGAAGCCGCGCAGTGTTACGCCGACCTCTTGCGCCTTGTGGACCGAAAGTATGTCCAGATGGTCATTGTCAAGATCGCGGGGCCCTTGATCCGAGTCCTCGGGGACCGGTATCTGCCCAAGGTGCGCGCGTCCGTGTTGGACGCACTGGTGCTGCTCCAGGACATGGGTGGCCGTATGCTGAAGGCATTCGTTGCTCAAATGCAAACAAGCCTGGTCAAGAACCTGAAGGACGCCTACGATCCGATCCGCGCCACGGCTCTGAAGTCACTGAAGCGTTTGCTGCGAATGAGCCCCCGTATCGACGCACTGGTTCGTATTTACTGTTGTGTGGCCCGCCAGCCCCTTCAAAGCCGCAAATGGTTCTCCCGCTCAATGGTCTTTTTTTGTGGTTGGATTTTTCCCTCGCGCGTAGGTACGTACTCTGTGTGCGGGCGTGCAGAGTATCGCGGACCCTCTCGCGGACGACGGCCCTCTTGGCAGCTTGGTGCGCGCTTTGCGCCTCATTCTGGAGGAGACGCCCGACAAGGTGTCCACAAAGATGGTGGGCACTTTGGTGTCCACTCTTCAGAAGCTGGAGGAGGACGTTGTTCGAGACTTCGGTGGAGGCGGCGGTGACGATGCCAACGATGGCAGCGAGATTCGCAACGCCTCTCTGGCCGCGAACGTCGGCTTTGCTGTGGGTGCCGCAGCTGGATGCGCCGCAGGATGCGCTGCTGCCGAGGATGCGGCCAAAGCCGCGGCAAACGATTTGGCGCACGCGTCGAAGGCCTCTGACGCACCGGCTGCATTTTACGCGGCCTGCCGCTTGCAGGGCATCTTGCAGGTGCTGACGAAAGTGCCGCTCGGGGCGGCCACTGTGGCGGCGATCGTCAACGCGGCCAAAACTGCGCTGGACTCGTCGCCGACTGTTGCTGCCAAGGCTGCCGCCGTGCTGGTGGCTGCGGCGCACCATTCCGCACAGCACCCGGACACCCGTGTCACGGTCCGCGACCTGCAGGTGCGCGACGTCTCCTGCATCGGCATCGGGGTGCAGTCGGGGGAGGCGACGCTGCAGGGCGTGGCGGTGAGCGGGGCCTCCCCGTATGGCATCTACAACCAGGCCACCCTCACCCTCACGGACAGCGTGGTCCGCGACACCCAGGGTGGCGTGGGCCGCGGCATCGCCCTCCTCCAGTACGGTGGCACCACCCACGTCGATCGGTTCGTCGCAGCCGACACCGTCGGCCTGGGGATCGCCGCCGAGGGCGGCACCATGACCCTGTCGCGGACCAGCGTCCTGCGCACCTCGAAGATCGAGGAGGATCCGGACGGTATGGGCGTATTGGTCACCAGTGGGGCCCAGGTGAGCGTGCAGGCCGGGGTGGTCGAGGAGGCCCAGTACTCAGGGCTGCTCGCCACGGGCGACAGCGAGCTCGACCTGGACGGCGTGGTGATCCGGAGCATCCGCCCCACGAACGACTA
>ENA-OWNT01004686-OWNT01004686.1-seawater-metagenome-genome-assembly--contig:-NODE-4686-length-11791-cov-4.574697_pt1 | contig 11791 bp, 20 predicted proteins | sample MGYA00238136_ERZ651165 | MGnify/ENA primary metagenome ERZ651165 (study PRJEB26861, sample SAMN08777766) | seawater metagenome | isolation source: coastal seawater | place: USA: Florida | collected... | reverse complement strand
ACACCCTGACTTTCGTTGACATGCATCGGTATTGTGCTGGATGTAGGGCAACCTCAGGCTAGGTTTGAACAAGCATCTCAAAATGGAGCAAGCCAAACATGTGGAAAGAATTCATGACGGTTTGAGGTTTGTTGGTGTCGACAGCGTGCACTGGACATTGTTCGCATCAATGTTCCACTGCAACGTACGTTTGTGATCATCATGAGTCCTTCTCTTCATCAGGCCGTTCACAAGATTTGTGGAGCAGCAAACATCGTCTCTGCAAGCTCAACATGATTCTCTCTTGAAGGCAAAGTCAGATCTCGCCGCTGTGTCCGCATCTATCGAGCAGCTGGATGGTCATTGAGTGCACTTTCTGAGTCACGACCATCGTCACGTATAATGCTACGGTGAACCAAGCTCTGTAAAAATAATGTTTTAAAATTTGGTTTCGGGCCGGCTTTGGTACCATCCAGCCGCCGCTTGCTCAACATTGTCGTGTATGCGCTGTAGTTTAGGACACTCAGCAATACTGTTGCGAGCCTACAAAACCGGATCAAAGAATTGGTCACGGCAAAAGTTCGTCCTCTATTGGCGGATTCACGACGTACCGCAACTTTGTCATCAAAGTACTCCCGGATGTTGTGGTTGATTACAACGTCTGCAAGACTAATTTTGCTTCCAACAGACAAACCTGGTTGTGCTGCGGGAAGGGAAGCTTCAAGCTTTTTCATCCAACACGGCAGGCATTTTTGCATGAAGAGCTGCTTCGCGACCACCAGTTTGTCTCCCTTTAGCCCGGCCTTCGCGTCGCAATACTTTTGCTTAATATCCCGTCTGCATGGTATCAAAGAGGGAATGAAATGCGACGCCAAGATTGCACTCAGAGAAACAAAGTCGATACGAACACATGTTCACAGATCATATCGATTTGCGCGGCTTCAAGAGGTGTGGAACCCATGAATCCATGCTGACCGGCCACGAAACGTTCGATGGCCTTCGATTGCCCTTCACGAACACGCGTGATGGTAACCGACAAGAAGGACAACAAGCAATATTCCATAATGCCACGACCGTACCGACACAGGTTCGTTCTTGGCCAAGAACTTGGAGCACGGGAACTCGATTCATGTTACATTTCAACATCACCCCGTCCTACCACAAAAAATCAGCCATCAGAAACCCCCGAATGGCGGAGCACCGTGCCAGCAGATGATGGAACCAACCTCTGCTACTTTGTCATATTCTGGCCGCGCAAAAGTTTGACAACAAACTGGGAAGCGAAAGTCGATGTAGGGCACTCTTTCTTCAACACACGAGTGATGGATGAAAATATAATGCGATGTCATATTCATCATAAGATTCGCGAGACTCTTTGACCAGAAACGGGACAACAGGTCGACACAATACAACAACTCACTTAGGTAAAACATAACGCGAACTGTTTCGACGACACCTCGCGCGTCGAAGTATATCAGCTTGTACCTGTAAGTCAATAGTGCAGGAGTAATTGCTTTGTGGACGGTGCACCATAGACAATCACTCAGTTCCTTGGTTGCACCTGGCGTTTGCTGCGGCATCCTGTTGCGCGTCGGTGAGCGGGGTTCCCGCACGTTCAGGCGTGACGAAACTTGCTATCAAGTGCTGAGTGTCTTCATCGTTGGCATCGGACGCTGACATTGCTGACAGTTGGCCACAGTGGCGGGCCTTGCAAGCTTCGGACCAAACACGACTAAAATTAATCGGATTTGTGACGCGACACCGTTCCACACGTGCAATTGAGGGGCCGTGGGCTTCTCCTCAGCCTTCGGTTGACACACGGAATATTGGACAACGATGACGTTGCTGTGGTGAGCTGGTGGCAGCGTTTTCTTTGAAGTGAGCAACGAGGTAGATGACGATGTCGATGACGATCACGACGATCACGATTCACCAATAATAACCAACACGCCACGCAAGAGCACAACACACAACACTGACACAAACTCCAACTCCAACACGTCGTCACAAATAAGACCTACACGCCAGGCAAGCAAGTAGAACAAGCAAGAAAGCATGCAGGCAACCCACAAACCAACAGGCCAATGAATAAACAAACCACCAAACAAAAGGCAGACCGACAACACAAACATCAACCCCAAAACGCACACGACGGCGTCGTCCTCCCATTCCGACCAATGATGTCCACACAAGGCAAGGCAAGCAAGCAGTCAGGCAAGCAGCAAGGAAGCAAGCAAAACGCACTCGAAGCACAGAGCACAACAAAGGGTAAACCAAACTAACAGACAACAGACCGACTCCACCAACAACCACCACACTAACTTAAAATTCTACCACCCAACTCCAAAACACTCCAACACTCCAACACTCCAACACTCCAACGCATCATCACCACCTACTTACTTCGACACATGCTCGCTGCGCTGGTTTCCTTCCTCCCTTCCGACGTCGGAATCGTGCTGCACTGCACTGCACTGACAACCACCGAATGACTGCCGACTGCTGACGACTTTTGAACCAACCCCCCTGCCCAGGCGGTCAGTCAGCTGACGACCGTCATCCATCAAAGAATCCGAGAATCCGAAAATCCGAAAATCCGAAAATCCAAATCCGAAACTCCTTCGACTTTTGACTGACTTTTGACTACCTTTTGACTGACTTTTGACTGCCTTGTGACTGCCTTTTGACTGCCTTTTGACTGACTTTTGACTGACTTTTGAATGACTTTCGACGGTGAATGAATGAATGACTCCCCACTCCCCACCCACATCCTGGACACTCTCATCACCAACCTCAGCAGCCTGTGTCCGCCCGCACAACCTGCTTGCCGCTTGCTCAGCTGGATTGCTGATGAAGACAACGATGAAGACAAGACACACACACACTGGAAACAAGCAGTGGATGAAGTAAAGTCAAACGGTCGGAACACAGGGATGACTCTGTTTGTTGTGTGAGTGAGGACTCCCAACACATCGCTGGTCAGACGGAATTCGATACATTCCGACACTTTGGTGTGGCAACAGGCCATGACAAGCACAGCCAAGCGGATGTGAGGTAGTTTCAAATGTTCATGACTGATTCGACCTGGCACATAGAGCGACACACATACAAAAATCATCCACGATCGATAGTTTTTTCACGCCTGAGAAATTTCTCGTGCCACGCAGCAACACGATTTAGGCGTTTTGCAACACGCGGTTGTTGTATGCAGATTGTGTAGCTACGTGTCGCTGGTGTTGAGATGTGTGTGTTTCGGTGTTTCGAGGGTACCAAAAATTCAAAACTGCTCGTGGTGCATCCAGAAATTCGTCTCGCATAACTTTTGATTTTGGTGCACTAGAACGTCTTTCTTTGACCAAGTAGGAAACGAGTCTCGCTACGTGTCGGCGCTCGAAATGCAGCGCATAATGTTCCGACAATGGTTGAGTCGGTTTCGTCCAAATGTCAAACAATCGGCAGAATCTCGACGAATGTTGTTGACGACGCGCAGATTATTTGGGTATTCAAGTACTAGCGGTATTCAAGAAGGAATTTTCCGCGAGGAAGGTTTTGGGACGGAAACCGTTGACGAACGAAATCAGGAAGCCACGTCAATGTCGTCAGTGCCATTTAGAAAATCAGCACCTCATCGAGTTGTGTTCAGTGGGGGGCCGTGCGCGGGAAAAACCACTGCAATGGCATTGCTGTCTGATCGATTAGAAGCTCTCGGTTTTCGAGTGCTGCGTGTTCCTGAAGCTGCCACCATCATGATAAATTCGGGAGTTAGTTTTGAGCAAAATCAAGATGACCCAGGTGAAGCACAAGTCTCTTTAATGAAACTTCAAATGGCGCTGGAGGACACCATGGTGAACAATGCCAACAACAGCGCCGTCAACGGTGGCAGACAATGTGTTGTGATAATCGATCGAGGTTGCATGGACGGCAAGGCCTACTGCAGCTCTGACTCGGAATGGCAGGAAGTCGTGCGCCGGGCAACAGAAAATTATGATGGACCTGGATCTTATACAGAAGAAGCTCTTCGCGACAGTCGCTATGACCAGGTACGAACAAATGCTCTGGACTCATTGTTCACCGAAACTTAGTCCCTGCCACCCAATCGTGAAGGTGATTCTTATGGCGACGGCAGCAGATGGTGCAGCAGAATTTTACTCTTCCGAGACGAATGCAGCACGGTCTGAGCCGCCGGAGTTAGCAATAGAACTCGATCATGTACGTGTTCAGCGGTTCACTATGCAGCATGCTCAGTATGCGTTGTCACTCGCCAAATATTGGTAGGCAATTCAGCACGCTTGGCTAGGACACGCAAGTCTAACTGTGATCCGAAACAACGCAAAAGAGTAAGCACATGCTCGTCCCGTGGGAAGGCGGTTCCCGAGAAAGTCAGGGTTAACGGTCTGCCGCTGTTTTTCCTTTAGTTTTGCACAAAAAATGGGCCGTGCTGTAGCCGCTGTAACAAGTCAGCTTGGCATCCCTAAAAGTCTGAAGGACAGGCGAAAGTTTGCTTTCTCAGGCCAAGTTTCGCTCGAAGGTGCGAGCGACCTCGCGCGCCCACTGCTACAGCTCGTCACTCACAGAATTGTGGATGTGTGTCAAAGGTTTGACAACACAGCAATTTTTGGTGGAAGAGACTTACCTCAGATCCGGTGAGAAGCTGTTTCCAATTCTTGTCACTTGTCACAAGCATCTTTTCGCTGATCGGCAATGTTGACTTGGCAGTGCCAGGAACTCATTCAAGGTTGCGGAAACGAAGATCACTCCTGGAAGCAGATCGATTCGTTGCTCCAACGTACAAGCTGAGGCACAAATCATTTAATGCTGGGGACAGTGGAGACAGTGTGGTGGAAGAGTCGCAATTACTTTCCTTCGAACAGTATCATACATTGCTGGACATGGCAGCTCCAGATCTAGAGCGCACGAAAAAGGTAGGACTCCAGCGCAATTGCATGGATTTGTTTGTTGAAGCTGCATAACACGCTTTCTCGGCTACAGATCCGCACGCATTTCATCTTTGAGCGCATACATTTTGAACTGGACGAATGGCTGTGGCCGCCACAAGCCCGAGACGTTGGTCTGCGCACTTTAACTATTGAGACGACACCAGAGGGAAACGTCAGCATGCCTCCCGATCTTCTGGCTCCCAATCAATCCGCTGGCGCGACTTTTGCCTCGGAGGATGATAGTGCTCGAATTATAGGGCCCAAGCTGTTGGAGGTTACAGGTGTGTAGAATCAGGCCACGATTTAATCTGCTGTTGAACGCTGTTTTTTCAACGATTGTGTGCCTCTCTCCGGTGTTGTTGGTGTTGGTAGGTAATTATGCTTGGAGCACAAGAGCAATCGTCGCCGGTGGTAGCCCATGGTTAAAAGTTGACTCGTGAACTCTTCTAACTTTAACTTATTCCAACTCGCGGTTCAAATCCCTTTCTGGAAATTGGAACTGATCTATCATTAGCACTTCCGAAGATTGTGTTGTTTATCATTATGGCCTGATCGTTCCCTGGTGATTGACATTGACATTCAAAATGGACGGTCCGCAATTACTCCCTGCTCGACGTGTTCATCCACATTCTCCACCTATGTTGAACACATAGAAAAGCGAGCAGTGACCATCCTACGTGTCGTATCACGTATTTCACGAGCACCAACAAACCCTTTCGCAACCGTTCTTTATCCAAAGCTCTTCCACGGCGAAGTACTCCCTTGCCTGAAGCCACAAACGTACGGTATGGTGTTTGAGGAAGCAGGAATTGCACGAAAGAGCCACAACGCAAGGGTTCACGTACATCTGCTTCGAACAAGTGCACGATGAAGTCACCACAGTCTACAATCATCCAACTAGACAGGTTTTGCGGCCTTGTTATCACACCGCTCCGAAGGTATGGACTAGTGTGAAGTCGGAACGTACCCATCGTCATCGTCGCGTCCTTCAACGAGAGGCTGCAAGTCCCACTGTCCACGCTGCTGCAAGGCTTTAACAAGTACATCACCCATTTTGCGGAGGTGTGCCTGCGCAATGAATGACACGTGTGCAGCGATCAATATTTGCACAATGAGCATTCAGAGACGCTGCTCCAACTGTCAGCGGTACCCGAACCTGTGATTTCCCCGTGGCGAATACAAGGTAGTCGCCGATGTGATTGCCACCACCGCGGTGCGTAGATATATCTAAGAGTGATATTTCTTCACCATTTTCATGCTGGAGGCATTCAATGGCCTCAAGAACGGTAACGGGGTCCTCGATCAACTCTTTGCCCTCGCCATTCAAAATTGGATTGTCGAAGCCAACTGTCGTTTCTGGACGAATCCATGCACCGGGATCGTTGCTATCATCTCGGGACCCTCCCAGCCAAGAAGGGAGTACATCAGGCAAGAGGTCATCATTCACAACTTCATTCCACTGTCGAACTTCGTCTGCGGCTTCAGATTTCGTCGGGAATACTCCTAATTCGTAGAACTCGCCATCAATCAATACACTGGCCTGCCACTCATTGTCACCAATTTTTACAACTGATTTGTGCGGGTGGTCGTGAACAAGTGGAGCGGACGGTGGTGATCCCGGAAAGTGTGCGCCTCCACCGGCAGGCCGTCTTTCAGAGGACTGAGCTCGATCATCAGTGGAGGGAGGCGGAATCCAATCAGCAAATGAAGCTCGGAACATACTGGTATGCGGCAGACTTGTTGCCGCAGCAGATTCATTGAGCTTTGGAAACTGAGTCACACGGTTGAGACGAGTGGTGAAGCGAACCTGGCTTCGGGCAAGCCTCAGAAACATGATGGCGCAATGTCTTGGCTGGCCGTGTTCAGACCGCTCAAGACAGACCGGAAACTGCCGAAAACTGTGGTGCACTACCGCATGAACGTCCGAAAAAACGAACCAAAAATTGCGAATTAGATTCGACGCCTTAGCATTGGTATCCTGTCATAGTGTCATGAGCGGCACCCTGTCGTCGGCGACAGGCAAACAAACGTGGACCAGTCACCGAAAGAGCAGCACCTGCAACCAGGCGAGTCGAGGAAGCACGGCGTCGGACGCAAATACAGGACATGCCGAGTGCACGACGGTGGTCCAAGCGAGAAGACAGGCACAGGCAGACCATGTCGACCCATCGAAACTCAGACGGGGTGGTCGGTTTCCCAGACGCAAGGAACAACAACCGTGGCACACAAACACTTACGGCGACGCGATGACACAACCCAGCCGGCCAACGGCCAACGGCAAATAAATGCACGACGAACGAACGACGGCAGGCCGGCGGACTACAAAACGACACCAACAACGAGCGAACGTCTTGTGCACACAACCACGCGGCACACAGAGCATGCCATCGATGGATGGCGATGTTATGTGTGGCGTCATGGAGAAGAAACAGTAACTTCGCTTGCAGAACTAAAATAAAATAAGTAGTGGCGTTTTTATACGCTATGATAATATTAATTTTATGTACTGTACAGTGGATAAAATATAATAATACAAACACGACCTGACAATTGACACAGTTGCAGGTTGCAGGTTTGGTTGCATGTATGTGCAACCTCTCAGCTTGCACTGCGATGCACAGCTTGGTTTGTGCCATGCTGTGCAATGCCATGTCGTGCTCTGCCATATCGTGCTCTGCCATGTCGTATGCTCAGGGCTTTTCGCACACGTACGGCACCAGCAGGTTCTCGGCCATGTCGGCGTACCTAAGTTGAGTGTCATGTAAGCTGTGGGCGTTGATGGTGGAACACTCTTTTTGTGCACGACGACGCAACGTACATCTTCGTCGGAAGTGCATTTTGAACCCATCGGTCCCACATCAATCTCTCCAAATGGTTCCCGGCGCACGCAATCAATGCGTGTGCAAATTGCTATCAGTCACAAATTGCAGTACAGAGTCAGGCCAATGGAGTTGGAAGGCAGTCGCGGCCGCACAAGCGGAACTTTTGTGCACGCACACGACACCGGGCTTGGGCCTTTTCAGGGTGGTCTTGCAAAATCGAAAGTCCGAAAGTCATGAAAAACTCCAGGTCGTCGTCCTCACCAGCTTCCTGCAACATGGTTCAAAGCGGAAATAAGAGGGAAAACACTCGTATGAGAACAACTATGATTCAAACCTTGAGCATTTCAAGAATCTCAATCATCAAAACTCGCAGATCGCAACCGGCAGAGTTCATTTTTTCCACAATAGGGACTACAATAGTTTCTTCTGCTTTGAAATGCTCGTTGTTGAATTGATGAAGGTTCGTAACAGCATCCAAAATCGATTTGTCTTCTGCTTTGTCGAGGTTCTCCATTTTGTTGTCAACGGCCAAAGTAAGGGCACTTATTCTACAGAGGTGCAAAACCGAGGGTTGGTGAATCTCGATGCAGGTCCTCGAGGTTGGTGGTGCAACGAAAGGCGCCAAACACAATACTTACTTGAGGTGCGCATCTGGGAATTGTGCATCATCTAATTTGTTATCGGAGTGATCGTTCAGAATTTGGAAGAAAGCTCGCTTGCCTGGAGCCGTACACAATTGAAACGAATTGAACATGACTACACCACAGTACACTGACGATCTCAAAGCACAGAAAAGCCGCGCAAAAAAACCTGGCCGGTGTATTGTACGCCCATCTTCCATCAGAGAATGAATATCTTGAAATCTTTTGAATTTCAGCCAAAGTTCACGCAACTTTCCCATATCTCCTGCCGCACACGTTTCTAAAATTCTTCGCATTGCCTTCGAAAACAAAGAACAGGCATCAACATGTGCATTCGTAGGCTGCGGAGACCACGCCAACGCCGAACATCGCAGCACTACAAACCTCTCGTAAAACTTCGTGTGCTATTCGCACTAGCGCAAACACAACAGGTTTCCCCAGCACTGCCGAGCCATGAGACGTTTGGCACATCGCGTCAGTCTTGAGATCTCCTTGTGATGACGCCATATCAGTTGGGGTCATCTGTTTTCCTTTTACGGCACGGAAATAGGAATCAGAGAGCGACTTGGTTGTGTTGCGAGTGCCGCTCCTTGAGTTCGACAGAGCTTCCTTCGCGCGAGCGCGCCGTTGTCGTTGCTTGGCCTTGCGCTTCTCCAGCACTTCCATCGTTTGCGGTAGAATATTGTGGGTCACAATAATCGAAGAAAATTTTTCTGGCTCACTCCTCATACATTCATCCTTGAAATGAGTCCATGTCCAATCAGCACGGACAAGTATATTGTGCCACGATATTAGTCCATCCTCTTGTCTCGCAAGCATGTCAAGCGTCGTCGTTACAAGCTGCGAGCGAAAGGACTCCGTGATACTTGACAAAAATCCGCGGAAAAAGTCCTTCTTGGAGAGGTGCAAGTCACCTTTTGTTTTGGAGGAATCCCAAAATTCAAATTGCTGCAGCATCGACGAATAAACGGATGAGGCTAAAAGTGAGGCAACAAGAGATCAATAGCAAATATGTACCCGTTTGAGCTCAATGAAGTGTGCTAACTCCATCAGCCTGCTTAATCCCACCGCAACGCTGTCTTGCATCTCGGACACAAAGCCAGTACCACCACATCTCTGATAAAGGTCCAACATGCAGGTCGCTGATTGATACTCCCATTTTCGGCCATCTGTGCGTGAAAGTGGACAAAAGACTCACTATTTGCCGAGACATTGCACAATAATGTCAGCACTCACAGAGAAGATCGTCATGAATTGCGCGCCGCATTCGTTCCGTAACGTCGTTCGACCAACCCCGTTTTCCTTCAAACATTTTTGCCGAACAGTATTGCCTGGTTACGAGCCAAGGACAGTTCAGTCTACCAGCTTGAGCATCACGTACTTACCGAAGAGTTCACTCAGATGATCTGCCATCATATCAGCATCCGTGAACGTTGTAATACGCACAGTTTCTTCGCGACCCAGAAATTTTGCCAAGTCGAAGGACTGATCGCCACTCATCGCGCCGGCCGCGCCAAAAACAACATGCACAGCATTCGAGCCAATTACTTCCTCATTGGCATACGGATCTCTGTTCTCCGAGCGTTTTGTGACCACTACCGCTGCCTTGTACAAGGCAGGCATATTGTACATCTGCTCCACATGAGGATTTCCCAAGCGAGCAAGATTTGTCAGAGTCACCAGAGAACAAGCATGACCGACTCCTGCACCTGATGTGCTAGCAGCGCCCCACAAGCCATTGCACCCATGAGCCAAGCACTCAAGAACGGCTGCATCTGCCAGGCCAAATTTTTTGTGGATGTGTACTAAAAAATGTCCATGAGCCCAGCCATTGGCATTCATGATGCCCCGGAACAAGGACACTGGTTCAATGAAGTCCCACGGAAACACATCTCCGCCCGGATCTTCGAACAAGAATCCGTAAATTTTCTGGTCCAGCTGAGTCAAATGTTCAGCTAAGTGAAGCATGCGCTGCCGCGCACGGAGGCCGCTGCAATCGACCCAAGCACTCATCATATCACGAAAATTGACAAATACTTTCACTTCTTTCGAAATACTGCGACGGAGAAATGCGATTAAAGCATCCACATGCTCTTTGAGCCGTTGATGATTGTCTCGACGCTGCGGGTCAGTTTCAAGCTTCTCAATCCGATCCCAATTGACACAATTGCAGTTGATTTCCAGAATGACGTTTTGTATCCCGTAATCAATTGCTCTTTGAATGCCCATAGTTTTCTTTGTCGGAATAATTGGAATCCCAACGTCATCATCTGCTTCACTGCTGTACTCAAACTCAACGACCTCAGCAAAGGTGCACCAATTTCCCTCCACTTCGCCTGCTGCGAACTTTTCGGCGAGCCACGTGTCCTCAACTCGCTCGAGGTCACCGAACGAGCCTACAATGATGAGTTCAGTTCCCACATCTTGGATGGCCTTCAAAATTACGTCTTTGTCTTCACCAACTAGCAACAAGACACAAAATATGGCGAATCATGCACAGGTTTTTGTACACAGATCAACTTCACGGCATGCATTGACGGGGCGCTTACCGTGACCATAGACCTGGACGACAGTCGATTCGCGGAGGCTGTTGTCAAGCAGGTACGGCCTCAAGGCACGCAAACGCTCAATTTTTTCCCGAGGTGTAGGTCGTGGCACGATGTACTTGGAGAATGTACCGACATCTTGGTCAATAGAAGCCATTGATAGGTCTAGTCCCTTGTCGCGTGGATGAGCGGTAGCATTGGAGTTGTTCCGATGTGTAGTAGTTTCCTTGCCGTCCCCGGTCGCCGTAGTTGTCTCATTCGAAATCTTAGCACTGTCATACGCTGCCTGATTGGTGCTTGAACTGCATGCCCCGCCCATACCGCGCTCGATTGCCCCACAGAAGTCAAGTTGCAAGTGAGTACAAGGTACTCGTAGTAAGGACTCGCGTATGACACATGAGCACTGAAGTACTCTAGCACTCTACTACCCCAGTGAAAACTGCGCACGGTGGTTGGATTTCGATGGGGACAAAACTCACCCAACAAAAAAGTTTGTGAACAACTTCGTTCCAGTTTCAGCAGGTTTGTTGTTGTTAGCAGTCACTTCTACTTGACAACCTGGTGTGGATTTACAACGACAACGGAGACTGTCGCGTTCGCTTGGTGGTTAATGGTCATGAGAGTTGGCACCGCTTGCCGTGGCTGGACAGTGGTGCAACGTGCGTCATCGACGCGGACAGTGGTGCATGGACAACAACAGGGAACACTTGTTTCGTCGTAGGTGGTCGAGGAACGTGGCCATGACACATGACATACATCATTTATGTGTGCCAATGGTGGTGACAGTGAATTCGCCGGTGCAACACAGCAAATGGTTGGTCAACTAAAACTCACTCAGTCAGCTCCGTGTGTTATCGCCGTAACGC
>ENA-OWNT01004684-OWNT01004684.1-seawater-metagenome-genome-assembly--contig:-NODE-4684-length-11796-cov-4.839321_pt1 | contig 11796 bp, 5 predicted proteins | sample MGYA00238136_ERZ651165 | MGnify/ENA primary metagenome ERZ651165 (study PRJEB26861, sample SAMN08777766) | seawater metagenome | isolation source: coastal seawater | place: USA: Florida | collected... | reverse complement strand
ATCCCGGCTGCGGCTCCGATCCCGGCTGCGGCTCCGATCCCGGCTGCGGCTCCGATCCCGGCTGCGGCTCCTGTTGCGCTCTCGGCGACGGCTCGCACTGCTGCTGCCGCTGCCGCTGCCGCTGCCGCTGCGGCTGCGGTTGCGACCGCGACTTCTAGGGTGAGAATCATTGTGATTGGATCGAACTGTGCCCTCGTTGTTGCTTGTGGTCCTCGAGGTCTCATTTTGTTGCGGGGTTGGCACATCTTGAGATTCCACGCCCAGATTGGCGGTTTCTTGTTCTAACAATTGGAACCACATGGATTCCAAACCACCACCGACCATGCAGTTTACGACACACTCCATTCCCTTGGCAAAGTGCGATCCGAAATATCCTGGGTGGTACAAACGTTCACTTTCAGCCGCTCCTGGTGTGCCATCCTTTCCGCTGCCACGACCACCCTGGTGGTCGTGCTCATCCTCATCCTCACTGAGACGGGAGCGAAATGGCCGTTGCAGGAAAATGTCTGGACTGCCGAAGATCCCTGGCGGCATTGTTGGCTTCGACTTTGCCGACGCACCGTATCAAAGCGGGAAGCAAAAGCAATGTGGCCAAACCATGCAAAAACAAAATGCAACATACAAAAGCTCAGTGCGGCCGCATCAAACAGGGCACGCCAAGCGTGGACAAGGAGCGCAATAATTGTACTTACGTTGAGATGTGCCCATTGCTGATACACACATTCCATAAATCTAAAGTCCACGCCTGAGTTTGACCGCAACGAACTTCGGCCAGTTTCTGCGTAGGACTCGGCTTGCGTGTCATGCGCAAAGTGCTGCGGCGTGAAAGTCCGCTCATGATCATCGTCAGCGCCATCAGACGAATCAGAATCGAGCACCGTGTCGTCTTCGCTTGACAGCTGTGGGTCGACGTCGAAGTCGAAGATATCGCTGAAGGTGTCGTCATAATCTTCGCTATCACTCTCACCATATTCGCGCGGGATAATGAGAGGCCGTTTTGATCCCGCTGCGTTATTCGTCGCCGCGTGTTCAAACATGCTCACATGGTCTGGGACCATATAAGCTTCAAATACGTTGTCGCCGACAACGAACACATGCATTTCATGACGGTGATTGTGGTGACCTTCTTCACCGTCGTCGTCGTCGTCGTCGTCGTCGTCGTCGTCATCGTCGTCATCGTCGTCATCGTCGTCATCGTCGTCATCGTCGTCATCGTCGTCGTCAAAACCACCGTCGTAGCCATTATTGTCATCAGCATCATCAGTATCAGCAGCAGCAACAGCAGCAGCAGCAGCAGCAGCAGCAGCAGCATGATTAGTTGTCAGCGCTGCCCCACCGCGTTGCCTGTCCAGACGACCACCGCCAGTAGCACTATGATCCATGATGATGCTTCTGCCGTCAACAACGCGGTCACCGTGCGTAGTTGCCCTGACATTCGTGTTCACTGCGCTGCTCTGGACGCTAGCAACACCACGTGCTGCCGTAGCAGCGTTGCCGTCTTCGACGACGTGGGCACCAATTCCTGCATTCTCCTGGCCGGCAATGTCACCGGCGCCTACTGCACTCGCGCTGCTCCCGACTTCGCGGGTTGGGTGTGGATTTTGGCGTGAACTTGTGCTGGCATCGCCGCGTTGACCTGTGTCAACCGCACTTGTCAGGCTGTAGGCCGTGGCTTCCGAACCGGAATTGGGTTCATACAAGGGTCGTGGATGCTGGGATCGGTGTTGATCGTTCGCCCCAATATACGACTGTCGCGAGCGGCGCACAGAACCATATATGGTGCCATACACTCTCAATACCTTGTTTGCGACCGACACAGACGTCGACGAACAATCCACTGCTTGAAGACATGTGATGCCTTGTCGCAGAAGTGACAGTGTCTGCGTTTTCCTGCTCACTAACTGCTCCGCGTGAGCCGCAACTAGGTCCAGCAGTGCGACAGTGAACTTTGAGCAACACACGGCGCCGGTGGAGCGGAACTGAGTCCGAGCGGCTTCCAGCAGCCCATCCATAACTGGAGAATCGTGGTCGTCCAAAGACCGAAGTGCAAGTTGTGTAACTCGTTGATATAACTGCCAGTTAACTGCAGGTTTTGTAGAATTCGTTTCCAGTCGTGTCAACAACGATGGGATGTCAACAAAGAGAAAGTGAGCGGCGTTTTGGTGAACTGATGCGTTGATTTTGTGCTGAGCACGCCCACCCGCAGGCTGTGTGGTTGTCACCGAATCCGTTTCGCGCGTCAGAAACAACTCCCAAGTTTTCAACAATTTGTGCGCAGCCTCCACAGATTCCACCTGCAATGACTCCTTCGGTAATAAGACAATATCTTCAACGACACTCTGCTCCGTCGTTGAGCTCGAAGTCTGCTGCGCATACATTTGAAACAATTCCTCCTCGTCCATGGACTTCACTGAGAGAGCTATGCTGCGACTCGAGAATTGGTCGGTCAAGTAATTGAACCCGCGATGTCTTGCATAGTAAAAGCTGCTCAACATTGGACGTCTCACATAGTTTACTTTTCCGCTTCCTTGTGGCACAGCTGACGAGTCAATAAATGGGACAGTGCTAATCTCCTTTGCTACCGCGTCATCGACGGGGCCCCAACACTTCGCACAGATGTCGTAATCACATGATCTGCACGCAAATATCGTGCCTGTGCTGTCACACAAATCGCACGTGTGGTGTTCCTCTGGCGCGAAGACGGGGATTGCGTAGCAATCGCAGGTAGGACGCCCTGTGACAGCATCATGAATTCGCATAATTCCGATCGCAGAACGCACACACAAGATTCAATAAAAAAGACAAAACAAGCAGCAAAAGTACCTCTTTGCTTAAGCTCGTAGCAGTACAATCCATCCAAGATATTAAACGCAGCACGGCGAAATTCCAGCGTTCTGCACTTGCTCCAGTCGTAGAAAAATTTCGAAGGAAGGGCCGATATCACATGAGAGGCGACTTTGTTGGCGAGCGTAATGCTGCAACCAGTAGTGGGTAATCCACTGCACCCCTGAAGCGCCCCTTTTCGCAGAACGCCTAACACAATGTTTGTCACGTGAGGCTCCGCCACCTTTTTCAGGTTGTCGGGGAGTGGTGCATTTGGAGGCGCTGGGCATAACATGACGGCAGCGAGAAAAGTAAAGATCGAAGGTGCTCGGCGAAGAATGGGAAGGCTTATGCGAATGATATTCTTCATGGGCATAGCGTTGATGCTGGACAAAATCCGATATGCCTACACAATAGAGTGTGGCGAACACAGCCAACCGCAAAATCAGAAGGACAGTCGACACATTCAACAAACAAATTTTGTAAAGCAAGTCCGTCACCTCGAAAAACAAGCATCTCTCAGTGGTTTCGAGAAATTCAGCAAGCGGGCGAACGAAAGAAGCTTGTTGCAGACCAAAAATTTGCTGTCGCACTCTACGTTGGAGCAACTGAGATGCAATGCGTGCATCAGAGCTGAGCGTTGTGAGCAAATGCAACACAGCATTGGAAAATGCTTCTCGGCTTTCTCCTTCAGACAGCTGCCGCGAACTCTGGCCTGAATCTTGGAGAGTCGACTTGTCCACTGTCGTACTTGCCCCAACCAGGCCTGAAGTCGATGCCGAATGCTCGTGGACGTTATGGCCGTTAATAAAAGAGAGCAACATCATCGTGAAATTCAATAACTTTGATACGTCGATTGAGTCTTGACGATTTTGTTCTTTGTGCATTACCAGCGCGTAGGATGCAAAAGTGCGCGCCTCGTCAGCAGTTGTTGGGAAGGCCAAGCTGCTGATGTCGAGAAAATCAAGTGTCTGTATTGTCGACAACCGAATGATGTGAAGACACGACGTCAAAAACTGAGTGTTGGCCCAAGTAGTAGAGGGGCGAGTTCTCAATTCGCCCCAGCACTTCATGTTCAACGCAGACTCAGCACACTTTGACATCGCAAACTTGACTCGAAAAGACGGGTCTGAAAATTCAAGAACTCTCCAAATAAATAGAGCCACGCGCGCGCGCGTGCTAGGGGCAGCGTTCAGTGTCTCTGCACATCGACGGTCATCGACGTAGTCGGCGAAGAGTTGTGCCAGCCACTGGGATCCTTTCGCCAGGCCATCAGACGGAAGCACGGTAGCTGCCGCTATCGCAGCAAACCTCAGCAGTGATTCGTACTCTGCGTCAGTAATGGAACAATGTTGAACGCGCGGACCTTCAGTTGGGGGCGACGCCGCGGTTTCTGCTTTCTTGTGGCGCTTGTGGCTTGTTTTCGGTGATGTAGATTCATTTTTCCCTTCACCAGAACCATTGGATCCCGGTGCCCATCCGTACAACAAGAAAATTCTAATTTGACGCAGAATGTTTTGTCCATCTTTCGTCCACGTGCGTGTCAGAGTGGAAGATTTGCGGCGAAACGCCTCTTGCATCCGAGTTTGTCCATTTTTGCCGCGGCGTGAGGATGTTTTTGCGAGGAACGCACGGTTATGCGGGTGGAACGTCGACCGCGTTGGCGTGGGTTGAAACACACGTGCGACAATAACAGGGGCGAACCACAGGACCGAAAGAGCTGAGGTCGACATCTCTTTCCAGCTGTCAGAAGAGTATCTGCAAAACAAGCAAGTACAGGTCATGACATGTACGAACGACGCACACACATTCAAAACGTACAACAACGCCAATGCAGCCCACGCATCCAACATGATGGATCCCACGACACAAGCAGCAGTGTTGCCTGACGGCGCACCGCGTTCTTTGGTTGACTCGATCGAACCGTTGCTGTCGTCGCCACATGACTCGGTATCCACTTCGGAGCCGTCAGTGAACTCGTCATCGATACTTTCGTTGTCGACATCATCGTCGTCGGAGTCTTCATCAGAGGTGTGTCCATACGCGGTAGTTGCTTCACGCCCGCTAGCACCGTCCCCCCAAATAGAATGCTGCTGAGAGCTGCTGGGGCCCCGCACCGGGCTGCGGCTGCGACTGCGGCTGCGACTGCGGCTGCGACTACGACGAGTGGAGCGCGCGTAACTCATTATTTCATGAGGGAAATACGCCCGCGAGAGATCCAGTGCCCCAAAGCACATCAATGAACCTGTGCCGAGACGTTGACCCGTCACTGGCTTCAATACGTGGTTTGCATATCGAACACTTTCCCTCCAAAACTGCACATTGATATCATTGGCGTCGATGCCTTTGAAACTGCCGAGAAATAAAGTGGAGTGGAGGCATTTAATGCACCTATCTCGAATGAAATTTCGTAATTTGACTCTGCGTGGTGCTGCGCAGATTTTTGGACTGGATTGACAGCCTGAATGCACGTTCAACAGATCCAAAACGCCACCACGTGCGCCTTTCAAAACACTCGTCCGCAGAGTGAGAGAGACATCGCGAAAGACGCCAAGGTCGTGGAGAACGGCTACACTGACCAAGCTAGGCTCAGAATGATCAGGCTGAGTGTCGTAGAGTGCCGTCACGACGTCACAGAACGCAGCAGTGATGTAAAGGCTGAGGACGTCTGGTGACACAAACACCTGATTCGGGGACACGTTGCGCAAGAGCGACGAAGTGTGTGGCTGCTTCCGTTTTCCACCAACGGCTGTCGCCGAATGTTCTAGCACACCAGGACCAAGAGAGCACTCTCGGCATGCATGAACCAAACGGGACAGTTGTGTGCGCTCTTGCTGAATGTGTTCGTCCACCATAATATCAGTATTCTCGATGCGACTGTCCGACTTCCAACAGACGTCACGTAGCATGTGCACGACGACTACAAGATTGATAATAAGCTGCAGGCACGTCCAATAAATGCACATAACAAAGTTAGGAGCGAACATGCTCGATTCCACAATCGCGAAGCAGCGCAAACGCGAGAACGTACCCAATTGTCGCTGAGAGCGGTGATGCCTGTTATGACGCTTAAAACCTCATGTTGCAACTTCTCTAATAAGTCCCGCCACCGTTTACGTTGCCCTATCACGGCACTTTCGTTCGGATCGCCGGCCGCGTCGCGGGCGTGTTTATGCCCCAGTTGGAGGTCAACCATCGCCCGCACGACCTTCAGGGCTCTAAACAATACGAGTGCAGTACGAACTGTTGCAATATTGGCTTGCAAGCAGTGAAATACCATACAGCTTCCGACAGCGTTCAGTGAAGCACGCAGCAAGGCGCTACATGATGAGAGAGTGTGCACCAGCTCACACACATGGTCAAATAGCTGACGAGCAAACGACTCTTTGTCCGAGTTACAGCAAGCCATGTCTCCTGACACCGAACTTCCGGCCAAACAAGCACACAACACGCTCGACACAGCAGCGAACCGTGACCGCGAATCACGAGCACTGAGCCTCGTATCGCCACAGAGGTGGCGCATCACAGAGCCCACTTTGATGCCGAGAACTTGAAGCCCTTGTCCAAAGCTGAAGTTGGACTCGCCCAGCACTTTGACCTGGTCTTTCATGGGCAACGGCAGTTGATTGGCGGTCCCTTTCGGGGTTTGCAGGCGATGACCGACCTGCCGCAAAAATCGGCTGAGAAGTTCTCGAGAAGTGGTCAATGACGCGTCCGGCTGTTGGTGGCAGCTTTGCTCGTGTAGAAAGCGGGAACACAGAGACTGCAACAAAATGAGACGGTGGACAGCACCCTTTGCGATCAGAAGTTCGGTGCAGTAGACACCGAGCTCGGAAATTATCAAGAACAGCGAGAGGACGGCTTGAGTCACAATCTCGACGCCATACTGCCTGAACAGCTCCCGCAGAGGTCTGGATGACGATGAGCAGACAGAATGGTCATAACTGGTACCCGAGGACGACAGTCCTGCACCCCAGTCGAACGTGACTCGTGGGGCATTGTTCAATGGATTGCTGCATGGAGTCCTCGCACTGGCGAAGTAAGCTTGCAGCACCTCGATCGGCGGTCGCCGATCATACGCGGCTTCAAAATAAGTCGCCGCTTGATTCAAAAAGTGCAAGGCACTGGTCACCACGGAGGTTTCGGCCTGCCTGTGCCCCTCAACAAAGTAAAAATATCGACACAAGGGCGGGGACATAAAACGGGCAGGTATCCGTGAGTTGAATTGTCCTCCATTGCACAGGCAGTGCTGGAAGAACATTGTGACCATTCGTGGCAGCATAGGCATCACTGCTTGTACACAATTGGGGTGCTGCAGGCTCGCACGCATGATGGATGGGAGGTCCATGAGTGATTCACCGGTGTGGTCAACACGGATGCCACCATTTTTGACATCCTTGAAAATGGTAGGGACAAGGATCGTGCGTACCTGGCAGCAAAAATTCGCGGCTGTCAACGAGAGAAAGTGACAGATTGCATCACAATTGATCGACAGACTGAGTCATGAACGAACCAGCAGGGGGGTGTGCATGAAATTCTGGTCCATGTAGTCCGCGATCAGCCTCGCCGCGGAACCGTGCAATAGTGGCGTGAAATGCCGCCACGTTTCGAAAACATTGGCGAATGCATTGCCCAACAACGCCATCGTGTCTGCCGAAGTGCCTGCTGCCCCAACGTTTGTTTCGGTTCCGCCACGCGAGTCCGACGAGAGGTTCGACTCTGCAGACGAAGCAGAATCTTGAGTTGATTGCGGCTGAGTCCCTACGTCGTCGCCTGGTGATGCAGGGGTAGTCGGGACGAGGACCGTGGAGAGGTTTGGAACGGTGCGCTGTTGCATGGCGTCGGAGAGAAAGTCAAAAATCATCCAAACGAGATTTACGTGGGCATCTATGTCAGTAATCTGGAGGACTTCTGCTGAGGTTGCAATTGTGCTCGCAAAAGGTTTTCTGGCACTCCCAGCAAAGGGTAGCTTTGCTTTCAGCACCTCAGTTTGCACCCGAGCAACTTCGACAATTGTTGTGATTGCTCGAAGTTGCAACTCACGCGAGATTTGGCTTCCATCCAAAATTCGAAACAGCAGACGATCAGCCACAAACTGAGAGTACAGTCGCAGAACGGCCGTTGGGGGGTTTGGGTTCTGCATGGCCGTCAGAATCTGCTCCTCCATCGATCCTAGGATCACCAAGTTGCTCACGGCTGACATGGTAAGGCAGGCATCGACGAGATCAAGGGCAGCTTGCACCCTCTGCAGGAGCAATCGTGGTGCGAACACCGCGCTCGGAGAATCGTTGGTGGTGGGTGTCCCCAACCAAGTCTTCTTTTGCACAAGGGAGGTGCTCGCGTGGAGAGCAATGCGTGCTATCTGCGAAAAATGGCGGGATGCACTCTGCAGTCCAGTTCTGCGAATTGCGGTTCTGACAGAGGAACGACCTGCCCGACTGCATTGAATGAGCCACGCGGTCAGCACCTGGAAGGATACCACCACCAACTCGTGGTGAACTGGGCCATCCGAACACATCATCAATGCACACTTTGCTGCCCACAGCCCTGTATGGCGGGCGTTCAGTCGTTGAGCGCAACGCCAGGAACAATGGAACAAGCACACACACACACACACACACACACACACACAACAACAACAACAACAACAACAACAAAACAACAACAAGTGCGTGAGGGAAACATGAGCGAGACACAGCTGTGAGGTTCACAATCGCATGCACACGCACCAACACTACTCGCTTGCGGGCGCGGTGGGAAAGGATCGTCATCTCGCAACTTCAGCAGCAACAGGAAGGCGCGCAGCCGTCTGAGCAGAAGCGCGTTTCGAGCTCGCGGCCGCTGCAGAGCCCAGCACGCTCGACAAAACTCCAGCAAGCGGAAGCCCTCGGCGTCCCTCGTTGCTGATGCTGAACTCTGTGGCGTTGACTTCCCGAGCGGGTCACGTAGGCTGGTCTCGTGCGTCAAGAACAAGCGCCTGGAACCCTCCACCGCGCTGGCCGGTGGCCGAATTGTGTCTGCGGCCGCGGAAAGCCCACCGCCGTTGGGTGGTGCATCGTCGCCGGTGGCCTTGATGGACAGCAAGTCTATGCGAATGCGACCGATGTCTTCCGACCCGGCGTCAACAGATGACGAGGGGGTGGGAGGCACACTCACTGACGCAGATACGGTGGCCTGGCTGGGTCGAGATTCTAACGTGGGCTTCGTGTCTGCGACAGCATAGCCTTGGCGCCGGAAGGTGGCAACCCCACCCACGGGGTCATGCGACCCTTCAAGAAGCTGCAGCCACAGTGGTTCGAGCAGCGATGACCCGATGTCTGCCGATATTGCTCGGAGGGTTTGCATCAAGTGCTTCTCCCGAAAGAAGGACACGTCGACGTACCCACCGCCCGCCGGTACGTATGAAGGAATGCGCGCGGCCAAGGCCACGAGGAAGGCCAGCGCCTCGTCGGCGAGAAGCCAATCCGTCGACGACACCAAGCGGACCACGGCACGAAATTGGCCCAGCTCGTCTCGATGGCAATTCGCAGAAAGGCCAACCACCGCCGCAGAAAACTGGAGGCAGGCAAGCACCAGGTCGCGACTAGGGTCCTCGTTGACGATGTCGGAGCTCGTGGCCTGGCTGTCCACACCAGCTGTGTCGAAGAGCTCATGTGTCTGGGATGCCGAGAAGGTTTCGTACACGGCATTGAAAATGCGAAATGCCGGCTGCCAGCATGCCAAACTCACAGGAAACGCGCACCCCGTGAAGAAGCATGCGAGGGAGTGACGCTTTGCAAGCTGAAAGGCTGCGCTTTGCAGTGTTGCGCGCAGCGCGGAGTGCAGCTCGCCAGCCGCGGCGGCAGCCACAATTCCATCAACGTATTTCTTCTCCGCCACCGTCCCAGTTGCGATGTTGCATTTCGAGCAGTGTTTTTTCGGCGGTGGAGGTCCAGCAGCCGGCGTGCCTTCCATGGTGCGCAGAGGCAGACACCAAACCCCTGCTCACCCGCCCGATGATTCCAAAGCCACGCCCACCGTTCCGTGCCCCCTCCCGCCGTCGCGCGGCTCGCGCTGAGCGGTTGGTGCGACGCAGAAAATGGGAGTGGAATTCTGAATTCTGAAAAGCACCTCGCCAAAAAGTCGTTGAAGTATCACGCGGGGGTCAACGCCTGCGCTGTCAACACCGTTGTCACCTCCTCGCTCTCCGTTCAAAGCAAAGAGGACCACCTCCGACGACTCTTTGCAAGTGCACTCGTCGCCAGCGCATTTTGCGCGTTTCGCCGCAACACTTGCAGCAGCCGTCTCGTTGTTGATCAACTGCGAGGATCGCCGCCTCCGTCGTCGAGCGAGCGTTCGCATTCATGTCACCGCGCAGACAAGCCCGGGCAAACCCAATGCCTGGTGGCTGGCATTTACATGTTCAAAACAAGGAGAGGGACGTGTGTGAGGGACGTGTGTGTGGTGCCTTGCTTGCAGTCTGTACGCCAACGAACGCTTCAAGCAGCGCGGCGGTCGTTCATTATTCATTCAAACCTTGTCCTCCCCACCACACACGCCCGAGATTAATTCCCTCGCCCTAACAAAATCCGACGTCGTGCTGGGCGGCTTCCTCCGTCCCGATTCCGAACGTCCGCCTGCGTTGCCGTGCGTGGTGTGCTGACCTCGACAATAAATAATTATCGGACGAACGAATACGAACGAACGAACGAACGAACGAACGAACGAACGAACGAAGGCCGACGAACAAACGATTGAACGAACGAACGAACGAAGGCCGACGAACGAAGGCCGACGAACGACGAACGAACGGATGGAGGACCGTCAGTTCCAACAGCAGGAAGGCAGTGTACTGTACAGTACTATGTTGTTCAATACCGGGAGCCCGCCAGCTCACTCGCACATCCACTGTCATACCCAGCCACTGTCGGCCACAACTCACGACGCCAATTTCCTAATTTCCCAATTTACAAAACTAAAAACAAAAACTATGGACCATTTCGCACTTGACACTTGACGCATTTTCGCCCAAATTCCAAATTCCAAATTACGAATTTCGAATTTCGAATTTCGAGTTTCGTGAATTTTGAATTTTCGAATTTTGGAATTTTCGAATTTTACATTTTACCATTTTCCATTCTGTCATTCTGTCATTCTGTATTCTGTCATTCTGTCATTCTGTCATTCGTAAATTTGAAATTCGCAAATTCTAAATTCTAAATTCTAAATTCTAAATTCCTAAATTCCTAAATTCCTAAATTCCAAATTCCAAATTCCAAACACCGAATTCCGAATTCCGAATTCCACAATTCCACTAATAGTTATATAGTCTACTGTCACTATACAGTTTGCAGTTTCAATTTTATAATGTACCCACAACCACTACACAATTTTCAATTTCCTAAATCATAATGCATGATGCCCCCGCCACTCCACAGCACACTCACTCCACAGCACTGTCTGTCTGTGTGGCCACTCAGTGGCCACCGCTGTCACTCTCACTCTCATTCTCACTCCCACAACTACTACAGGCTATGTAAAGCAGCAGCAACTGAAGCTGCAAAGCTGCAAAGTGGTAAAAGTGTGAATTCTTAAGTACTGAAAGTACGAACAGTTCGTACCTGGGTACTGAAAACCTTGAATAAATCAATGATTCCATGGTGGTGACCGTGAGATGACTGAGGGACCTTCACTCACCCACAGTCACCCACAGTCACAGTCACCCACAGTCACGCACGCTGAGTGAATGATTGAGTGAGTGAGTGAGTGAGTGGGTGGGTGGGGTGGCAGTAGACTGATAGAGCCAGCCAGCCCCATTCATTCACTCACTCACTGCCACTGCACTGCCACCACGCAACTGCAACTGCAACTGTCTGTCGCTCACTCGGCGCGCTTATTGTCTGGTTGGTCACCCACCCATTCACTCACTCACCCACTCACTCACTCACCCACTCACTCACTCACTCACTCACTCACTCACTCACTCACTCAGTG
>ENA-OWNT01004683-OWNT01004683.1-seawater-metagenome-genome-assembly--contig:-NODE-4683-length-11796-cov-16.995819_pt1 | contig 11796 bp, 8 predicted proteins | sample MGYA00238136_ERZ651165 | MGnify/ENA primary metagenome ERZ651165 (study PRJEB26861, sample SAMN08777766) | seawater metagenome | isolation source: coastal seawater | place: USA: Florida | collected... | reverse complement strand
AAGTCGATCGAGACCCTGAACGTCAAGGCCGACGGCGTCGACGAGGACCGCATCATCAAGGGCATGGTGGGCCGGACGCTGGAATCCCGGTTCCCGGACCACGAGCCGAAGATCGGCGATGTCCTCCTCGAAGTGAAAAACTGGAATGTCGGGCACCCGCAGATCCAGGACCGCTTGGTCTGCAAGAACTCCAGCTTCTTCGTCCGCAAAGGCGAGATCGTCGGGTTCGCCGGGCTCATGGGGGCCGGGCGCACCGAGCTGGCCCGGTCCGTGTTCGGCCGCTCCTACGGCCGCTTCATCTCCGGCCACATCTACAAAAACGGCAAGGAACTGCAGCTTAAGAACGTCCGCCAGGCGATCGACGCCGGTCTGGGCTACGTCACGGAGGACCGCAAGTCCCTGGGGTTGAACCTGCTGGACGACATCAAGGCCACCACGGTCTCGGCGAACCTGCGCAAAATCAGCAAGCACTTCGTGGTGGACGCGAACAAGGAATACGCCGTCGCGGAGGAATACCGGAAGTCGCTGCGGACCAAGACGCCCTCCGTGGAGGAAGGCGTCGCGAAGCTCTCCGGCGGCAACCAGCAGAAGGTCGTGCTGGCGAAGTGGATGTTCACCGACCCGGACGTGCTGATCCTGGACGAGCCCACCCGCGGAATCGACGTCGGGGCCAAGTACGAGATCTACGGCATCATCCAGAGACTGGCCAATGAGGGCAAGGCCGTGATCGTCATTTCTTCGGAACTGCCCGAACTGCTGGGCCTCTCGGACCGGATCTACACGATCTTCGAAGGCGCCATCACCGGCGTGCTGGACAAGGACCAAGCCAGCCAGGAAAGCCTCATGAAACTCATGACGTCCGCCCGCAAATCCGCCTGACCCTTTGGGACCAACCAGAACAATCCGAACACCCCGGACACAAGGACTGAAACAATGAACGCGCTCAAGAAGCTCTTTGGCGGCAACACCCGCCAATTCGGCATGATCTTCGCCCTGGTTGCGCTGATCGTGTTCTTCGAGATTTTCACGGAGGGCCGCACGCTCACGCCGGGCAACGTCATCAACCTCTTCAACGGCAACTCCTACATCCTGATCCTCGCCATCGGCATGGTGCTGGTCATCATCGCGGGCCACATCGATCTCTCTGTCGGCTCGGTCGCGGCCTTCGTGGGCGTCTGTGTAGCCCTCTTCATCCGCGACTGGGGACTGCCCTGGTACATCGGCGTCCTGCTGGGGCTGCTGCTGGGCGTCGCGATCGGGGCCTGGCAGGGATTCTGGGTGGCCTACGTCGGCATCCCCGCGTTCATCGTCACGCTCTCGGGCATGCTGATCTTCCGCGGCGCCAACCAGTTCGTCGGCAAGTCCAACACCATCCCGGTCCCGGGCGACTTCCAGTACATCGGTTCCGGCTACCTGCCCGAGGTCGGCCCGAAAACCGGCTATAACAACCTCACCCTGATCCTGGGCCTGCTCGCCGTCGCGTACGTGATCTTCAGCGAGATCCGCTCCCGCCGCAACGCCAAGGCCCTCGGCGCCGAGGTCCCCGAGGCCTGGGTCAGCATCGTCAAGCTCGTCCTGGTCTGCGGCGCCATCCTCTACGCCACGTACCTGTTCGCCACCGGCCGGCCGGGCACCTCCTTTCCGATCCCGGGCCTGATCCTGGCCGTCCTGATCCTGATCTACGGGTTCATCTCCTCCAAGACCGTCATCGGCCGCCACATCTACGCCGTCGGCGGCAACCGGCACGCTGCCGAGCTCTCCGGTGTGCAGTCCAAGAAGGTCAACTTCCTGGTCATGATGAACATGTCCCTCCTTGCCGGCCTCGCCGGCATGATCTTCGTCGGCCGTTCCACCGCCTCGGGCCCGTTCGACGGCGTCGGCTGGGAACTGGACGCCATCGCTGCCGTCTTCATCGGCGGCGCCGCGGTCACCGGCGGCGTGGGCACCGTGATCGGCTCGATCATCGGTGGCCTGGTCATGGCCGTCCTGAACAACGGCCTGCAGCTGCTCGGCGTCGGCGCCGACCTCACCCAGATCATCAAGGGCCTGGTGCTCCTGATCGCCGTGGCGTTCGACGTCTACAACAAGTCCCAGGGCAAGAGGTCCGTCGTCGGCATGCTCATGAAGAACTTCAGCCGCAGCAACGAGATCAAGGCCGACGAGACCACCCAAACCACGGACGTCATCTCCAAGGGAGCCTGAGCGGCTCCCCTGGTCCAGGTTTCCCCGATTTCTCCCCACACCACCAAAAGAAAGTGAACCAAGCAATGCGAATGATTGGTAAAGCAGGAAAGGCAGCAGCAATTGCTGCTATTGCGGCACTGGCGCTGACAGCCTGCGGCCGTTCCGACACCGGGACCACCAGCGGTTCGACCTCCGGGGGCGAAGCATTCCCGAAGGGCTCCTCGATCGGCGTCGCTCTCCCGCAGAAGACCTCGGAAAACTGGGTCCTGGCGGAGCAGCTGTTCAACGACGGCCTCACCGCGGCCGGCTACAAGCCGGACGTGCAGTTCGCCAACGGCGGCGTGTCGGATCAGCAGAACCAGATCAGTGCCATGATCACCAAGGGTGACAAGGTCATCATCGTTGGCGCCATCGACGGTGCGCAGCTGGGCACCCAGCTCAAGCAGGCCAAGGACGCCGGCGCCACGATCATCGCCTACGACCGTCTGCTGCTGAACACCGAGAACGTGGACTACTACGTGGCCTACGACAACTTCAAGGTCGGTGTCCTGCAGGGCCAGGCCCTGCTGGACGGGATGAAGGCCAAGAAGCCGGAAGGCCCGTACAACATCGAGCTCTTCGCAGGCTCCCCCGATGACGCCAACGCGAAGGTCTTCTTCGACGGCGCCATGAGCGTGCTGAAGCCGAAGATGGATGACGGCACCCTGAAGGTCCCCTCCGGCCAGACGAGCTTCGAGCAGGCCGTTACCCAGGGCTGGAAGGCAGAAAACGCCCAGAAGCGCATGGACACCCTGCTCGCCGGCACCTACGGCAGCATCCCGCTTGACGGCGTCCTGTCCCCGAATGACACCCTGGCCCGCGCGATCATCACCTCCGTCAAGGCCGCCGGCAAGCCGATCCCGGTTGTCACGGGCCAGGACTCCGAGGTTGAGTCGGTCAAGTCCATCATGGCGGGCGAGCAGTACTCCACCATCAACAAGGACACCCGCGCGCTCGTTGAGCACTCGATCACCATGGTCAACGACATCCAGGCCGGCAAGAAGCCCGAGATCAACGACGACAAGTCCTACAACAACGGTGTCAAGGTTGTTCCGGCATACCTGCTGACGCCCGTCATCGTGACCCAGGCCAACGTCCACACGGCCTACGTCAACGATCCGGTACTCGGACCGATCACCAAGCAGTAGTTCATGTCTAGGCGCTAGCCGCTCAGGCGCAAGCCAGCTCGGCGCAAGCCGGACAACAGAGCCCCGGCTCCCCCGCAAGGGAGGGCCGGGGCTCTTTTGTGCCTCGGACCGGGCCGGCTGCAGGGCAGGCTGCGGGCATCCGGCCGGCACTTCACAGCAGACACATAGCTTCACCGGGAGGTTCGCACAGCGGCGCGTACCACTGTGGGACCAGCGCCGGGCATTGGGTCCGGCAACAGAACCCTAGGAGTACCGTGAGCGTTCTTGCCCGGAGTGTAGGCAACGCCTTTCGAAACAAGGTCAGGACCGCCGCTGTGGTGGCCGTGCTGGCCGTAGCCATCGGACTTGCCCTGGCCATGCTCGTCGCCAACCAGGCCGTGACCGGCAAGGTCGCCGAACTGAATGCCTCGGTGGGCACGGTCCTGACCGTGAACCCGGCCGGCGGGCAGGGATTCGAAGGCGGCGGCGAGCCGCTGACCTCGGCCCAGGCGGCCACCGCGGCGGCCGTCCCCAACGTCAGCAGCGTGGTCGGCACCAAGGCACTGCGCCTGCGCAACGCCGCTGAAATTACGGCCGAGGCGGCGTCCGGACGGACGGCCCAGGGCGGCCCCGGCGGACAGTCGGCCACCACCGTCACCACGAGCCTCACGGCCGCCGTCGACGCCGGGACGCTCGGCAACCGTAACCAAGCTACTTCCGGCACCTCCGGAAACGGCACCACCCAGGCCGCGCCGGCGTTCTCGCTGCCTGTCACCGCCACGGGCATCGGCGCCGAGGTGGACTCCACCGGCAAGGCCCTGCAGCTGACGCAGGGCACCGGACTGGGCGACTACACCGCGGCGTCCACCGGCGCCCTGCTGGGCACCACCCTGGCCGAGAAGAACGGCCTCAGCGTGGGCTCGACGTTTACCATCCAGGACCAGACCTTCACCGTCAAGGGACTGTTCGACGCCGGCACCGCCTTCGGCAACAACGCACTCTATGTGACCCTTCCGACCGCCCAGACCCTCGCCGCGCTCCCGGACGAACTCTCCACCATGATCGTCACGGTCAACAGCATGGAAAACGTCGACGCCGCCAAGACCGCCCTGCAGGCGGCGCTCGGCTCCGACAAGGCAGACGTCACCCAGGGCCAGCGGAACCTTCAGACCGCCGTCAGCTCGCTGGACAGCGTCAAGAATATTTCCTTCATCGCTTTCGTCGCGGCCCTGGGGACCGCCGGCCTGATCATCCTCCTGATCATGGTCATGCTGGTCCGCGAACGCCGCCGGGAGATCGGCGTCCTGAAAGCCATCGGTGCCCCCAACCGCACCATCGGCCTGCAGTTCGTGCTGGAGGCCCTCGTGCTGGTGGCCCTGGGCAGCGTGGTGGGCGCCGCCGTCGCCTCCTTCGCCAGCGGCGGCATCGCCAGCGCCCTCATCAGCTCATCCAGCACGACGACAGCGGCGACCGGCCAGCGCGGCGGGCCCGGCGGCTTCCCGGGTGGCCAGGGCGGTCCCTTCGGCGGAGCCAGCCAGCTGCTGACCTCCGTGACGGCGAGCGCCTCCCCCGGCGTCATTGCCGCGGGCATCGCCGCGGTCTTCGGCGTCGCCATCATCGGCGCCCTCGTCCCGGCGCTGCTCACCGCACGCATCCGTCCCATCGAAGTCCTCCGAGGAGAATAGCCATGATCGAAGTCAAGAACCTGGTCCGCACGTTCAAGTCCGGCGACCGGACCATCAAGCCGGTCAATGATGTCAGCTTCGAGCTCGAACAGGGCACGCTCGCCTCGATCGTGGGCAAGAGCGGCAGCGGCAAGAGCACCCTGCTGTCCCTGCTCGGCGCACTGGACAAGCCCACCAGCGGCGATGTGGTGGTCAACGGCGTGAGCCTGGCCAGCATGCCGGATGGAAAGCTGACCAACTACCGGCGCCGGGACATCGGCTTCGTGTTCCAGCAGTTCAACCTGATTCCGAACCTCTCGGCCGTGGACAACGTGATGCTGCCGATGGAGTTTGCCGGGGTGCGCAAAGCCGCCCGGCTGGAGCGCGCCCGGCAGCTGCTCGAACAGGTCCAGCTCGATCCGGACAAGCATGTGCGCCGCATCAACCGGCTCTCCGGCGGAGAGCAGCAGCGGGTGGCGATCGCCCGGGCCCTGGCGAACGAACCCAAGCTGATCCTCGCCGATGAACCCACCGGCAACCTGGACGAGCAGACCGGCGAGCACATCATCGAACTGCTCAGCGCGCTCAGCCGCGACCACAACACCACCATCCTTGTGGTCACGCACGACCGCTCGCTGGCCAACAAGACGGACCGGCGGTTCCGGCTCCAGCAGGGCCGGCTTACGGAGGAAACGGCCAAGACCCGTGCGTCGGCGTCCGTAACCGGTTAATAGCGGAGTTGCGGGCGGATCTCTTCCGGTCCTCCCGCAGCTCTTGCCCCGTTAACCGCCCAAAGAACGGATCCCTCCCCCAGGCGGGTGAGAAGATGGCACCATGTCTGCCCTCATCGCGAAGCCGTGGCTGTTCACCCAGCCGGACCAGGATCCCCGCACAGCCACCGGTGCCAGGCTGCGCTGGGGCATCATCGCCACCGGCGGGATCGCCGCCGCGGTTACCCGCGACCTCGAACTCCTGGCGGACGCGGAGCTGTACGCCGTCAGCTCCCGCACCCAGGCGGCGGCCGACGCGTTCGCGGCCGACTACGGCTTCGTCCGCGCGTACGGTGACCAGGACGGTGTGAGCGGTTATGACCGCCTGCTGGGCGATGACGCCGTCGACGTCGTCTACGTCGCCACGCCGCACGCCCGCCACCACGAAATCGCCCTCGCCGCCCTCAACGCCGGCAAGCATGTGCTGTGCGAGAAGGCCCTCACCATCAACGCCCGGGAGGCCGCCGAGCTGATCGCGGTGGCCCGGGCCAACGGGTTGTTCCTGATGGAGGCGGTGTGGAGCCGGTTCCTGCCAAGCATGCAGCGGGCGTTCGAGATCGCTGCTTCGGGCGAGATCGGTGAGGTCAAGTGGGTGGGCGCGGACCTCGGCTTCCCGGCGCCGTACTCGCCCGGTTCCCGGCTCTGGGCGCCCAAGGACGGCGGCGGCGCCCTGCTGGACCTCACTGTCTATCCGCTGCTGTGGGCTCTCGGCACCCTGGGATTCCCGCAGACGGTCAGCGCCACCGGCTGGCTCAATGACGACGGCGTCGATGCCCAGAACGCCCTGACGCTCGGCTACCACCATGGCGCCCAGGCGCAGCTGACGTCGTCATTGCTGGCGCACGGACCCCGCACCGCCACGGTCGCCGGCAGCGAGGGCTTCCTGCAGACCACCGGCTCCATCAACAACCCGAAAGAACTGCTGGTCAGGATCGGTTTCGATGATCCCCGCACGGAGCAGTTCACGGTGGTGGGGCGTGGCTACACCTACGAGCTCCGCGAGGTCACGCGGTGCATCCAGCAGGGGCTTACCGAGAGCCCGGTCATGCCGCTCGAGGACTCCCTGAACACCATGCGGCTCTTCGACGGCGTACGCGCGCAACTCGGCGTGAGCTACCCGAATGACGCCCACTGACGGCGTCCACTGACGGCGTCCGCTGACGGCGTCCGGGGGCACCGAACCCGGCAACCAGCGAGTGTCTCGGTATGCGTACAGTTTCTGCTCCGCTCTGGACTCGTCCGCCGGGGCCGACTTACCCTGTAGGCATTCGTCCGGTCGTCCTGAAGCGGGGGTGTGCGCATGGCTCCAGCAGCAGCGACCTCCCGCACTGGCCGAACCCTCCGTCCCCTGCGCCGCGTCCTCTTGGCCGCCGTTGCCGGCGCCGCGTGGCTGACGCTCTCCGCAACTGCCGCGCAGGCCGATGACCCCTGTTCGCTCTACGGGGCCGCCGGCGACTCCGGTGAGAGCGTGGTGACGGCCGTTTGCGCGGACGCCGACGACTTCCCGGTTCCCGTCCTCGATGGAGCCCAGGTATCCCTCGACGCCAATCCGGTCCCGGCGGGCACGTGGGCGGCGGGCGCCGTTCCGGGTCCGAGGGTGCCGACGGCGGACATTGAACCGGATCTTTCGCCGGATGTGGCGCCGGGTGTGGCGCCGGCCGCTACCCACGTGGCTGCTCTCCAGCCCGCCGCCGCTGCCCCCGAGCCCGCGGCAGCGGTTCCAGACGCGACGCTACCGGCCACCGATCCGGCGGCAACCGGATCCACACTCCCCGCGCCAGTGATCACGCCGCCCGCAACTGTGCCCGCGGTGGACCCTGCCGCCCCCGTACCCGTCCCGGTGGTCCCGGATCCCGCCGTGCCGGACCCCGGCGTTGTATCGCCGCTTCCGGACCCCGCGGCTCCGGTTCCCGATCCGGCCGGCCCGCTGCCCGGCGACCCAGCGGCGGTGCCGCCGGGCGGCATCGTTCCGGGCGACGTCCCAGCGGAGGCGCCGGCGGAAGTCCCGGTGACAACCCCGGCGGCCGCGGACGGCGCATCCCCGACGGCGGGCACCCCTATCGCGGGCACCGCAACGTCAGACACAGCAACCTCAGACACAGTAAAGCCGGGCACCGCAACCTCAGACACAGCAAAGCCGGACACCGCCACGTCAGGCACTGCCAAAGCGGGCACGGCAAAGCCGCGCACCGCCAAGGCACCAAGACCGGAACCACCGGCTCCTGCCCCCGTTGGTCCCGAGGCGGCCGTCCCGCGCGCGGCATACCGTCCGCAGATCGCCCCGCTGGCCAATGCCCTGTGGCTCCAGCCCGAATCCCCTGCGGCGTCCCCTGTCCGGGCCGGCGCGGCCCCTCCGGTGGAACCCCCTGCCCGGACAGGGGAACCGCCGGCTCCCGCCGGCGACCCGGGTCCGGGTCCATGGCATGGCGGCACTGGCCTGCCCGCGCCTGACGCGCTCCCGCCTGCACCGGGCTCGGGGTCCGGCAACGGGAACTCTGCCAATGGGCCTGCCGGAACGGCTGCCTGGATGCCCAGCCTGTGCTTCTACCTGCCCACAACAGGGGCCGACCCCATCGGCGGCCCGCTCCAGCACGAGTACGCCGCCGTTTGCGCCGATCCCGGTTCTTCTCCTGACTAGTCGGGCCGTCTCTGCCTCCACAGAGCACGGCCCGTCGGGCTGCCTTGGCCGCCCGCTAACAGTCACCCAGGAGAACTCCCCATGGACTCGACCGTCCACCGCCGGGCTTCCGGCACCCCACCTCGCAACCGGCTAATCCCGTCAGCGCCGCCGCTGTCAGCGGCAGGGTCACCCTCTGCGGCGTACCTGTCAGCGCCCTCGAAATTCATGTCCCGGCCGGCACAGGAAGTACCGCGCACCCCCGCGCCGCCGGAGCGCTCCGGTCCGCATCCGCGCCCGGGGTGCATGCCCCGCCCGCCGTAACGCACTCACCGCTCCCGCCGAGGTCCTGAAACCGCCGGAGCGATGTCGTTGGGTCCGCTGGGGGACCGAACGGCATTCACCGGCTCCGGCGGCAGGACTTCTGCGGATGAGCAACAGGCCAAGCAATGAGGGCAGTTGCGGGCTCGTTGCGGGCTGCCAGGCCGCGCGGCACGGTACCGGATACCCGTCCCCGTATTATTCTTTAGGAGCGCCGCCGGGGCGCACACGGAAGGTATGGGGACATCGTGGACAGTTCGCCCAACAGCGTCGCGGCGGAGCCCTTGGGCGGCCGCTATCAGCTGGGGGACGTGATCGGCCGGGGCGGCATGGCATCGGTCTACACTGCCAAGGACCTGAACCTGGGCCGGGACGTGGCCCTGAAACTCTTCGCACCGCAGTCGGCCGATCCTGACGAGCTTCGCCGCCAGGAGGCCGAGATCGAGCTCTTGGCGACTCTGAACCATCCAAGCCTGGTGACGCTGTTCGACGCCGGGACGGACACCCGGATTCCCGATGAGCCCCGGCCCTTCCTGACCATGGAGCTCGTGGACGGCCAGGACCTGCGGGCCCGAATCCGCCACAGTCCGCTGCCGCTTAACGAGTTGGCCGTGGTCGGTGCCGGGATCGCCGACGCCCTCGCCTACGTCCACGGCCTCGGCATCGTGCACCGCGACATCAAGCCCGCCAACATCCTCCTGGTCCCGGTCCGGCCGGGAGAGCCTTTGCGGCCGAAGCTCACAGACTTTGGCATCGCGCGCATCATTGACGGCACCAGGCTTACGGCCACTGGAACCATGGTGGGAACAGCCGCGTATCTCAGTCCGGAACAGGCCCGCGGCGCCGACCTCGGACCGGCGAGCGACATCTACTCCCTGGGACTGGTTCTGCTCGAATGCCTCAAAGGCGAAGTGGAGTACCCGGGCAGCGCTGTCGAGTCCGCCGTCGCGCGGCTGCACCGTTCCCCCCTCATTCCGGACGCGGTCCCCGCCGAGTGGGCCAGGCTTATCCGTTCCATGACCGCCGTCGACCCGTTGGACCGCCCCTCGGCTGCCGAACTTGAGGCGGCCCTGCGCTTTGCCCTCGTTTCCCCTGGGTCTTTGCCCGGGCCCGTCAAAGAGGAACCCACCCGCGTGCTGCCGGCCCCGCCATCGAGGCCACGCCAGCCACCCCGGCGCGGAACCGCTGCGGCTGCGGCTGCGGCTGCGGCTGCGGGAACACTACCCCTGAACATGCCTGATCCGGATGCTCTGCCACGGCGGCCGCGCCGCCGCCCCTCCGTTTCCCGCCGTTCCCGTTTTTCCCGCGGAACCGCGTGGTTCTCCCGCGCACGGCTCCGCACGCGCCTGGCCCTGGTGCTTGCCGTGATGGCCGTCCTCGCGGCGGGGGCAGCGATCACGGTCACTCTCTCCACCCCTGACACTCCAGACGTCGTCCCTTACCCCACCGTCACAGGGCCGCTCGGCGATCACCTGAAAGAGCTGCAGAAGAGCGTGGAACCATGAGCCGTTCGCGAGCCACCCGCCGGGACCGCCGCGGTTCCAACTACCGGACGCCAGCAGGATTCCTCACAGGAGCGCTACTGGCAGCGGCCCTGGCCGGCTGCGGCTCGCCTGCGCCCGAGCTGGATCGCGACGCCGCCAGGCAACTGCAATCCCAGGTGCTGTCTGTCAGCCAGGCTGCTGCGGCCAACGACCCCGCCGGCTCCCTGAAGCTCCTTGACGGGCTGATGACCCGGCTGGATGCCGCCGCTGCCAGCGGCGAGGTGTCCTTCAAACGTCACCAGAGCATCAAGTCAGCGATCGACGCCGTCCGGGCGGACCTTGCCGCGCAGCAGGCCGCCGCCCAACGCGCGGCGGCCGAACAAGCGGCCGCGGCACAGGCGGCTCAAGAAAAGGCCGCTGCGGAAAAGGCGGCGGCTGAACAAGCCGCAGCGGCACAGGCGGTAGCCCCGGCTCCGGCACCTGCGGGTAACGGCAACGGCAAAAACAAGCCGAAGGGGAAGGGCAAAGGCTGATCCGGCACCCCGTCTCAACAGCGCTCGGTCTCAGCGGCCCGCCCCAACGGCCGTCCCGGCAGCCTGTCCCGGCGGCCCGTCCCGGGCGGACAGCAGAACGCCCCGCCTCCCTTCCGGGAGGCGGGGCGTTCTTCGCGACCGCTGCCTCAGCGCTGCCGCAATGCTGCTTCGGAGGCTACTTGGTCAGCGTCGCGAGGACTTCGCTGAACTTCGCCGAGGGGCGCATGACGGCGGAGACCTTGGCCTCGTCCGGGCGGTAGTAGCCGCCGATGTCCACCGGGGATCCCTGCACGGCCAGGAGTTCGCCGGTGATGGTCTCCTCATTCGAGTCCAGCGCGCCGGAAACGGCGGCGAAGGCGGCGGCGAGCTCGGCGTCGTCGGTCTGGCGGGCCAGTTCCTGGGCCCAGAACTTGGCCAGGTAGAAGTGGCTGCCGCGGTTGTCCAGCTCGCCGGCCTTGCGCTTCGGGGACTTGTCCTCCAGCAGGAACGTGCCGGTGGCGCGGTCCAAGGTGTCGGCCAGGACCTGGGCGCGGGCGTTGCCGGTGCTCGTGGCGAGGTGCTCGAAGCTCACGGCCAGGGCGAGGAATTCACCCAGGCTGTCCCAGCGCAGGTGGTTTTCCTTCAGGAGCTGCTGGACGTGCTTCGGGGCAGATCCGCCGGCGCCGGTCTCGAACAGGCCGCCGCCGTTGATGAGCGGAACCACCGAGAGCATCTTGGCGCTCGTGCCGAGTTCCAGGATCGGGAAGAGGTCCGTGAGGTAGTCGCGGAGCACGTTGCCGGTCACGGAGATGGTGTCCTGGCCCTTGCGGAGGCGTTCGAGCGTGAAGGCCGTGGCCTCGTCCGGGGACATGATGGCGAGCTCAAGACCCTCGGTGTCGTGGTCCTTGAGGTACTCCTCCACCTTGGCGATCATCTGGGCGTCGTGGGCGCGGCCCTTGTCCAGCCAGAAAACGGCGGGCGTGGCGGAGGCACGGGCACGCGTGACGGCCAGCTTGACCCAGTCGCGGATCGGCACGTCCTTGGTCTGGCAGGCGCGCCAGATGTCGCCCGGGGCGAC
>ENA-OWNT01004682-OWNT01004682.1-seawater-metagenome-genome-assembly--contig:-NODE-4682-length-11798-cov-4.207661_pt1 | contig 11798 bp, 3 predicted proteins | sample MGYA00238136_ERZ651165 | MGnify/ENA primary metagenome ERZ651165 (study PRJEB26861, sample SAMN08777766) | seawater metagenome | isolation source: coastal seawater | place: USA: Florida | collected... | reverse complement strand
GTCGTCGTCGCCCGTCGCGTCGTCGTCGTCGCCCGTCGCGTCGTCGTCGTCGCCCGTCGCGTCGTCGTCGTCGCCGGCGCTGTCGTCGTCGTCGCCCGTCGCGTCGTCGTCGTCGCCCACGGCGTCGTCATCGTCGGCGCCGCCGTCGGTCGGGCAACCGAGCAGGAGGAACGTGGGAGTTGTGATCAAGCTGGCGAGCAGCAGGAACGAGGTTCGGTTCATTGGAGTCTCCGATGCGCGGACGGACGACGACGCCCCCAGTCGGACGTCGCCGCCTCCGCGGGTCTCAGTAGTTGGTGAGGACGCCCTGGGCCGTGAGCACGCTCCACGCGTGCGAGCCGGCGGCCTCGAGGTCGCCCTCGAAGTCCAGGACGCTCTGGAGGTTCGGCTCAGACGTGAGGGAGGCGCAGGCGTTCGCCTGGAGCTCGGGCTGGGTCCGCGCGGTGGACCAGATGCGCAGCTCGTCGTAGTCGGACCAGGCCGGGCGCTGACCGTCCGAGCCCAGCGCCAGCCGCTGCCCGCCGTTCCAGGCGTCGAGCCAGAGGCTGGTGGGCACGACGGTGTCGATCAGGAGCCCGTCGACGTACCAGGTGAGCACCTCGAGGGTCCCGTCGAAGACCCAGGCCAGGTGCCGCCAGTCCGTGTTGGGGGCGGTCTCTCCGCCGGTCGCGGCCCAGTTGACCCAGTTGCCTCCACGCCCGCCGACGGTCACGGCGTCACCGCCCGAGATCGTGTCCATCGTGAGCGACACGTAGGCCGGGTTCGGATTCGGGTCGCCGTCCTGGGTGTGCAGCCCCAGGAGGCGACGCCCCATGTTGGTCGCGCCGTTGTTCGGCCGAAGCCACATCTCGATCGTCCAGTCCGCCCCGAGCGGGAACCCCGAGGCGTTCGTCCAGACCGCGGCGCCAGCCCCCAGCTCCAGGTAGCTCGCGCCCAGCTCTTCTGCGTCGATCAGGCCGTCGCAGTCGTTGTCGATGCCGTCGTCGCAGACCTCCCATGCGGCCGGGTGCACGGCCGGGTTCGCGTCGTCGCAGTCGACCGTGTCGTCGTACCCGTCTCCGTCTGCGTCTGCCCCGGTCGCGTCGTCGTCGTCGCCCGCCGAGTCGTCGTCGTCGCCCGCTGAGTCGTCGTCGTCGCCGGTCGCGTCGTCGTCGTCGCCGGTCGCGTCGTCGTCGTCACCCGTCGCGTCGTCGTCGTCACCCGTCGCGTCGTCGTCGTCGCCCGCCGAGTCGTCGTCATCGCCGGAGGTGGGGCACCCGGCGACCGGAGCGGCCAGGCAGAGGATCAGGAAGAAGAGGAATCGGTGCTGCATGAGGGGCTCCACGTTGGAGGGAGGTGGTCCTCGATCTCGGCGATCTCCGCGTCGGAGAGCGACCGGTCGGGGCGTCATCCATCCGAAGTGCGACGTCCGTGCCATCCGACTCAACCGTCTGAAATCACGGATGTTGTCTTCCGCGGCCGGGGGGCTCCGAGTCCAGGTCCGGCCACGAACCCACATGGCTCGGCCCGCCGGCGCCCTGTGCGACTGCACAGAACTGCACACATCCGGGGATCGCACCGCTGAACGGGACTGTGACGCTGCACAGCAAGCGTGTGCACAGCTAGGCTCCCGGGTCCGTGCACGACGACCCCCAGTTCGCCCCGCGCACCCTGGACGAGGCTCCGGACTCCTTCGGCGAGTCAGGCTCCCCGGGGTCCCGTCTGATCGCCGGCGATCGCGTGGATCGCTACGTCGTGGAGACGCTCCTCGGTGAGGGGGGCGTTGCGTCCGTCTATCGCGTCCGGCATCGCGCCCTGGACTCGAGACACGCGCTCAAGGTTCTGCACACCCTCGGGAGCGACATCACCGAGCGCCTGCTCGCCGAGGGCCGCGTCCAGGTCCGTCTGCGCCACCCCAACATCGTCCAGGTCCAGGACGCCCTGGAGGCGAAGGGATCGCCCGCGCTGCTCATGGAGTGGGTGGACGGACAGACCCTCGCGCAGCGTTTGGTCGACGGGCGGCTCTCCGTCGACGAGGCCGAGCGCATCTTCCGGGCCGTGGTCGCCGGCGTCGGCCACGCGCACCGCGAGGGCGTCGTGCACCGGGACCTGAAGCCCGCCAACGTCCTGCTCGCCGACGACGGAGCGACCCCCAAGGTCGGCGACTTCGGGATCGCGAAGCACCTCACGGGCAGCGAAGGGCTGATGACCACGGCGACGGGCCGGTTCCTGGGGACTCCCGCCTACATGGCCCCGGAGCAGATCCGGGACCCGCGGGGTGTCGACGCACGGGCCGACATCTTCGCGCTGGGCGTGATGCTGTACGAGCTCGTCTGCGGCCGGCGGCCCTTCGTCGGCGAAGACGTCCTGTCCCTGCTGAACGCGGTGAACGAGAGCCGGTACGACGACCCGCAGACCCTCTCGCCGGAGCTGCCGCTGCCGGTGGTCCGGGTCATCAAGGGCTGCCTGAAGGCCTCCCCCGCCGAACGCCTGCCCTCCTGCGAGGCCATCCTGGCGCTCCTCGACGACGCCCCCCTCCGGCCCCCGCGCGCGCCGACAGCGAGGGTCTGGAGCCGGGGGAGGGTGGCCGCCATCAGCGCCGCGCTGGTCGTGGCCGTTGGGGCCGGGTGGAGCATCGGCGCGTCGGACGACGGAGGGGCCCGGCAGCTCCAGGTCGCAGGCTGGGAGCGCGCCGACAAGGAGCCGGGGGAGGCGCTCGCCCTGCTTCGCCACGCGGCACGGCAGAGCAGGAACCCCGAGGCCGTGCTCGACATGACCACGGTGGACCGGCTGGTCGCCCGGGGCGCCGGGGTGCGGGTGATTCGCCCCGGCGATCAGGTCGTCGGCCTCGACGTCCACGGATCGAGCGATCGCGCCGCAGCCGGACTCCTCGGCGGCGACATCGCGCTCTTCGACACGACCACCGGCCTGGAGCTCCGCCGGCGCTCGGGCGGTGTCGGACGCGTGCTGAAGTTCGTGCAGTTCGACCCCGCAGGGGATCGACTGACGCTCAGAGCGTGGCTGGGCGCGGGGCGGGGGCAGGCACCGTCTCCCGGCCGGGTCCTCAACGCCCACACGGGCGAGGTCCTGCACACCTATGCACACGGCGACGCCACCCTCGGGCTCACGCTCTCAGCGGATGGCCGGTTCGCGGCCACGGCGGGAGCGAGCGGCGAGAGCTCCGTCGCCTTGTGGGACGCGCGTACGGGAGCGCCGCTGGGCCGGCAGACATTCGAGGGGGTGGTGCGGCACAGCTCGCTGACCTTCGACGCCACGGGCACGAGGCTGGCCCTCACCGAGCTCATCGCTCATGGCCCCGAGGACTGGGAGGTCTGGACGCGCATCCTCACCACGCCCGATCTCGCGCCGGGGCCCTCCATCCGGCTGAGCTCGGGGACCGAGCCGAGGCAGCTCCGGTTCATCGGGGAGGGAGCCCGCCTGGTCTACGGCGAGGCGTTCCAGGTGGGAGTGATCTCGGTCGCCGAGGGGAGGGAGGAAGCCACGGTGCAAGCCGACATCGGCCGTCTCCTGGAGACGTCGCCGCGCGGCGACCGCCTGGTCCATCGCCAGGGGGCGGACCTGCTCCTGCGTCGGCTGCCGAGCCTCGATCCGATCTCCTACCTGGACACGGAGGGCTCCCCCGCCGAGCAGGCCACCTTCAGCGCCGACGGCGCGTTCGTGGCGGTCGCCACCCACGCGTCGGTGGTCTACGTCTTCGAGACGGTGACGGGCCGGAGGGTCCGGCGGCTGGCGGGCCATGACTCGCTGGTGCTGGCCGCCCGATTCCTCGACCCGGCTGGCGCCCAGCTCCTCACTGGCTCCCGCGACGGGTCGATGCGCCTCTGGCAACGCGCGGTGCCCGGATCCACTGCGCTCTCGGTGCTGCGCGAAGCGGAGTCCGCGGGCACGCTGCAGCTCCTGGCTCATCCCGGACGTCACGCCCTCGTGCGCGGCCCCCACGTGGAGCTCGCAGGGGGCGGTCCCTCCTTCTCCTGGGAGGCCCCCCGAGCCCTGCTCTCGTGCGTGCAGTCGTCCACCGACGGGGAGCGGCTGCTCGTGAGCGGCGGGGGCGATGACAACACCCTGCTCTTCGACCTCTCCCAGAGCCCGCCGACGATCCTCGCCCGGCTCCCGGGAATGCAGCAGCACGTCTGCGCCCTCAGCCCGGACGGAGACGTCGCCGTTCGCGTGCATCGAACCGGCGGGATCTCCACCTGGACGGAGGACGATGGAGCGATCCGCACGGCCACGGGTGCGCCCGAGCACATCCAGGACCTCGCGCTGGCACCCGACGGCCGGCTCGCCCTCGGGGGCACGAAGGAGGGCGAGCTCTTCGTCTTCGATCCGCGGGATCCCGGCTCCGTGCGCCCGCTGCGGAGCGCGGACGACGGCTGGTCCAGCTTCGGGTTCTCGGGCGACGGGCAGGCGCTCATCGCGGCCACGTGGCAGGGAGAGGTCGCGATCTGGACCCGCGGCGGTGAGCTCCGCGCCGAGCTGGTCGGGCACACGGACGGGGTCCTCAAGGCACGCCTCTCCCACGACGCCTCGGTCGCCGTGACGGGCTCCTGGGATCGGACGGCCCGCATCTGGGACGGGCGGACGGGGCGGCTGCTCCACGTGCTGCCTCATCCGACGGGGGACGTAACGGCCCTCGCGCTCTCCCTGGATGAGCGCACCCTCTGGACGGGCAGCAAGGATCACAAGGTGCGGGTCTGGGACGTGAAGTCCGGGCGGCTGCTGGCGGTCCACGACGGGCACACGGGGCCTGTCCGCCAACTCCAGGCGCTCGCCGACGGGACCGCGCGCAGTGTCTGCACAGGGCGGTCCCTCATCACGTGGCCCGCGCCGCCCACGGGGGACGTGGACGCCTCGCTCGTTGCGGGCTCGCTGACGAACTTCCGCGTGTGCGCCGGGACCGATCGGGTCGTGCCGGTGGTCCCGTTCCCCCCCGCCGAGTCGACGCTGGCCCCTGAGGAGGCCTGCGAATGACCGAGCCTGTCCCCTCACCCACGGGCCCCCTCGCCGCCGCTCTCGCCCAGGCCGACGCCACGCTGCCGCCTGTGCACGGTCTCGCGCCGGGGGAGCTGGCGCGGTGGTTCGCGCGCTCCATCGGTGCGCCCTGGATCCAGGAGATCGCGACCAGCCCCCGAGAGGGCGAGGAGCCCTGGGCCACGGCGCGGGGAGGCCTGCTGTTCGTGGCGACGCCGCTGTCGGCGAAGGCCGAGGCGGCGCTCGAGGCGGAGGTGGAGCTCGGCGCGCTGCGGGTCGTTCGCGTGTCCGGCGAGCCCATCACCGAGACATCGGCCTTCGTGGCCGCGGTCCGGGAGTGCGATCGACTCCACGCCGTCGCGCTGGATCCGGCCCTCGCCGATCTGCGCCGGAGCCTGCTGTCCCACGCCCGGAGCGCCGCCCCAGTGCACCTGACGGGGCCGCCCGGAACGGACGCCGTGGCGCTCTCCCGTTGGGCCCACGCGGTGCTGGATGATCGACCGCTGTCGACCCTCCACGGCAACGGGGGGGCCGCACGGGCGGGCGAGTGGCTGCTCGTCCAGGACATCGAGGAGCTCGGGCCCGCGAACCGTCAGGTCCTCGAGGAGCGGCTGCGGGCGCTGGAGCCGCGCCCTGTCGGACGGATCGTCCCGCGACGGGCCCGCCCCGAGCACCCCGCCCTCCGCGCGATCATCGGGAGCAGCGGTGGCCTGGTCGACGTGCTGGAGAAGCTGCTGGTGCTCGCGCCGACGCGACTCCCGGTGCTGGTGGTCGGGGAGCCCGGCGCTGGCAAGGAATCGCTGGCGAAGGCCGTGCACGACGCATCCGGTCGCAAGGGTCCGTTCGTGGCGCTGGACATGGGCGCGCTGCCGGAGGGACTCGCCGAGGCCGAGCTGTTCGGCCATCGAAAGGGCGCCTTCACGGGCGCCGACCGGGCGCGCGTCGGCGCCTTCCGCTCCGCCGACGGTGGCACCCTGTTCCTCGACGAGATCGGCAACGTCTCCCCGGCGCTTCAGGCGAAGCTCCTGCGGGTGCTGCAGCAGGGTGTGGTGCGGCCTCTGGGCGATGACCGCTCCGTCCAGGTGGACGTGCGGGTGGTCGCCGCCACGAACGCGGACCTGCACACGCGGGTCCGGCAGGGCGAGTTCCGCCGCGACCTCCTGGGGCGACTCGACGGCGCAACCCTGAGGCTCCCTCCCCTGCGGGAGCGCCTCGACGATCTCGACGACCTCGCCCGGCATCTGCTGGACCGACCCGGGGACCCGTGGTGCGACGCGGAGGCGTACGCCGCGCTCAGTGCACACACCTGGCCGGGCAACGTCCGGGAGCTGGACAACGTCCTCCGGTTTGCCGCCGCCGTCGTGGGTTCGGGGGGGACGATCCGCGCCGAGCACCTGGGACCGCTCGCGCCGCGCAACCGACGGCCGACCCCTGTCCTCGTCACGTCGACGTCGACGGCCGCGGCCGAGGCCAGCTGGGGCCTGGACCGGAGCACCCAGCGGCGGCTCACGGCCACGACCCTGCGGGTGCCGTCGCTCGCCGAGAGGGGCAGCCCTTCACTGAAGGGCCGCATCTTCGATGGCCTTCGGGGGCGGGTGATCGCCAGCGACGCGCTGCGCCTCCTGTGCGACCGGCCGTGGTGGGGGAACCTGCCCGAGCTGGACGCCGTGCTCGGCGCCCTGCGCGCGCTGCCGCCCGGTCCGATCACGACGCGGGTGTTGAGCCTGCACCTGCCCCACCTCGCGACGGACCCCGGGACGACGCCGATCCGCACGCTGCTGTCTCCCAGCCGCGTGGGCGACTCCGTCGACGGCTTGATGCGGGACTTCGTCGCCCCAGCGCTGCTCGTCGGGCGCGTGCGGAGCGTGGACGAGCTCCGCCGCGCGGCACAGCACAACCCCCGCGCTGCCCGATGGGTCGAGGCGATCGAGCAGATCTGTGGCTGGGGGGCCCAGCCGGCCTGCCTGGACCTTGGCCTTCTGCGGCGCCTGTCGCGCGCCCACGTCCTCGTCGCGCGGGGCGTGGGCGGGCTCCAGGTCCACGTCTTGCCGAGCGTGGGCCGGGCGGTCCTCGCCGGACCGCTGGCCGCGGGCGCCGCGACCCAGCCGGTGTCTGTCGGAGAACCGGTCAGCCTGGGGGAGGCGGGCGAGATCCGGGTCACGGACCCGTCCGGCCGGGCCTACCTCCAGCTGTTCGTGTTCGCAGGAGCGGTCGCATTCGACGACCACGCGGTGGAGGCCGCGGCGCGCTTCGAGGCGGAGAGACCGACCGGAGACGCCACCGCCCAGGACACGCGGCACCTCACCCACGCCCCGGGCGTTGCGACCGCCGGGCCTCCCACGCCTCCGGCCACACCGAACCGGGTCTGGGCGCTGGGGAAGCAGGAGACCGACGCGGTCGTGGACCTGCTCATGGCCTACCGGGGTGGGTCCCTGAAGGACCACGTCGACCGCCGCCTGGCGGCGCCGACGCCCGAGCTGGCGCACCTCGCGTCGTTCCTGCGCGAGGCCCCACGCCTGTCCCAGTACCTGGGTCGACTGGTGGACTACGGCCCCAACGAGGAGGTGCGTTCGCGGCTGCGGGCGGAGCTGGCTGGGGCGCCGGACGGCGAGCTCCGACTGGCGCTGTGGCCGAAGGGCATCCGCAGGTCCCTGAAGTGACTGGCCCACACCTGGGAGGACCCGCGGCAGGTGAATCGGACGGCACCCAGCGCTGGTAATGTGGCCTCTGAGGGGGGCGCATGAAGGCCTCGACGCGACGTGGCCCGGCGCTCCTGGCCGGTCTCCTCATGCTGGGCTGTGTCGGCCAGGAGCCCACAGACTCGCTGCACCTCGCCGCGTTCGACGGACCCGTGAACGCGGGCGCATCCTGGACCCTGGACGGCGGGCAGGCCGGCGCGCTGCTCGGGGATGGCCTCAGCCGCGCGGGTGACGTGAACGGCGACGGCTGGGCCGATGTGCTGGTCGCCAGCTCGGGCTGGGACGGTGGCAGCACTGACGAGGGTGCGGTCTGGCTCTACGCAGGTGACGCCGGCGGCCCGGGCTCCACTCCGCTCTGGCAGGCGACCGGCCAGGCGGGCTCTGGGTTCGGTCTGGGCGCGCGCGGCGTCGGGGACCTGAACGGTGACGGCTACGACGACCTCGCTGTGGGTGCTCGGTACTGGACGGACACCCTGACCGAGCAGGGCCGGGTCGCGGTCTGGTTCGGCTCATCGACAGGGCCGTCCGCGTCGCCGGACTGGGAGATCTTCGGAGCCGCCGCGGGCGCGCACCTCGGCTGGAGCGTGGCGGGCGCGGGCGACGTCAACGGCGACGGGTTCGGCGATCTCCTCGTGAGTTCGCCGGACCTCGACGGCACGGTCGTCGATCAAGGCGAGGTCGCGCTCTTCCTCGGCAGCACGGGTGGCCTCGGGGCCACCGCGGACTGGACGTGGACCATCGCTCAGGTGGTCGGGACGAACGCGGCGACGGACGGTGCGGACATCGGCGGCGGCAACGGCGGCGTCACCGGAGTCGGCGACATCGACGGGGACGGCTACGCCGAGTTCGCTGTGGGCGGACCCGGCTGGAACGTGTCGGCCGGCGGCCTGAAGGAGGACGGCGGCGCCGTCTGGCTCTTCCGCGGCAGCGCGACGGGCCCCGGCGCGGCTCCTTGGACGAGCCTGCTCGGCGGGAGCGCCGGCGCGAACCTGGGCTGGAGCCTCGCCGGGCTCGGCGACGTCAACGGAGACGGCTTCCCCGACCTGGCTGTGGGCGCCCCCTTCACCTCCGGCGGGGTCGTGCAGGTCTTCGCGGGGAGCGCTGGGGGCGTGGCGACGAGCTCCTCCTGGCAGGCCACGGGCTGCACCCTGGGCGACTGTTCGATGCAGCTGGGCTGGTCCCTCGGCGCTGCCGGCGACATCGACGGCGACCGGTCCCCCGACCTCATCGCCGGCGCCCCCGCGGCCGGCGCGAACGACAGCGGGAGGGCGCTCGCGTGGCTCGGCGGCAGCTCCTGGCTGGGGTCCACTGCCTGGAGCGTCGACGGGACGACCGCGGACGAGCAGCTCGGGGGCCAGGTCGCGGGGCTCGGTGATGTCGACGGGGACGGCTTCGCCGACATCGCGGCGGCGAGCTCCTGGGATGGCGCGCTCGGGGATGAGGGACGCGTCGAGCTCTTCAACGGGGCCGGCCGGGGACCCGGGGGCGTGATCTGGTCGAAGACCTCGGGGACCACGGGTGACTACCGCGGCTGGAGCTTCGCCGTCGGAGACGTGAACGCCGACGGCTACGACGATCTGGTCACCACCTGGTTCGGGCGGACCGAGGCCTACACCGACCAGGGGAGGTTGGACCTCTACCTGGGCTCGCCCTCTGGCCTCGGAGGAAGCGTCTGGAGCTGGCTCCCCGACCAGGCCACCACCAACCTGCGACACGTCACCTTCGGGGACTTCGACGGCGACGGCTACGACGACCTCGCGGCCGGCGCGATCACCTGGGACGGCGCCGCCGTCGACGAAGGCGCGGTCTTTGTGTTCCCCGGGGACGCCACCGGCCTCGCGGCCAACCCGTCACAGACCCTCGTCGAGGGACAGGGCGGCGCATCATTCGGCGAGGTCGCCGCGCTCGATGCGGACGGGGACGGCTACGACGACCTCGCGGTCGGCGCACCCGGCTGGGACGACGCGCTCAGCGACGAGGGAGCTGTCTTCCTCTACCCGGGCGGCCCGACGGGCCTGTCCGCAACCGCCACCTGGACGCGTACCGGCGGCCAGGCCGGAGCGGGCCTCGGGCGGGTCGCCGGGGCGGGGGACGTGAACGCCGATGGCCTCGAGGACCTGCTGGCCGGCGCGCTCGTCGGAGACGGCCCCACCGGCACGGACGTGGGGTGGGTCGACGTGCACCACGGGTCGAATGCCGGACTCTCTGTGCTCCCCGACTGGACCGCCTTCGGGCTCACCGGGGGCAGCACCTTCGGGTGGCGCCCGCGGAGCGCGGGGGACGTCGACGGAGACGGATACGGAGACCTGGCGATCGCCGCCGAGCGATGGCCCTCAACGACCGCGCAGCAGGGCTACGTCGACGTCTACCTCGGAGGAGCGAGCGGCCCCGGAGGCGCGCCGGCCAGCGTCTTGACCCGCCCCCTCTCCAACGGCACGGACAACACCCTGGTGTTCGGCTCCACCGTCGGCGCCGGGGACTTCGACGGCGACGGATACACCGACGTGGTCGCCGGCGCCCCGGCCACGGAGTCGACCGCGCGCTGGGCAGGGTGGGTCGGCGTCTTCCGAGGCAGCGCGTCCGGCACGGCCCTCGTCGCCGACGCGACGTTCGACGGAACCGGCCATCTCGACTACCTCGGCTACAACACAGCGGGCGGGGGCGACTTCAACGGCGACGGGTTCAGCGACCTCGTGGTCCACGCCGCCAACTCCGCGGGGGGCAGCACCACCCAGGCAGGGTCCGTGCGGGTCCGCCACGGCAACGCAGGCGGGTCGACGCTGGGCGGCGCACCCTGGATCGAGCAGACGGACGGCTCGGGGCCCATCGCGCTCGGCGGCCTCTCGCTCGACGGCGGCTTCACGTGGTCCCAGTTCGCGCACAGCACGTTCGGCCCGACCCGCGCGCGGCTCGTCGTCGAGGCGGAGCCGGCCGGAGGGCCGTTCGATGGGACGGACGTCCAGGTCGGGCCCTGGGAGACGCTGCCCGCGGGCGGCACCACCCTGTCGATGACGGTGGCTGGGCTCGCGGCGCAGACGGCGTTCCACGTGCGCGGCCGCGTCGAGTTCGATCCCATCGGCGCGCTCCCGCAGCGCTACACGAAGTGGCAGCCGCTCGATTCCGGGAACCCCCACGGGGTCCACGTCCGCACGTGGCCCGACGGCGACGGTGACGGCTTCGCGGATGATGTCGACTGTGGACCTCTGGATCCGACGGTCTACGCCGGCGCGCCGGAGCTCTGCGACGCGATCGACAACGACTGCAACGGCGGCGTCGACGAGCCCTTCGACGCGGACGGCGACGGGGCCTACGACGCCTCGGTCCCGGACTGCGTGACCGCCTGGGGCCCGCCCGGCGACTGCGACGACAGCGACGCCAGCATCAACCCCAGCGCGGCGGAGGTCTGCGACGGCGTCGACCAGGACTGCGACGGGGGCCTCGACGAAGACTTCGACGCCGACGGCGATGGCTGGTTCGACGCAGCCGAGGCGGACTGCGCGGCCCTCGGAGTGACGCTGGACTGCGACGACACAGACGGCGCCACCTACCCCGGCGCGAGCGAGATCTGCGACGGCGTCGACCAGGACTGCGACGACCCGGGCGACGGCTCAGGCATCGACGAGGACTTCGACGCCGACGGCGACGGCTACTACGACAACACCGTGCCGGGCTGCGTCGCCGCCTGGGGCGCCCCGGGGGACTGCGATGACGGCGATCCCCTCATCGCGCCTGGCGCCGCCGAGGGCTGCGACGGCATCGACAGCGACTGCGACGGCGCGCTCGGCGCCAACGAGATCGACGACGACCTCGATGGAGTCACGGAGTGCGATGGAGACTGCGATGACAGCGTCGCGACGATCGGTCCGAACGCGCAGGAGATCTGCGACGGCGACGACGAGGACTGCGATGGCCTGATCGACGGCGACGACCCGGACACCGACGGCGACGGCGACACCTACAGCGCCTGCGACGGCGACTGCAACGACGCCGATCCCGACACGTGGCCCGGCGCCGCGGAGACCTGCAACGACGGAGTCGACACGGACTGCGACGGCTCGCTCGTCGACGAGTTCCTGGACACGGACGGAGACGGCCTGCCCGATTGCGTGGACGCCGACGCCGACGGCGACG
>ENA-OWNT01004681-OWNT01004681.1-seawater-metagenome-genome-assembly--contig:-NODE-4681-length-11798-cov-8.500384_pt1 | contig 11798 bp, 13 predicted proteins | sample MGYA00238136_ERZ651165 | MGnify/ENA primary metagenome ERZ651165 (study PRJEB26861, sample SAMN08777766) | seawater metagenome | isolation source: coastal seawater | place: USA: Florida | collected... | reverse complement strand
GCGCCTGGTTTCACACGACGATCCGCCGGCACCGGACCGCCCGGGACCAGCAGCCCACACACTCCAGACTCGATTATCTCGAGGCCGGTGTGACAGGGACACTGGGCAGTGCCTACAAGAGACGCAGGGCCAAAGAAATAGAACGGGCCTTCCGGAAGGGCGACGTTTCCTACGAAGACGCGTGCCTGGAGCTGGAGCAGCTCGACGGAGAGCCCTGAGCGGGCGTCTGCGCATACCGGAACCGCACACGCAGAAAATCCCCGTCTGTGGCATTGCGACTGTCGGGGGTTCCTTGATGTACGGAGATTGACGGACGATGTACGACCGCCGTGCGAGCGCGCTTGCGCACGTAGCTCGCTTGCTTCAGAGAGAAATCCCCGCCAGTCGCAATGACCGGCGGGGGTTTCTTGTTGGCCCTCAACGCTGGGGGAACGGAGGGCCTCGCCAAACGTACGGGCCAGTAGGTTAGTCCTTCAAATGGGTAAGGTGCCTAGTGGCAGGAACAGGTGCAGTGAGTCGCGGGCTCCAGGAACTCGTAGCCGGGCTCTAGCTCCTCGAATGGCGAGCGGCTAGGGACTGCCAGCATCTCATCGAGCATCGCGGCCACCGCTTCAACATCTATCTTCACCACACGGGGGGACTTCATCGGGAGGGTGAGACAGTCAGCGAGCCGTGTCGCTGCATACTTACCGTGGACACTACTGTCTGAGTGTCACTCCTTCTGAACCGATTTGGGGATCAATTTGTCTAAGCCGAACCCGTCACGGGCTGTACTCGTTGTGGGAATCCTGCTCTGGTTTCTCGGCGCTTTCGTTGTCTATGCCATCCCGCCACTCGTCACTGCCTACTATGTGTCCAAAGATGGCCCGTTGGTCGTAGTCAATTTCCTGCCAACGCTAATTGCCGGTTATGCCGCGTTCCTGATCGGCATGATATTTGTGCTAGTCGGCGTCAGCCGTGCAGCCGCCGGCATTGATTATCTCGTAAGCGTGGCACGCGAACCGGGCTCGGGGCCTCAGAGGCGAATAAGGGAAGACTTGTTTAGCCACGAGTAGGAAGCGAAGAAACCCCGCCAGCGTTGTTAGCGGGCCGGGGTTCCTTCGTCCGGTGGTTAGGGGATTTTGTGCGGCGAGACGATCATGGAGGTCTTGGAGCCTCCAATGGTGCCGGTGACACGGACGCTGACCGTCCTGCCCCTATCCGCGGTCCGTACTTTGTACGTGGAGTGCCATGCGCCGGAAATGGGGATCCCGTTGCGAAGCCAGCGATACTTCAATGTTGTGCCCTTGGCCCATCCAGAAACTTTGTCCGCCTTCAGCGTTGATCCGACAAAAGGATCATTCGTGAAGATGGCCCAACCCGGTCCGGACAGGTGCGGGCCCTGGACCCCAGGAGGATTCTTCGCGCAGTATCCGGCACTGGGGCCCGTGATCTTGTAGTACGTCCCGGCAGTGCACGTCGTCGCATGGGCGGGCCCTGCGCCGGCAAGGACGATGAGTGCTGCCGCCGTAACGGCCGCGAGTGTGGCGGATGCCCTGCGGGCTGATTCTAACTTCATGATTTCCCCAAATGAGTCAATGAACCGATTCGGCCTACCAGTCCCTATCGGCCCGGTGACTCCCGATGTAATGAGGTGCACCCTGCAAGTCGCAAGCGGGCACCGGGCCTGGTTGCTTCCAGCCAGGAGGCCGTTCATCCGCACGAATCGTAGTCATGCTCACGGCGGTCACAGCAGCGCTGCCATGACTCTCGACGTCTATGCGGACCTATTTGACGATGACCTGGACGCCGTGGCGGACGCTCTAGATAACGCTGTCTCACGGTCCGGTGTTGTCAGAATGTTGTCACGGCGGGTTCCATAGGCAAAGCAAAAGGCCCTGCTTCCCTTTGTTTACAAAGGAAGCAGGGCCTTTCTCATTGGCGGTGACGGTGGGATTTGAACCCACGTTGGCTTTGACACCAAACAACATTTCGAGTGTTGCACCTTCGGCCGCTCGGACACGTCACCAACCTGACTAGGGTACCGGAGCAAGGCGCCCATCCACAAAACGAGCCCCGCCGGCACCCTCGCAACGCCGCGCCGGAGCCCGCCACCCTTCCCCGCGACCAGCGCGGGCACTAGATTCGGAAGCACCATGACAACTTCTGCACGGCACGCCGCGGCCACCGCCTATTGGACCGTCGGCCCGGAACAGGGCGAGCTCCGCGGCGAGGACCTGCCCGCCCCCGGACCCGGCGAGGCGCTCGTCCGGACCCTGTATTCGGGCATCAGCAAGGGCACCGAACTCGTGGTCCATCACGCCAGCGTCCCGGCGTGCGTCGCCGGGGCCATGGCCGCCCCCAACCAGGAGGGGAGCTTCCCGTACCCGGTGAAATTCGGCTACCTCACCGTGGGTGTGGTCGAGGACGGCCCGGAGGGCTGGGCGGGAAAGACCGTCTTCTGCCTCTACCCGCATCAGGACCGGTTCGTCGTCCCGGTCGAATCTCTCACCGTGATCCCCGACGCCGTCCCCGCCCGCCGCGCGGTGCTCACCGGGACGGTGGAAACCGCTGTCAACGGCCTCTGGGAGGCCGGCCCCCGTCTGGGCGACAGGGTTGCCGTGATCGGGGCCGGACTGGTCGGCGGCATGGTGGCCAAGCTCCTGGCCGGCTTTCCGCTCGCACGGCTGCAGCTGATCGATGTCGACCCCGCCAAGCGCGCGTTCGCGGATGCCCTCGGCGTCGACTTCAGCCACCCCGACGGCGCCCTTCCGGACTGCGACATCGTGATCCACTGCTCCGCCTCGCAGGAAGGCCTGCAGCGGAGCCTGCAGCTGGTGGGCGACGAGGGCGACATCATCGAAATGTCCTGGTACGCCGACCGGAAGATCACCCTGCCGCTGGGGGAGGACTTCCATGCCCGCCGCCTGTCCATCCGGGCCAGCCAGGTGGGAATGGTGGCCCGCGCCCGCCGGCACCGCCGCACCAACGCCGAGCGCCTCGCGCTCGCCGTGTCCCTCCTGCAGGACCCGGTCTTCGACGTCTTCCTCACCGGATCCTCGACGTTCGAGGAACTCCCCGGCGTCGTCCGGCGGCTCGCCGCCGGGACACTCGACGCCCTGTGCCACGTCATTGAATACCCGTCCGCCGAAGCCCAAACCGACCAGCCCACGTATCAGCCCACCGAAGCCACGAGGTAGCCCGTGTTCAGTCTGACCGTCCGCCGCAACTTCATGATCGCCCACAGCCTTCCCCGCGAGGTCTTCGGCCCGGCCCAGGGCCTGCACGGGGCCACGTTCGTCACGGAGGTGACATTCCGTCGTCGCGAGCTCAATGACGACGCGATCGTGCTCGACATCGGCGCGGCGGGGGTGGTGGTGGACGAGGTCCTCGAGGAGCTGAACTACAAGAACCTCGACGAGCACCCCGACTTCGCCGGCAAGCTGAGCACCACCGAGGCCCTGGCCCGGTACATCGGCGACGGCGTCGCCGCGCAGATCCGCATCGGCCGGGACGGCCGGGCGCTGACCGGGCTGGATGTCACGCTGCGGGAGACCCCCGACGCCTGGGCCAGCTACTCGCTGGACTTCGACGCCCGCTAGGCGCCGCAGATGCCGGCGGCCAGCCTTCGCATCCGGTTCGTGGTGCCCGGCAACGTCCGGCACAACTCCGGCGGCAATGTCTACAATGCGGCGCTCGCCCGCGAACTCGCCGCCCTCGGCGCCGCGGTGGAAATCTGCCCGCTCGACGGCGACTGGCCGGGAGGCAGCGCCGGGGACCGGCAGCGCCTGGCCATGCTGCTGCACGCGGCACCCGGCGACGGCGGCCCGGCCCGTACCGGCGGCCCCGCAACGTCGGGTTCCGTGACGCTGGTCGACAGCCTCCTCGCCTGCGGAGCCCCCGACGAACTGGAGGCGGCCGCCGCCGCCGGCCAGCCGGTCTGGATCCTGCTGCACATGCCTTCGACGGACCACCCGGAGCGCGAACGCAGGGCCCTGCAGGCCGCGGCCGGCGTGATCTGCACGAGCCGCTCGGCCGCGGCAGGCATCCGCGCCCGGCACGGACTCGACGGCGTCCGGGTGGCCCTCCCCGGCACCGCGCCCGCACAGCTGGCAGCCGGCAGCCTGTCCGGTGGAGCTGGCGTGCCGCACCTCATCGCCGTGGCCGCGCTCCTGCCAAACAAGGACCAGGCGCTCTTGCTGGACGCGCTCGCCAAGCTCACGGACCTTTCCTGGACGGCGTCCCTCATCGGCTCGGACACCGCGGATCCGGCCTATGCCGCGCGGCTCCGGAACTCGTTGGAACCGCTGGGCCTGACGCGGCGGGTCAGTATCCCGGGTGAACTCCGGGGCCCGGCACTGGACGCCGAATGGGCTGCGGCCGATCTCAGCCTGCTGATTTCCCGGGCCGAAACCTACGGCCTGGTGGTCACCGAATCGCTGGCCCGCGGCATTCCCGTGGTGGTGCGCGAGGGTACCGGAGCCGTCGAGGCGCTCGCCGCCGGAAGCCAACCCGGAAGCCAACCCGGCGTACCGGTGGCGGACATGCCGCCCGGCGCACCGCCTGGGGTGCCAGTGCCCGCGTTGCCGGGCGCCGCCGTCGGACTGGGAACGGACCCTGCCCCGCTGGCGGACCTGCTCCGCCGCTGGCTGGGCGAGCCCGGGCTCCGGGAACGCTGGCGGGACGCGGCCGCGGCCGCCCGCGGCCGGCTGCCCGGCTGGGACGCCACCGCGCGGACCGTACTGGGGTTCCTGTCCGCGGACACGGCAGGGACGGAAACAGCAGGGACGGAAACAGCAGGGACGGAAACAGCAGGGACGGAAACGGCAGGGACATCAAACCGGTGGGCGCGGGTTGATACCGCCGACGCGGAAGCTGTTGGAGAATGAGCCCATGAGCACCCAGCCTGTGACGACGCAGTCGCCGTCGACCAACGCGCCCGCCACCCTGCCGGAGCCGCAGAGCCTGACCCCGGAACGGCTCCGGGCGTGGGCCTGGCACAGGCAGGGACTCGACGGCTCACTGGCCGGCTGCACCTCGGAGCAGGTTTTCGCCCGGGCCGGCTGGGCCCGATCCGTGGGCGGCGCCAACCCGTACCTCACGCTCTTCGCCCGCGCCGGGATCCGCCGCGAACAGGTGGACGCCGACGTCCTCGCCCACCGGATCCTCGAACTCCCGGTGGCCCGCGGCTGCACCTACGTGCTGGGCCGGGACGACTTCGCCTGGGCGCTCCAGCTCGGCCGGGACGCAGCGGACCAAGCGTTCAAGGTAGTGGGCAGGCTCGGCGTGGACCGCGGCGAAATCACGCTACTGGAAGAGCAGGTGCTGCACACTCTTGCCGAGGCGGAAGGACCCATGGACCCGCGCCAGCTCAAGGACGAGCTCGGCGATTCCGTGCGCAACCTCGGCGAGGAAGGCAAGAAGAAGGGTGCCACCACCACGCTGCCCACCGCCCTGGGGATCCTGCAGTCGGACGGCCGGATCCGCCGGGTCCCCGCGAACGGGCGCCTGGACCAGCAGCGCTACGCCTACGAGCCCTGGGGGCTGCCGGCCAGCGGCCTCGATGACGGCGCCGCGCGCACCGAGCTGATCCGCCGCTACCTGGGCTGGACCGGCGGCGCCACGTTCAAACAATCACAATGGTTCACGGCGTTCACCGTGGCGCAGACCAAGGCGGCGCTCGCCGCCGTCGGCGCCGTCGAGGTGCCCACGGCCCAGACAACGTCACAGGCCCCCGCAGGAGGTGACGCGCTGTGGATGCTGCCCGAGGACGTCGGGCTCCTCGCCGGCTTTGCGGAACCCGGGGAAGAACAGATCCAGCTGCTCGCCGGCACGGACTCGCTGTTCCTGCTGCGCCGCAACGCGGCGGACCTGCTCGCCGAGGAGGATCGGGACAAACCGGCGCTGGGATCGCTCGCGCTGCAGGCGGACCTCCCGGACCACCCCATCCTGGACCGCGGCCGGATCATTGGACTCTGGCAGTACGAACCGGCGAAGGAGCGGATCGTGCCGTGGCTTTTCCACGGCGCCACGCCCGCCGTGACGCAGCGGATCGCCGAGGTGGAAGCCTGGATCCGCGAGGACCTCGGTGATTTCCGGGCCTTCAGCCTCGACTCACCGGCCACCCGGCAGAAACGGATCGATGCGCTCGCGGCCTCCGCGGAAGCTTCGGCGGCAGAACCGCTGGCGGCGTCATCCGCCGCCGGTGGCCCTGGCGGAAGCGCCGCCAGCTAGCCGGAACGGATCAGGCCCGGTGCCCGGCGAAGAAATCCCGCAGCAGCGCGGCGCACTCCTGCTCCCGGACGCCCGCATACACTTCCACCCAGTGGTTGAGCCGGCGCTCGCGGAGGATGTCGAACACGGAACCAGCAGCCCCGGCCTTCTCATCCCACGCGCCGAACACCACCCGCGGAATCCTGGCCAGGACGATCGCCCCGGCGCACATCGCGCAGGGCTCCAGGGTGACCACCAGCGTGCAGTCCTCCAGCCGCCACCCGTCGTCGCTCCTGCCCTCCAGGGCCCGGCGCGCCCGCAACCGGGCGGCGGCCTCCCGGATGGCGACCATCTCGGCATGCGCCGTCGGGTCCCCAAGGGCCTCGCGTTCGTTGCGCCCGGCGCCCAGCACCGAACCGTCCGGCCCGATCACGACGGCGCCGATCGGCACGTCCGCGGTGGCCAGGGCATTCCGGGCCTCGGCCAGGGCAAGGCTCATCCATTGGGCATGGCGCGGCTCCGGGGAAGTCATGGGTCAATGATAGTTTCGATCCTAAGCATGCTGTTCAGCCCGGCTGTGCAGCCCCACAGGTTTAGATAGTCAAGTATCCGGGAGACGGCCGTGACCACCAGAACAGAGAACTGGCTGACGGAGCGCTGGGGCAAATGGGTGGTGCCTTACGCGGCGTTGTGGATCACCATGCTGATCGGCGGCGTTGTGGTGGTCACGTTGGCGCTGGCCAGTGCCGAGGTCTACGACAACGTGGTGGACGAAGCCGGCCTCGCGAACCTGGACAAGCCGGCCCTGGCGTTCATGGAGCAGTTGCGCAGCCCCGGCCTGGACGCCTTCATCACCGGGTTCACCAACATCGGCGGCGGCATCGGAATGCCCATCCTGGCCAGCATTCTGACTGCGATACTGATCTACACCTCTCGCAGTTGGCGGCCGCTGATCCTGATCGGCGGCGCCGCCGCCGTCTCCGTGACAGCCACAACCGTGGGCAAGAAACTGATCGGCCGCACCCGCCCGGATCATGCCGACGCCGTGCCGCCCTACGAGACCTCGCCGTCGTTCCCGAGCGGCCACACGCTGAACACCACGGTGGTGATCGCGCTCGTGGTGTACCTGGCCTGCCTGCAGATCAAACGGACCAGCGCCCGGATCGCCCTGATCACCGCCGGTGTGATCTTCATCGTCGCGATGGGCCTCAGCCGGGTCTACCTGGGCCACCACTGGATGACCGATGTGATCGTCGGGTGGGGACTGGGCCTGGCCTGGGTGGGGATTGTGATCCTGGCCCACAGGTTCTTCCATGTGCTGCGGCACCGCGAACACGCCGGCCCCGCGCCGACCTTTGAGCATCCCGCCCACCTGCATGAAAGCGCCACCGGAGACGCTGCTCCGGCCGACGCGAACGACGCCGATACTCCCGGCCCCGCGGGACGGTCCCCGGCATCCGGGTGATAGTTTTGACCCATGCGCACTCTCGTTGTGGACCACCCGCTGGTCGCCCATAAGCTCACCGTTCTGCGGGACAAGAACACCCCGTCCCCGGTCTTCCGCCAGCTCACCGAGGAGCTCGTCACGCTTCTGGCCTATGAGGCAACCCGCGACGTCCGCACCGAGCCGGTCACCATCGAGACCCCGGTCAGCACCACCATCGGCACCGCGTTCACCAAGCCCACCCCGCTGGTGGTCCCGATCCTCCGCGCCGGGCTCGGCATGCTCGAAGGCATGACCAAGCTGGTCCCCACCGCCGAGGTCGGCTTCCTGGGCATGGCCCGGGACGAAGAAACCCTGGACATCATCACCTACGCCGAGCGCCTCCCCGAGGACCTGACGGACCGTCAGATCTTCGTCCTGGACCCGATGCTCGCCACCGGCGGCACCCTGCGCGAAGCCATCAAATTCCTCTTCAAGCGCGGCGCATCCGACGTCACCTGCATCTGCCTGCTGGCCGCCCCGGAGGGCCTGGCCAAGCTGGAAGAAGAGCTCTCGGACGCCAACGTGACGATCGTGCTGGCCTCCATCGACGAGAAGCTCAACGAGAAGTCGTACATCGTGCCCGGCCTGGGCGACGCCGGGGACCGCCTTTACGGCATCGCGGTCTGAGCGGACCGACCGGCTACGCGGCTTCGTCAGCACCGCCATTCAGGGGTACCGGAGGGACCTGTCCGGGACTAGCCTGTGGCCATGGACTGGAAACTTGAACTCGTCTTCGTGCCTGTGTCAGATGTGGACCGGTCCAAGGACTTCTACGTGAACAAGGTGGGCTTCAACGCCGACTACGACGAACGCCCCTCGGAGTGCATCCGGTTTGTCCAGCTGACGCCGCCGGGCTCCGGGTGCTCGATAGCGATCGGGGAGGGCCTCAATGAAGCCCGGCCCGGTACCGCGCCCGGACTGCAGCTCGTCGTCAGCGACATTGAGGCTGCGCACCGTCAGCTCAAGGACAAGGGCGTGGAGGTCAGCGAGATCGATGTCCAGGATTGGGGCCAGTTCGTCTACTTCGCCGACCCGGACGGCAATAAATGGGCTGTGCAGTACATCCCCGGCCGTCCGAACGGGTAGCTGCTCCGCCCCGCCGTCGTCCCGGGTCGGCTGGACGCCAAAAAAGCCCCGGATCCAAAGATCCGGGGCCTTTCTCTTGGTCACGCTCAGGGGTGGCGCCTGCCTTCGGCTCAGTACCAGTTATTCGCGTAGTGGAAGTTCAGGGCGCCGCACGGCGAACCGTAACGGTCCTCCACGTACTGCAGGCCCCAGTTGATCTGGGTCCGGTAGTTGGTCCGGTAATCGGCGCCGGCGCTGGCCATCTTCTCGGCCGGCAGGGACTGCACCACGCCGTAGGCACCGCTGCTGGGGTTCGTGGCCGTGGTCTTCCAGTCGGATTCCCGGGTCCAGAGCTTCATCAGGCACTGCATCTCGCTCGGTGCCCAGCCGTGGGCTGAGAGCTGCGAGGCGGCGTATGCCTGGGCGCCCGCGGGGTCGTCGATCGCGACCGGTTTCGCCGGCGCAGCCGGTTTGGCCGGGGCAACCGGCTTGCTCGGCTTGGCGGCCGGGGCCGGGGTGGCTTTGGCGGGCTTGATCTTGGAGGCCTGGGCCTCGATGCTCATCGGGGCCGGCGACGTGGGCACGTTGCTGCCGACGCGTTCGAAGTCCATGGTCTGCAGGGAAGCGGCAGGGTCCTTGGGCGACTGGGCGGTAGGCGCCGTGGTGCCGGAGGCCTGGCCTGCGGCGCCCGCCCCCAGCAGGACGGCGAAGGCGGTGGCTACGACGGCGGCGCGCTTGCCGTTGGTCCGGGCGTTGGGCCGGGACCGGGTGGAAGTGCCCTTCGCCGGCTCGGCGCGGTGGCGCGCGCGCTCGGCGTCGGACGTACGTTTAGCGCCTTCGCGGCGCGCGGGTGCCTTGAATTCAGTCATGTTCGCCTCTCAACGCCTACGGAGTTAGCTGTCGGGTTCGGATGCGATATCCGGCCGCACGGAATCTCGACGTGGCGGCTTAACCCCTAGGGTGCATGGATGCAGAATGCCCGGGAACTCTGGGTTCCCCGTCTCTGCCTGGTCCATGGGAATCCGGGAGCGGCAGAGTTTGGCGTCAGCCCGGGTACGCGGCCAGATCGATGACCGCACCCTAAAACGGTACCGAACTTTCATTCAGATGTCACATTTAGGTAACGGCGGGGTTGGCTGCGGGGTGGCGTCTTGCCTTCGGTTCGCGGCTGCTCGCGCCGTTTCGGGGCTGCCGGTCAGGCCGCAGGAGGCGCCGAGGGGAGCCGGACGATGAACTGCGTCCGGCCCGGCTTGGACGTGACTTCGGCGGTTCCGCCGTGGGCCTCAACAATCGACTGCACGATGGACAACCCCAGCCCGCTGGTCCCTTCCGAGGCCGCAGCCGTCGCACTTGGCACCCCAACCCCCGGCGCCGCGACCGCCGTCGTGCCCCCAGGGCGGCGCAACGAACCGGCGGCGGGATTGGTGCGCGCGGCATCGGCCCGGGCGAAGCGGGCGAAGACCCGGCCGAGGAATTCGGGGGCAATGCCGCTGCCGTTGTCCGTCACGGTGACCACGGCGCTGCCGTCGGCCGAGCGGGTGACGCCCGTGACCACCTTCGTCCCTGGCCCGGTGTGCTTGCGGGCATTGGACAGGAGGTTGGCGAGGACTTGGTGCAGCTGGGTCGCGTCGCCACGCACCATTACGGGTTCGTCCGGGAGTTCCAGCTGCCAGATGCGGTCGGGGGCCATGACCTTCTCGTCGCTCACGGTCTCGATGGCCAGCTGGGTAAGGTCGACGTCGGCGATCTAGAGCGGCTGTCCCTCGTCCAGCCGTGCCAGCAGCAGCAGGTCCTCCACCAGGGTGGTCATCCGCTCAGACTGGCTCTGGACCCGGGCCAGGGACTTCTCGCCGTCGGGGGTGAAGTGTTCGGTCATCCGCATCAGTTCCGTATAGCCGCGGATCGCGGTGAGCGGGGTGCGGAGCTCGTGTGAGGCATCGGCGACGAACTGCCGCACCTTCATCTCGCTTTCCTGCCGCGCTTCGAGGGCATTTGAGACGTTGTCCAGCATCTGGTTCAGTGCGTGGCCCACGCTGCCCACTTCCGTTCCCGGATGGGCCGCCGACGCCGGGACGCGCACTCCCAGCGCCACCTCGCCGGCGTCCAGGGGCAGTCGGGAGACCTTGGTGGCCACCTCGGAGAGTTGTTCGAGCGGCTTCATGGTCCGGCGGATGAGGGCCGTGCCTGCCAGGCCGATCAGTACCAGGCCGCCCGCGGAAACCAGCCCCAGGGTCCAGACGAGCGAGGCCAGTGTGTTCTGCTTTTCGTCCAGGGGAAGCCCGGTCACAATGACGTCGCCGTAGGGTGCGCGCACGGCCGTCAGCCGGTAGTCGCCGGACGAGAGGGCGCGGTCCACGGCAACGCCGTCGGGGGTCAGTGCCAGGAGGACGGCGTTGTCGGTGGGGGAGAGGCCTTTTCGGGTGGCGTCCCCGGCCAGGAAGCCCGCGCTGGCCACATTACCGTCCTGCAGCCGGGCGTTGAGTGTCCCGATGCCCTGCCCGCGGGCTTCCAGCGGGTCGGGTCGCCGGCCTGCATCGTCGGATTCGGGCCGGCCGAACTCGCTGGCGCGGTGGGCGGCCTGGTCCAGTTGCTTATCGAGCTGCCGGGTGAGGACGACGTCCATGGAGACGTAGCTGAACACTCCGATGGCGCCGCAGATTGCAACGAGCAGGGCCATGGCGAGGAGGACCAGGCGGGTCCGCAGGTGCCAGGTCGAGGGGTTGCGCCAGTCGCGCCCGGGGACGGGCGTCGCGCCGGAACGAGTGGGCACGGATCAGTCCGCCGGCTTCAGGACGTAGCCGGCGCCGCGGACCGTGTGGATCATGGGTGCGCGGTTGGCGTCGATCTTTTTGCGGAGGTAGGAGATGTAGAGTTCCACGATGTTCGCCTGGCCGCCGAAGTCGTAGTCCCAGACCCGGTCCAGGATCTGGGCCTTGCTGATGACCCGCTTGGGGTTTTCCATGAGGTAGCGCAGCAGCTCGAACTGCGTGGCGGTCAGGTGCAGCTCCTCGCCGGCCCGGGTCACTTCGCGGGTGTCGACATTGAGCACAAGATC
>ENA-OWNT01004680-OWNT01004680.1-seawater-metagenome-genome-assembly--contig:-NODE-4680-length-11800-cov-2.656658_pt1 | contig 11800 bp, 10 predicted proteins | sample MGYA00238136_ERZ651165 | MGnify/ENA primary metagenome ERZ651165 (study PRJEB26861, sample SAMN08777766) | seawater metagenome | isolation source: coastal seawater | place: USA: Florida | collected... | reverse complement strand
AATGGGTATGTTGGCGCGGAATTGCTCTGCTGATGTAAACGTGATTTCCTTGGTAGGTGAATGTGGTAGAGAAGTAAAAGATTTTATTGAAGAGTCTTTAGGCGAAGAAGGCTTAAAGCGTTCCGTTGTTATTTGCGCAACATCTGATCAGCCCCCGGTTATTCGAATGAAAGGTGCTTTGGTGGGTACTTCGGTGGCCGAATATTTCCGTGATCAAGGCAAAAATGTCTTATTTATGATGGACTCTGTGACCCGTTTTGCTATGGCGCAGCGTGAAATTGGCTTAGCTACGGGTGAACCGCCTACGACTAAAGGCTACACCCCTTCCGTATTTGCCATGTTGCCGCGTTTAATGGAGCGAGCCGGTACATCACCAAAGGGTAGTATTACGGCCATTTATACGGTTTTAGTAGATGGCGGCGATATGGATGAGCCCATTGCAGATGCTGCTAGAGGTATTTTAGACGGTCACTTGGTGTTATCGAGAGATTTAGCCGCAAAGAATCATTACCCCTGTATTGATGTTGGGCATTCAGTAAGCCGTTTGTTTTCGGTTGTGGCCAATAAATCTCATCAAAAAGCAGCGGGAAAATGCCGGGAAATACTAGCCAGATACACCGAAGCAGAAGACTTAATTAACATTGGGGCCTATGTAAAGGGAAGTAACCCAAAAATCGATGAAGCGGTATCTAAAATTGATGCTGTGAATAAATTTTTACAACAAGGTACTATGGAAGACTGCCCTTTTGATAAGAGCATTAAAACCCTCACAAATTTGTTTTAGATAAATGAGTAAGCCTAAAAAAGGAAAGCGCTTTGTGTATGGCCTGGAAACAGTGCTGCGTGTTCGGGGCATTTTTGAAACCTTAGAAAAAGAAAAGTTAAAGCAGCGTGAACGAGAATTAGAAGAAGAACGCTTAAAAGAACAGCAAGTTAAAAAAGAACAAGAAGAGCATCTGAATTATGTAAGAGAGCTGTTAACGGATGAACTGCCTCAATTGAACACCATTCAAATGCACGAACAACACGTTAAAACCATGGAAGAGCGTGTCAAAAAGCAGCAAGAAGAAGTCAAGAAAAGCGAGAAAAAGCGCGATGATCAACGCCAAGAGGTTGTGAAGCGTAGTAAAGAGAAGAAAATCATTGAAAAAGACCGCGAAAAAACCAGAGATCTTTGGAAAAAGATGATGGATAAACTAGACAGTCAATTCTTAGATGAAATAGCCTCTATCAAATTCGCTTCTGACATGAAGAAAAAAAGCGAAGAAGAAGAGGCTAAGCAAAAGTAAAGTGTGTCGGCCGTTAGCGCTGGGCTATTGTTTCCATTGTTTGGCATCTTCTAAAAATTGAGCGATGCCTTTATCCGTTAAGGGGTGATCGAATAACTTCATTAATGTTGCTGGTGGAACGGTGACTACATCTGCACCAATAGTGGCGGATTCTAGTATATGAATGGGGTGTCTAACACTTGCAACAAGTACTTTAGTATCAAAACTGTAGTTTTCAAAAATGGTCACAATTTGAGCGATTAAATCCATGCCATTATGGCTGATGTCGTCTAATCTACCAACAAAGGGGCTTACGTAGGTAGCGCCTGCTTTGGCGGCAATTAAGGCTTGTAGTGGTGAAAATGTTACCGTGACGTTTGTTGGTATGCCACGACTGCTTAGCTCTTTGACTACTTTCATGCCTTCTGGGCTCATGACTACTTTGATTACTATGTTGTTTCCCCAGTTTTGGTATTCTTCGGCTTCTTTGATCATGCCTTCAGCATTTGTGCTTAGCGTTTCTACTGAGATGGGGCCATCAATAATGCTGGCGATTTCACGAATTGTAGCTTCGTGCTCTTTTCCGGCCTTTTTAATTAAGGTTGGGTTTGTAGTCACGCCGTCAACCAAGCCCATGTCGTTGGCTTTTTTAATGGCATCTATGTCTGCTGTATCGATAAAAAATTGCATTTATTTCTCCTAATTAATTGTTTTAAAGTAACAAGGCCTTAAACATCCAATAAAAAAGAATGGAAAGAAAGGCGCCTGCTGGAATGGTAATAAACCAAGATAAAATGATGTTGTAAATCACTTTAACATTTAAGGAACTAATTCCTCTGGCTAATCCGACGCCAAATACGGCGCCAACGAGTGTATGTGTGGTTGAAATGGGAATGCCCAATTTAGAGGCCAATACTATGGTGGTGGCGGCGCCTAATTCAGCGGCGAAACCTCTTGTTGGGGTCAATTCGGTAATGTTTTTTCCAACGGTTTCTATGACACGCCAGCCCCAAGTGGCTAAACCAATGACAATACCCCCGCCGCCTAGACCCAGAATCCATAAGGGCACACCGAACTGTGCTTGAATAGAATTGGTTTCCAATACCCCAATAATGGCAGCAATTGGCCCAATGGCGTTGGCCACATCATTTGAACCGTGTGCAAAAGCAACGAAACACGCTGAAATAATTTGTAAGACAGTGAATATTTTTTCTACTTCTAACATGCGCTCGTCTGTATTCATTTTTTTGCGCTTTTTTGAACTCACAAATAAAAACTTAGAAATAATAAAATAACTGGCAACCCCAGACATGGCGCCAAATACAGTGGCTAGAAATAGCGATTCGATTAATGAAAAATCTAAGTGTAGTTGCTTTAATCCTTTAAACAACATGACAAGTGTAACAATAAAAATAACGAGAAACACAAAAAAGGGCGCCATTTTTCTAGAAGCTAAAATGGGGTTTTTAACACTTAATACTTTGCGCTTTATGGCTTCAAATACCAAAAAGGCGATAATACCACCCAATATAGGTGAAATGACCCAGCTGGAAGCGATTTTTGCAATTTTGACCCAGTTCACAGAGGCAAAGCCCATAGACACAATAGAAAAGCCCACAATAGCACCCACAATGGAATGTGTGGTGGACACTGGCAGGCGAAAATACGAGGCCACTTGTAACCAAACAGCGGCGGCTAATAAGGCAGATAGCATGCCAAGCACGAAAAGCATGGGTACATCGGCATATAAATTAGGGTCTACAATGCCTTTTCTGACGGTGTTTGTTACCGAGCTGCCTGCAAAAAATGCACCTGAAAATTCTAGAATAGCTGCTAAAATAACGGCTCTTTTTAAGGTTAATGAACCAGAACCCACAGAGGTGCCCATGGCATTGGCCACATCATTTGCGCCGATATTCCAGGCCATATAAAAACCAATCACTAGTGTTAGGGCAAGAATGATTTGAACTAAATCCATGGCTAGGCTCCTATTTTGACACTAACATTAAGCGCAATTCAATCGAGGCATGTTCAGAGCTTTTGACAATGTCCATAAACATATCAATGATTTGATGTGTAAAGATGATGCTAACAGGATCTAAATCTTTTTCATTCGCATATAGGCTTTCTTTTACTTTTGTTTTTAGTAAAGACGTTTCATATTCTGCTTTACAAACGGCTTCGATGCGATCAAGCACTTTTGTTACTTCATGATTCGAAAAGGATGTTTCAAGCAAGGTATGCATTCGAGATGCGGTGTCGATACTAGCGTTGATTACTTCAAGCCCCTTATCAATAAAGGCTTTGAAATCGGCTTCTAAGGCGTTCATAAACGGTGTGTTTCGGATGGTCATGTGCTTACACAGCTTTTCGGCATGATTCGCGATGTTGTCTTGTATATAAATAAAACGGAGTAAATCTGACCGAGAAAAGGGCATTAAAATGGAGGTGGGTAGGTTTTGTTTGGTATCCCATTTGGCTTTGTCGGCTGCAAACTCTGCATCCAGAACTTGCTGCTTGATATCGGCCATTTTGTCGAAATCTTCGCTCATCCATGCGTCAAAAAGTTCTGGCGTAAAATTCACGCAAGCTTTTACTTTTTGCATGTGATCTTCTAATAATGTAAATGGAGACTTTAAGAACAGATTTTCGATTTTTGACATTTGACCCGCCTTAATTAGTTATTTTACCTATTTATAGACTGCGCTCGTCTTTTTCTTGGTAGTTCACCTAATGGTACCATTATCGCTGCTGTTGAGTAAGGCGTAAATTAAATATATTAACAAATATCGATACATTTTTTAGCCCATTTTCTTCCTATATTTAAGTATAAGAGACTAAAGGGAGACAAATATGGCAAATGGGGCGCCACAACAAGGGGGACCTCCAAGAGGAATTCCTCTAAGTAGGGTACACATAAGAAATAACATGCAAAGCAGGGTTGAGAAGCACTTTGACTTCCCTTATGCAAAATACTTGGGTAACCGAGATTTCTTTGACCAGTTGTCAAACATTTTAGATCAAATGCTTAATGAAGGTACGGTGCGACTGCCTACCGGACAAGTTGTGCCTACTGATTCCCCGGGTGGAATGATGGCTATTCAGCACGTTATGACGCTTCTAGAAGCAAACCGAGTAGCGATTGACGGTTTAGCCGGCTTGGGTTTGAACATAGAAAAACAAATTTGGAAAAACTTATAAACGACTTATTAGGGAGGTGTTGATGGATGCAGGAGAAATTTAAAGATTATTACCCCAGGCCATTTGCATACTCTCACTTCGCAATTGATATTCGCCCAGACAACAACATGTCCAAAAGTTATATCCGACCGGATTTAGACTTTTTAAACGTTATTGGCCCCCGCTTAGAAACAGATGCTATTACTCAGTCGAAAGAACCAGAGCTTGCTAAAAAAGAATTGCAATTGGGTTCAGCAGCCTTGCATATTTCAAACTTAAGAGGCGCGATGAGCCATTTATCGCATCATGAAATAGCCAGGCGCCAGCAAATGTTCACACGTCAAAACTTTGAAAGAGTCGCAGATGATGATTATGTAAATCATGCCAAAGCTTTAGAATCAGGCGTTACCTCATTGGTTGCGAATGAACTTAGAAAAAATAAAAAAGCCTATAACGATGTAGAAAGCGCTGAAGATGACGCTGTGTTATCGCCGCATGATTACGATTCTCAAAACGGAAACGGTATTACCAGTAAAAATATTTTTGTGAAAGGCTCTAAAGCGTATGAACATTTTGAAAAATCTCAGATGAACGAATTTTTATCTAGCGAGTTTCAGTCGCCATTACGATTATTGGGCTCTGATATGTTTCAATCGGTTCAAGCCGATGTAAGCGCTATTCAAGAAGGCACGGTATCCTTAGAACTGCCAGACATGTATTCAGATAACGACGTGTCTGAACTGCATATTAAAGAAAACGTAGATTCTATCTTACAAGAGCAGGAATACTGGAATGCTTGGGCGCCTAGCGAAAGTTTTTCATTTTTAACCAACATGCATGCACAAAGAAAAGGTTTTTATAAAACAGTACGTACCTTTTCTGGGTTTATGAAAGAGCAAAATCATATTGTTGAAAATGAAATCGCCTTACGAAACGCCGATGATTTTCATCAAGGGTTAGTAAGCAACTTTAGTACTGATATCAAGGCACTTATTACACAAGTAGATGAGGATATTTCACGCAACCAAGAAGAGCTTGTGGGCGTGTTTTTAACAGACGAACAAATAGATGCACACGGTGAAAGCATCAAAAAAATCGAAGACTTATGGAAAACATCAGAGTTTGAATGGGATAACTTCAGCCTAGAACAGCAAGATGAATTAAATGCTTACTATGATGATTTTAATGAGTTATTAAGCATTGTTGAAGAGCTTGAACTAGAGCGAGAAAGTATCGAGCAAGATAGCACCGCTTTTGTAGATGACTGGTGGGAAAACATTGGGCGTCATTTAGACGATGGGGTCTTAACGCCTTTCGGTTTACTAGCCGAGCAAGCGTTGGATATTTCAACGGCCATGGATTTTGGCTTAGCTAAAGATTCGAACGATGCCTCTCAAGATAAATTATTAGATGATTATGTGACACATTTAGATAGCTCTGTATTTTCACAGTTACAATCTAGCCCGGAAGTAGATGTAGATGATTTGATGGGCGATGATCCTGAGCGTGGCTTAGACATTATGAACACCTTAATCGATCAAGGTGTTATCGATAGAGAAGGCAAAGTGAATGACTTTGACCCAGCTGATATCACGAAAAACTGGGGCTTTACAGCAGAAGAAAACGAGCTGGTGTATTCGGTATTAAACGAAGCACATCAAGGGTTGTTTTCCTTTGATAGCTTTGATGTGACACAGGTAAACGGCGCAAAACGTCAGCCCATTCACATTATTGACCCTGAGGGTAACGAAAAAAGCTTAAAAGATATTATATCGGCTATCGACTTAGCGGCGCCATCACACGAACAATACACGGCGGCAAGAGATAACTATAACCTGTATATGGATATGATGTTGTCAATGGCCGGCACTAACTTTAGTGAAAATGGTCAGTTAACACCAGAGATCACCGAAACAGAAGACGGCTTTAAAGTGGCGGTATACCCACATGCCACCTGGAACGAAAAAGAAGTAACAGCAACGCACGTTGTAGCAACAGGCGATGACATTGAATTAGTCAATGAAACCGAATGGACTGAAGTAGAAGACGCGCCTTTAGAGATTACATTCGAAAGCCAAGAAGAAGCCGAAGACTTTTTTGAAAGCATACGAAACTTAGTGCTTTATTTAGAGCCAGTTGTATCGAATTACAATCCAGTAGATTCTGATGTCGTTGATCAGTTCGGCACTTACTATGATACAGATGGCAATAAGGTTGAAGGGCCTTTACGCTTATTGGTTGATAATTCGGGCGATTACAACGGTAGCGAGATTATTTCTAAAGATAGTGAAGACTTTAGATATAATATCGACTACTTACCGCATCAAGCATTTTTCAAGTCGCAATACTGGGATACCATCAAAACTAAGTTGGGCCAAGAAATTTCTTTGAAAATAGGAACCGGTATTTTTAGCGATAGTATCATGAGGCGCTTAGAAGGCAATAACAATAAGCGTAGAATGTCAAAATGGCGCGAAGATAAAAAGCAGTGGGAAGAAGAAAAAGAAGAAGAAAAACGTGCCGATGCTAAGTCTAGAGGCCGTCGTAGAGCCGATAGAAAGCGTTATGAAAACAGCGTGACGAAGCAACGTAATGAAATGCAGAAAATTCTAAAATCAATTCGTGAAAAAGAAGCGGCGAGAATGAAAAAGAAGAAAGAAGCCAGAAAAGCGGAAGAAAAACGTGTTTCGAATAAGGGGAAAAAGTAATGCAGTCGTCACCTATTGATAGCAATGTGTTTGAGGTGGAAGAAAACCCGTATTACAAACGCTTAAGGCAAGAACTTCGCTCAAAGGCGATGAAGAAAATAGCGGAAGAAAAAAAGCAAAGTGAATCAAGCACGGTTCAAGCTGAACAGCATGTACCCGAAGATGTGTATCACAGCAGCGAAATGCGAAAATCTAAAAAAGAAAAAAGCATTAAAGACAAAGCCTTTAAAGATGACGTGCTTTTAAACGCTAAAACGTTATACGAACAGTTAGAGGATAATTCACAAGAACAAATCAAAGATAAAAAAGATCATGCTCAACAATTATTAGAGCGCATGAAATATAACGGCCAAGAAATTATTAGGCATTTATCATATAAAATTGACTTTTCAGCCAGAAAAGATGAATTCAAAGAAATGTTTAAATTTAACTTGCAACAATCGCGTTCAGACAACATGTTTGTGTCGCGTTTTTCTCAATTTAAAGTGGGTGTTGTGGGGCAAATTTTAACAGGCATTGGCGTTCCGATTGAGGAACTTAAAAAGTTAAAAAAGCAGGCCTTTAGAGAAGTGTTTGAAGAAAACTGTATGGAAATGACTGAAAACATTTACAACATTGAACTGCTGGAAATTGTTCAAGGTAGGCGTAGGCGAAATAAGAAAACATTAAACATGTTTCGCAACTTACAGGCGCAGTTAATTCGCAATATGAATAATATTGGGCGTGTGGGCTATTGGTCGAAATCAAGGCTTTTAGAAGAAAAGTTAAAGCAATGTAAGCGTATTCGTGAAGAGTTTGTTCAAGAACAGCAGCATTTAACGTACTTGCTTAGTTATTATGGGCAGGAAGCAGCATGACGACAGATAAAGCAACAGAACAAGAAGAACCCTTAAGTAAAGAAGAGATCGAACAAATAGAAAGCGAACTTCAAGAAGGGGCTAAAATAGATTTATTAACTATTCGGAAAAACTTAAACCGTTGCAAGCGAATGATGCTTCGTTGCGATGCTAAAATTACACTGTATACCGCCAAACTAGACCGCGCCACTGAACAGCGCAGCAATACAGATAAAAGCTTAATGGAAAAAGCTTTAGATTTATTTAGTCTGAAGAAAAAAATTCACTTTAGGAGATAACAATGGATGTGTCACGCTTAGGCCAAACGCCACATGTTGATCCTATTGGTGCTGCTGAAATGGAGCTGGATTTTGATCTTGAACAAGACATTGATTTAGATGAAGACGAAAAATCGGAAGCAGATAGTGTCCGCGGCAAGAAAAACAAAAAAGTACATCGAAAAGCCAAAAAGGCCAATCAAAAACAAAATTCAAATTTAACGACAGCCGGCAAGCTGATGAATGAAGAGCTTGATGCTCAAAGCATGTACCGAAAAGTGGCTGATAAAACACAAAAGAAACGCATGGATCAACTTCATAAAAAAATTGAAACGGAGTTTAACAAGCAGTTAAAGCAGTCTTTAAACGAAAAATTTCAATATAAAGCGGCAGATTTAATTCAAGACAAAGTAACGCTGTATAAAGACAAAGAAATCGAAGGCGCTGAAGTGAACGAAAATCAGTTGTTAACGCAAGATGAAGAAAGCACGTTTGATAAACAGCGCCGCCATATGAAAGAAGCCAACAAAAAAGACATTCAAAAAACACAAGAACGACAAACCGTACGCGATACAGCCATGAAACAGTTAGATAAACACAGCACCGTTAAAGAGTATGTATTGGCGTTTAGCTCGAATTTAATCAAACAAGATAAGCAAAAAAAGGAAAAATCGCGGCAATTAAAGCAGCAAATGCTTGAAAAAGGTGTGTCGACAAAAGAAGTGGTTCAAATTGAAAAAGCCGCACATCAGTTGGTTAGAAAAGATTTGAAAAAAATGTTGAAGCAAAACTTCTTGAATGTGGCCCTTTCATTTAAAGGTGAAATGACCTCAGAACTACTAGATAATTATTCGAAATACTATTCGATGTTAGACATTGCCAAAGAGGCCAAGTTTTTTGATGCAAATCCAGATGGCTTAAAAGAAGTGCGTAACGAAACCAAGCAAGATATTCGTCAATTTTTAACCACAGAGCTAGATAGACAACTCGTTGAAACCAAGCTGAAAAGTGATTCGGTTCAAGATTTAATTAAAATGTTCGATAGCTTTAACGAGGTTGCTAAGTTTTCAAGTTTTGATTCCAGCCAGTTTATTAAGCATTTAAACAAAAAAATCGATGATCAAGGGTTGGCCAAGTTCATAAGTCCAGAGATATTAGGCCCGATAGAAAGCGAAAGAGACTCTCAATTTAACCAGAACCAGCAAGGGCGTAGGCAGCCAGAACCTCAGTTTGATGAGGCCGAAGATGAAGACGCTAAACTGATGAATTTATACATTCAATCGAACATGGGGCATAAGTTTTTTGATTGGCTCAAAATTAAATTGGCTATTCGAAAAGAAGAAGGGCGTATCAAGCATGCCATTAACTTAGAAGATGTTCGAAAAAAAGCCTCTGCTGTGGCCATTATGCGCTTACGATTAGAACTAAGACAGCTATTTGAAATAAGAGCGACTCTACCCGCTTTAAAAGGGCCAGAGTATGATGCGTTTCGAAAGCGCCTTAAAGAAGTGTTAAAGTCTTTAAAACGTTTGGGCATTACTGTGTCTGCAAAAGAATTGCGCGAATTGCGTGATCAAAGTAACAGAAGCCTATTTTTTATTTTGAAAGAAGAATATATTAAGCTGGAGGTTTTTTTGGAATCTCAACCAAAAAACTCGGCGCTTCGTTTAAAAAAGAAAGAGTTTATTGCTATACTGGAAAGACTAAAATCAGAAACCAAGATAAACGACTCTATAAAACCTAAGTTGATGCAAGATTTACACTTTTTATCGGATGTTAATATTATTGAGGCTGCTTAATGTTTAATGTAAGCTCAATTTGGGAATTTTTGTACTAATCAAGGAGTGTTGTAATGTTAGATTTATATATTAGTAATAAGAACGCTTTAACCGGTTTAGAATCGGCATTACGTATTGCGATTTCAAACGCAAACAACTTTAACACGCCAGGTTATAAATATGTGCATGCCTCGTTTACAACAATGTACTCTGAAGCCATTACATCAGGTACTGAAAGCACGAACCCTGTTGTGTTAGGGCAAGGTATGACACTAGGGTCTACGTCAACAGACTTTAGCCAAGGTCCCATTTCAAGTGGTACGGCAACAGATGCGGCTATTATGGGCGAAGGCTTCTTTATTTTATCGACAGGGGCGAACGAACAAGCCTTAAATACGTCCGCAAATTACTACACGCGTTCGGGTCGTTTTCAAACAGATGCGGCGAATGAATATATGGTAGATGATTTCGGCAGAAAAGTATTTGGTTATCAAACAGATAAAGCCGGCAATGTTATTTCTTCAAAACTAGAACCTATTCAAACAGGTGGTTATACCGATGTATCGTTTACAGAAGGCGGTATTTTAGTGGTTAACGAAGGGTCTGATAACGAGGTTCATTTATTTCAATTGGCCTTAACAACGTTTCAAAACAAAGAAGGCTTGGTGCCAGTATCTGGTGCGGCTTTTTCACAAACGGTGGCGTCAGGCGAACGCTTAGAGCCCAGTGTTGCGGGTAACCCGATTGGTGGCGATGGATCTGCTATTTACGGCGATGTGCTGGGTGGTTCATTAGAATCATCAAACGTTGATATTCCACGTGTTGCCTTAGATATGAATATCTTAAATAGAAGTTATACCGCTACTCAAGGTGTTATTGATGATGTCACGAAAGTCTTCAATGAAACAATGAAAGTATTAAAGTAAAATTCTGCAATTTTTTCGCGCACTTTTACGTTAATAATATAGATAGATACAAATTAGGAGATTGTTTTAAATGACCGCGGAATTATCATTATTACGAACTAGCACAAGAAGACGCCCTCAAGCGCAGCAGGCAAGTGCGGCAGCTAAAAGCCAACCGTTTTTGGCCCAGTGTGATGTTATTGAAAGCGATATGGCGGTTCTTTTATTTTCTAGACCCCAAACCTTTGAACAAAAAAAACGAACAATCGATACTTATGTCCAGCAATTAGGCGCTAATAAGCCAGAAAAGTTTGCACTTAAAAAACGCTTATACCAACTTGCTTTTGGTAGGGCTATTGCAGAGTCTTTAACGAAAGTTGCGGCAAAAGTTCCGGTATTAGAAAGAGCGCTAGAAGCGAAACGAAGTGAAATAGAAGCGGGCGGATTACCTGCTAAGCAAGGATTTCAATGTGTCTATGACTTGTATAAGCAAGATGGCGATGTGTTAGCCGCTTTGCCAAGGCACATGAATAACTCTTTAGAGCAAGTGCCTCGTTTAATGGATCTTATGAATAAACATTATTTTGCAGCTGACGATCAAAAACCGCGCTTTAGCGAAGCGTTTAAGGGCGCGTTAAGCAACATTTATAATCAGAACGCCTCTGTGTTTGTACCCTGTGTTGTGAACTCGCATTTAGTTTATTTCGCGGTTGTGAAAGATCATCAAGGCAAAGCCCGAATTTTTGAGGTCAATGCAGGCTTAGAATCACGTGTGGTGGGCGATAATCGTGAAGTGTGCCGAGAAGTGACGTTGAAATCAGGCGATGATGTGTTTGATGTTTTCAGT
>ENA-OWNT01004679-OWNT01004679.1-seawater-metagenome-genome-assembly--contig:-NODE-4679-length-11801-cov-2.622484_pt1 | contig 11801 bp, 8 predicted proteins | sample MGYA00238136_ERZ651165 | MGnify/ENA primary metagenome ERZ651165 (study PRJEB26861, sample SAMN08777766) | seawater metagenome | isolation source: coastal seawater | place: USA: Florida | collected... | reverse complement strand
GCCTCTTTCGCGGGTGCGCGAACCCGCGACCCGGCGGAAGCGGGCCCCCTAGCGGGAACTGAACAGCTGTCCCTTCTCCGTCAACAGCACGACCATCAGGGATCCGAGACCAAGACAGACAAAGCCGATCATCAGGGGCAGTGTCGAGCCATTGTAGAAGCTGCCGATGGCCATGCCGAGCAGGCTGGACACGGTTGTGGTGGCGAACCCGTAGGCGGCAGACGCCGTGCCCGCAATCTTGCCGAGCGGCTCCATTGCCAGCGCCGAGAAGTTTGCACCCATCAGGCCGAAACAGGCAAAGGTCAGCGCAAACATCGGGAAGAACCAGTAGAGGCTTTCGCCGAACAGAAGCGTGATCACGACCAGCGCAGACGACATGATCAGGAAGAAGACCATGGCCCCATGGCTCATGCGGCGCATGCCGATCCGTTCCACGACGCGCGAATTCAGGAAATTGGCAGCGGCCAGCGCGGCCGCAATGCCCGCAAACCAGAATGCAAAGGATTCCTCTTGTCCGAACACATCGCGGAAGACCTGTTCGGAGGATCCGATGAAGGAGAACAGCGCCCCGAATATGATGCCGGACGCACACATATAGCCAAAGGTCACGCGGCTGCGGCCGACAGCCAGGTAGCTGCGGAATGCAGACACAAGGTTGAGCGGCGTGCGCGAATCCTCTCCCAGCGTCTCTGGCAGGCGCATCCACGTCCAGACAAGCAGTGCCCCGCCAAACAGGGCCAGCACGCCGAAAATCCACTGCCAGGGCGCCACGAACAGGATGACCTGGCCAATCGCCGGTGCGATCATGGGCACGATCATGAATATGGTCATGACCAGGGACATGAAGCCGGCCATCTGGCGGCCGGCATACAGGTCCCGCACGACGGACACCGCCACGAGACGTGCGCCGGACGCGAACACGCCCTGCAGGAAGCGCGCAACCAGAAGGGCCGTGAAATCCTTCATCAGGACACAGAGCAGCGCAGTCAGGATGTAGCCGGCCAGGCTGATGAACAGCGGGAGCCGGCGACCGAACCGGTCCGACACCGGCCCCCAGAAAAGCTGGGGCGCCCCGAAGCCGAGAATGTAGGCAAAAACGATCATCTGTTGCCGGTTGGCATCACCGGGCGCACTGTCGGACAGGCCGAGCGAGGCCGCTATCTCCCCCAGCGCCGGCAGCATGATGTCGATGGCCAGCGCATTAAGCGCCATCAGGGCGGCGACCATGATCACCATCTCCGTCCGCCCCGGAACGGAACGGCCATGGGCGCCCGTCACAATGCGGGGCTGGGGGGATGGCATTTCACTGTCGGGCATGGGCGGCTGGTTTCCCCTGAACGGTCGAGTCGGCCAATCTGGGTCCTTCGGTTCGAAAACACCAGTGCCCGGACCAGAAAAAACCCCGCCGATGGGGCGGGGCTGGAATGCGGATATGCAGGGTTGCGGCCTAGCGCTCCTGCGGGCGGACAATGTTTCCGCTGAGATTGAAGACCACCTGCTCGGCGTCGAAATAGGCGGCATCGGCCGGCTTCTCGCCCTTGCCCATCAGGATTTCGGCAGACGCGACATAGCGGGTGCGCTCACGATACTCCGAGGGTCCGCCCCAATAGGGGTCATAATAGCCAAGCGCGCCAACGCGGGGGCGGTGGAACGGGTTGCGGTAATACGCGGCGTGCGGGCCATAATAGGCGTAATGGAGATGAAAATGGTCGTAGAAGGGCGAATAGGCACTGCTGCCGACCGGAACGAGCCGGCTTTCGGAATCGGTCTCCCGGCGCACGACCCGGAAATGGTCATACCCATTGAGGCGGGTAAGCTCGGCGGCGCGATAGAGCAGATAGGTTTCCACCGTTTTCCGGTCCGTCAGCGAATTGCCCGAGAACTGGACCTGGAACCGGTTGGATTCGATCTGCTGCTCGGAATAGCCCCGATTGCTGTCCGGCGTGGCAGCCTGGTACGGCGTCGCGGTGGCACAGGCACCCAACAGGACAAGCCCGGCAAGCGCGCTGATCGGCAGGAATCTGGTCATGGCAACAACCCTCCAAAAGCAATCGTCACAGCAGCTTATGGGGGAAACCTGCTGAACGCCAGTTGAACCGGCATCACGTTTCAGCGAGCAGATCGTTCCCGAGGGCAGCTGACGGGGCCATGAAAAAGGGCGGCCTTCCAGCCGCCCCTTCGCAAGAGAAACAGGCTCCGGTCAGGCCGCCTTGTAGCCCATGACGGCCTTGATTTCGAGGAATTCCTCGAAGCCATACTCGCCCCATTCGCGGCCATTGCCGGACTGGCCATACCCACCAAAGGGCGCCGTGAAGTCAGGGCGGGCGCCATTGACCTGGATCTGGCCGGCGCGGATGCGATTGGCGACCTTGCGGGCTTCGTCTTCGGGCCCCTGAACGTAGCCAGCGAGGCCATAGACCGTGTCATTGGCCATCTCGACCGCATGGTCGACATCCTCGTACGGGATCATCACGAGCACGGGCCCGAAGATTTCCTCGCGGGCGATGGTCATGTCATTGGTAACGTTCGCGAACACGGTCGGACGGGCGAAATAGCCCTTGTTAAAGCCTTCCGGGCGGCCGGGACCACCTGCGACCAGGGTCGCGCCTTCCTCGATCCCCTTCTGGATGAGATCCTGCACCTTCTGATACTGGTTGCCATTCGAAATCGGGCCGATGGCGCCCGGCGTTGCCTCACCCGGCATCATCACCTTGACCGATTCTGCAGCGGCCTTGGCGATGGCCATGGCCTGTTCCTGCTGGTCTTTCTGCACGAACATGCGGGACGGGGCGTTACAGGACTGGCCCGAATTGGTCATCATCTGCATGACGCCGCCGCCCACGGCCTTTTCGAGGTCAGCCGAAGGCAGGATGATGTTCGGGCTCTTGCCGCCCAGTTCCTGAGCCACGCGCTTGACGGTCGGCGCGGCCGCCTGGGCCACCAGCACGCCGGCGCGGGTGGAGCCTGTGAAGCTCATCATGTCGACATCCGGGTGCGCGGAAAGTGAAGCGCCAACGCCCGGACCGTCGCCATTGACGAGGTTGAACACGCCTTTCGGCACACCGGCCTCATGCATGATCTCCGTCAGGATCATCGCATCGAGCGGGGCGATTTCGGACGGTTTCAGCACCATGGTACAGCCGGCCGCGATGGCCGGGGCCACCTTGCAGGCAATCTGGTTGAGCGGCCAGTTCCAGGGCGTGATGAAGCCGCAGACACCAATCGGCTCCTTGCGAAGCAGCGTGGTGCCTTTCAGCTCCTCGAATTGATACTCGCGCAGGATGGCCGCCATTGTCGCGAAATGGCCCATACCAGCCGGCACCTGGGCGGCATTGGCCAACCACATCGGGGCGCCCATTTCGCTGGAGATCGCCTCGGCCATTTCCGGCATGCGCGCCTTGATTCCGGCGGCAATCTTCTCCAGCAGCTCCGCGCGATATTCGACGCTGGTCTGGGAGAAGGACGGAAATGCGGCCTTGGCCGCGGCCACGGCCTTGTCCACATCCGCCTTCGACCCGATGGAGATGACCGCAAAGCTTTCCTCGGTCGCCGGGTTCTCGACTTCCATCGTGCGCGGCTCCACGGGGTCCACCCATGCGCCATCAATGTAGAATTGCTTGTATTCTTTCATGCTCTTCGGGCCTCCCAATGGTCCATATGCTGGACATGACTATAGGTGCCGGACTCGCGACGGGCGAGTCCTGACGCAGGGTAATTTCGCCAGCCCTCGTCAGGCGCCGTGAACGTGATCGACGTCGAAGGCGGCGATGGTCGCCAAATTCACGATATCACCAACCGTTGCGCCAAGCGATGCGATCTGGACCGGCTTTTCCAGGCCCAGAAGCATGGGCCCGATCACCGTGGCACGGCTCATTGATTCCAGAAGCTTGGTGGAAATGGACGCTGCATGAATGGCCGGCATCACGAGCACATTGGCCGGACCGGTCAGGCGGGAGAACGGATAGAGCAGCTTGTGGCTGGGGTTCAGCGCGACATCGGCGCTCATGTCGCCCTCATATTCGAAATCGATATTGCTCATGCTGTCCAGGATCGCCACGGCATCACGCACCTTTTCCCCCCGCTCGCCCATCGGGTTTCCGAAGGTCGAATAGGACAGGAAGGCCACGCGCGGCGAGAAGCCAAGCGAGCGAACCGAGCGCGCCGCCTCGATGGCAATGCTGGCAAGGTCCTCGCCCTGCGGAAGCTCGGTAACGCTGGTATCGGCGATGAAGACCGTCCGGCCTCGATTGATCACCATGGACATGCCAATGACGGCCTGGCCGGGCAGCGGGTCGAGCACGAGCAGGGAATCGTTCAGCGCCACATCATAGTTCCGGGTCACACCCGTCACCATGCCGTCTGCATCGCCATTCTTCAGCATGCAGCACCCGAACACGTTGCGATCCTGATTGACGAGCCGCTGGGCATCCCGCTTGAGATAGCCGTCGCGCTGGAGGCGGGCATACAGCATGTCCGTATAGACCGGATTGTTGTCGGACAGGCGCGCATTGAGGATTTCGAGCGTACCGGGCTGGATGCCCATCTGTTCCATGGCCCGCTCGACCTGGGCTTCGCGGCCGATCAGGATCGGATGACCGAGGCCCTGATTCTTGAAGCTGAACGCAGCGCGGACCACGGCCGGTTCCTCGCCTTCCGCAAAGACGATCCGGCGCTGAAGCTCCTTGCAGCGTGCCTGTACGCCCTGGATGAAGGAGGCCGATGGGTCCGCCCGGCGCGCCAGCGAGTGGCGATAGGCTTCCATGTCGTCGATCGGCTTGCGGGCTACGCCCGTGTCCATTGCCGCCTGCGCCACGAAGGGCGGGATGAAGCTGATCAGGCGCGGATCGAACGGTGTCGGGATGATATAGTCGCGGCCGAAGCTGGGCCGGGCCCCATGATAGGCGGCGGCTACCTCGTCCGGGACATCCTCGCGGGCAAGTTCCGCAAGCGCCTGGGCAGCGGCGACCTTCATTTCCTCATTGATGCCGCGGGCGCGCACATCGAGCGCACCACGGAAGATATAGGGGAAACCGAGGACGTTATTGACCTGGTTGGGATAGTCCGACCGGCCGGTGGCGATGATGGCGTCGTCACGAACGGATTTGATGTCTTCCGGCGTAATTTCCGGATCCGGATTGGCCATGGCGAAAATGATCGGATTCCTGGCCATGGACTTCACCATGTCCTTGGTTACGGCGCCCTTGACCGACAGGCCCAGCAATACGTCCGCACCGTCAACGGCCTCGGCCAGCGTGCGCTTCGTTGTCTTGACCGCGAAAGCGGATTTGAACTGGTCCATCTTCTCCGTGCGGCCTTCATAGACAACACCCGAAGAGTCACACATCAGGATGTTCTCGGCCTTAACGCCCAGATGACGGATCAGCCCGGCGCAGGACAGGCCGGCCGCCCCTGCCCCGGAGACGGCAACCTTCAGGTCCTCCATCTTGCGGCCGGTAATGTGGCAGGCATTGATCAGGCCGGCTGCGGCGATGATGGCCGTGCCGTGCTGGTCGTCATGGAACACCGGAATGTCGAGATCTTCGCGCAGGCGGCTCTCGATGATGAAACAGTCCGGCGAGGAAATGTCTTCCAGATTGATGCCACCCCAGGTCGCGCCGATATTGCGTACCGTGGTGATGAACTCCTCGACATCGGTCGTGCTGACCTCGACATCGAAACTGTCAATGTCGGCAAACCGCTTGAACAGGACCGACTTGCCTTCCATCACCGGCTTTGACGCCATTGGCCCCAGATTTCCGAGCCCCAGAATGGCCGTCCCATTGGAGATCACGGCGACCATGTTTCCCTTGGCGGTGTAATCGTACGCCTTGTCTTCATCTTCCGCGATGGCCAGAACGGGCACTGCAACGCCGGGGCTGTAGGCCAGCGACAGGTCCCGCTGTGTGCCCATTGGCTTGGTCGGCACCATGGAGATTTTGCCGGCATGTGGCTGCGAGTGGAAATCGAGGGCTTCCTGATCGGTGAAGCTCGGCCGTTTGGTGGTCATTGCGCGGCAATTCCGTTGTTGCAAAAAGTTTCAATTAAGGCGGCAAACTAGGCCGGTGCGAGAGGCATGCCAACCGTAAAACAGGCCGATTCCTGCGATATGATCACTTTGTCACGGGCAAGCTGGTGCGAGGCTTTGCGAATCTCCCGCGCTGGCGGTAGCGTCCCCGCCCATGGCTGATACCGCTGCCCCTGCAAAACCCTCTCCCGCGCCAAGCCCGTTCATGGCGCAGTACCTGTCCATCAAGGCCCGGCACGATGATGCGTTGCTGTTTTTCCGGATGGGCGATTTCTACGAATTGTTCTTCGAGGACGCCGTCGAAGCCGCCCGTGTGCTGGACATTACGCTGACCTCCCGCGGTGAATATGAGGGCAAGCCGATTCCGATGGCGGGCGTGCCGTATCATGCTGCCGAAGGATATCTGGCCCGACTGATCAAGGCCGGATGCCGGGTGGCGGTGTGCGAGCAGACCGAGACACCGGCTGAAGCCAAGAAGCGCGGGTCGAAGGCGATTGTGAATCGGGACATCGTTCGCATCGTCACGCCCGGCACCCTGACCGAGGACGCCCTTCTGCCGGCCCGGCAGGACCAGGCGCTGGCTGCCATTGCCCTGGGCAGTGGTGGCACGGAAGCCGCAATTGCAGTGTGCGACGTCTCTACCGGTCGGTTCGACGTGACGGCCCTGCCGGCTGAAACACTGGCCGACAGCCTGATGGCTTACCCCCTGTCGGAATTGTTGGTGTCCGAAGGCGATTTGGACCTTGCAGCGATTGCCAATGCCACCGCGTTATCGAGCGCGCCGGTCACCTTCCGGCCGGCCCGCAGCGCCACCCACAAGAATGGCGAAGCGCTGCTGAAGGAAACCTATGGCATTGCGGCGCTGGATGCGTTCGGGGATTTCAGCCGTGCGGAACTCGCCGCCATCGGCCTGTTGCTGGACTATGTGAAGCTGACCCAGGCCGGAAGCGACATCCGCCTCGACCCGCCCGTCCGCGCGCGCGCCGAAGGACATTTGGCAATTGATCCGGCGACCCGGACGAGTTTGGAGATTGATCGGTCCATGCGGGGCGAGCGGGCCGGGTCCCTTCTGGGCACGATCGACCGCACGGTGACCGCGCCGGGCGCGCGCCTGCTGGCCGCGCGGCTGGCCCGTCCATCTGTCGACCGGTCAGAGATCGAGGCCCGGTTCGACGCGGTATCCTGGTTCGCCGATGATCGCGACACGGTCGAATCCGTCCGCGCCAGCCTGAAAGCGGCGCCGGACCTTGAACGCGCCCGCACGCGGCTCAGGCTGGGCCGAGGCGGTCCGCGGGACCTGGTCGGTATCGGTCGCGCCCTGACCGCCGCCCATGACGCTGCCGTCCGGCTGGCAGAGACCGCGTCCGGCCTGCCACCGAAGATCGCCGAGGCGATCGCGGCGCTCGATCTGCGCAACAGTGACGCGTTGGCGGCGCTCGCCCGCGACCTTGACGCAGCCTTGTCTGAAAACCCGCCAACGCTGGCTCGGGATGGCGGCTTTGTTGCGCCCGGCTGGGATGCCGCCCTGGATGAGGCGCGGGGCCTGCGCGATGACAGCCGCCAGATCATCGCAGCCCTGCAGGCGCGCTATGCCGAGGAAACCGGCATCGCCGCACTGAAGATCAAGTTCAACAATGTGCTTGGCTATTTTGTGGATGTGCCGGCCCGTCATGGCGACCCGTTGATGAAGCCGCCTCTGTCGGAAACCTTCATCCATCGCCAGACGCTGGCCAGCAATGTCCGCTTCTCGACGCAGGAGCTTTCGGAACTTGCCGGCAAGATTTCTCGCGCCGAGGACGAGGCAAAGGCCCGGGAACTGGCCATCTTCGATTCGCTCTGTGAGCGGATCGACCAGTTGACCGCATCGCTTTCGCGTACGGCAGCGGCAATTGCCGAACTGGATGTTGCAGCAGCTTCCGCCGAATGGGCCTTTGAGGCGGATGCGGTCAGGCCCGTCCTGACGGACGATACCAGCTTCGCGGCAACCGGTCTGCGCCATCCCGTTGTCGAGGCCGCGCTCAAGAAGGATGGCCAGGGCTTCACAGCCAACCATCTTGACCTGAGCGGCAAAGAGCCCGGCACCCGGCTCCTGCTGGTAACCGGCCCGAACATGGCCGGCAAGTCGACCTATCTGAGACAGGCCGCCCTCGCGGTGATCCTGGCACAGGCAGGCCTGTTCGTACCCGCCCGCGCGCTGACGCTCGGCCTGTGCGACCGCATTTTCAGCCGGGTCGGCGCATCGGATGACCTGGCCCGGGGCCGCTCGACCTTCATGGTGGAGATGGTGGAAACCGCGGCGATCCTCAATCAGGCAACCGAGCGAAGCTTTGTCATCATGGATGAAGTGGGGCGCGGTACATCAACCTGGGACGGCCTGGCGATTGCCTGGGCCGCGGTCGAGCACCTGCACTCGGTCAACCGGTCGCGCGCCCTTTTTGCCACGCATTATCACGAGCTGACAAAGCTGGTGGAGGACCTGCCCGGAGCAGCAAATGCATCCCTCAGGGCAAAGGAATGGAAGGACGATCTCGTCTTCCTGCATGAAGTCCAGCCGGGCCCGGCCGACAAATCCTACGGCGTGCAGGTGGCCAAGCTGGCCGGCCTGCCAAAGAAGGCCGTGAAACGCGCCGGACAGATTCTGAAACAGCTGGAAGCCGAACCGAGCGCGCCGGAAAGCCTGCCCCTGTTCGCTGCGGCCTCGCTTGGGCCGGACACGGAAGATGATGACGTTCTGGACACCGGCCCGTCCGAAGCTGACCTGCTGCTGGAACAGATTGATCCGGATTCCCTGACGCCGCGCGAAGCACTGGACCTGCTCTACCGGTTGAAATCGCTGGGCGGCTGATCGCCGGGCGACAGGCCGAGCCGTTTCAGTGGGCTGCCGAGTCCGCCTGACACCATGGCGGCCAATATTTGCGGCGCAGGCGGCACGCGGCTGAGCGGCGCGGCCAGCCAGTCCCGCAACCAGGCCAGCGCCGCGGAATCAGACTGATAGACGGGCGTGAACAGCCAACTCATCATCTGGAACAGGCGAACATGACCCGCCCGCATCGCCTTGTAGTGCCTGAGCTGACGATCGAGCGCATCAGGCTGACCCAGCGCACGCGCCAGCGCATACGCATCCAGAAGGGCCATGTTTGCCCCCTGCCCCAATTGCGGACTGGCCGCATGCCAGCTGTCACCAACGTGGACCAGCCTCTGATTCACGACCGGCGCGTGGGTGCGATGGTCATAGCGGGCAAAGGTCAACTGGTCATGGGATTGGATCTCGTCCAGCAGTGGGGCCGTCTCCGGCCAGAGCTCGATGGCCTCGCGTTTCCAGGCTTCGAGCGATTCCTGTTTCCACGTGGCATGCTGGTCCGCCCGGATCGACCAGAAATAGGTCAGCGTTTCAGGATCGGATTCCGTCAGGCGTCCGGACGGCATCACGCCGGCCATCTGCCTCGCCTGCCGGTATTTCTGCGCCAGCGCGTCCTTTTCAAACCCCAGACCATCCCGCCAAGGGAGCGTTGCCCACAACGCACCATAGGCCAGCGATGTGCGGGGGCGAGACGAGAGCGGCGAGCGCACGCCAAGAGCATCCACGACCAGGTCGAACGGGCCGAGCGTGTCCCCTGCCCCGGTTGTCACATAGCCCGTGGCAGCATGCGCCGAAATGATCCGCGTAGAAACTGCAATGTCCGCACCGGCAGTTCTGGCCGCGTCATGCACGAGACTGAAAAGGGCGGGCCGCTGAACCGAGACTCCGCATAGGCCGGGCCGCAACGCGTCATAGCGCACGTCCAGAACGGTTCGGCCCGACCCGACCGACTCGCCATGCAACCTGCGAAGCGGGGCACCAAGCCGCTGCGCATCGCTCCGAAGGCCCAGTTCACCCAGAATGGCCAGACCGGTTTCCTGCAGGATCAGTCCCGAACCGACAGGTTGGGGCGCGTCGAACTGGTCGAACACCGTGACCTGATGGCCCTGCCGTGCCAGCAAGGCGGCAGCCGCGAGGCCGCCAATGCCGGCGCCGGCGACGGCAATGTTCAGCGAGGTGGCCACCTCAGCCGGCGACGGTCACGGGATTGCGCCCGCGCACCAGCTGCTTGACGAACTCGACATGGCTGCGCAGGCGATACAGGTCATCCGTATAGGACAGGGGCACTTCGACGGCCCCGATTTCCGCCTGCAGATTTTCCAGATCGTCCAGAACCCTGTTGCAGGTCTCCTGTGACTCGGCGGCGCGTCCGCGATCTTCCAGTTCCCGCAGGTCGGCATACCAGACATAGATCTTCCGGCGCACACGCCAGCGATAGATCGGCGGGGCCACCCGCACCAGCGGGAACAGGAGGGTCAGCAGCGGAATGGCGAGTATCCAGGCCCGCTCGAGAAAGTTTGCGACATCGAAGGAGAAGTAGCGGCGAAGAAAGGACGGACCGTCCTGATAATAGCGACGTGCCTGGTCCGTGATTGGCAGATCTGTCACATCCGGATCTGGATATCGCCCACCGGCGGCCAGCAAGGTGCCCTCGGAGTGAATGGCCATGGCGGCATCCATCAGCAGGGATTCGATGGCCGGGTGCAGATCCTTGCGCACGACCAGTTGGGCGACCGGCGCAACCAGAGGCACATCTTCCGCCGGCACATTGAGGCCGATATCGACAACGCCGCGCAGCAGAACGATGTCGGAGAGCGCCTCATGGCGCCGGGCCAGCGCCGGCGCCCGGTCGAATCGCATCAGGCGAACCTCATCGCTGCGCAGCAACCGGTCGACATAGGATGCCTCGATGGATGCCGCGAAGGCGGCCGCGTCAATCTCCCCGGCGAGCAGGGCCGTCGCGGCTGCATTCCCCGACAGGGAGAGGCGAGACGCATCGACCCATTCCCCGCCATAATCGGTTTCCAGTTCGAGCGCGAGCATGCGTGTGCCATCCCGAGCGAGCACGCCCGCGGCAGCTGCGAAGTAGCCGCTGCCCGTGGTCGTGGTGAAGGTGGCTCGGTCGCTCGAGGTCGTGCTGAACAGCTCCGAATTGCCGTAGACATAGGCGGTGCCGGTCGAGAGTGCCGTAGCCGCCAGGCTCCTTGCATCGGAATGTGTTGACGTTGCCATCACCTCTGGCACGAGTGCGACGTGGTATCCGAACGCGGAGCCGCTCCCGGCCGAGAACGCCTTCTTCTTCACCGTGGGCAGCGTGCCTGAACTTGGTGTGGACCAGTCGTAGAGCAGGTACGCGATCCCGTCGCCGCCATTGGCTTGCGGTGCGCCGATGACGAGGCACTTTTCGGTTACGGAAGTACTCCGGCATCAGCTCGGGCGTCATCTCCAGGTCGATTCCGTCCTCGTCGTGATCGACGAGTGCGATCTGCTGCCCGAGCCCCCGCTGAGCTACGGCACCAGCTCCGGCTGGAGCGGGCGGATGGTCGCCAGGGGCTCGAGCTGCGCCTTGAACGCGGCGCTCACCCCCTGGAAGGCCTGGATGGTGGGCGCGCCCTGCTGCCAGATGCACTGGTAGACCTGCCGCGCGCGCTCGGGGCCCTCGCCCAGCGCCCCAGCCAGGAACTCGCCGAGCTGGTCCAGGGTGAGGCACCGCAGGTCGACCCGGCCGTCCGCGGCGAGGCGGCGGCGCTCGGCCCCGTGTCGGCGGCGACCTTCCGGGTCGGCGGCCGCGGCTCGCGTCAGCCCTGGAAGCACCGGGTCGCGACTGGCGGCGGCGCGATCAACGAGATGCTGGTCCACATGCTCGACCTCGCCATCTGGTATTTCGGCCCGCCGGCCGAGGCGGAGCTGCTGACC
>ENA-OWNT01004677-OWNT01004677.1-seawater-metagenome-genome-assembly--contig:-NODE-4677-length-11806-cov-3.120556_pt1 | contig 11806 bp, 12 predicted proteins | sample MGYA00238136_ERZ651165 | MGnify/ENA primary metagenome ERZ651165 (study PRJEB26861, sample SAMN08777766) | seawater metagenome | isolation source: coastal seawater | place: USA: Florida | collected... | reverse complement strand
CCGGTTGTGCGCCGGAGTGCCGGTTTGCCGGGCTCAGCCGCGCAGGCGTGACTGATAATCGTGCGCGGTCCAGTCGGCGCGGGCACGCCATTGATCCTCGGGCTGACGGGCGGCCAGATCGTCGCTGATTTCGACCTCGTCAAAGCCCGAGCGGCGCGCCATTGCGTATTGGTCGGCCAGCACATGGCCCTGCGCCCGCAGACGACCGCCATATCCCAGCAGCCGCAGCTGCCGGCCAATGGTAAAGCCGCGTCCGTCGGCAAAGCTGGGGAAGTTCACCCGGATGAGGTCCAGCCCGGACAGCCGATCCGACAGCGCCATCGGGTCGCCGTCAGAGGAGATGTCGGCCCGAGTGCCCATGTCATCGGTCCAGGTGTCGGGGCCAAAGCCGGTGTCGGTCACGATTACAGTCATGCGTTTGCTCCTATGCGGACCATTTTGCCGTTGACGAAATGGATGCCGCATTCGTCCTTGTTTTGATCGCGCCAGCGTCCGGCGCGGGGGTCTTCGCCGGGGGCAACCGGCGATGTGCAGGGGGCGCAGCCGATGGACGGGTACCCCTTGGCCACCAGCGGATGCCGGGGCAGGCGGTTTTCGTCCATGTAGGCCGCGACGTCTTCGGGTGCCCAATGGGCCAGCGGGTTGACCTTGATCCGGCCGGTGCCGTCCTCGACCTCGAAAAAATCGAGCGCGGCGCGGGTGCCGGATTGGAACCGCTTGCGCCCGGTGATCCAGCCGTCATAGCCATCGAGGGCGGTCTGAAGCGGTAGCGTCTTGCGCAGCGCGCAACAGGCGTCGGTATCGTAGGTGTGCAGGTCGTTGTTAGGGTCTTTCGCCGCCAGATCAGCCGCACGAATGATCTGCACGTTCTTCAACCCCAGCCGTTCGGATACCTCGCTCTGGTAAACCAGCGTTTCGGTGAACAGCATCTGGGTGTCGATGAACAGCACCGGGACCGTCTTGTCGATCACGGCGGCCATATGCAGCAGGACCACCGACTCGGCACCGAAACTGGAGACCAGCGCGATGTTGCCCGCGTCACGCAGGGCGCCGTGCATCACGTCGGTCGCGCTGTGATGTCGATACCGGTCGTTCAGCTCGGCCACCTTGGCGACCAGCGCCGGATCGGGCGCGGGCGCACCATCCGGGCTGGGCGGGCCGTCGATGGCCGCCGTCTTCATACGGTTCACGTCCAACATGGGATCAGGCCGCTTTCTCGCGCTGGGTTTCGGGGTAGAGCGCCGCCTTGAACGGCGCCATGCCGACACGGCGGTAGGTCTGCAGGAAGGTCTCCTCGGCGCTGTCACGCAGGTCAAGATAGGCATAGACCAGACGCTCCACCGCGCCGGTGATCTCCTCGGCCGAGAAACCCGGGCCTGCCCGTTCGCCGATGGTGGCGTCTTCGCTGCCGTCGCCGCCCAGGGTGATCTGGTAGTTCTCGACGCCCGCACGATCAAGGCCAAGAATGCCGATGTGGCCAACGTGGTGGTGACCGCAGGCGTTGATGCAGCCCGAAATCTTGATCTTCAGCGCGCCGATCTCATGCTCCAGCTTGAGCTCGTCGAAGCGGGTGGCGATTTCCTGCGCGATCGGGATCGACCGGGCGGTGGCCAGCGCGCAGTAGTCCATGCCGGGGCAGGCGATGATATCGCTGATCAGTCCGACATTGGCGGTGGCCAGCCCTTGCGCCTTCAGTTCGGCGTGGATCGCCGGCAGGTCGGATTTGTGGACATGCGGCAGGATCACGTTCTGCTCGTGGCTGATGCGCAGCTCGTCATGGCTGTAGCGTTCGGCCAGGTCGGCCATCACGCGCATCTGATCGGCGCTGGCGTCGCCCGGCGTCTCGCCGTGCGCCTTGAGGCTGATGGTAACGATGGCATGGCCCGGCGCCTTGTGCTCGGCCAGGTTGGTGTCGGCCCAGCTGCGGAACACCGGATCGTTGGTATAGGCGGATTCGTAGGCGGCCAGCGACGCGGTGCTGAATGCGGGCGCGGCGAACTGCGCCTCGATCTGTTTCAGCAGTGCCTGATCGGTGCCCGAGAACTGCGGTTTCAGCATGGCAAAGTTGCGTTCCACCCGCGCGCGGATTTCGTCGATCCCGTTTTCGTGCACGGTGATCTTGATGCGGGCCTTGTACTTGTTGTCACGCCGTCCCAGCAGGTTGTAGACGCTAAGCACGGCCTCAAGGTACGGCAGCAGATCCTCCAGCGGCAGGAAATCACGGATCTCCTTGCCGATCATCGGGGTGCGGCCGAGGCCGCCGCCGACGATGACGCGCACGCCCTGCTGGCCGTCGCGTTCGACCAGTTGCAGGCCGATGTCATGCGCCTTGATCACGGCGCGGTCCTGTTCGGCGCCGGTGATGGCGATTTTGAACTTGCGGCCGAGGAACTGGTACTCCGGGTGGTCGGTCGACCACTGGCGGATTAGTTCCGCCACCGGGCGCGGGTCGGCGACCTCGTCCGCGGCCGCGCCGGCGAAATGGTCCGAGGTCACGTTGCGGATGGTGTTGCCGCTGGTCTGGATCGCGTGCAGCCCGACTTTGCCCAAGGCGTCCAGCATGTCGGGGATGTCGCGCAGTTTCGGCCAGTTGTACTGGATGTTCTGGCGGGTGGTGAAATGGCCGTAACCCTTGTCCCACTTCTCGGCCAGCAGGGCGAGGGTGCGCATCTGTGCCGAATTCAGCGTGCCATAGGGGATCGCCACGCGCAGCATATAGGCGTGCAGCTGGAGGTAGACGCCGTTCATCAGCCGCAGCGGCTTGAATTCATCCTCGGTCAGGGAGCCGTCGATGCGGCGTTCGACCTGCGCGCGGAACTGGGCGTTGCGTTCTGCGAGAAAGGCTTTGTCGAATTCGGTGTAGCTGTACATGGCGTGTCCTCGTGCAAGCCTTGGGATGCGGGCTGTGTTGGCTGCGGTCGTATTTGTGGAGTGCGTATTGCCGGATCAGGCCGGCGCGTGTTCCTGCTTGCCGTGGCGATAGTTCGACGGGCCGGTGCGGCGGAATTCCTCGCGGAAATGCACCGGCTCGGGGCCGCTCGCACTCGGCGCGGCGTCTGCCAGATAGGCGCCGACCACCTTGCCGGTCTGCGCCTCTGCATGCAGCAGCCGCAGCTGCGCGTGGGCTTCGTCGGTGATCAGTTCCGCGTCTTCCAGGTGGCGCGACCAGCGGTCGTCGGCGGTCTGATAGATCACGTCGCCTTCCAGGAGATCATTGGCGGTCACAATCTTGGGCGTGAAAGCGCGGGGCATGGTCGGGTCCGGTCCTGTTGTTTGACTTCATGGTCTATATAGGAAATATTCCCGGTTCAGCGCCATATGCTGGCGGAAATAAGGACAAACGTTCCACTTTGTGGTCGTCGGGGGATGTTTGGTCCTGAACTTAGGGGGAAACCGGAATGCCGATACGAATAGACGCCACGGATCGGAAAATCATGGCGGAATTGCAGCGGGATGCCAGCCAGTCGCTGGATGAAATCGCAACCCGTGTGGGCAGTTCCAAGACCCCGGTCTGGAACCGAATCCGCAAACTGCGCGAGGCCGGTGTGATCGGCCGCCAGACCGTGGAACTGGATGCCGAGGCGCTGGGTTTTGAGGCGACGTTTTTTGTTCTGATCCGCACCTCGGAACACGAGGCGGGGTGGCAGGCGGCCTTTCTCAAGGCGCTGCACGACCGGCCGGAAGTGCAGGAGGCGCATCGGCTGGCCGGGGACATCGACTATATCCTCAAGGTCCGGGTGAAGAACGCACGTGCCTACGACGCATTCTACCAGGCGCTGATTTCCGAGGTGCGTGTCCATAACGTGACGGCGTTGTTGTCGATGGAAGAGCTCAAGTCGACAACCATGCTGCCCTTGGATGTCTGAGGATTTTGGGTATTCGGTTTCAGGGATGGGCGGGGGCGGTGCCGCTTGGTTCGCAATCGCGTTTCGGGCGCGGCGGTGTCGTCTGGTCAATTTGCGTCCGGCTTTGATAGGTTGCCATAGATGATGGAATATCGGGCAAGACGAAGAACGATCGTGCTGGGCTTTGTGCTGGCGGTATCCGCGCTCGCGACGGGTGTGTGGCGGTACGGGTACCTGCAGGCACTGGACCAGCTGGCGAAACGGGCGGAGGCGGATCTGGCCCTGGCCAGTGACCGGTTGAGCACGCAGTTGCAGGTGTTCCAGGAGCTGGCCGTGCTGATGGCCGATCATCCGCAGTTGGAGGGGTTGGAGGAGCCCGCGCGCCGACCGGCGGCGCAGGCTCTTCTGCTGGAGGTGGCGGACAAGACCGGGGCGCTGGACGTCGTGTTCGCAGACCGAAGCGGCAAGGTTCTTGCGGCAGCGCAGGGGGCGCTGGACCGGGACCTGTCCGATACGGTCTATTTCCGCCGTGCGATGCAGGGCGCGTTGGGCAGCGATCACGGGTTGCGACCGCCGCTGGACAGGCGGGTCTATACCTATGCCGCGCCGGTCTTTGCCGAAGACGGGCGGGTGCGTGGTGCTCTGGTCGTGGTTGCCGATGTCGAGAATATCGAGCGGACGTGGCGGGGCAGCACACCGGCGGTGTTCTTCACGGACGCCAGCGGGCAGGTTTTTATCACCAACCGGTCGGAAATTCTGTTCTGGTCCCGCGCGCGCGGGCAGGATCGGCTGGTGACTGCGGACGGGCGGGAATTGCCGTTCCAGGCCGGAATGACGGGGCCGCATGAAGTCTGGACCCTGGGATGGGGGCCGTATCTGCCACGCCGCGCGCTGCATCTGGAGCAGGACTTGCCGGTTATCGGGATGACGGGAGAGGTTTTGCTGAACGTGGCTCCAGCGCGGCGGCTGGCCGGGTTGCAGGCTGCGGCAGTCGCGGCGATCTGCCTGGCTTTTGGCGCGATGCTGTTTCTGGCCACCGAGCGCCGGCGCGCGCTGGCGCAGGCCAATGCCGAACTGGAGAGCCGGGTGCGCGACCGCACACAGGCCCTGTCAGCGACGAACGTGCAATTGCGCCGCGAGGTGGCGGAGCGGCAGGAGGCGGAGCGGGCGTTGAAGAAGGCGCAGGCCGAGCTGGTGCAGGCGGGCAAGCTGTCGGCGCTGGGACAGATGAGCGCCGGGATCAGCCACGAGTTGAACCAGCCCCTGATGGCGATACAGCAATATGCCGACAACGGCACCGCGTTTCTGGAGCGGGGCAAGCCGGAGGCAGCGGCCGAGAACCTGGGTCGGATTTCGGGACTGGCGGCGCGGGCGGCGCGGATCATCAAGAACCTGCGCGCCTTTGCGCGCAACGAAAGCGAGCCGATGGGCAAGGTGGATTTGGCGCGTGTGATCGACAGTGCCGTTGAAATGACAGAACCCCGGTTGGTCAAGGACGGCATCACCCTGCAATGGGATCAGTCAGGAAAACCGGTTTTCGCCTTTGGCGGCGAGGTTCGGCTGGTGCAGGTTTTTGTCAACCTGATCAACAATGCCGCCGATGCGATGGCGGCGCAGAACCATGGCGCGAAGGTGATCCGTATCGTGATCAACGACAGCCGCAACACCCTGACCGCGACCGTGCGCGACACCGGGCCGGGCATTGCCGATCCGGACCGGATCTTTGAGCCCTTCTATACGACGAAGGAGACTGGCAGCGACGAGGGGATGGGGCTGGGCCTGTCGATTTCCTACGGGCTGGTGCAGAGCTTTGGCGGCAAGATCCGGGGGGCGAACGTGAACGGCCCGGATGGCGGGGCGATGTTCACCGTCGAGCTGGACTACTGGCGCGAGGAGCAGGCCGCATGACGCGCCGTGTGCTGTTGGTCGATGACGATGCCGCGATCCGCGAGGCGCTGGCGCAGACGCTGGAACTGGCCGATCTGGAGGCGATCACGGCGGGGTCCTTTGTTGCGGCCAAGGACCATATCCGCCCCCAGTTCGACGGTGTGATCGTTTCCGATATCCGGATGCCGGGGCGCGACGGGTTTCATCTGTTGGACTATGCCCGCAAGACGGACCCGGAATTGCCGGTGATCCTGCTGACCGGAGAAGGTGATATTCCGATGGCCGTCAAGGCGATGGGGCAGGGCGCATTCGGGTTTCTGGAAAAGCCCTGTGCGGCGGTTGATCTGCTAGCGGTGCTGGAACAGGCGCTGAAGACGCGTACGCTGGTGCTGGAGAACCGCAGGCTGAAGGCGCAGCTTGAGCGTGGCGATCCGGCGGCGCGTATGCTGTTCGGGATCTCGGAACAGGCAGAGGAGCTGCGCGCACGGGTGCGCAGCGTGGCCCCGACCCGCGCCGAGGTGCTGGTATCGGGCGCGCCGGGCGTGGGGATATCGAAGGTGGCCGAGGTGATCCACCTGATGTCCCGGGACGGGCAGGGGCCATTCGTAAAACGCCCGGCCGCGCGGCTGGCGCCTGCGGATTTCGATGTTTTGTGCAGCGAGGCCGTGGGCGGGTCGATCTTTCTGGACGAGGTCGCGGCAATGCCTGAGGCGACGCAATATGCCGTGTTGGAACGGTTGGAGCAGGGGGCGGACGCAAGGATCATCGCCGGGTCGACGGCCAACCTAGCGAAATTGGCGGCCGATGGGGCGTTCAACCCTGATCTGTTCTACCGCCTGGACGTAATGCGGGTGCGGATCCCGTCGCTGAGCGAGCGCCCGGAGGACATTCCCGTCCTGTTTCGTCATTACGTGGCCCAGGCCGCCGAACAGGCCGGCATCGCCGCGCCCGAGATCACGCCGGAGTATGTCGCGGGCCTGATGACCCAGGATTGGCCGGGCAATGCCCGGTCGCTGATGTCGGCGGCCATGCGCTTTGTGCTCGGGATGCCCGAAGATCTGGTTCAGACGGCGGGAATTGGTCTGGCAGAACAGATGGCGCAGGTCGAGCGTTCGTTGCTGGTTGCGGCCCTGGGCCGGCAAAACGGGCGGGCCAGCGCCGCTGCTGAGGCGCTGAAACTGCCCCGCAAGACGCTGTACGACAAACTGGCCAAATACGGGATTCGCCCCGAGGACTATCGCCGCTGATTCTGTGCGGATTTTCGCACAACGCTTGTCTGAGCTGTGCGGGAAACCGCACAAATGTTGAGCCGTTGAGGAGGCCGGTCCGCCACCTTGTTGGGCAAGGTGTTGAAATCATGTGGTTTAACGTCACGTCATTACAGCCATGCACAAACTGTTGAGCTGACCGATTCGATTCGCTTCACTCCGCTCAGCGCACCGACACCCGGTGCGGGCAAGGATACAGTGCCTTGCAGGACTGAAACCCGATCGGGAGGAGATACCGATGAAATTTCTGACAACCGCCGCCACCGCGCTGGCACTGAGCGTCACCGCGTCCGCAGGTTTTGCCGCCTGCGAAGACGGTGAAATCGTGGTCAAGTTTGCCCACGTGACCAACACCGACAAGCACCCCAAGGGGATCGCCGCATCGCTGTTGCAACAGCGCGTCAACGACGAGATGAACGGCGTGATGTGCATGGAAGTGTTCCCGAACTCGACCCTGTACAACGATGACCAGGTTCTGGAGGCGATGCTGCAGGGCGACGTGCAGCTGGCCGCCCCGTCGCTGTCCAAGTTCGAACAATTCACCAAGGTGTTCCGCATTTTCGACCTGCCCTTCATGTTCCGGGACGTGGCCGCCGTTGACGGTTTCCAGAACTCGGAAACCGGTCAGGCGATGAAGGAATCGATGACCCGCCGCGGTCTGCTGGGCCTGGCGTTCTGGCACAACGGCATGAAGCAGATGTCGGCCAACAAGCCGCTGAACCTGCCCTCCGATGCCGCAGGCCTGAAATTCCGCGTCCAGAACTCGGACGTGCTGAAGGCACAAATGGCCGCCCTGGGCGGTTCGCCCCAGCCGATGGCGTTTTCCGAGGTTTATGGCGCGCTGCAGACCGGCGTTGTCGACGGTCAGGAAAACACCTGGTCGAACATCTATGGCCAGAAGTTCTTTGAGGTTCAGGACGGTGTGACCGAAACCAACCATGGCATCATCGACTATATGCTGGTGACCTCGACCGACTGGTACGACAGCCTTGATCCGGCCGTCGCCGAGCAGTTCTCGACCATCGTGGCCGAAGTGACCGCGGCACGGAACGCGGAAAGCACCAAGGTCAACAACGACGCAAAACAGGCGATTCTGGACGCTGGCGGTGTCGTGCGCGAACTGACCCCCGAGCAGCGCACCGCCTGGGTCGAAGCGATGAAACCTGTCTGGGCGCAGTTCGAAGGCGACGTGGGCGCCGACAACATCGAAGCGGCCCAGAAGTTCAACATGATGAACTAAACGCACCGCGTGCGTTACCCGGTCCGGCCCCCAGGATGGGCCGGACCCTTTGCATCCTCAAACATTCAGGAGGCAGGAAGCCATGTCGCATCATTACGAGGCGAAAACGGCGCTTGGCCGGGTGGTGAACGAACTGGAGGAATCCGCGATTGCGCTGATCCTCGGGGCGATGACCATCATCACATTCATCAATGTCATCTTGCGATACGGGTTCAATACCGGGCTGATCTGGGGGCTTGAAGCGACCTCGTTCCTGTTTGCCTGGCTGGTTCTTTTCGGGGTCAGCTATGCGGTCAAGGTCACCGCAAACCTGGGCGTCGACGCAATTGTTAACATGACCGGCCCGTCGGTGCGCCGGACGCTGGCACTGTTTGCCGGCATCGTCTGCATCATTTACGCCGGTCTGGTGCTGAAGGGGGCCTGGGACTACTGGGCGAACTTCGCCAACCTGCCCGGCACCACCGGGCGCTGGTTCCCGACCGGGTTCGAGGAAATGAAACGGACCTCCTACCGTGGCTGGTACGAGGTTGTCGACATCCCGTTCCCCGAGTGGTTGCGCTGGATCCAGCCGATCATGAACGAGGGCGAGGATTATGAAAAACTGCCCCGGTTCATCCCCTACGCCATCTTGCCGTTCGGCATCGGGCTGCTGTTTTTCCGGTTCATCCAGGCCACCGTGCGCATCGCACAGGGCAAGTCCGAAGGCCTGATCGTGAGCCACGAAGCCGAAGAAGCGGTGGCCGATGTCGCCCACCTGAATAAAGAGGATTGAGGAAATGGAAGTTGCAATTCTCTTTGGCATGATCATCGGCCTGATGCTGATCGGTATTCCGATTGCGGTCAGCCTCGGCGTGTCGTCGATCCTGTTCCTGCTGGTGCTTAGCGACACCTCGCTGGCCTCGATCGCGCAGACCCTGTTTCAGGCGATGGCCGGGCATTATACGCTGCTGGCGATCCCGTTTTTCATCCTCGCGTCCAGTTTCATGTCGACGGGCGGGGTGGCGAAACGGATCATCCGTTTTGCCATTGCCATCGTGGGGCACTTCCCCGGCGGTCTGGCCATTGCGGGCGTCTTTGCCTGTATGCTTTTTGCCGCGCTGTCGGGGTCGTCGCCGGCCACCGTGGTGGCGATCGGTTCCATTGTGATCGCGGGGATGCGGCAGGTGGGGTATTCCAAGGATTTCGCGGCGGGCGTCATCGCCAACGCGGGCACCCTGGGCATCCTGATCCCGCCCTCTATCGTGATGGTGGTTTACGCCAGCGCTACGGATGTGTCGGTGGGGCGGATGTTCCTGGCCGGTGTCATTCCGGGGCTGATGGCGGGCCTCATGCTGATGCTGACCATCTACTTTATCGCGCGGGTCAAGAACCTGCCCAAGGGCGAATGGCAGGGCTGGGGCGAGGTCTTTGCCTCGGGTCGTGAGGCCGGTTGGGGTCTGTTCCTGATCGTCATCATCCTGGGCGGCATCTACGGGGGCATCTTTACCCCGACCGAGGCGGCTGCCGTGGCTGCGGTCTATGCCTTTATCATTGCCTGTTTCATCTACCGGGACATGGGGCCACTGGCCGCACGGGACGGCGGTGACAACGTGTCGCTGATGAAGAAACCCTGGGCGCTGGTCACCGCGCTGGTGCATCGCGACACCCGCGATACGCTGTTCGAGGCCGGCAAGCTGACGATCACGCTGATGTTCATCATCGCCAACGCGCTGATCCTCAAGCACGTGCTGACAGATGAGCAGATCCCGCAGCAGATCGCGGGTTCGATGCTGGCGGCGGGCTTTGGTCCGGTGGTGTTCCTGATGATCGTCAACGTGATCCTGCTGATCGGGGGCCAGTTCATGGAGCCCTCGGGCCTGATCGTGATCGTGGCGCCGCTGGTGTTCCCGATCGCCATCGAACTGGGCGTTGATCCGATCCATCTGGGCATCATCATGGTGGTCAACATGGAGATCGGGATGATCACGCCACCTGTGGGGCTGAACCTGTTCGTCACCTCGGGCGTGGCCGGGATGCCGATGATGCGGGTGGTGCGCGCCGCCCTGCCGTTCCTGGCTGTGCTGTTCGTGTTCCTGATCATCGTGACCTATGTCCCGGCGATCAGTACCTTCCTGCCCAATACCTTTATGGGGCCGGAAATTGTGATCAAATAGATCCCATCGCGGATCAAACCCGGACGGGCGGCGCAGCGAGATCTGCGCCGCCCGCTCCATTTTCGGCAACATGATCCTAGTCAAAGACCGGGGCGGGCGGCGGTCTAAGGTGTCAATATCCCGAAACCGAGATGGACATACCGGAATGAGCCGCACACGACGTCAGATCCTGACTGCTATCGCCGCGCTGCCCGTGATGGGCGGGCCGCTGTTTGCCTTTGGCACCTCGACACCCAGCCCCAGCCCGTTGCCGGGCATCGACATCGCCCTGACAAGAACCCCCGCAGGCGATCCGATCGCGCCGATTCATATCGATGCTGAACATGGCAAGGCACTGGTCAAGATGGGGCCGATGCAGGCGGGGCAGTTCATGGCGAATATCCTTGCACCCAAACTGGAGAAACTGACCGGAGTGTCGGGCCGCAGCTGGCATTGGGTGTTGTCGAACCACCTGACCGAAGAGGTCACGGGGGCCATCCTGAACGGTGGCGGCACGGAATTGTCCGGATTGCAGTTTGCCGAGGATCAGGGGGCGACCACCTGGGGGCTGTCGATCCGCGCGACCCCCGCAGGCTAGGTCGGGACAGGTCCGGGCTGTCGGATCAGCCGGACGGGATTTTGAGCGTCATGTTGCGCCCGCTTTTCTGGTAGCGCAATTCGCTGTCGCCAATGGCGATGACCCGGCCGCCGTCCACGGTGTCGCCGACCTTGACCTTCTTGTAGCGGCCACTGGGGAGGCGCACCAGCGCGCGGCGGTTCGCCGGAGAGCCGTAGACGCCGATGAGGTTGACGCGCTGAAGATTGATGGCGTTGTCCAGCGTCGCCTGCCGCGCGACAGAGGCCGAAGAGGGGATCTTGGGCTTGACCGAGACGGGTGCCACTGTCTGCACTGCGGCGGTCGATGCCGCCGCAACGGGCGTGGCGCGCTGCTCGGCGCTCTGCACGGTCTTGGCGAAATCGCGGGGACGTTGCTTGGGCACACGCGAGACGACAACGGCCTGCGCCGTTGGGGTGTCGTCTTCTTCGACCTCGTCTTTCAGATTGGGGGGGCGCAGTTTCGGGCGCTTCTTGCCCAGCTCGGCAAGGCTGCGGCCGCCCAATTTGGCGCGTTCGTTCTGTTCCACCAATCCTTCGGGCCGGGGCTTTGGGCGAAAGCCGGCCAGACGGGCGCTGAGGGTATCGACCTCGGGCTCGGTTTCGAAGCGGGTCGGTGTTGGCGGCGGTACCCGAGGTGGTCGGCCAAGATAGACAGTGACGCCATCCGGGGTGACGGTCCCTTCGGCGGTTGGGGCAACAAGCCCGCGCTGATCCTTTATGGCCCTCTGGCCGAGCTGGGAGAAGGCATTGACTGAGCTTTGGCTGATCGGCATGGGCACAGGCCATCCCGGCCACGTCACGCTGGAGGGTATTCAG
>ENA-OWNT01004676-OWNT01004676.1-seawater-metagenome-genome-assembly--contig:-NODE-4676-length-11807-cov-3.169395_pt1 | contig 11807 bp, 8 predicted proteins | sample MGYA00238136_ERZ651165 | MGnify/ENA primary metagenome ERZ651165 (study PRJEB26861, sample SAMN08777766) | seawater metagenome | isolation source: coastal seawater | place: USA: Florida | collected... | reverse complement strand
CCTCGTCGGTGACCTTCTCCATCCAGGTCACGGGCGAGCCGTTGATGCTCTCCTGAATGGCGATGTGGGACATGGCGTTTTCCGGCGCGGCACCGTGCCAGTGGCGTTCCTCGGCGGGAAAAAAGACCACATCGCCCGCGGTGACTTCCTCGACCGGGCCTCCTTCACGTTGGACCCGCCCGCGGCCGAAGGTGATGATGATCGTCTGCCCCGCAGGATGGGTATGCCACGCCGTCCGCGCGCCGGGCTCGAAGGTCACGTGGGCGCCTCCGGTGCGCCCGGGGGCGTCGGCCTGGAACATCGGGTCGATCCGCACGGTCCCGGTGAAGTAATCGGGGTTGCCGTGGGCGGAGGGCGTGCTTCCGGCTCGGATGATCTTCATGTCTGGTCTCCTTCGGTGCTGTGGCGCTGGTCGGCGCCACTTTATAGGTTCTGTGCGCCCGCCGCGACGGCGCGCCGGGGCGGCTACAGCAGTTGCAGTCGCGCCTCGAACCCGTCCGTCTGGTCGGGCGCGGGCGAGCGGAAGTCGAGCGTTACCCCCGCCTGACGGGCGATCTGTGAGGCGATGTGCAGGCCGAGCCCGAAGCCGCCGCGCTCTCGCCGGGCAAAGCGCCGCGTCAGTTGTTGCAGCATGTCCTTGGTCACCGGCTGGCCCGCGTTGGTCACGCGCAGGAGCCCGTCCTCTGACAGCGCTATGTCGACCTGGGAGGCGGGCGGGCTGTGCTGCAGGGCGTTGTCCACGAGATTGCCGACGATGATCGCAAAGGCGTCGGCATCCACCGGGACCATGACCGGCGTTTCCGGCAGCGTCAGTTTCAGCCGCTCGCCCGCCTCGAGGCCCACGTCCCGCAAGATATGGGGCAGAAGCCTCACGGCGTCGACCGACGCATCGCCCGGCCCGATGCCGGAATCGGCGCGCGCCAGTTGCAGCAGCCGGGCAACCAGCCGCGACATGCGCAGGAGTGCGGTGTGAAGCGCGCGGAGCCGCTGACCGTCCTCGGGCGTGCCCGCATTGGCCTCCAGCCGCTGCACCTGCGCCAGCGCCACGGCGACGGGGGTGCGCAACTCGTGCGCGGCGTTGGAGGCAAAGGCCCGTTCCCCGTCCAGCGCCTGCGACAGGCGGGCCATGAAGCCGTTCAACGTCGCGATCATGTCGGCCAGTTCGGCGGGGCGGCCGCTGGCGTCGATCGGCGAGAGGTCGTGGCTGCCGCGCGCCGCCATCTCCTCGCGCACATCGCCGAGGGGGCGCAGCGCGAGTTTTGTGATCCAGCAGACAAGGAGATAGCCCAGCGGCAGGATCATCAGCATCGGGAGCAGGAAGGCGAAGAAGCTCTCGCGCCAGGCTTCGCGACGTTCAGCCAGCGGATCGCCGAACTGGACCGCGTGGCCGCTGGCGTTGAAGCCGCTGGTATAGACGACATGGGTTTCGGTGCGCTGGTAGCTGTCCGGCTGCAACCTGTCGGGAAAACGCGCGATCCCGGCGAGGGGAGATGAAAGGAGCACCGTGCCGGAACGATCGACCAGCCGATAGACAAGAGCCTCCTCCGGGTCGGCCTCGTGTGTCGGTGCCGCCCCGGCGATGGGATTGGCGCCGGTCCCGACGCTGCCGCTCAGCACCGGGAGGAAGGCTTCGGCGGAGGCGACCAGCTGCTGATCGTAGAGTTCTTCCTGCTCGCCCCGCAGAACCAGCCCCATCGAGGTGACCGAGACCAGCCAGATCGCGAGCAGCGCGAGGCTGACCAGCGTGGCGAGGCGCCGGGCGAGGGAGGGGCGGCGCGGCGTACTCATGCCGTCCCCATGCGGTAGCCGAACCCACGCACGGTTTCGATGGACTGACGTCCGAGCTTGGTTCGCAGGCGACTTACATGGGCCTCCAGCGCGTTGCTTTCGATATCGGTATCAAAGGCGTAGAGCGCGTTCTCAAGCTGTTCGCGGGTGACGGTAACGCCGGGGCGGCGGCTCAGGCGTTCAAGCACCGCCCATTCCTTGCGGGTCAGGTGGACAGGCTCCTGCTCGAGGAACACGGCAGCGCTGTCGGGCAGAATGCGCAGGGCGCCAAAGGTGCGCTCGGGCTCGGCACGCCCGTCCGAGCGGCGGTGGATGGCGATGATGCGGGCCACCAGTTCGCCAAGGTCGTAGGGCTTGACGAGGTAGTCGTCGGCACCGGCCTCAAGCCCCTCGATCCGCTCGGTTATCCGGTCGCGCGCGGTGGCGATCAGCACCGGCACCCGGCTGCCGGAACGGCGCAGGTTCCGGAGGAAGGTCAGCCCGTCGCCGTCGGGTAGGTGCAAGTCGAGAAGGATGAGATCGAACTCGGCCACCTGTGTCGCCGCTTCGGCCATGTCGAGGTCATGGGCGGTGTCGACGGCGTGGCCGTGCGCGCGGAGGTGTTCGCCGACGGCCGAGGCAAGGTCTTCTTCATCCTCGATGACCAGCAATCGCATCGTGTACCTCCGACTTTCTGGCCAGCCTTACACGCTTCGTCAGCTTTCCGTAAGCTTGGCCCCTCAATAGTCCTGCAAAAATACAGAGTGAACTATGCAGGACAACATCTGGGTCTCGATCGGCATGATCGGGCAATTCTTCTTCACCTCTCGCTTTCTGCTGCAATGGATCGTCAGTGAAAGACTGGGCCGCAGCGTGATTCCCCATGCCTTCTGGCTGCTCAGCCTGACGGGCGGCGTGACGCTGTTCGCCTATGCGCTCTATCGCCAAGACCCGGTCTTCATGCTGGGGCAGGGGGCGGGTCTGATCGTCTACGTGCGCAATCTGGTGCTGATCTCGCGCCAGAAGGAAAGCCTGACATGAGCGGGGGGCACACCGATGCCCTTCGGGGCAGTGCGGGGACTGACATGGGACCACAAGACCAGGCCCGGCGCCTGACGCAGATCGCCCTCGTGGCGATGCTTGGCCTTGTGCTGGTCGAGGTCGCGGGAGTGCTGCTGCGCCCCGCGCTTCCCGTGGACGAGACGCGCTATCTCGCCGTCGCGTGGGAGATGCACCTCAATCACAACTGGCTGGTCCCGACCAAGAACTTCGAGCTCTATTCTGACAAGCCGCCGCTTCTGTTCTGGCTGATCAACCTGTCGTGGGCGATCTTCGGCGTGTCCGATCTGGCCGCCCGCATCGTGGCGCCGCTCATCGCCTTCGTGGTCGCGCTGCTGACCGGCAAGCTGGCCGCGCGGCTCTGGCCCGAAGACGTGGGCATCCAGACCCGCGCAATCCTCTCGCTGATCGCCATGCCCTTCTTCCTGTTCGACGGCGGGCTGACGATGTTCGACACCCTGCTGACGGCCTGCGTGCTGGCGGGGCTGATCGCGCTGACCCATGCGGGTGAGGGGCGACGCGCCGGATGGCTCTGGTTCGGTGGTGCCGTCGCACTTGGCGTTCTGGCCAAGGGGCCGGTGATACTGTTCCACCTCATGCCCGCCGCGCTGACCCTGCCGCTGTGGCACCGCGACCGTCCGGGCTGGGCGCCCACGCTGAAGGGCGTCGGCCTTGGACTGCTGGCAGCGCTTGCGCTCGTCGCGCTTTGGCTGTTGCCCGCGATCCTCACCGGGGGCGAAGAGTATCGCAACGCGATCCTGTGGAAACAGAGTGCGGGCCGAATGAGCGAGAGCTTTGCCCATGCCCGCCCGGTCTGGTGGTATCTGCCGCTGCTGCCGCTGCTGTTCTTTCCCTGGATCCTGGTTCCGCAAGTGTGGAAGCGGTTGCGGCAGTTCGCGACGGACCCGGTCCTGCGCTTGATGGCGATCTGGGTGATGACCACGCTGCTGCTGTTCTCGCTGGTGTCCGGCAAGCAGCCGCACTACCTGGCGCCCGAACTGCCTGCCATCGCCCTGCTGGCCGCGCGTCTGCTGCGGGAGGGCAAGGTTTCGCTCTATATCGCGGCCGTCGTTCCCGGGCTCCTCGCGCTGGTCATGCTGGTGGGCGGGGCCGGGCTGCTGAACGCGCGGCAGGCCGAGCCTCTGCTGCTGCCTCGCGGCGTCCCGATTGCCGCGGCCCTCGCGATCATCACCCTGCTGTGGTTCGTTCTGCCGCGCATGCGGCTCGGGTCTGCCGCGCTGCTGTCGCTCGGGCTGACACTGGTGCTGAACCTTGCGCTGGGCCTCTCGCATGCGCGCGATCTCTACGACGCGAGGGCCGTGACCGATCTTGTCGGGCGCTACGAAGACGCCGGGATCGCCTTTGCCGGCCAGTCCTACCATGCCGAGTTCAACTTTGCCGGGCGCATGACGCATCCGGTGGCCCTGCTGGACGAGGTGACGCTGGACGACTGGGCCACCACGCACCCCGAGGGCGTTCTGATCGCCCGCACGGACCGGTTCGATCCGGGCTGGGTCGCCCGGTGGACCACCACCTATCGCAATCGAAACTACGCGGTCTGGCGCATGGTCGACCGCCCCGCCACGGAGACCAAGCCATGAGCAATCCCGAAATCTGCGTGATCGTTCCCGCCCGCAACGAGGTCGCCGCCATCGGCGCGCTGGTCAGCGATATTCGCGATGCCCTGAAGGGACGCGCCTACGAGATCCTCGTAATCGATGACGGTTCGGACGATGGCACCGACGCGGTGCTGTCCTCGCTGGAGGGCCGTTTCCATGAGCTGGGGTCGATCCGGCACGAGCAATCAAGGGGGCAGTCCGCGGCCATACGCAGCGGTGTCAGGGCGACCCGTGCGCCGCTGATCGTCACGCTCGACGGGGACGGGCAGAACCCGGCGGATCAGATTCCGCTCCTGCTCGCTCCGCTGGAGGCGATCGGATCTGACGGTGTGGGGCTGGTGCAGGGGCAGCGCGAGAAGCGGCAGGATACCCGCGCCCGCCGCATGGCGTCGCGCTTTGCCAACGGGATCCGGAACGCGCTGCTGCACGATGGTGTCCGGGATTCCGGCTGTGGTCTCAAGGCGTTCCGGCGCGAGGCTTACCTCGATCTGCCCTACTTCGATCACATCCACCGTTTCATGGCGGCGATGATGCTGCGCGAGGGCTGGCGCGTGGTGACAGTGCAGGTCACGCACCGCGAGCGCAGCTCGGGCCAGTCCAAGTACACCAACCTGAACCGCGCGCTTGTCGGTGTCGTGGACCTGCTGGGCGCGGCATGGCTGATCCTGCGCGCACCCGCACCTCTGCGCGACGGGGTGACAGAATGGTCGCCGGTCAAACCTGCCACGTCGGCGAAAGTGGCCGCCGGGGCAGGCGCACGACAAAGCGGGTTACTGGCCGGCGAATAGGCGCATACCGCTACGAACGTGATCCCCGCGACCCTGCCCGGTGACCCGGGCAGGGAGGGCCGGGCCAGAGGCGCAGGGTGCGGGGACCGGCGCTACCAGGTATCGACCCAGGGGCGCTTCTTGCCCGCGCGCCGCTGGGGCGGCGGTGCGGTTTCCAGCGCCGAGGTGATCCAGTCGCGGGTTTCGGCGGGATCGATTACGGCGTCGAACTCGAACATGGAGGCGGTGTTGAGCGCCTTGCCGCGCTCGTACATCTTCGCGACCATGTCGTCGTAGAGCTCCTTGCGCTCGGCGGGGTCGCCGACCGCCTCCAGCTCGCGCCGGAAGCCCAGCTTCACCGCCCCCTCAAGACCCATGCCGCCGAATTCGCCGGTTGGCCATGAGGCCACGAAGGAGGGTGCACGGAAGGACCCGCCCGCCATCGCCTGCGCGCCAAGCCCGTAGGCCTTGCGCAGAACGAAGGTGAAGGTCGGCACCTCGAGGTTCGAGCCGATCACGAAGAGACGCGAGCAATGGCGCACCAGAGCCGTTTTCTCGATCTCGGGGCCGACCATCATGCCCGGCGTGTCGCAAAGGAACATCACGGGGAGGTCGTGCGCGTCGCACAACTGGAGGAAGCGCGCGGCCTTGTCGGCGCCTTGGGTGTCGATGGCACCTGCCATGTGCTTGGGGTTGTTCGCCACCACGCCCATCGGTTTGCCTTCGACCCGGATCAGGGCGATGACCATGCCGGGCGCAAACTCTGCCCGCAGTTCAAGGACCGAACCGATGTCGGCGATCCCCTCGATGGCCGAATGGACATCGTAGGCTTCCATCCGGTTCTCGGGTACCACGTGACGCAGCATCCGCACGTCCGGGGACTCCCATTCGGCGACGGGCCCCTGGAAATAGCCGAGGTACTTGCGGGCCACGGCCACGGCTTCGACCTCGTCCTCGACCAGCAGGTCGATGACGCCGTTCTTGGACTGGACGTCGCTGGGGCCGACCTCCTCGGGGCGGTAGACGCCGAGGCCGCCGCCTTCGATCATCGCGGGGCCACCCATTCCGATCGTGGAATCCCGCGTCGCGATCACCACATCACAGCAGCCAAGCAGCGCCGCGTTGCCCGCAAAACAGCGGCCCGAGGCGATCCCGACCATCGGGACCAACCCGGAGAGGCGCGCCTGCATGTTGAAGGTCATGACGTGGAGGCCGGAGATCGACGTGACGTCGACGTCGCCGGGGCGTCCGCCGCCTTCGCAGAAGAAGACCAGCGGCGTGCGGTTGCGCTCAATCAGCTTGAGCATCCGGTCGGTCTTTTCATGGTTCTTCTTGCCCTGCGTCCCGGCCAGCACGGTGTAGTCATAGTGCAGGATGCCGCAGCGGGCGGTTTCCTCGTCGAAGAGGTCGCCGTTGACCCGGCCGAAGCCGGTGATCAGCCCGTCGGTCGGGGTGTTGCGGATCAGGTCGTCAAGGCTGCGGCGCGAGCGCTGGGCGGCGATGACAAGGTTGCCGTACTCGGTAAAGCTGTCGGCATCGCAGAGGTCGGCGAGGTTCTCGCGCGCGGTGCGCTTGCCCTTGGCGTGACGCCGGGCGACCGCCTCGGGGCGGGCCTCGTCGTTGGTGAAGCCGCGCCGCTCGAGGAACTCGGCAAGGTCGGGGCGGATATGGTCGGGATCGACCTTGACCACTTCCTTGGCAGCGCCCTGCAGGCTGTCGTCCGGCGCCAGCTCATAGAGCGGGTCGCCGACATAGACGGTGTCGCCGGGTTCCACGAAGATCTTGCCGATGCGGCCCGCGGTTGCGGTGGTCAGCGTGTGCTGCATCTTCATGGCTTCCATGACCACAACCGGCGCCTCGCTGCCGACCGCATCGCCCGAAGCGGCCTTGAGGCTCAGGATGGTGCCCTGCATCGGGGCACCGACAGTCCCCTCGCCGAGGTTCTGGGCGGCGCTTTGGCGCGCGCCGTTGGCATCGGACTTGCCGAAGGCGAGGACGGCGAGCGGGTCGTCAGACCGCTGGCTTGAGGTCCGGCAGTAGGTTGCCGGACGGGGCAAGCCAGCGGCGGTATCGAACAGCTCCTGCGCGCGTTCCTCGACCATGCGGGTGTGGGTGGTGCCGTCGAGCAGTTCCGGCAGGCCGAGCAGGGCATGCAGGTAGGGGATGTTGGTCTCGATCCCCTCGATTCGGAAGCTGCGCAGCGCGCGGCGGGCACGATGGACCGTTTCGTCGAGCCCGCCGGGGCTGTGCACGATCAGCTTGGCGAGCAGGCTGTCGAAGGCGGGCGAGGGGCTGAGACCCGCATAGCCCGCGCCGTCGACGCGAACGCCGGGGCCGCCGGGAACCTCGTAAACCGAGAGACGGCCGCCGGAGGGCAGGGCGCCACCATCGGCGGCCATCTTCTCCATGTTCACCCGGACCTGAACGGCGTGGCCGCGCGGTTCGGGGATCTGGCTCTGCATCAGCCCGAGGTCGGCAAGGCGCGCGCCCAGCACCACGCGGATTTGCGCCATCACGAGGTCCACGCCGGTCACTTCCTCGGTGACGGTGTGCTCGACCTGCAGGCGCGGATTGGCCTCGATGAAGGCAATCGCCCCGTCATGGCCGACGAGGTACTCGAAAGTGCCGAGCCCGCGATAGCCCACAGCACGGGCCATTTCGACCGCGCTGTCGAGCAGCTTTTGCCGGATGTCGGGGGCAAGCCCCGGGGCCGGGCTGAGTTCCACCAGCTTCTGATAGCGCCGCTGGAGCGTGCAGTCCCGTTCCCAGAGGTGCACTGCATCCTCACCGTCTCCCAGCACCTGCACTTCGATGTGCCGCGCCCGTTCCAGGAACCGCTCGGCATAGACCGCAGGGTTACCAAAGGCTGCGGCGGCTTCGGCCGAGGCCTCCTCGAAAGCGGTTTCGAGTTTCGAGAGGTCACGCACGATCCGCATGCCGCGCCCGCCGCCGCCCGCGACGGCCTTGAGCACGATGGGCGCACCGTCCAGACCTTCCATGAAGGTGCGCAGCGCCGCGACATCGCTTGCCGCGTCCAGTCCCGGGTTGACCGGCGCGCCGACCTTCTGGGCCAGCTTCCGCGCGCTGGTCTTGTCGCCGAGCTCCTCCAGCGCTTCGGGCGAAGGACCGATGAACACCATGCCGGCCTCGGCCACGGCACGGGCGAAATCGGCGCTCTCGCTCAGGAAGCCATAGCCCGGGTGGATGGCGTCGGCGCCCGCGCGCTCTGCCGCCGCGATCACGCCGGGGATGTCGAGGTAGGCGCGGGCGCCCTTGCCGGTGAGCGGCTCCGCACGCTCGGCCCGCAGGACGTGGAGGGCGGTGGCGTCATCCTCGGAATAGATGGCGATGGGGGTCATGCCCAGTTCGGCCACCGCGTCCGCCACGCGCAGGGAAATCTCCCCGCGGTTGGCGATCAGGATCGTCTCGATAGTCTTGCTCATTTTCACTTTGTTCCTACCGCTCACAGCAACTTGGCCAACTCGTCTTTCTTGACCTTGCCGGTCGCGGTCATCGGCAGCGCCTCGACCACCCGCACCTCGGGTCGCTTGTAGGTGGCCATCGCCTGCGAGCACCACGCCTCGATCTCGGCAGGGCTGGTCGTCCGCCCTTCGGCCAGTGTCACGAAGGCCACCGGGACCTGGCCCTTGTCGGGATCGGGGCGTCCGACGACACCCGAGCCGATGATGTCGGGATGACGGCCCAGCATGGCTTCCAGCTCGGCCGGGAAGACGGACATGCCCTTGACCTTCAGCATCTCCTTGCGCCGTCCGAGGAAGTGCATCAGCCCCATCTCGTCCAGCACACCGATGTCGCCGGTATGGAGCCAGCCGTCGCGGATCGCCTCGGCGGTCGCCTCGGGCTTGTTCCAGTAGGAACTCAGCAGCGAGGGCGAGCGGACGCAGATTTCGCCTTCCGAACCCAGCGGCAGAAGCGCTCCGCTCTCGAAGTCGCAGATCTTGAAGTCGGTGCCGGGACAGGGCATCCCGACGAAGACTGGCTGCTGGTCGAGATCCCAGTCATCCTTCTGGTAGCCGGTGGTGAAGGTGTCGCAGGTGTGCGTCTCGGTCATACCCCATGCCGCCTCGGCCATGGTGCTGCCGGTGCGCTCGGCCCAGCGTTGGCGGTAGTCGAGGTTCAGCTTCTTCACGAAGGACGAAACCCGCGTGCGCTTGAGCGAGGTGAGGTCGTAGTTGTCGGCCTCCGGGTGGTCGAGGATTTCGACCGCGTTATCGACCAGCATCCCGGCCATGTTCGGCTTGCGCACATCGACCGCCGACATGAAGGTCACCGCGTCCCAGCGTCCCATGAGGATGCAGGTGCAGCCTGAAAAGACCGGGAACAAAAGGCCCATGTCCTCGCCCGCGATCCAGAACAGCGGGTGGAAGCAGATCGAGGTATCTTCGGGGGTCATCCGGGTGCCGATGCCGCAGGTCGTGGCCGCCGTGTAGATCATGTGGCGCTGGGTATGGACGCAGCCCTTGGGCATGCCGGTGGTGCCGCCGGTGTAGTTGAGTGCGGCGATGGCATCGAGATCCGGCTCGATCTGCGGCACGGGGGCAGCGCAGGCTTCGATGGCGCTGATGAAGTCCTCGGCCCCCTCGGCCTTGTCCGGGTAGGAGACGATGGTCGGCGGGCAATGGTAGGCCGGTTCTACGGGCACCCAGTCGCCAAGGCCGGTCGAGAAGATACGGCGCACCTTGACCTGATCGCGCACCGACTGGACCAGCGGGACGAGAGCGTCCTGGGCAAGGATCACCTCGGCCTCGGCGTCGTTTAGTTCGTAGATCAGCTCGTGTTCGCGGAACATCGGGTTCACCGGCACATGGACCGCGCCGGCCTTGAGGATGCCGAAGAAGGCGATGGCGAACTGGGGGCAATTGCCGAGGAAAACGGCGACGCGGTCGCCCGGTTTCACGCCGTCCTCGGCCAGCAGGGCGGCGAAGCGGTCAGAGAGGCGGTCCATCTCACTGTAAGTGATGGTTCCGCCGTAGAAATCATAAAGAACCTTGTCCGGTTGCTGCGCGGCCCAGCGGCGGAGGTACTGCGTCATCGCAATTTCGCCGAAGGGATAGTTCGGTTCGCGCGGGACGCCCTCGGGCCAGTTCTTCTGCTGCGCGGCGTGCACCTCGGCAAGGTAGTCGGCCTCGCTCATGGCGACTGCGGCGGTACTCTGGTTCATGTGGAGGTCCTTTCGAGTTGGTCCGGGCGGAGCGACGCGGGTCTGGGCGCCGGACCGTGGAGAAGATGGCAGCGTGCCCATGCGCCGGGCGCCGAGACATGGCGTTCGGGCTGGACGGTTTCGCATTGGGCGGTCCGCTGGGGGCAGCGGGGATGGAAGGGGCAGCCGGAGGGCACGTTCATTGCCGATCCGATCTCGCCGATGATCACGTCCGTCGGCAGCACGTGGTCCGGATCGGGGCGGGGCGCCGAGGCCAGCAGGGCCTGCGTGTAGGGATGGGCGGGGGCGCCGAAGACGGCCTCGGTCGGGCCCTGTTCGACCATGTTGCCGAGGTACATGACCCCGGTGGCGTCGCTGAAGTGCTCCACCAGCGCGAGGTCGTGGGCGATGATCAGGTAGGAGAGCCCGAATTCGTCCTGCACATCCGACAGCAGGTTCAGGATCTGCGCCTGGATCGACACGTCCAGCGCCGAGGTCGGTTCGTCGAGGATCACCACCTCGGGACGGACGGCAAGGGCGCGGGCCACGGCGATGCGCTGACGCTGTCCGCCCGAGAACTCGTGCGGGTAGAGTCGCGCGGCCGTGGTGGGCAGGCCGACAACCTCCAGTGCTTCCTCGACCCGCTTGCGGATTTCGGCGCGTGACAGGTCGCCTTGGGCCAGCATGGGTTCGGCAATGATCTTGCCGACGCGCAGGCGCGGGTTGAGCGACGAGTAGGGGTCCTGGAACACAGCCTGCACCTCGCGCCGGAACTGGCGCAGGGCGCGACCACGGAGCGAGGAAACCTCGCGCCCGCGGAACCTGACGGAACCGGAGGTCGGTCGTTCCAGCAGCAGCATCAGCTTGGCCAGCGTGCTCTTGCCGCAACCGCTTTCTCCGACCAGCGCAAAGGTCTTGCCGGGTTCGAGCGCGAAGGACACGCCGTCGACCGCCTTGACCACGCCCTTGCGCGTCTCGAAGTGCTTTTTCAGGTCCTGCGCTTCAAGCAGCATGGGGCGCTCCTCCCTCGGCGACGCGCCAGCAATTGGTGCGGTGCCCCGCGCCAAGGTCCGTCTCGCCGGGATAGGACGCGTGGCACTTGGCGTCGGCGAGCGCGCAGCGCGGGGCAAAACGGCAGCCCTTGGGCATTGCCGTCAGCGACGGCGGCTGACCGCCCAGCGCGTAGAGGCGTTTGCGCTTTTCCCCGAGCTTAGGGATCGCGCTGAGCAGCGACTGGGTGTAGGGGTGCGCCGGGTTGCGGAACAGCTCCTTCGCGGGGCCCTGTTCGACGATCCGCCCCGCGTACATCACCGCGATCCGGTCGCAGATCGAGGCGGCGACGCCCATGTCATGGGTAATGAGCACGATGGCGACGCCGGTCTCCTCCTGAATCTGGCGGTAGAGATCCATCATCTTGACCTGAATGGTCACGTC
>ENA-OWNT01004675-OWNT01004675.1-seawater-metagenome-genome-assembly--contig:-NODE-4675-length-11807-cov-4.384228_pt1 | contig 11807 bp, 16 predicted proteins | sample MGYA00238136_ERZ651165 | MGnify/ENA primary metagenome ERZ651165 (study PRJEB26861, sample SAMN08777766) | seawater metagenome | isolation source: coastal seawater | place: USA: Florida | collected... | reverse complement strand
ACGACGAACGACGAACGACGACGAAGATCCGAACGACCGAACGACCGAACGACTGAATATCGACGACGGAAGGGCGACGACGGAAGGACGACGACGGGAGGACGACGGCGGAAGGACGACGACGAATAGCAACGACGATGCATGACGAATAACGACAACGACGACAAACGACGAACGACGAACGACGAACGACGAACGACGAGCGACGAACGACGAACGACGACGACGAACGACGACGACGACGAGCGACTTTGGCACTTTGAAATTCGCTTTGTCACGCGCCACCCACGAGATGTCGTGGAAGCACAAGCGAGTCGTCACGCGTGCCAAGTCGAACGAGATTGGCCTCGAGCACGCTTGCACACGACTGCACCGCGCTGAGACTTCGTGCGCCTGCGGCCACGAGGCATCCGAGCGGTTGGGGTGCATTTCGTTGGTCCTCGCAAGAAAGAAGCGTGTGCCAAAACGCGTCACCCAGAACGTCAACAAAGAAATAGCCACACAGACCACTTCATTCAGCAGCCTCACGCTTTGTTGGAGTGCCCGCAACCGCAGGTGCACCTCGTCGTCGTCGTCCTCCTCCGCGTCGACGTCAACACACAGCAGTTGTGGTGGCTTGATATTGTGTGACTGCCAGGGGCAAGAGAAGAGGCAAACGCGAACAAAAAACAAAAACAGGAATCGGTGGAGACAAAAAAAGCTGGCGAGGAACCGAGCGCAACACAGTTCGTTATTCGTCGCGGGCGCGATGTTCCAACGATCGTTCGAGGCCAGTCTTCATGCAGGTGATCCAAGTGGCGCGGGCAGTCGCCCTTCCGTGCTGGAGCGCACTCCTTCGCCAGCGAGGGCCCGCGTCAGTAGTGTCGCGGACAGCTTGGAGCAGGCGCTGCCGGCCATGTTCTCGCAACAAGTCCGCGCGAGCGCCCCGAGGTCACCTGTGCGCGTGAGCGTCAAGCCGGTGGAATCGGGCAAGGTCCTTGCGAGCGGCACCAAAGTGATTCTCACAGACTTGTACGGGAGGTACCGCGACCACAGCGGAGCAGTGTGCCCGCTGTCGGAGCTCAACGGCGTCGTCGGCCAGATCGTCGAGGACCCGAAGGAGCAGCAGCCGCAGCAGCAGCCGCAGCAGCGCTTCGCAAACGAGTGGACGCCAGATCGCAACGCCATCGCCAGAGCAGGCGGCCCACAGGCCACGGACCACTTGATTGTGGACACCCCGGAGAACATCCGCATCCGCGTGCGCCGGAAACATGTGGTGGACGTCACGGACCCTGGCGGCGCCGAAGCGGCGCACACTGTCGCAACGGCCGTGTGCACGTTCACGCGGTGTCCGCAAAACCACCCGCTCTGCGCTGTGCGGCCGAGGTCGTCGTGCAGCCGCTGCAAAAAGAGTGGCGCAGAGCCAATTCCGGCCGTGGCATGTGATTGCGACAGCAACGACGACAAAGTCGCCGCAGCTTGCGACTCGTTCGGGTGCTGCGCCAGCTGCTTCGTCCGCCCGATTGCGGACGCCCTCACCACCGGCGCTCACGCTTGGAACGCCGCGCTGGCGTCGATCGTGTTGGAAGCCCTCACGCACACGAGCCCGTGTGTGACCAACATCTCTGCCGACGACTTTGCTTTAGTCGCTCACGCCGTGGTGGCAGGGCTTCGGAACCATCCCGACGAGCCGGCCGTTCGGCGCTGGGCCGTCACGTTGTGTGGGTTGTTCGCCCAGGACCTCTCCGCCGACTTAGGTACACCGTCCGACGGCGACGAAGAGGATGAGGGGGGCGACGGCGGAGCCGGCGGCGGCGGAAGTGAGGGTGGTGTGCTTGGCAATCAGTCCGTGCTGCGAAAAATCGAATGCCTGCGGGCCTTCTTGACAGAGCCAGACCTAATCGAGCTTGTGCTGGCCGCTCTAGAAAAGGAGGTGGACGACCCGAACACCCTCATGAACGGGCTCGGGTTCTTGTGCGCCGCCGCCATTGCAGACGATTTCTTGGACAACGAACCGACAAACTCAATAGTGGTGCAACTGGTCCGCATCGGCGCGCACCGGTTCCTCTTCGACATCTTGGAAAAGGAGAACACCATCACTGACCAGCGCGATTTCGCCTTGGAGGCGCTTATCAGCATCACGGCTGGCGCCGACGGGACACTGGTGCCAGACATCGTCGAGGCAGGAGCTGCAAGGGTCGCTATCAAGCTGATGGAACAACACCTGGGGTGCGCCACCACTCTGCAACAGACAGGATCTCTGTTGCTCTCGCTGCTGGAAGAGTCCGATGACACCACACCTCAGACCTCGGAAGTTGTTGCAGCTTGCGCAAGGGAACTGTACGAAGGCCATCTCATCCCTCTTGCGGTTCGGGCTCGCTTGGAGTACCCGAACGATGCGGATATCGTCGACACAATGTTTTTCCTCATCCAAGAGCTCGAGACAAGGTTCGGAGCCATTTTGCCGCCAGAGAAAGGATGGACGAACCCCATGGCTCTCTAGTCGCCGCCGTAATCGCGATAGCCACACGACCAGACACCGACCCTTCATCAACATTCTCAGAGCACAGATCATACTGACCCACGGCAGCGAGATGAAGGAAGTTGCTCAACAATAATTGTACTGTAATTAATGCTAATAACAATCATCACCACTTCAACAAAACGTCCCATCACTGCGCGATGACTCACAAACAACGCCAAATTGCGCACACTGTTTATTAAGTGGTGTTGATGTGCGGGTTTGCGGTTTGCCCGCTGCCAAATTCGTGGTACACAATGGAAGCGTTTGAAGGGGTCACCGGTGCAGTATAATCATTACAGTATTGTTGTATCTATAGTGTATCAAAACAGTTCCAGACCGCAGCAACGGCCGTGGACGAGTCGGTGCTTTTCCCCAACAGGTAGCTAGATAGATAGATATTTCACGAGAACTCCTCCATGAATTTGGCATGGAATTGCTTGAGGAGATCGATCACGTTGCGGATATCGTCTTCGGCCGGCAAAAATGCGAAGCGTACGTGGTGCGTGCCGGGCTTCTGGCGGAAACCAGAGCCTGGCACAACGACGATGCCGGTGCCATCTAAGAGTCTGTCGGCGTAAAAGGCGTCCGGGGCCATGCCCTTGTCAGCAGCGGCCTCGACGGCCTTCGCCGGCAACTTAATCTGTGGGAACAAGTACAAAGCTCCCTCGGCGCGGTTGCAGGAGACGCCATCCATCTCGTTAAAGGCCTCCCAGAACATGGTCGCCTTCCTGTGCAGTGCGGACGTGATCGCCACACGCTCCTGTCAAGTTCATGAATAAGAAGACACACGACAGTCAGACGCACAGTGTGTTCTCTCCACGGGCAGGGAAGACCCAACGGTTGTTGGGCAACAGTCAATCACAGGAGCCAATTTGAGCCAATGTGGCATGGATAAGACAACCATTGAACTGACCTTGTCGTAGAGGGCAAAAGACTCATCCCCTTTTTGTGGTGGGTCGACCATCAACGCGATGGTGACCTGACCGGCGATGTTCGCGCAGAGGCCGAGCGCCATCATGCGGTAGAGAGCCGTTCGGGCGGCCTGGTCAATGTTGCTGGTCTCGATGTAGCCGCCGCGGCGTCCGCACTCGCCGAAGAAACCTTTGGACACGGAGTGGAAGGACATCAGCTCCAAGCTGTGGAGTTTGTCCTCCTGCGCCGCGATGCTCTTGAAGCTGTGGAAAGGCTTGCCCAGGTTGTACAAGTTGGCCTGGTAGACCTCGTCTGCGAGCAACACGATACCCTTGTCCACGCAGAAGTGGACGATGTCGCGCATGTTGGCCTCGGAGAGGCAGTTGCCCACTGGGTTTCCCGGGTTGATGACCGCGAGGGCGCGGATCTTTAGGCCTTCTTCTGCACCGCTAGCGAAGGATCGCTCCAGCTCGGCGATGTCCAAACCCCAGTTCGCTTCCTCGTCCAAATAGTAACCCTGAAAGAAACGTTGAGCGACGCCGGGAACACACAAATGTAGGGCACGGGGTGGCATCGCGTGTTCAGACGGACTCTTCTCGTTGCGAGCAGCGCCAACCAACAGGGCAAAAAATAAACTCACGCACCACAGTGTGTCCCTCGAACAAGTTCACGGAGCCTTGGTACAGAGGGTACTGCGGCACGGGGACCATGATGGCGTCCTTAGGGTCCTTGATGCACAGCTGAAGAGCCATTTGCACAGCAGGACTGGCTCCGTCGGTGAGGAAGATCTGCTCAGGGGAAGACGGGACGCCGTCGCGGCGTTCGATGAAGTCGGCAATGCGCTTGCGCACGGCGAGGAGACCCTGCGATTCACTGTAAGCACCGGTGCCCCCGGGGATCTCACTAAGGAGTTCCTTGGCGCGGCTGATGACGTCCGCGGGGAACAGCGTGGAGACGGCTTCCTGCTCCAACAGTTCCGGGTAGTCCAAAAGCGCGAGGACCTGGCGCACGAAAGTGATGGGCTTCTGCCCGATGCCCTGCGGGTTTCCGATGTTTGCGAACACCACTTTCTTGAAAGGGAACTCGAAGCCGTCGCAGGAGGTGATGCCTGCAGCAAAGAAACAGCATGAGAGGGAAGACAAACCACGTTCAAATCAATGGGTCCGGATTTTTTTTGTGCAAGAACCGACACGTATGCCACTGCAGACAGATGCACCCGTACCTTGCTTCAAAAGCTTGTCGTACTTGAGAGCTTTTAGGGTGTGGGTGCCGCGCACAGCAGTCACCGCGTTGGCAAAACGCGGGTGAATTGAGCCTTCATGCAACTGTCTTGGGGCCGCCATTGTTTCAACACGCACGCAGTCGTAAATTGATGCCCGGGGATGCTCGATCGAAGATGGATGCTCGAAGGGCCGTCAGCCACGCGCAAAATGGTAAACAAAGTAGAAAAAATATGTAAAACAACCAAGAAAACGAAACCAACCCAAACACTGCGACCTCAAGGAAGTGAAGGAGGTGGGTGCCGGCACGGTTTGCACTCGGTTCCCGCGGCACCAAGGTTATCGAGCGAACGCAGGGCCAACAACGTGGCGTGGCGTTGCGGTTGTCGCCAGTCGTTGGCTCCAGTCCGTCCAGTGGTCGACTTGCGGCACTTCGAACAATGACAACGACAGCGACAACAACAACGACAACGACAACGACAACGGCATTGCTTTGATGGCCAGACGGCAGCAACAACGACGAAGGAAGCGGAGGCAGGAAGGAAGAAAGGAAGGAGCTAAGATATCGAACGAAACTAGCGAAGCTACCGCCCGAAGCTCCCGAACGAAGGTACCGAACGAAGGTACCGAACGAAGCTCCCGAACGAAGCTCCCGAACGAAGCTCCCGAACGAAGCTCCCGAACGAAGCTCGCGAACGAAGGTACCGAACGAACGAATTTACCGAACGAAGCTACCGAACGAAGCTACCGAACGAAGCTACCAAACGAAGCTACCGAAGCTCCTGAACGAAGCTCCTGACCGATGCTACCGATCGAAGCTACCGATCGAAGCTACCGAACGAACGAACGAACGTAGCTACCGAACGAAGCTACCAAGCTACCGAACGAACGAACGAAGCTACCGAACGAAGCTACCGAACGAAGCTACCGAACGAAGCTACCGAACGAACGAAGCTACCGAACAAACGAACGAACGAACGAACGAACGAACGAACGAACGAACGAACGAACGAACGAAGCCACCGAACGAAGCTCCCAAACGAACGAAGTTACCGAACGAACGAACGCAGACGAACGAACTGGCCACCAAAAGTGGCCAGTGGCCACTTTAATTACCATTCGTTCACTTTCCTCACCCACTATTCACCTTTCCGTAATCGACATTTCAAGTACCGTCAACGTCGTCGTCGTAGTTGTCGTCGTCGTCGTTGTTGATATACAAATGATCGAAATCGTTCACTGTTAGCGCATAGATCACTTTATATGGACTAACAGTGAAGGAATACATGATGTAATACCGATTTACACCGTACCGAAAGTACTACACACTAGTACGAATAACTTCTGATTAAAGTGATATGATGATATAGGGAACATTACTGGGCGAGAGAATGGAGAAAAGTACCATTTGATTTACAGTGCACTGTAAAATCCGGCGCTCACTGTCAGCTCGCAGTGATTTTCGTATGGAGTGACAGTGAACGAATGTATAATAATAACAAGGAAGGAAGGAAAGGACTCCGAATGAATGTTGGGACTACGAACGGCATTTGGCATTTGGCATTTGGCATTTGGCATTTGGCATTTGGCATTTGGCATTTACGCATTTACGCATTTGGCATTGACGCATTGACGCATTGACTGCATTGATTCTGGTGATTGGCTGAAAGGAAACCACTCAACACGGAGTGGAGTGGGCCGAGTAATTCATCCTCGAGACCCGAAAACTGTGCATTGTTTTGACGAAAGTCCCTTTCTTTTCATTAAGTCCCTTTCTTCGGAGAATTGACTGCTGGAAAGACCACTCAGCCTATGGACCCGAGAAGTGTCCATTCTTTTATTATAAGGTCCCATTTTTCCAAACCTCTAGCAATTAGCATCCAGTCTCGATGAAAAGTCGTCTAGAGGCCAAATGAATGTTTCCTTCAATCAAGGAAGTGTAGACTAGCTAGCTGATCAATTGCCAGCCCGAGGCGGAGCAACCCTCCATCCACTTAAAATGTACGAGTACGACGGAGTGTCGACGTATGGAAAAGTATTGATGGCTGAGGACTGCGTCGTGGGTTGCACCGGCTGTAGATGGATGCACGGATGAGGCAGAGTCTAGTAGCCTTGGAAGTCCAGAAGTGGGACCCATTCAATCAATAAATCACGAGACGGCGGCGAATGAATACATCATGGGTCAAGAGTTCAGCCAGCAGCGCAGCAGCAGCTTAGGGCGCCAGCAACCGGCAGCATTCATTATGGTCTCTCGTTCGTTTGATTTGATGCAGCTCGAACATATCGGCGTTATTTATTATGCACACACAGATGATGACCGCTGAGGGGTGCTCGGTGCTCCTGCGCCACAACGTGATTTGCCCGACAACCTTCTTACTCCACATCGTCCAAATCCGGAAACTCAACATCGCCAGTTGGTGGCGGGGGCAGCGCGCCCAGTTTTGGAGAGCTGGCCTTCGTCTCAAGCTCCGAATCTGGCACATCTGCGGGCTGTTCGCGTGCCTACGAGAAGAGCAGCAGCAATGAAGGATCAGTTAATGTGGAAAGTACTCTGTGAACACACGCACACAAACACACAACGGGAGAGGTGGATTTCACGCACCGCGATGGCTGCGTCTGCGGCATCGTTCTGGGCCTGCGAAGCCGGTGTAATCCTCCGGTAGAACAACACATACGCTTTCGCGGTGCGTACGGACTGGAATCGTTGGCAAAATGTGGACCAACCGCACACAATAACAAGACAACATACAGGTGAGGTGCGCACTTCGAGGTGGAGTGCAGTCGCGTGCACACAGAACGTACGTCTGGCTTCACTTCGCGAACGGAGGAGTCGTCGCACAAGTACCACCGGCTGCCACGCTTGGTGTACGCGGTGTAGTGACCAAACCCAAGGTTGCCCATGTGGTTCGACACGCCCACCAACTCGTAGCGCATGGACAATTCCGGCGCGTCCGCAGTGTCGCTCTTGCCGTTCGACGTCTGCTGTGCTTCCTCGTGCGCTTGAATCACAGCGGCTTCCGGAAGGTATGGCAGCATGTCGATCTCCAGCAGGAAGTCCACGAACTCCTCCAGCTTGTCTCGGTGGGTCATGAATTGGCCAACCTATCAATGCGCACGGACACGGAGCCACAACTGGTCATGAGACGGCTCACTGCGAGCGAACGACGGCCGACGCGCAGCGCACAGCAGCAGCAGCAGGCTGGCAGCGCCCGTCCCAACGTCCCAAGACGACGGTACTCACTTCGTAAGAAAATCGCTTCAAGTGGAAGCACAGCAGCTCTGGCAGCTTCCACAGGTCCATCTTTTTGAAGGCTTGCACGTGCTCCTTGCAACTTGGGCAGTACCAGGTGTCCATTTGACCCAGCTGTTCTCGGGTTGCGAACTGCTTGAGGCAGTTGGACAGATTGAGCACCTGGGGTCCCTCGTCCTCCTCTTCTGGTGTGGGGACATGGTTCTTGTTGTACACTGGCGGTTTCTCGAACGACTGCGCGGCAGCAAAGAAAATAATGAGAACATGTGATGGAAAAGGCACAGGCCACAAGTTGGGCCGTGCTGCCGCCAAACAGCAATGACCACGCACCTCATCGAAAGCCGTTTTTTGCAGGTACAGCAATGGTCTCTTCCATGACAACTCAACCATCGCCTACACGATACCACGGCGGACACACGTCACCAGCCATCGAGTCGGGGGCAAGAGCACTAAAGGAAGGGGCGGGGGAGCACCAAACGAACCAGGTCATGCGGAATCGTGTCGCCGTCTTTTTCGGGAGAGTTAGGGACCGGGAAGATTCCGTACTTGGGCTTCCGAACCACACTCGAAGTCTTGTAAGCACTCGAGAACGGGACATCGGCGACTTGGTATTGCAGGACATAGGGTCTGCCCGCCGCCTATGCAAGCCACCAGAAGAGGAACACATAAGTTGGGCAATTTCGTGACAAGTTGCTGCGGCTGCATCTGAACGGTCACCCTACCTCTCCTTGCGCCAAATGTTCTTTTGCATTGTTGACGAAGTCGGTGGCGTGGGCAAGGTCATCCACGGACACGTCGATCGACAGCCCGATCGACAGCCCCTCCGCGGTTTGCACGACCGCGTGCCTCTTTTTCTGCCGGTAAGTGAAGCTAATGATGGAGCCTTCTGTGCCGGCTGGCGTCTTCACCTTGTCTCCGGTGAGGAACAGAGGATTGTCGACTCCTTCAATTTTGGCAATGTCCGTTTCGACGCGGTGCTGGAACAGGTTCCAGACCTGGTCTCGTAATTGCCGGTTTGTGGCGTCTTTCGCGACGGGGAAGAGCAAAACGGTGTTCCTTTTGCCAAACAGGAAGCGGGCTTCCACCATGCGGTGGGTCTTTGGGTCGAACCCCTTCGGCAGCTCGAACGCGACGAGGATGTCCGCACGCAGGAACGTGTTATTGATTCCTGAAACGGGGTCGAACACGCAACGGTGGACTTTGTCTCCCCAGATCTGACAACAACACAAAAAAGCACACTTGAAAACAGGTGCGTCGCGGCATGGACAAGAGATATCGACTGTAGAACTCACCTCGACGATCAGCAAGTTCGAGATCTCGAGGTCTGAAGCCTTGGCTATTTCTTCAGCGACAGCAGCTCCGACAAGTTCGCACTGCGTCTCGACGGTAAACATGTTCGGGGTGGTCCCAGCGGCGGCGGGAGTCGGGGCATTTGTCAACGCTGCCAATTTGTACACGCGGACTTGCACGCCAGCCCTTACTTTGGGTGCGGGGGGGAGCTGCAACAAGCACAGACAGAGAACGAAAGCATGTGAGCGATATCACTGCGGCCATTTGGAGCGTGGACAACCTGCGGACTCACCGGACACGGGACTGCCACGAACGGATCAAACTTTCTCCATGACTTGCCCTCGCAGGAAGCGTTGGGGCATGTCAAGTGACTCTTGAACTGGCCGAAAAACAGGTCCACGATCACGGAGTCGTTGCGGAGTTTGTGCCGCCTCCACGCTTCCTTCGCAACCACGGCGTCGGGGTCGTCCCCAGATTCCACGCTCTCAACGTATGGCTTTTTCTGAATGCGGTTGACGTCCTCGTGCAACAGGTCTGACGTGAGAGAGTTGAAGAACTCCATGGCGTCCTGTTGTTGGAAACCGGCGAAGCGGGCGCAGAAGTTGCCTAGCGTCTGCTTGAAGTGCGTGGGCACAACAACGGCATTCGGCTTGGACCGCGCTATCTCGCGCACGAGGTTGCTGAAGGCTTTGGCGAGCTTGCCGCCGGTGCCGAGCGGGTTCTTGGTGTTGATTTCACTGTCGACCAAGGTGGCGTCGACGAAGAAGTCCATGAGCGGCGCACAGGCGAACAGGCATTGCAGGATTGAGTTCATGAAGCAAGTGTTGCCCAAGTTGCGCAAGCCGACAAGTTTGTGGTTGACCCGGCCACTACGCTGCTCGGGTCCCAACGCGTCGATGTCCTCGTCGTCCTCGCCGCCGTTCGTCTTGAACAGCACCTCTCTAATACTGTCAGAGTCGAGAGACATCTACGGGCAGACACACAGCCACAACCACGCTGTCAGTTCCGACGTTCCAGCGCTCTGCCGCTGCCAACAAGAAAGCGACGACGGGTACGCCTTCGTACCTCCACAAGCTTCGGCACCCACACGCGGCTGTATGTGTACCCGACGCCTGTGGTGCTCCAGCGACCACCAGCAGCCACGGAGATCAACCGCTTCTTGTAGTCGATTTTTTTGACCGACGTTTTTGTCCATGACCCGTCTTGGCGTTCGTAGACGCCCGTGACCTTGGCCGGATTGATCGTGCAGTGGGCGCCGTAGGACTCCTTGATACCTTCGGCAGCTGTACAGGACGAAAAACCGGAGAGAACGGGTGAGAGAACATGACTCACGGGCGTGCCGGCGACCAACAGCGAGCGGGATGGAGGCACGCACCTTGCAAAACAATTTTCTCGGCCTCGCCCTTCTCGACCTCAGGAATGGTGACGGTGACTTTGTCAGTGTCCTTCCATATGCGCGCGCCGACGTAGATCTCCCACAGCTTCTTGTTCGAGGGTGGTGGCTGCTCTGGGACCCCCACGACATTGATGTACCCATGGCGCTTGTGCGACTTGAACTCAGCGTAGTCACTGACCCACCACTCGTTGTGGCTTTGCACGAAATGCAAGTACCTAATGTTTGTCAGGATGCCAGATGTCAAGTAATGGGGCACTCCAAAACATAGTAGCAGGGGTTGTCGCAAGTCACAATCGCTCGATACGCACGTCTCGTTTTCCGAACAGTAATAGTGATGCTGCGTCTCTTCCTGCAGCATTTCGATCATCATGTCGCGGCGCAACTGGGATCTCCAGTCACTCACGTGTGTGTAAGGTTTGGCGATGTCGCCGAGCTGTACGAAATGGGCGTGGAGCAAGACGCATCAGAAAAAAAAAAGGACACAGAGTGTGAACGATGCGCACGCGCACGCGCACACAGCAGCAGCAGCAGCAGCAGCAGCAGCAGCAGCAGCAGCAGCAGCAGCATAGCGGAAGGGAACAACATCGTACCTGGGCAACGGCGCCGGGTGTGCGCGCAGAACCTGCACCGCGGGTGGTCTCCAAGCGGTGTTCGGGGGTGTTGCGGAACCGAATGACGAGTTTCTCCGCGTCCGTGGCCGCAACAGCACTCTCGCGCCAACGCTTTCCGTCGTAAACATCGAGTGGGTGTCCGACGTCGAGCGAGCTGCGCCACGAAGTCTCATCCATGCTGTCCGCCCGCTTGCGGACGGCATCGATTTGGACCCCATCGGCTGCGGTTGCGGCTGCGGCGTCGTCGGTCGAGCGCACCCAGTCCGCGGCCATGGGCTCGCGCACCTCAATGAGGAGCGCCGGTGCCCGTGCGCGCGCAATGCCCAGGTCGCCCTGCTGCAGGGTCCCTACACTCGCAGCGGCATCGTCGGTGGGGATCAACTCCCACTCGCAGTCGTCTTGGTCGAGACGGAACCAAAGGCGCACGTTGTCCTCATCACCAGCGTTTTGTCCGAGGTGCTCGATGCAGCGGTCGCGCAGAGAGGCGAGGGAGCTCGTCTTGCTGGCCACGATGGAAGAACCCGGTCCCGCGCTCTTGCCTTCGGGTCCCGTGTCGGCGTCGGCGACGACCTCCGGCTCCGGCTCCGGCTCGACCGCGACATCCACCGTCGGGACGTCGGCCTCG
>ENA-OWNT01004674-OWNT01004674.1-seawater-metagenome-genome-assembly--contig:-NODE-4674-length-11812-cov-4.135066_pt1 | contig 11812 bp, 17 predicted proteins | sample MGYA00238136_ERZ651165 | MGnify/ENA primary metagenome ERZ651165 (study PRJEB26861, sample SAMN08777766) | seawater metagenome | isolation source: coastal seawater | place: USA: Florida | collected... | reverse complement strand
ACATTTCGACCCCCATTATTGAAGCATACCTTACTAATGAAAGTGACGAGCGCAAAGCCCGCGTGATCAAGGGTAGAATTGAAAAGACCACGCTTGGCGAAATTTCGCGCTCTGTTCACGAAGTCTACGAACCCCAGGCCGCTCCGTATGTGGAACCGGCATGTTGAATCTCGCTTGTGCCCGCACAGTGACGTCTGTTGCTGTTTGTTGTGGCAGGTATTTGGAGGTCCGCATCGATATGGGTCTCGTTCAGACTTTGTTCTTGCCCATTACTTTGGAATCAATCGCGCAAGCTGTGCAAAGTGACTCAGTATGCAAAAAGCTCAAAATTGCAGACGTGGAAATCGATGATGTTCGTTGTCAATATGCCCAAACGTATGCACTGCCCTTAGTTTTGTTTGACAATTTGATTCTGCCTAGGTGGACAATCGAATCCGCGTCCACGCGAGCCAGATGGCCCTTTCAACGAAGGCACAGCTACGACGGAGCCAAATTCGCAAGTCTTCTCAAGCACCGTCCAGTGATGCCTTCACACGGGTATGTTGTGACGAATTGTCAGAAATTGTTTCCTATTTGTGTGCCTGACTCTCATTGACTTTGCTACCAGGCCGAGCGCGCTCTAGGTCTTCAATTGTTGAAGAAACGTCTTCCTGAAGTCATTGTGTCCGGAATTGGAAGTGTAAACCGGGCAATTGTGAATCGAGATGAAAAGGACGAGAGCAAGCTGTTGTTGTTCGTGGAGGGAACTGGGTTGCTCAAGGTGTTGGGGACGCAGGGCATCAACCCATCACTAACAAAAACAAACCACATCATGGAAATGAATGACGTGCTTGGAATCGAAGCCGCACGAAATCAAATTGTTGTGGAGATTGAAAAAATCTACAAGGGTTATGGTGCGTTTCGTTAGTCTGCCTCGTGTATTGTTTTGCGTACGCCGAATGCTGAAAGGTTCCGTGACGTTGTCTGGATGAATACTTGCAGGATTGAGCGTTGATGAACGCCACCTCATGCTTCTCGCTGACACCATGACGTACAAGGGTCAGGTCAAGGGAATGACTCGATTTGGCCTGCAAGAAATGAAGGACAGTGTGTTCATGCTTGCCTCTTTCGAGAAAACATCGGATCATTTGTTCAATGCGGCAGTGAATGCCAAGTCTGATGCCATATCCGGTGTCAGTGAATGTATTATCATGGGTACGTGTGTTATGAGGGCCTGGCGTTTGCAATACGCATCATAGTGCCACCGTGGTCACTTTTGTACTGTCATTCTTATCAGGTATTCCTATTTCCATTGGTACGGGGATGTGCGAGCTGATGTACAAACCGAACGCCACGTCGAGCGCTGACGCTCGCAAACAGGCCGCTGAGCGACGTGCTGCAAAGAAAGGTCGCAATCGCGGCGGAGCCAAGCACGCTGCAGAAATGGATGCTCTCATTCAGGATTTCCAGCTTTTGGTAGACATTTGATAACGAAGCATAACAATTTTAAAATCGTGCAATCGTGAACTTCATTCAGCACGAAAAAATACACCCAGTAAAGGATTCGTGTGGGCCACGTTGAAGAACCACGGCACACACTACGCTTTGATTGAGGACGGCATTGAAATCGCAAGATGCAATGCCACAGACTACTTGGAAATGCATTCATACACAACGCTCCCGCGATTGTGTGCTGTTCTCTTCTGGTATGGCGTTCCAGAACCCTTCCTTCCAACGGCAAGCATTGCATGGCATAGCATAGCATTACATAGCATAGCATAGCATAGCATAGCATAGCATAGCATTACATAGCATAGCATAGCATAGCATTGCATTGCATTGCATTGCATTGCATCGCCCTCAAGGCGCATCGTTGTTGATGCTTCTTCCACAAGGTCACAAATCTCTCCGTTGCAGCACACACAGCAGCACAGTACGCAAATGCGATGTTTCATTCTTACGACTTTGTGGGCGGTCGGGATGGAGTTTCAGTACAGTACAACAACGAACGACGAACGACGACGAACGACGAACGACGAACGACGACGACGACGACGAACGACGAACGACGAACGACGACGACGACAGACGACGACGGAGTCAGTGGCCACTTCTGTGTAACCGTGAACACGTGCCGCGTTTTGTTGTTCGTTTGATCGTTCCTTCCTTCCTTCCTTCCTTCCTTCCTTCCTTCCGTCGTGCCTTCGTTCGTTCGTTTGCTTGCTTGCTTGCTAGTGACAGTGTGTTCGGTAGTTCGTTCGTTGGTTCGTTCGTTTGTGATTGGTCACAAATACTGTTGCAGCGGTAGGTGCTGTGCATGATTGTAGTCACGCGTCACGGCAAACAAAACGAAAACGAAAATCATCAGCGATGGCCACTGCCTTGCGGCGGTGCACAACAAGCCAGTAGTGTTGAATGTTAGCCGTCCACGAGTTGGTTGACACGACCGACTACGAGTTGTTGGTGAGCAGCTCGCAACGCCAAACAAACAGAAATGGCGCGCTGCAAATGAAACCGTGACTTCAAGATTCAGTCAGCAGAAGAGGGGAGGCAGGAGTTGGATCTCGTGGAAGGTAGGCTGCGTTAAATGGCTTGAGCGCGGGACTTGGATGATGGACTTGCTGCGTCTGCAAATAAGATGACGCCCGCCACAACGAAAGTTGATACATTTTTGACACAACTACGAAATGTGCGGCTTCGGTTGCTCGACTTATCGAGTCCCAGTACAGCAACTTTTCAGTCGGTGGGGGGGGTCGAAGAAACTCCAAATCGTACCCGCTGCGTCTGCGGCGGCCATAATAGCAAACTGACAGTGCACCACTCATCACAATGGCGACGGCGACGCCACTGCTTGATCCGGTCGCCGACGAAGAATTTGGTGCCCACAGCGACGTTGGCGACAATGACTATGATGGTGCTGTCCCGCCCATCAGCAAGACCACCCTGTTTTTGCTCAACTTCATTCTCTTCATCCAGTGGGTGTTGATGTCGATGATATCGTCGTTTTTCCCCGACTCTTTCATCGGAGATCAGATCAGCGACACAATGCAAGGTGTCCTGTTCGCGTCCTTACCAGTTGGTGCAATGGTCACCGCGCCTTTCATTGGTCGTATCATGCTACGCCTGAAACCGAAGAACACTATCATGATCGGGGTTGTCGCGATGGCTGTGTTCATGCTCGCGTTTGGCTCGGTAGTATTTTTCATCACGACGGCGGACGCGTTTTACCCATTTGTAGTCTTCGGCTTCCTCTACGGAAGTTTATCGACTCTTGCTGAAATGGGCTGCTACGCCATGCTAACCCAGATCGGATCGGAACGTGGCAACGTTGGCTTGATGATATCGATCGCAGAAGTAGTCACCGGTTTCGGGTGCATGTTAGGGCCTCCGATCGGAGGAGCACTGTTCCAGCTGGGGTCATCACTGTCGGAAACAATGCAGTTTTTCCTTCCGTTTGCGATCATTGTTGTGATCCCGATATGCACATTTGTAGCCGTAGCGTTCCTCCTGCCCAAACGACCAATTGACCCGGACAAGAAGCCCGGGCGGTTCCAGCTTTGCAAACCGACAGCACGGTGGAGATTAGGTGTTGTTTGTGTCGGGATTGTCGTCACCGCGTGCACCTATGCATCGTTGAGCCCAACACTCGAAATACGAGTTGATTATCTTGGTGTGCCGGCGTCCTCCCTCAGTAGTACCACGGGGATCTACTTCTTTCTGGGCAGCTCCTTGTACGCAGTGTGGTTCATGCAATTGTTGATACGTGACCGGTCTGTTCTCAACATTTTGTTGTTCTGCGGTCAGGTACATGGCCGGAGCCCTACCCATTGGTCGTTTGCTTGACAAAGGCTGCTGCACTCGGCCAGTGAATCGATCAGGTGACACAGACAAAGGAGAAGAAGTTTCAACGACCATCGCGATCGCGGAGTCCGCCAACAAATTAGTGGCAAAGGAAAACGCGACGCCCGAATCGCTCGCCAACGAGGATAAGGAGCAGCTAGAAGCAGAGCAGCTCTACACTAAAACTTGCTGCCTGGGAATTGAGCCTGAGTCTCCCGTCGCGCCCATGGTGCTCATGGGCATCGGTTCTATTTTGAACGTGAGATAGCGTTCTTGATGCGATTGACAGAACCCCAACTCACTCAACACACACACATACTGTTTATAGGTTTTGGCCTGCGTTTTGATTGGGCCCTTTAAGCTCGGGCCAGTTGCGTTGGATTCCTTCGACAGCCTAGGATGGGTAGGTCATGCTAGTCGCCAAAATCAAGTAGCACGTGGAGGGACTGACATATTCTGCGAATAAAAACTGTAGGTGATAGTCGCGCTTCTCGTCCAAGGATCTGCAAGTTGCTTGATCGTCATTCCGTCAATGCCAGCTCTTCTTTTAGGTATGAGGCCACCGTCGATGGCATGTGTACTTATGTTCGGGTGCTGACACAGTGCATGTGTGAACAGGAGTTGGCAAGAATGACGAGCTTGGACAAGCTCGGGTCACTGGCGTCTGGGGCGCTTGCTACGCCATGGGAACCAGTCTCGGTCCATTTTTGGGTGATGTCCTCATGGAGTTAAAGGTTCGCCACCAGCATTCGCGGCAGTGGCTTGTGATTGTGGTTTTGGTTGAGGAGTGTTGCACTATTGCTGCCCCCTGAAATGTAGGTCCCATTTTTCTGCCGACACGGGGACTGGCCCACCAACTCCACTGTTGTAACCACCGAAGCAGCGGATTTTACGGGTAGCAATAGCTCGCACCATCACAAACAACATTGTTTCGATGGGACAATGTCCATTCTAGGAAGCGTGGGGATTCTATACTGCCTGGTGTTCTTTGCATACTGTACTGCAGAGTACTGCCGCCATAAAACGTTTCGGTAACAGCCAGATGGCGATGATTGTGTATGGCTCGTTCATGAAGACTTCGGGAAACGGAGAGTACGCGCCGTTGTTCAGCTAGCCCCGTTACCATTTATTTAAAAAATCCAACCTCTCAATGAGACGTACTTTCATGTCGTTAGTCAGAGAGCCCACAAACGTCAGTGCCTGGGTGCAGCCCTCCAGCAATCTAGGTTCAACATCACACATACGGAAGAGTTGCGAGTGAAGTCACGCTCGGCGAGCACAATGAAGCAGTGATGAGCGCATCGCACCCCTTTATCTTTCGTCATTTTCCGTCGCGCCATGAAGTCTTCGATGCCATCTATTTTCAAAAATTGCTTCTTGGTCATTGGATTTCCGGCGAGCGACAAATTTGATAATGCGGTGTCGACTAATAATGACGAAGGTAACTACGTTTCGCGAACCAACACGCACGACAGGCACAGAAGTGAGATGTGAATGTTCCGGGACACCCTCGTTCGACACTATTGATGCGAATTGAGGAGCAAAGAACCTGCACTAATCGATTTTTTTCCAACGACAGGGTAAGTAGCTTGGGCATTGCCTGTTGCATGGTATGCTCCATCGTTTACTGGCAATCGCGACGGACGCGGCACTACCACGAATGACGACCGACCTTCCAATGCTGTGCCAAAGCTGATATTTTGTTACCGTCAAAAGCCATCGTTCGTATCTTGAGCGGCTCCTACAACGACGGTGTTCCGAAAACAGCCGTTAGCAACGCATTGGAACGAAAGTTTGTAACTAATGACTACGAATGCGTCAACACGAACTTCTGTCTCTTCGAACCCGGAGATCTGGGTGATTTGATTGTGGGAGAAGTCCACAGCAACTAATGACGGAAGTTGGAAAACTTGAGCTGGAACCTCGAGCAAAACGTTGTGGTCGGCTTTCAGCGTAACCACTGACGCAGGTAGCTCGGGCAACGTGGCGAGTTTGTTGTGATCTACTCGAAGTTCCTTCAGCTTCTTCAATGTAACCAACGGCGGCAACTCCAGAATCTGCAGCGCAACACGCCGGTAATGTGGACGATAACAAACGCGGACTCAAGAGCTGGTTGAGACAACTTACGACATTGTTCGACAATATGAGTCTTTGCAAGGCAACAAGCTGTCCCAGCGCTTCGTCAATGGTGCTAATTCTATTGTTACTAAGGTCGAGGAGACGAAGCTTCGTTGCAGAGAATACTTTGATCGGGACTTTCTTCAAAGTTTGGGCTGACAACGACAGAACCCCACTCTTTTGAGCACGAGCCAGACTTGCGTCCAGGGCTGGTTTGCCTCGTTTCTTCGACTTAGCGTTGCCCATTCTATAGACCCGAACCTTTTTCATTCACTCTCCGTGCAATATTTCCGTGGGCAGACCCTAAATCGAGCGAGAAAAACCGGTCTCCGACTTTCGCGCCGACATAAAAATGCTCATGCCCCGGACACAATTGCTATCGCTGCCTGGTGTCTGTCTATCTTGTTCCGACCTTCTTTCCACCACCTCTCTTGTGAATCCCATGCGACACCAACATTCACATCTTGGTAAATGACGCACACCATCGACGTTGCGTTCCGCCAACTGCCATAAATATAAAAACAACGCGGAGTAGACCATTCAGCACTTATCATTCTTATCATCCAACAACCACCATCCAACAACCACCATCCAACAATCACCATCCAACAATTACCACCATCCGACACACACGCACACACACACACCCGGCCACTCTTCTTCTTCCTCTTCCTCTTCCACCACGGCAACCGACACTTCCGGGATTCCACGGCAACCGAGGAACGGAAACAGTGATCGTTGGTTGGATCGTTGGTTGTTGCCAACGAAGAACGAAGTTCGATCGATGACGTTCGTTCGTTCGTTGTTCGTTTGGTGGACGGACAGCGAAGTCGATGACGTTCGTTCGTTCGTTCGTTCGTTCGTTCGTTCGTTGAGAGAGTCAGCTGCAGCTGCAGCGCTGAACATCGCGAGTCAACGCTTCTTCCAAACAACTTCAACGCAACACGACGTCTAAGAGAAGCGACGGACGTGCGCTCTTGTGTTTGTGTGTTTGAGCCTTCGCGTGTGTCGTTTGGTGTTTCGTGCGTGTGAGAATGTGTATGCATGTGTGCGGCTCTTGGTTGCGTGTGTCCGTCATGGTTCAAATGGCGTGAGTGATGTGGCATGTGTGCCGAAATGAAGAGTGGATATCGTTGCTGTTGTTGTCGTGGTGGTCGCTCTTCCGGTCACGCGTGATGCGGTAGTTGTGGTCACAGTCTTGGTTGGTGTTGCCGTGTGCTGTTGAGAATGCGTGCTACCAATGAAGGTGACCTCAGAAAGGTGAGCACGTCGAGACAGCAGAAGGTTGGCGAACACAAAAGGGATTTCAACATAAGTTTTAGTGGGTTTTCGTTTACGTCTCGCCCAAGTTTCAATTTTGACGGAAGCATTAAATTACTTGTTGACTTCCAGTGCAATGGGGTGGCTCATCAATGGACTGGCCCTGCTTTGCAGCACGTGGGTGGCGTCGGCAACCTTGCCTCCGCATCACCCTCAGCATCGTGCCCCTCAAGATCTCTTGAACAGGATCAGGAAGAGCAATCCAGAAGCTTTGGATCACTCGAAGAAATCTTTGTCCGCGCGACCAAAAACTGGACTTCGCGTGACGCCGTCAACATTTGGCGGCGATCCTACTGGGCAAAAGGACAGCTGGGCAGCGCTGAATGCTTGCTTGGAGCATTGCTTGAACCAATCAGCACTGTCTCCAAATGGGTTCTTTCCTGGACTGGACACTACTCCTCAATTCGGTCCCATCAGGGACATGGGTGGCTGTGATATCGACCTCGAAGGTGGCGAGTATTTAATATCGAAACCGCTTGTTCTTCCCGAGATGAACGCTAACATGCAGTTCGGACGGGGCAGCTTGGTCGCCACATCTGATTTTGCTGGAGACTTTTTGTTCGTTATCGGAGAGAAAGGAAGTTGTAAGTATCCACAAGGAAGCTGCAACATCGACATTAATTTCCCAGAATTGTTCTTAGACGGTTCCAGCGTGACGTCTGGAATGCAAATCAACAATGTAATGGGCGTCACCATTGGGCCCGGTCCGTCGGTCGTGCAGGTCATGTTGTGTTAGTGTTGCTGTTCGAGGACGCTGATTGCCTGTATGATTCTCCAACACCAGGTGGTTATTTTTTGAACTTCACTGAGTACGGGCTGCAAATCAATGCCGGCCACGAGGTGTGTTCGTGTCGTCGTTGTCGTCGCAGTACGTTTCCGCAATTTACTGTCTAAATATCTCGCAGGTGATGATGGATCGATGCTGGCTGGGGGAGACGAACTTTGATTTTGATCACCTTCAACGAAAGAGTCCGCCCAATGCCACGGCGATCCAGATCAACGGCAATGATCACTACATCCTCAATAGTATTGTGTTTTCGTCGAAAGTCGGAGTAGAAGTCAATGGAGCCGCCGATTACGTGACTGGTGTCCACGTGCGTTAGCAGAGACCGGCTACGTGTTGTAGCAACTGTCTGTTACGCGTCGTCTCATGACATTCCTGCGCTCGATCATTTGTCAAATAGGTGTGGTTTCCAGTCAACCATGCTGTTGCTTTTGCGAACACTGCCGCTTTCCGCGTTACGGGAGGTGGCAACCGATTCAATGGTTGCTACATCGATGGAGGTGCGACTCCTCAGTTGGACCGCACGCCCATACTTGCTTGTTTTCACATCTATTTCTCAACGCAGGCCGTGCAATATTCGAGGGCGGGGCCGTGGCGAAGAATATTTGGACGAATGGTTTTGAATGCTGCCAGGGAGCACGTGAGTTGCGCCTTGCTGCAGCGTTGTCGCAATGACATCCAGGTCATGGCGTTTTGCTTTGCAGAGGCGGTCGAAGGAACTACTGCGTCTGGCATAACGCTGGTTGGTCAAGTCATTGGAGCTGGCCTCCAAATTGTGAACAACGAATTTGGTGGCGGCACCATTTACCAAATCCCGGAACTGTGGCCCTCATTCACAAAGTCAACTTTTGAGGAAGTAACGGCAGGCGCTCGCAATTGCACTGCTGTTTTCAACGAATCGTCCAACCATCACGACTGTGAAGGTCTGTTGTGTTGGCATATCTTGCCTCGGTAATGTCGTGTTAGCTCAGCGATGCGCTTGCTTCCAGGACTACAATTGAATACCGCTGGAAGTGCTAGCCTGGATGCTTGCGCGGCAGCATGCTGCAGCGACGCAACATGCACAGTGTATCAGGTGCCTCCACCAGGTGTTGATTGCGTTCGTTTGTGATGTGCTCATGGGTTGCGAATATTATGTGTTAGTTTTGCCCGGAAAATGGGAATTGTGACGGTGCGACGGGCACGGATGCGCAGTGTTGGCTCGGCCTGTGGTCTGAATGTGCTCATGGTGATCGTGAGGGCTGGCAAGGCATGGCATCCGGTGCGACACCGGCTTCTGTCGCAGTCAAGGGTGTCCGCATCGCCCACAATTCATTCGGTGCGTGGATCCGTGCCGCACGACATTCTTCAATTGTTTTTGCTCATCCTTTGTCTGTCTTTCACTGTAGGGGCAAACGCCAAATCTTCACGAGCGACGCTGTCACTGACCCAACAGGTGCGACTCTTTCTGAATCGCCAAATCCTGAGGACATTTGTGAACGATTGTGCGTGTGTGTGTCCAGAATGCAACTGTATGGGAGTTCGACTTTTCATCCAGTTTGTTGTTCCCTACTATTGCAACCGTCCGTATCAACGTGGTTGCAGAAGAAGGGTTCGTTAGATGAACTCCAAGTGCGACTTGTCAACCGTTGATGGTGTGAAAATTGAAGCGGTTTGTGCAAATGTTTCGCTTAGATTTCCGATTGCAGTTGCGCGTCCTCCGCGTGGATCCAAAGTCACTGTCGAGACCAACATCCCGATCACGGGTACAATCACTGTTGACGTCGACAGTTCAGTGTCAGACGCAGGTTTCTTGTAAGTCCATTCTGCGAAAGCTGTCAAACATGAAATCCTGCCATTCGGCACACCCCGAGGGAGACAGCTGGCACGTCAAGTGGCGGACCAACGGAGTACAAGCACGGTAATGTTGCGTCACGATGCACTCATTAATTTCCACTCTTTTATATCATGTCTACGACTGATGAATTGTGAGCCTAGTTACGCCCACAGAATTGTAGCAGTCAAACTCTTTTGCTAAATCATTTATCCGTTGATTGAAAAGCAGATGGGCCAATGCTCTTTGCCGTCGATCTGCGGACACACACAATCAAATGAGCGAGGTCTTCAAGTGAAGTCTCTGCCGACACATTGAGAACGTACGTTATTTTGAAATCAACGGGACCAGAGTTCGCAGAACCCGCAATGGCACCGCTACTTGTCTCTGCAACAGAATCGAGGCTGGGCATATCGTCCGCCATTTGGTGGATACCAGGGGAAAACGGCTCCGTCCCAATTTCTCTGTCATCATTTTCTTGGTGTGTTCTGTAAGGATTCCGAGCAAAGGGCGGAACCATCAACCCAGAGCGGCACCTGTGTAACGAGAGTACGAGTACACACAATACAGCGTAGAAGAGTTTACAATATTGGCGGTTGACAAAGTGCTCATGTCACTTCATGAAAACGATGGTCGATACGTACGCTCGCAAGTCGCCGAATGGGTTTTGCTTGTGGCCTGAGCCCGACTTTGTCGGTCTCCCTTTTTGATCGTCGTGTTTTCGATTTGCGTAGTATTCTTTTGCGGCATTGCGCAAGTGTTCGATGGACGGAACTCCACCAAACTTATATTTTTCGACCAGATCAAGACCACCCGTAATATCGGCCGTCTTGAGCCCCGCTTCATTGCTATGGTTTCGACCCGCTGTTTGCCGATGTTGTCGCAACGCGTTTGCCTGCACCAAGAAGACAAATCCATCAAACAGAGCACTAACAACGAGGATATGGCAGCAGAGTGTGTACACACGTCAACAGTCAACAACCAATTTCAAAAGTTACCTTGACCAAAACTTCTGATGTGTATCTCTGAACAAACTCTAATAGTTGACTCAGCACACGGGGAGAGTCCGTTTCCGCCCCCATTGACTCCATAATTTTCACAATGTTCTCAACATCACGAGGAGTAGTGGCGCTGCCGGCTCGCAGAGCACGACTTTGCCGTGGAGCTGACATGGTACGATTGGTTCCAACTTGGCACCACGAGACAGTCCGCCCAAGCCCAGCTTGCGACCACAAAAGGCGCCCTTTTTGTCTTCCGTCAAGAGTTGTGTTGCAAGCAATTTTCCTAGCTGACATGTGCTTGCATTACTTTGGCCCCACGCCTTGCAAGTGCAGCATTTTCTGGCTCCACATATTCATGTTCATGGATGGTACTCAAGGTTACTTCTCTTTGTTGGCGACATACTCGGGCACGAACATCCGGGAGCGTAACTCAAGTGGTTTGTGTACAGCAACTCTGTCGTCCGTTCAATGGGTGATCGAAATTAGCGTCTTACAGCCACGGTGCATCTCGCTTCGCTCTTCCTCCCTGGCCCAACTGCGCTTTTTACTAACTCTACGCTAAATGGCTGTCCGTGTTACGTCCAACCATCCAACGAAGGAAGGAAGGAAGGAAGGAAGGAAGGAAGGAAGGAAGGAGGGAAGGAAGTCCAAAGTGAAAGCAACGAACGAACGAACGAACGAACGAACGAACGAACGAACGAACAAACGAACGAACGAACCACGTCAACACAACGGCGGATGGATGCATGGCCTTGGATCGAGAAATGTACACCGTACATATCACCGTACAACGTACACCTTGCGTATATTCCATACATGTATTAATTTGAAGTGGAAACGTACAATAATTGTACATTATCCGTACATTCGCAGTATGTATTCGTCGTCGTCGTCGTTGTCGTCGTCGTCGTCGTCGTCGTCGTCGTCGTCGTCGTCGTCGTCGTCGTCGTCGTCGTC
>ENA-OWNT01004673-OWNT01004673.1-seawater-metagenome-genome-assembly--contig:-NODE-4673-length-11816-cov-4.244910_pt1 | contig 11816 bp, 12 predicted proteins | sample MGYA00238136_ERZ651165 | MGnify/ENA primary metagenome ERZ651165 (study PRJEB26861, sample SAMN08777766) | seawater metagenome | isolation source: coastal seawater | place: USA: Florida | collected... | reverse complement strand
GTAGCACAGCGCCGTTGTGCGTTCGACGTAACGTTGTTCGGGAGTAGTGCGGGCGGTCATGCGAGTTCCGAACACACACACACACACACACACACACACACACACACACACACACACACACACACACACACCAGTTGTTGACGTCAACCCTTCCGTAGCTGACGTGGTGAACCGTCACACACGAGGAGCATAAAACGTCAGCACCAACAACCCGCCAGCAGTGGAGAATTGCTCAGAAAACAACCTCAAAAACCAACAAACAAATTTAAAACCACACACAAAACAAAACCCCACGGCCCGAAAGACGGACAACGCTGATCCTCACAACAATACTTTCGAGAGAAAGACAGCCCTGACTCAATATAGACTCACTGCCTTCTCGTTGCAACAGTCTGCGTTGTCAAGGGCAAGATGCGCCACTGAGTCTCCTGTGAGGCACCAAGGGTCAGGGTTGCCCGCAGTCGTGTTTCGAAGTTTGTTTGAACAGAGAGTATCCACCCCATCGTCAAAATGCACGGATCTCCATCCTTTCGATTTGATCATACCGTTGAGGCGGTGACGCGAGCAAAGCGTGTGGTACAGTCGGTTTCCAACAATCTCACCACGCTGTTGCACAAGATTGGTTTCGAGGACAATACTTTTCGCGTTATCGTTCAAGAAGCACTCAAGATGAAGCGTGATCACCCTGATCAGTTCCTCTTCGAAAGTTTCGATGAATACATATATGACGCATTCATGAAGTTGCTGCTCACCACATCTGACGAACTGTTCAAACAAGTGCTTAAGAAAGACAGAAATATCCCCACCGGTCGATCGACACCGTGCGAAAGTCCTGTGTTCAAAATGATCAATCGAGTCACGGATCACACGTACAGGCAGCGCATGCCACGCAAGAGTTCTGAAGACATGCTGGTGAAGAGATCACGGAAAAAATCGAAGTCCGGAAACACCACTCCAGAACCAACAACATCCGCTGACGATCAAGTAGCCATCGACCTTCTGGAGCGTGAAAACGAGTTGCTTCGTTTGGAAGTGGCAAGATGCCAACGCTCCATAAAGCGATTCACTCTTCCAGCAGGCATGGCCGCTGATTTTATCGTCCCTACATCGCTCGATCCAGAGCATCCTAATCCAGCAGGGTCCCGATTTGCTGAGACAGGGTCACACTCCGGTGCAGATCGAAGTAAGGCCATCAGTCCAACAGCTGTAGGCCGAACGTTGCACTCGTTGTCGTCGTCGTCACGCAAGCCTCGCAACTCTAGGAGCGAGTCCCCGTTGAGAAAAGCTGCCAGTTCACCCGCTGCTGGCATTGAGCAACCAGACCCGGAAGTTGAACTTTCGTTTTGGTTTGACTATTTTATGGTCTTCGAGACGACCCCGCCTGTGGCGAGCGACGTGAATGGTCGGTCTACCAAAGACGTCTTGTTCCGGTTCCCACCTGATGACAGGACCGATTTCGAGCTGGACGTGAATTGGAGACATTTTCTCTCCGTTCCGCACGAAGTTGTGACTGGAAGCAAGAAGAAACGTCGAGTCAAAATTTCACAAGCTCTCGTGTATTCTGCCGTATTGAGCGGTGACCGATTTTTATCGTGTGTAACATTGCCATCGGCGGCGGTGCCTGGCAAGCATCCACTGTTTGGCAAGGCACAAACTGAGTCACCCCCGCCCGAGGCAAACACTGACGAACCAGTGCCCCCACATGACGTGGACAGCCAACAAGAGGACGTCAAGCCAACACAGGACTCAGAACAAAAAGAGAAGACTGACAGTGGCAGCTCGTCTGATGATGACACAATTGAGTTCGTGGACGAGGAATTGGAAGCGGTCAACGTGCAAGAACCATCGAGTGGAGCGAGTAGTCCCGGTGGACTCACCGAGGGCAGCGTTTCACCGAAGCCTCAATTGTCACCAAAGGAAGTTTTAAAAGAAGAAAAGGAACGCAACAAGGCGAAGGCCAAGGCGATGACTACCTTCGTACTTGTGTCCAGAGTGCCGTGGTTTCAGGTTCGTTGCTACTTGTTATCACGCCTCACAGCGGGCAGTACTGTCGTTTAATCCTCGGCACTCACGTTCATCTGCGTGCCAATATGTGTGTCCTGACTCAGTTACACGAGAATGTGATCTATCGTATTTTCAACATGCTGCGAGATTGTGCTCGCTCTGGCGAAATGACACCGATCGATTTCCTAAAGCAGTGCGCTGCAGAGGCATCGTCACCGCTCCCATTAGTTAAACCTGTGCCGCCTCCAGTTGTGGAGAGTGGAGGCGGCTCGAAGTCCGACGATGACACCAGCTCCTCTCCACCAGAAGAGCAACTTTTAGACTCAGCAACGTCGGTTGATCGATTTCGGTGGAGGCTTCGACAACTATTTGAGTTGCGTCGTTTTCATTCACCATGTCCTGGGCTCTTGAGGAACTTCCCAGCACTGCATTGGACCACACCAAATGAAGTCCGCCTTGCGTCACAAGTCGCAAATGACGCTCTCAGCTCGGTGTCCGGTCGGGTCACACCACAAAAGGCCAAACCCACGAAACATGTCCATCCATTCGCTGGCAGCAGCCAGGTGGACCAGCCCATGACCGTGGACCCGTGGTGCTTCGAGCTTCTGCATCAGTTTTTGTCGCCTTCTACCATCGCCACAGTTCTGAAGTCTCTGCTGTTGTGTGAAAGCGTTCTGGTACGTTGCTCGGTTGTTCGATGTGTATCTATCGACTTGAGTGTCAGCCTTCAATAACTGAATGGTTTTGGTCCACAGTTGCTATCTGAATCGTTGCCACTTCTGGCCCCAATCGCTGAAGCGCTGCGCGCACTGATGGGCCCTTTTCCCTGCACACAAGTGTACATCCCGTGAGTTGCTCGCAAACGGTTGACTTGCGTTCACCAACAATTCAGTTAGCCAATCTGTGTCATCCCTGCTGTCTTAGGTATCTTCCACGGGATCAGTTCCAAATCGTCAAGTCCCCGTTCCCATTTTTCGTCGGCTCTCTGGTCCAAGACTTCCAGTTTGTGCCCGATGGAGTTACCTTCCTGACTGTCATGATCGACAGCGATCGTGCGATCCCACCTTTGCAGGGTGAGGACTCCGTCACCGTAGATTTCCCCTACTCCATCAAACTCCAGCTTGTGTCGCGCATCACAGCAGAATATCGCAAATACGCATCAGTGCAAACTGACAACACGGAAGAACAGGATGAAGCAGATCTACTGCTTGCAGAATCTGTGCACGAAAGTGATGACGACTTTGCTTTCGACCCGCTCGATACACCCGACAATTGCTCGTCCCCATCCAGCGTATCCTATAACCCTTCGGCGAAGCAGCAAAAGCAAGAAACCGAGTATATGTACAAAGTGTTGAAAAGGCGTATGAGAAGCGTGAAAAAGCAGCGAGACAGTTGCCAAGAGGGTACCAGCGACAAGCACCGGTTGTCGGCCGAGTTGAAAGACCTTACGCTGCAGTACAAAGCCTATCACTCTGCAAAGCTTCTCAATGAAGCTACACAATCAGCGGGAGCAAACTTGATCGACGACAAGAAGATTGCGGTCGCAACAACGCCGTTGCTACAGCGCCTAAGACGCAGTGACAAACAGCAACTGCAACCTCATCTCGTGGGGAGCAGCTCCAATGAATTCGCAGTCAACTTTCTGCAAGGTAGTTCCAGTGCTCAGCCTGGTCAGCAATATCTGCAACCATCGCGGCAGAAGGGTGATCTTTTGTTGTTTGCGGCTGGACTTCGAGCCACATGTGCTGAGGTCAACAAGAGCATCCTGAACTTCTTTTCATTTCATGATATGCTGTACAACATCGAGTCCGAGGCACTTCAAAGTCACCACCACGAGATTGAATTTCTTGTTCGGCACCCTCAGGGGATCTCTGTTGAAGGACGGCGCCATAACTTGATGAATTTGCGCACTGTGGAATTTTTCCAAAAGCTGGTTGTGAGCCAAAACTACCAGATGTTCAAGGAAGACCGCCTGCAATGCGATGAGCGTGCACATGAGTTGACAACAAAATTCCGACGCCAGTCGAGGCATTTGCTGAACACGATCATTGATGAAAAAGCAGATTTCGTGTCTCGACCATGACGTGAATGTGCGCCGTGTGGCCACTGCCATACAGGATACTTTGTCGTTCATAAATTACAAAACAGTTCACAATCTGGCTGCTGAGTTTACATGGAAGGCGTTTCGCTCCGCACCCACGGCTTTTCTCTTCCCTTATTCACACGTAAGTTCCAGATAGAACCATGAATGCTGCCTGCGGATCTAATGTGTATTGTGCCCAAAAAAAGAAGGTGACGCCTGCACATCAACGCAGCAACAAAGACAGGGATACGAGTCGTCAGTTGAGTCTCGGGACCGAACAGGTTGACACGTGCCCAAAGTGTATACACACCAAATAACATTGAGAAAGGGAGGGCCGGCAACGGCTTCTTGAGCAAGGCCAGAAGAATCATTGTCGATAGCAGCCCACACAATATCACGACGAAACAAATGGCGAACGATACCCATCCGGCCTGCCACGCACAATCGGAAGCAAGGTCAACTCGGTAGAGGAACTACGAACAATATCAACGACAACATACCAGAGCCGCCTTGCCAACGAGCAGGGAGTAAAAGATGAAATCCCCAAGACCAAGTTTAACGCTCTTGTCATGGCTTTCTTCTTCCTCGTCCTCGGCGGCTGCCGCCGCCGCGGCTGCGGCGGCAGCTGCGTCTGCTTCTTCGTCGACTGTAGCGCCACCAAATCCACTAGATTCCTCGGCAGCCAAAGCAGCCGCAGCTCGTTCCGATAATTCTTCGTCATGCAAACGCTGGGCCTAAGACACAAAACATGACCGTGCTGTCAGTTCATTGCGTTGGTTTGCAAAACTCAATTGTCAACCCGTACACCACATTTCGTACCAGTTCGGCATCACTTTCCAGTTGCGCGACTCGCGCAGCGTCTGCGTCTGCGTCAGCGTCTTCGTCCACGTCCACGTCCACGCCAGCAGGTGCTGCAGGAGCTGCAGCGGCGTCAGCACCACTGTCTGAAAGAACCTCTTCATCGAAACTATCATCAGGCGATTGATCACTGTCAGACTCGAAGCCAAAGTTATCATCGGCTGAGCCAGCCTCAATGTCCTCCTTTTCTTCAGCTTCAACCTCCGTGGCCTGTGTCACGGCCCGAGAACTGGATCGGATGCGGACACGGACTTCGGACTGCAATCACAAATTCGGGCGTGGGAGTTGTGAAAAGCGTGCCTGCAATTCACAAAGAGTCGAGATACGTACAGCGTCTGCTCCAGAATTTCTGCGGTCGTTAGAGCCGCCTTCGTTCTCGTCCTCTTCTTCGTCAGTTGTCTCGTCGTCCTCCGTGCGGGCGACGCGGATCTCGGTGTCCGCAGACGCGTTTGCCTTCATTACGAAACAGTAAAAAAAGAGTGATTTCAATATCTGACGCTGCATGGACAACAGTTGCCATGGAAATCCGGAACCGTACCGTATACAATAAACCAGGGATCGGGTCCTGACGTTCAGATGCCATCTTCACCAACGCTTTGAGCGGTCCACACGGAGCGAGTACGGCGAACAAGTCCCACAACGCCAACAGCACCAACAGAACCCATCCAGTCCATTCCGGAAAGTAGCGGAGTAGGTAACAAATGCAAATGCTGATACAGATCAGGTAACCCTGAGCAAGTGTTCGAGGCACGATCTTCCCGTACAGAATCCCTACGGCGCCGACAACAGCGAAATTGTAGAGGAGGTACGACAGCGAGGCCCAGTCGGCAACGACTTGGAATTTCTCAAAAAAGGCGTACAAAATCTGCCCAGTCTCAAAGCCTACGATGCGATGTTTGCAGATTTGGGACAGTTAGACAACATGAACGAGAATAGATCGGTACCATTCGAGGCAGCCACAATGCAATGATGTACCTAGCGCGACGAATATTGTGAACGTGAAGAATGCATACAAGAACTTGTAGCACTTGAATTTGTAGCAGAGGACGATGCCGAAGGTCAGAATGGCGATTCCGACGATGATTACTGCAGCGTTCAACAATGCAAACCAAAACGAGTCGTCATCTTCGCTGTCTGTTGAATTGGAAGAGGCAGGAAGATAACTAGACACGGCGTATGTGCCCAAGCTCGTTGTCAGCAAATCGTCAATATCGTCGGATCGCACATTCACAATGATGATGCTTGCCAGCAACATGGTGATACTGACGGGTGGCAACAGAGATGTTAACTGTTCAGGCGTATATGTTGGAGCATCGTCGTCGTCATCACTGTCGGAACCGTCTCCATCTCGGCGGCCATGAATTGCAACATGGCGGTCCTCGCCACTTGGTCGAGTCGGAACGTTGTAGTCATCGCCGAACCCTGGCTCTTCGAGCTTGTACTCGTTCGACATCTCGAATCAACGAGATGGGTTCTCGCGACGACCAAATGGGCAACCAACAGATATCAGTCGTCTGCCACTGCTGAAGCGCCGAAGAGGCGCTCTCGACCTAGTTGAGCTCAGGACCACAACGTTCACTGAGCCAGCTCTCCGTGTTTTTGCGTCTTTTTTTCCTCGCGTCCAGATGTTGCTTGTTCTCCGTGTTGGTTCCTCAAATTACCCACATAGAGTTCCCACGCGTCACTGGGCTTCGACGGTACAGTCGATAACAGGTGCCACGAGGCAGTCAAAACTCGCCCAGCACCCACGCTGAGTCGCAACAGTCCCGATATCACTCGCACGCCCCAACAGTCTTGATGACTGGACTTCTCACTGCGCGAAGCCACGAAGCAGCCACGACATCAACGGCGTCAACTCCACAACTTCGCGTCGCGCACGTCGCCAAGAACCACTCACTACTTTCTCGGCTTCACAGTCACGTTTTCAAAAGACGGTCCGGTCCGGTGCAGCGCAAGAGGCACAGGAATGAGCGATGGATGGATGATGCAACTCAAACAACACACCAAGGCACCCAAAAAATCATCAACAGAAAACCACCAATCAAGCAACGAACTTTGCAACTTTGGATTGAACGAAACAACGAACCAACGAACCAACGAACCAACGAACGAACGAACGCCACAACGAACGAACGAACGAACGAACGAACGAACGAACGAACGAACGAACGAACGAACGAACGAACGATCGAACGAACGAACAAAAGCCAAGTCATCGAAGTCATCGAAGTCATCGAAGTCATCGAAGTCATCGAAGTCATTTCGTTCGTTCGTTGGCTTCGTTGTTCAGTGGCTGCCTACCACTCACAGAGCAACAGAGCACTGACCGCCGGCCAGTGCTCTATGTATGAGTATGATTTCATTCAGGATTTCAGGAACTTCAACGTACCGCCGAAGGCGAACGAACGCTCAGAGGCGTTCGGCGATTGATTGATTGGGGAACAGAGAGAACAGAGAGCGCGAGCGGTATGTATCTACAATCGAGATTATCAACATTATAGTGGGGTTTAATGCGGTGAAATAGTGGAGTGGCTAATGTAGATACATATCGGGAAGCCGACCGTGCAATGGATGGATGGATGACAGTGAGCCAACAGACATGGAGCATGATGGATGGACGCAGCAAGCAAGCAAGCCGCTGTCGTCTCTCGGCACTTACTGTGAAAATTTTAGTAAATTTGGAATTTGGCACTTTCGGAGCTTTTGGAACTTTTGGAACTTTCGGAGCTTTCGGAACTTTCGGAATTGTGGAATTTGGGAGATTTGGGAGATTTAGAATTTTTGGAATTTTTGGAATTTGGAATTTTGTATTTTTCAGAACTTTCGGGATTTTGGAACTTTTAGTTTGGAGCTTTCTTCAGTGAGGACTTAGGAACTTTCGGAACTTGTGTCGGAACTTTCGGAACTTGTTTCGGATTAATTTTTGAATCTTCAATTTTGCGAATTTTGCGAATTTTGCGAATTTGCTTGATGTTCGAATCTTGTAATTTTCGGAATTTTCGGAACTTTCGGAACTTTCGGAACTTTCGGAACTCTCCTTCTTTCGGAACTTTCGGATCTTTGGAAACTTTGCATTGCTGCGCTGTTCGTCGTTCACCGTGCTCTGGAGCTTCCACGATATATGTACCCGCGTCCGGGAATATGCGGCATTCAATGACCGTCTACGCGGTAATACTGCAAAACATCGTTTGAGGATACTATGGAGTCCAACACGTTCGCGCAGGGAGTGAGAGTGAGAGTGAGAGTTGAGAGTGAGAGCGAGATTATTTTGTTTGGAGAGTGAACGAACGAACGATGAACCGCGGGAAGTTTTGTCGGCCGATCGATGGTCCAAAAAATGGTATTTATGTTTTGTATTTGAGGGTTAACGTGGGCACGGAAGTTGTAATAATGTACTGTACATGGTGTTTTCGTATTAAAATGCCTGAACTAATTTATGCGCTAATTAGTACGGAACTGATGATGCCGAGAAATGAAGAATTACAAATGTGGCATTAACGTACTGTATGGCGGTTTCTATGGATAATAAGAAGGTAAATTAGAGTGCTTTTCAGTGCGAATCGGCGCTTAGGAGTGCTCGGGCAGTAATGAGAAAACGGAGTACTTTAATTGTTGAAATTGGATGAATGATGATGGATTGTGGATTCGGTGGACGTGTTTCGTCTTTTTTGGACGTTTCTTTTCGTCGAATTTTCGAATTTTGAGTTTTAGAGGTTTTTGGCTTTTTGGAGGTTTGCATTTTTTGGAGCTGCGGACGGCGGATGGAGGGATGGATTGGATGGATTGGATGCATGGATGATTGGATGAAGGGCTACGCTACGGCGGGCATTTCATTGACAGTGCACTTGATTCATCCATTGATTGATTCAGTCTTTCCTCGATCAATCGAAGGAAGGAAGGAAGGAAGGAAGGAAGGTGCAGCTATCAATTCTTCGCAAGCGGCTTGCGGCGTAGAGTAAAGTACTCGAGTATTATTCGCGCATTTTTATCCTCAATTAGGTAGAAGTGCGTGTGCAGTTCATCATGGATGGCATGGTATGGTGTGGCTAGTTTTTTTAAAAATTCAATCAAGCCCACCCTGCGTTGATTCAATTCATTCATTCGTTCACCCTGATTTGAAGGTTTCTTTTATTGTACTTGTATTATGGAAACTCATTGAAGCGGCGGAGGCACACTTACGAGGAAACTGGCGGTAGATGTTGGGTCGGAAGAAGTGTTGGAAAGAGCAGGAGGCGGGTTGAAGAAATTGAATGCATAAAGACGGCATCCAAGGCGCCGAAGGCACTGAAGGCACTAAATGCTTGGAAGGGATCGAAGGGAGGGATAGGGCGTTGAATATTCGAAAGAGCATTCGACGAAACAACGGGGAATATTCCAGGGAGGATTCGAAGAAACCGAAAGTGTCGAGGGAATGCGAAGGATCTCTTGAGAGAAATGCGTGGAATCAATGTTCGACATGTTTCGACAGAATCGCAGAAATGTTCGAATCGGAAGGAGTTTTCAAAGCAATATGAAGATGTTGCGGAAAAAGCAATGTCGACGCAGACACAGGTATCGATGCAATTGAGAAGGAAGCAGACAAACTGGCCAACGTCGACAATAACAGGTTGCTTTGAATAACCTTGATATCACAGAAATACATAAACAAAAAACTACGAGCACACTGGTCGCGATCACACGCTTTCAAGCAATTCGACAATCGCCGGGAAGCCGCGCATCTTAGCGATGTCCCTCGCCGTCTGCCCATTGTCGTCCTTCAAATCAATGCCAACATCTTCAAAATTCAGGAGCAAGTCGACCACGTCCAGGTTCCCGGCCTCCGCTGCGAGCATCAGCGGCGTCATCTTGTGCGGTCTGCATTGCGCAATCGCCACGTACATGCAACAAGGACCAAAAGTGTCAATGTCATCATCAGTCAACGACGCGCGGCAATTTCGACGGACGGACGGCCAGGCATGACAGAGACGGCACGCACCCGCTGCGGTGATTAGCGACTCCTGGTTCAAGAAATTCACACAGGTGCTCCACTATTTTTGGCATGCCCGAGACTGCCAGCGATAGGGCCGTGGCGTTCTGTGGCGGCGACAAAGCACACACAACGAGGGATGAAGGTATGACAAGGCCGTTGCAGCATACTACCCAACACCAACCTCGTAATGTTCTCCGGCAGCATCTTCGCCGTCAAGAGCGAGCGTTTGGTCGACGAGGACCTCGTCATCGTCCTGGTCCATTAGTCGGGCGACGCATGGCTCGCACTGCTGCTCGACAGCACGCATCAAGATGGTATGGCCTTCCGGGTCCAGCAAGTTCGGGTTTGCCTATGACGAGCGGAACAATCGACAGGTTAGCAAGCAAAACACACGGAGTAGTGAAACTCGTGGATCACGCACCCGAGCTGTCAAAAGAATATCGAGCGCTTCCGCATTTTCCTGGTACACCGCGTGCATTAACGCAGTGTAGCCTTCGCTATCTCTCAAGTCTTTCTTGTCCGGGTGATTCGCAAGCATGGTGTTCAGCTGGACGGAGTCTTCGGCCTGCACGGCGGCAATGATTTCGTTGACGTCCGGTTCCTTCTTTTGCTCATCGCCTGCAGAGGCAGAGCCGGCGGAGCTCTGGTTCTCGACTTCGACTTCGTCGCCCCCCTTCTTCTTTTCCTCAGATTCTTTGGTTATAATTCCCTCCGCTTCTTTCTTGGACTCATCCTCCTTTTCCGTGTGTTCCCCGCGGGCGTTGGCGTCAAACGGCACAACCGCGTCGGCGTCTTCCGAATCATTGTCTGCCGGCTTTACGTATCGACCGGTTTCCGTGCGGACCATCCCCTTCACGGGACTAAGCACATCCCAAGACTCCCCTTTGTGGTGCCCCTGCACGCCTTTTGGGGTGGCTTTGTGCGACGGCGTCTTCTTGGCACTCTTGGTGCTCGATTGATCACTCTTGGGTTCTAGTTTTGCTGTAACGGGCGCTGGGGCTGGGGCTGGGGCTGGGGCTGGAGCTGGAGCAGGTGAAGCATTACTGTTTTTGCTGGCAACGTCTGGGGCAGCGGAGGCCTTTGCAGTTGCGCTGGAAGGACGCTTTGGAGCTTTCTCGTCGTCATCTTGTAGCGACAAGTCTACACGGTTGATGTCAAGCTCGTGTCCGTACTTCTTCAAGAAAAGTTTGCCGAGCTGCAGCAACCGTTTCGGAGCGTCTCCGACCAACGCTGCAACTTTTTCCACATCAGTGGCGCGGTCTGGCGCGAACTCGGTGTAAAAGTCACGCAGCGCGCGACGAAGCGACACTTTTGGTCGGGTCGCCTCGGCGATATCCTCTGGATGTGGAACCGGCTGCGGGAATGACTGTAGTCGAACTTGCTCCTGGGCTTCGGCCGCCGCTATCTCGAGCGCGGCAGCCTCGGCGTCTGCGTCTGCTAAAGCCTGATCTGCGTCTCGCGCTGCAGCCTGCTTCTCCTCTAGCTCATGTCTCGCCAGTTGCCCTCGCATCACCGCCTGCAGTTTCACGGCGGCAGCAACTTCGGCGGCAGCTTCCGCCTGCGCTTTCGCACGGGCCTCCTCTTCTGCGGCTTCGTGTGCACGGCGCAAAGCACGTGCTGCGGCCTCGGCATTCGACGCCGCCGCAACCGGGATTCCCTCAGGCGCGTCATAAGTGGTCTCGTCCGTTTTCGTGTTCCAGTAATACCACTCATGGCCCTCCTCGTCCCACACTCGCTCCCAAACAGATTTGCTTTTCTTGGCGAATTGCTGCGCTTCATCGTGGGCCTCCTCCTTGGCCTTCTTGGCAGATTCTTCCAACGCTTTCCTGTCTGCCTCTGCTTTGTGTGCTCTCTCCGCAGCAGCTTTGGCGGCCTTCTCTGCTGCGGCTGCAGACGCTGCGG
>ENA-OWNT01004672-OWNT01004672.1-seawater-metagenome-genome-assembly--contig:-NODE-4672-length-11817-cov-4.664736_pt1 | contig 11817 bp, 4 predicted proteins | sample MGYA00238136_ERZ651165 | MGnify/ENA primary metagenome ERZ651165 (study PRJEB26861, sample SAMN08777766) | seawater metagenome | isolation source: coastal seawater | place: USA: Florida | collected... | reverse complement strand
CAGAACGGCGATTGCCATGACAGGTTCGAAGTCGGGTAGCTTGGTTATAGTAGTGCCGTTGCTAGAGCCGGCCTGGAATTTCGGGCGAGGATTACTACTCCCCCACCTGGGATTCACGCTGATGTGTGGACCCACCACGCCAGTGCGGTTCTTGAACCAATCGTTGATGTCCACCTTCTTCTTGGTTGTAGCCGTACTTGTAGTAGTAGCAGCTGAAGTCTCAGGCTGTTTTGTTGTTGCAACAAAAGGACTACGGAAAGGGCCGCCGGAAGCGCCGATGATTTTTCGAACGGCTTCTTCAAAGACGGGACGAGCTCTGGTAAAGTGTTCGGCCGTCAAGAACAAGGGTAACCCAGCCTTGATGTTTTTACCAGTCGGAGTGAGACCAACTTGTCTTGGCAATCCAGTGCAGCCCATGAACACTGGCTCAGCCTTGACGATGTCCAACAGTCGTCGAGCTTTGTTGATGGTATAGTCGATTGGCCATCCAATGACGGTCTCATTGCAAGACAGTCCAGTGACGAAGCAACGAGGGAGAGGATTACCCCCACTCACCATCACCACAAACGCACTCCGCCACATTTCCATATAGGGGACGGTGGTGGTTTCCAGAGACAATGGCCAACGACTGACGGGTCGACAAAGCTGGGTGAGGTAGTACCAGATTTCCGGGACGACGTGGAACGCACGAAAGACGTGTCGTGACGTTTGTAACAGGGCCAGGATGGCCGGCAGATCGTAGCCGATGTACTTCAAAAGGTCGAAGAGTTTATAGCCCTGCATCAACATCGTTTCCAGGCCGGACAAGGGGCGCCACTGAGTACGTTGTTGCTGCACACAGTTTTGCATGATGCTGATGGCGTGTTTAGGATACACCTGATTGGCTTTGATAGGGCCCATGCGACGCGACATTTTCTGCACAAACTGTTGCGTCGACTGAGTTGGGTCGGGTACATTCACGGCCTTGCGCTTGGCGGTGGCGGTGGCGGTGGAAGTGGTAGGGTTATTCAAGTTCCGGCGCTGCGAGAACGGAACGTATGCTTTGGTCTCTGTGGGGGCCACGTCTTTGAGACGATCAAAGAACGATCGATACTTTGGAGTCTGCGGTTGAAATCTCCCTCGCCTCTGTTGTTGTGATGGTGGCTTGCCCATACTCCCCTGTTTGTTGCGGAGCGCTGGAGGTACGTATCTAGCCACCTTTTTAGGCTCAGCTGCGTTAGTGTCTGTTGAAGTCGGTGGTGGTTTATAATCACCGACGGTGCCCGTCACATCGCAACACGGAATAAATAACGCATCAGAATGGTCTGTTGCCTTTTTTGTAGATGTGGATGTGGATGTGGATGTGGATGTGGAAGTCGAAGTCGAAGTGGATGTGGAAGTCGTCGTTGTGTCGCAGAAGCCATCCCCGTCAACGTCATTGCTGTCATTAGAGGGACAGCTGTCCACTGAATCGCATACATCGTCACTGTCTGTATCTAGGTTGGAGGAATCTTGCAAGCAACTGTCGATGCTATCGCATATTCCGTCGACATCATCGTCATTGAAAGGGTCGCCCAGACAAGAGTCGACGCCATCACAAACGCCATCTGCATCTTCGTCGTTCATTGAGTCATCCGGACAAGAATCAACCCCATCACATATGCTGTCGGCGTCCACATCATTCGCGGGGTCGCCAAGGCACGAATCAATTCTGTCACAGATGCCATCGCCGTCACCATCGTTCAGGGAGTCGTCGAGGCAAGAATCAATACTGTCACATATTCCATCTAGATCAACATCATTGAGTGAGTCATCGAGACAGGAATCACTCAAGTCACAAATGCCATCCCCGTCGTTGTCGTTCCGTGAATCGTCAAGGCAAGAGTCGACACTGTCACAGATGCCGTCGGCATCAACATCATTGAAAGAATCATCCCGGCAGGAGTCCATGGCGTCACAGATGCCATCCCCGTCGGCATCGTTGAGTGCATCGTCGAGACACGAATCCACGGTGTCACAAACGCCATCGACATCAACATCATTGAGTGAATCATCGAGGCAGGAATCGACAGCGTCACAGATGCCGTCAGCATCAACATCATTGAGTGAGTCATCCCGGCAAGAGTCCACGCTATCACATATGCCATCCCCATCACTATCATTAAGGGAGTCGTCTGGGCACGAGTCGGTGGTGTCGCACACGCCATCAGCGTCGACGTCGTTAAGCGAGTCATCAAGACAAGAGTCATCAGCGTCACAAATGCCGTCGAAGTCTGCATCGTTCAAAGAATCATCAAGGCAAGAATCCACAGTGTCGCAAATACCATCGAGATCGAAGTCATTCATGGAGTCGTCTAGACACGAATCATCGAGGTCACAAATGCCATCTCCGTCAACGTCGTTGAACGAATCATCGGGACAGGAGTCGATTGTGTCACACACTCCGTCCTGGTCGGGATCATTGAGTGAGTCATCAAGGCACGAGTCCACACCGTCGCAAACGCCATCACCATCACCGTCATTGTCCGCATCGTCGAGACACGAATCAACACTATCACAAATTCCGTCACTATCCGCATCATTCAGAGCGTCATTGACACATACGTCTTCAGTTGAGCACAGAAGGTCACTGTCACCGTCATTATCAGCGTCTAGTGGACAACTATCAACATCACCACATATGTCATCACCGTCAAAGTCGTTTTCGGCATCCTTTGGACAGCCGTCGAGGTTACCACAGATGCCATCACTGTCGATGTCATTGTCGGGATCATTGTGGCAGCGATCGTCGCTCCGGCAAAGCAAGTCACTGTCAAAGTCATTTGCGGCATCATAGGGGCAAGAGTCCACCTCTCCACAAATTTCGTCGCTGTCGGCGTCCTCTTCGATGTCGTTGGGACAGGCTTCATTGTTAGCACAAATTTGGTCGCCGTCGACATCGTTGTCAGGGTCCTGCGGGCATGAATCGACCTCGGCGCAGATCGTGTCGCTGTCGAAATCGTTGGCAGCATCACGTGGACAAGAGTCAACGTCAGCGCAAATTTCATCAGAGTCGAAGTCGTTCTCAGTGTCATATGGACACTCATCATCTTGGATGCACAAGTCGTCGGAATCAGCATCATTTTCAGAGTCCAACGGGCAGCTGTCGAGTGCGGTACAAACATTGTCCGAATCTCGGTCATTCATTGAATCATCCAAACAGCTGTCGATGGAATCGCAGATGCCATCGCCATCAATGTCATTGAGTGAATCGTCAAGGCACGAGTCAACACCATCACAAATGCCATCGTCATCACCATCGTTGTTGCTATCTACGAGGCACGAATCAACACTGTCGCAGATGCCGTCACCATCACCGTCGTTGGCAGAGTCGTCAAGACACGAATCTGAGCTGTCGCAGATGCCGTCACCATCAAGATCATTTAAGGAGTCGTCGAGACATGAATCCACGCCGTCGCAAACACCATCGTTGTCGTTGTCATTGAATGAGTCATCTAGGCAGGAGTCCATGATGTCACAAATTCCATCCGCATCACCGTCGTTTGACGAGTCATTCGGGCAAGAGTCACTGGCGTCACAGATACCGTCAACATCTGCGTCATTCAGAGAGTCATTGAGGCATGAATCACTACCGTCGCAAATGCCATCGGCATCCAAGTCATTCGAGGAGTCATCAAGACACGAATCCACGCTGTCGCAGACGCCATCGCCATCACCGTCGTTGGCAGAGTCGTCAAGACACGAATCTAAGCTGTCGCAGATGCCGTCCTCATCACTGTCATTCAAGAAGTCGTCTGGGCAAGAGTCGATGCTGTCACACACACCGTCAAGATCGCCGTCATTGAGAGAGTCATCAAGACACGAATCGACAGTATCACAAATGCCATCGGTGTCCACGTCATTACGGGAGTCGTCAAGGCACGAATCCACGCTGTCGCAGATTCCATCTTCGTCAGCGTCATTCAAAGAGTCACTAAGACAAGAGTCGGCAGTGTCACAGACTCCATCTGCGTCTGCATCGTTAAGCGAGTCATCAAGGCACGAATCAATTCTGTCACAGATGCCATCGCCGTCACCATCGTTCAGGGAGTCGTCGAGGCAAGAATCAATACTGTCACATATTCCATCTAGATCAACATCATTGAGTGAGTCATCGAGACAGGAATCACTCAAGTCACAAATGCCATCCCCGTCGTTGTCGTTCCGTGAATCGTCAAGGCAAGAGTCGACACTGTCACAGATGCCGTCGGCATCAACATCATTGAAAGAATCATCCCGGCAGGAGTCCATGGCGTCACAGATGCCATCCCCGTCGGCATCGTTGAGTGCATCGTCGAGACACGAATCCACGGTGTCACAAACGCCATCGACATCAACATCATTGAGTGAATCATCGAGGCAGGAATCGACAGCGTCACAGATGCCGTCAGCATCAACATCATTGAGTGAGTCATCCCGGCAAGAGTCCACGCTATCACATATGCCATCCCCATCACTATCATTAAGGGAGTCGTCTGGGCACGAGTCGGTGGTGTCGCACACGCCATCAGCGTCGACGTCGTTAAGCGAGTCATCAAGACAAGAGTCATCAGCGTCACAAATGCCGTCGAAGTCTGCATCGTTCAAAGAATCATCAAGGCAAGAATCCACAGTGTCGCAAATACCATCGAGATCGAAGTCATTCATGGAGTCGTCTAGACACGAATCATCGAGGTCACAAATGCCATCTCCGTCAACGTCGTTGAACGAATCATCGGGACAGGAGTCGATTGTGTCACACACTCCGTCCTGGTCGGGATCATTGAGTGAGTCATCAAGGCACGAGTCCACACCGTCGCAAACGCCATCACCATCACCGTCATTGTCCGCATCGTCGAGACACGAATCAACACTATCACAAATTCCGTCACCATCAGCATCGTTGTCACTATCAACGAGACAAGAGTCAACACTGTCACATATTCCATCACCGTCACCATCATTCAAGATATCATTGGGACAGGAGTCAACAATATCACACACTCCATCCGCATCCCCGTCGTTGGTTGAGTCATCTCGACAAGAGTCGACGCTGTCGCAAATACCATCCAAGTCCGCATCATTGAAAGCATCATCTAAGCATGAGTCAACTCCATCACAGATACCATCTTCATCCCCGTCATTGAGCGCATCCTCAAGGCACGAGTCAACGGTATCGCAAATACCATCGAAATCAGCGTCATTTAGAGAGTCATAAGGGCAAGAGTCCACAGCGAGACACAGAACATCATTGTCAGCATCGTTCTCAGCATCGTCCAAGCACGAGTCGCTGCCATCGCAGATCCCGTCAGCATCACCGTCATTCAGCGGGTCACTCGGACAACTGTCTTGATCCCCGCAAATTGCATCGTCATCTGCGTCATTCTCACCGTCATAACCGCAGGAATCAAGTTCTGCACACAATCTATCACTATCAGCGTCATTCTCGTCGTCATATGGGCAACTGTCCATCTCCAAGCACAAAAAGTCCGAGTCGCCGTCGTTGAAGGTGTCAAACGGACACGAGTCGACATCGCCACAAATCGCATCAGAGTCACCATCATGGAATGCGTCACGAGGGCAAGAATCTGCATCGGCGCACATGCCGTCGCTGTCGACATCATTTTCGCTGTCAAGGGGGCAGGGGTCGTAAACACCGCAGAGATCGTCTCCATCGTCATCACCAAATGGAATGTACTGGCACGACGGACTTTCTTCGTCGCCACACACTCCATCACTATCGGCATCGTTTTCACCATCGTAAGGACAACTGTCCACTTCCCCACAAATGCCATCTCCATCAGCGTCATTTTCTCCGTCATAGGGACAAATGTCGTCGTCCCCACACAATCCATCGGTGTCAAAATCTTCGATTGCCGTGAAGCGACACGAGTCACTTTCGATGTCACCACACAGGCCATCGCTATCTGCGTCGTTGAGGGTGTCAAAGGGGCACACATCGACATCGGCGCACAGTCCATCAGAATCTACATCATTGAGGCCATCATTGAGGCAAGGATCATCTCGACTGCATAGCCCGTCACTGTCGACATCAACCTCATCGGTGTAACGACAGGAATCACTTTCTCGGTTGCCGCAAATTTGATCACTATCGGCATCATTTTCTCGGTCGAGTGGGCACAAGTCATCAACGCCACACAAACCGTCACTGTCAGCGTCGGGCAGCGGGTCATAACGGCACGACGTGGTTTCCACATTGCCGCAGTAACCGTCACTGTCTGCATCATTTTCGGCATCGTACGGACAAACGTCATCAAAGAAGCACAAATCATCACTGTCGAGGTCGTTTCGGCGATCGAAAGGGCATACATCAACGTCTCCGCACAATCCGTCGGAGTCAAAGTCGTTGTATGAATCATCGGGGCACGGATCGTCGTCCCCACAAAGACCATCGCTGTCTGTGTCGGGTAGAGATGTAAAACGACATGAATCGCTCTCCTGGTTGCCACACAGCTGGTCACTGTCAGCATCGTTGTCTCTGTCCAAAGGACAGGAGTCGTCGGATCCACACAGGCCGTCACTGTCAACATCTGGCTCAAATGCCACTCGGCACGAAGGGGACTCCAGATCGCCGCATACACCATCACTGTCGGCGTCGTTCTCAGCGTCAAATGGACATCTGTCTGAAAAGAAACACAGATCATCTCCGTCCACATCATTTTCCGTATCGAATGGGCAGCTGTCCACGTCGCCGCAAAGAAAATCACTATCAACATCATTTTCGGAGTCGAACGGGCACAGGTCGACGGTTCCACAGACACCATCAGAATCTACGTCACCGCCTTGAACGGGGGAGCACAATACGCGCCGAAACGCTCGCCAATCGGACTTCAGCCTCTCTTGCAACGCCGTGTCTCTTTGGCATCGAAGGTCCCCGTAATACAAGGGTGCGTTGTGGTTCAAACAGGAAGCGACAAATGGGGCACCGTGAATTGTGCGGTATCCAGTTGCGCATTGTACGACGCCAAAGTGTCCTTCAGAGGGGATGAACGCATACCCTGTTGGGAGTTTCGGACGGCATCCTGTTGAGTTCGTGGATGACGCCGCCTGGGAAGTGACAACGAGTACCAATATTGTCACAAGCAACTTCACCGCAACCATTGTCGCTGGCAGCGCCGCCAAGAGCCAACGAGTTTGCCCGACCCAATCCAGCCACAACGGCAAGTGACTTTCGACACTTTACTTGGGACGCAAAAACACGGGCGCGCGTAAGTCACCGCGCCCTTGACGGAAGATGCTCTCCAGGAGCTCACCAACGTTTCCTGGTTTGTCTTGGATGAGTAGTGGACCTCTAAGAGAACTCTTTCCCTCCCTCCCCCTCCTGTTTTTGCGGGAATCTTTCTTCGCCTTTTCATTCTTTCTGCGTTCACCCGACGGTCCCGCAACGTCACTGTTCACTGCGAAGATCAAACCCGTGCTTGTGGCTGTACAACCCCATTATACACGACTTGAACTGTCGTGACCCTGAACACCGTATTGTCGCAGCTTGGTGTCCACACCTGAGCCACTGAAGCTTCGCTGCGCAACCCTCATCGTGCCTGCTACTGAAACCATCAGCGGCGACGGGTGGCAGCCATGATCTACTCAAACCGAAACCACTGGGGACGCCGAGTGCCACAACGAACAGCAAATAGTGTTCCCATGTCACAACACAACAGAGACACCCAAGCCATCGCTCAACCATGGACAGACCAAGGAAAGGAAAACGGCGAGTGTTACCATAGTGAACTGCAACAACAGCAGGAGCGGCAGCGGCAGCGGCAGTGGCAGGAGTAGCAGCAGCAGCACCATCGAGAACAAGGACAAGAAGAGCAGCAACCCACAACGAACCGCAACGAACCTTACAACACCAACGAACGAACACCAACGAACAACACCAACGAACACCAACGAACGAACACCAACGAGCACCAACACCAACGAACACCAACGAACACCAACGACGAACACCAACGAACACCAACGAACACCAACGAACACCAACGAACACCAACGAACGAACAAACGATGCTCGGACGACTGACTGACTTTACGACGAAAACAGCGCAACTGCGAACGAACGTCGGCGGTGGCAGAGTGGCAGGCAGGCAGAGTGACAGAGTGAGTGCACTCACAGTCAGTCAGTCAGTCAGTCAGCTGCCTGGGCGCGGCTGTGAGTGGGTGACTGAGTGAGCGACTGTGACTGTGTGTGACTGTGAGTGGCGGGCGAGTGCATGATGAGTTCGGTTGGAACGTCAGCTCTCTCGCAGCCCACTCACCCGCACACCCGCACACCCACCCACAGTCAGTGAACATGGAGATGACGCGCGGTGCCACGACCACTCATTCACACGCCCACACACGCCCACAGACAAATTTCCAAAATTCAGACTTTGAGACTCTGCAAGAGTTCGTTTGTAGATTCCAAGACTTCGGGAATTCGGAATTCGGAATTCGGGATTTGGGATTTGGATTTCTGGGATTTCTTGATTTCTTGCAGGCAGCGTTCGTTCGTTGGTGGTTGGTTGGTGGTTGGTTGGTGGTGTGGGCGTGGGTGGGCGGGTGTGAGAGTGTGTACAAACAGTACTCTTCAAAATACCAAGTACACAAAATTGGGCAATAAAAGGAGCAAAGGAGCAAAGGCAACAGACAGGGAAGCAGTAAAAGTGTGAGAAAGTACGTCCAAAAGGTACTGCATGTGTACTACAAGTACTGTGTCTATCTGAATATCCAACCCGCACTGCACTGAGTGCGTGAGTGTGTGAGAGTGTGAGTGACTGAGTGGTCTTTGTAACACCCACAAGCGCCCACCAGTGTTCAATGAGGGCCTATGAGGACCCATAAAGTCACCTGTCATTGGGCACACACACACACAGTCACACTTCACACCGACGACAGCTGCCGGAGGAGCCGGAGGTGCGTTGACGCGCTGAGCGAGTGAGTGAGTGAGTGAGTGGGTGGGTGGGTCAAGCAAGCAGACAGCAGAGGAACAGCGACTGTGAGTGACTGTGAGTGAGTTGTTTTTGGCGCCAACGGCTCCAATCACTCACTCACACTGTCCGTCCGTCCACCGCGGTTCTGATTGCTTTCCTTTCTCATCCAATCGGTCACACGCAGCTACTACCTGCAGTGAGCTGAGTGAGTGAGTGAGTGCGTGAAGCAGGCGAGCCGATCGAACGAATGAACGAATGAGTCAGGTAGTGTTGCCGCGCTTGCCACGGTCACTCCGCACTCACGCCCAGTACTGGAGTAGGTAAGGCACGTGCGCTTACTTGGTGTATGGTACAGTGTATTTCATTCATTCATTCCAGCATTCCAGTGAGTGAGTGAGTAACCCCCACGCGTGTGGGCGTGTGTGGGCGTGTGTGGGCGTGCGTGGGCGCGTGTGGCGTTTGGCACTGCTTGCTGTTTGATTGGCAGAGTGCATGAGTGGGTGCGTGGGTGCGTGTGAGTGAGTGAGAGAGGGAGTGAGTGAGTGAGTGAGAGATGTGATGATGAACTGGGTGCGTGGTTCGATGAGCGATCTCACTCACGCCCACTCAGTCCCACTAATCAGTCGACCCACGAAGGTGTCTCGTAGGTACATGGAAGGTGTCACGTGACACTCAGTCCGTCCTTCGTTCGTTCGTTCGTTCGTTCGTTCGTTCGGTCGGTCGTTCGTTCGTTCGGTCGTTCGTTCGTTCGTTTGTTCGTTCACTGTCGGTCGGTCAATGAATGAATGAGTGGTGGATGGCTGGCTTACTGTTCGTCACTGTCGGCAGTCAGTCAGTGACTGTGGCTGGCTGGCTGCTGACTGTGGCTGTCTGACGAGTGCGCACACCAGCGCGGCACTACACCAATTGCCTTGCTTTGCTTGCCATTCCTTCCTGCATCTTTTTCCTGCAGCAGCGACGGCGAGGCAGAGGCAGAGGACGAAGACGACGTAAGAGCGGACGAAGAAGGTGCGATAGAGGACGGCGACGACATAACAGAGGACGACGACGACTTGGCAGAGGGCGTCGACGACGACTTGGCAGAGGACGAGGACGAGGACGGCGACCCATGGATGCGAAAGCCCTCCGTCTTCGTGTGCAGATTTGTCTGTTGTGAACGAGGGATTGCGTGGCGGACAGGCGTGGTCACCCTTCGGCAGAAAACGCTGTTTGGTAGACCTCCTATTCCAGCAAATTGCTGTCACTTACCGCGTGCATGCACCTACCTGTCTTGCAGGAACAAGCAGGAAGGCGGAACATCAAATTTTAATCATCGCGGCTCATGACCAAAAGGAAAGAAAAAAAGGAAGCAAAGGCTGAAGTTCGTTCTCAACTTTAGTTGTCGGAAAGCAACTCGAGAGACGAAGAATACTGCGGTTGTCTTAGTCAGTACGCTCGAGGATGATTGACATTCGCGGTTGAAACTCAAGAAAAGAAGAAGCCGAAAGTTACTTGGCAGATCTTCGGTTGCCTTGGTGTTCACCTGCAATATGTCGACAGCGCACTGGAGCAAGACCACCATGAATGTTTGGGGTCTTGCTTTTATTCTCTTGTTGCTGGTGTCATGGCCCACTTCTTGCGCGGGTATTCCGCGAACAACATCGTACATAGAACGAGGGACTTCTACCGCGACAAGGCGCGTTTTTGAAACAACTTCGGCGCCGAACCGAGCTCGCCTCTCAACAACCGATCTGCGGGATCGTTTTGCCGACACAACGGCATACTTTGATGGTCGAGGAAGGGACACAACAACATCATCTGAAAGCCGTCGATACGTGGACACCACAACGACTGACCGTGTGTTAATAGCTGATTCGACGACAGCGAATCGTTGGGAACTAACCTCAAGCACGACTGATTCCAGAACCCAACGAACAACATCGCAAAAGCCACGCACAACTTCATACGAAGAGGAGTTGACGACTACTGACTCATTTCAGCAAACGACAACCAATGACCGCACGACTAGCGGTGTGGATCGCACTACGAGCGGTTTGGACCGCACTACGAGCGACTTGGAACACACCACCAGTGGTGCAGAGCGCACCACGAGTGGGTTGGAACGCACCACGAGTGGGTTGGACCAAACAGCGAGCGACTTGGAACGCTCGACGAGTGGTGTGGAGCGCACCACCAGCGGCTTGGAACGCTCGACGAGTGGTGTGGAGCGCACCACCAGTGGCTTTGAACGTACCACGAGCGGTTTGGAGCGCACCACGAGCGGTTTGGAGCGTAGTACCAGTGGCTTGGAGCGCACCACCAGTGGCTTCGACCACACCACCAGTGGCTTAGAGCGAAGTACCAGTGGGTTGGACCGCACCACTAGTGGGTTGGACCGCACCACCAGTGGTTTGGACCGCACCACTAGTGGGTTGGACCGCACGACCAGTGGTTTGGACCGCACGACCAGTGGGTCGGAACGCACTACCAGCGGCTTGGAACGCACCACCAGCGGTTCGGACCGCACCACCAGTGGGTTGGACCGCACCACGAGTGGTTTGGACCGCACGACAAGTGACTTGGAGCGCACGACCAGTGGGTTAGAACGCACCACCAGTGGCTGGGAACGCACGACCAGTGGGTTGGAACGCACCACGAGCGGCTTGGAACGCACCACGAGCGGTTTGGAACGCACCACGAGCGGTTTGGAACGCACCACGAGCGGCTTGGAGCGCACCACGAGCGGTTTGGAACGCACCACCAGCGGTTCGGACCGCACCACGAGCGGCTTGGAACGCACCACGAGCGGTTTGGAACGCACCACCAGTGGCTCAGAACGCACCACGAGCGGCTTGGAACGCACAACCAGTGGCTTGGAACGCACCACCAGCGGCTCGGAACGCACCAC